>ERZ761609.2689-NODE-2689-length-12740-cov-14.913678_pt1 | contig 12740 bp, 10 predicted proteins | sample MGYA00511163_ERZ761609 | MGnify/ENA primary metagenome ERZ761609 (study PRJEB28899, sample SAMN02445070) | bioreactor sludge metagenome | biome: EBPR sludge | place: Australia: Brisbane, Thorneside Wastewater Treatment Plant | collected 2011-12-16 ... | reverse complement strand
TTCACGCTCCGTTCGACCTTAACGTACGATTTTGAACAGCTCTTGTTCTGACCCCGGCCTAGAGCACGTCCGGGCATCGATGAATCGATTATGATGTAATGCCAGATCCAGCCTCTGATTCAACATCCGCTTTGGCGGAGGTTGATAATGGCGAGAGCGTTCGGCGAGTATTTGCGGTTGCGTGTCTTTAAGGCTGCAGACGAGTAAGTCAGGCGGCAACACGTTTCGGCATCGGGTATCGAGCGCGATCGGCTGGATCGCCCGGGCGAGGATCGGAGAGTTGGCACCCCGACAACAAGGATGCCGACGCGGCTCGCGCCTTGAGCGACTGGCTTGATGGGAACGGCTGGACATTCAAAGAAAGACCGCACATGCACTGGAGCAGGAGCGTCCCGACATCCTGAAGCGCCGCCGCGATTGGTTCGCTGGTCAACTAGATCTCGATCCGGCCAAGCTGGTCTTCATCCACGAGACCGACCTGTCGACGAAGATGACCCTGTGTGGACGGTCACCGCGCGGCGCACGTGCCGGGCGGGCGGGCCGCACGGCCATTTGAAGACAACCACCTTCAGCGGCGCGTTGCCGCTGATCGGAATGACAGCGCCCTCCGTCTACGACGATGCGATGAACGGCAGCGTGTTCCACGCCTATGTCGAGCAGGTGCTGGTCCCGACCCTGTCGGAGGGCGACATCGTCGTGATGGATAAACCTGCCTGCCCACAAGGCCGCCGGGATTCGCGCCGCGATTGAAGCAGTCGGCGCAACGCTTATGTTCCTGCCAGCCTATAGTCCCGATTTTAACTCAAACGAGAACGCCTTTGCCAAGCTCAAGGCTCTGATGCGTGCAAAGGCCGAGAGCACGATCACCGCCTTATGGGACACCGTCGGTTCTTTCGTCGAACTCTTCTCGCCAGCCGAATGCGCAAACTACTTTAAGGCAGCAGGGTATGAGCCGGATTAAACCGGACATGCTCTAATCGTGCAGGCTGCTGCCTGGCTTGAACCCTATGCATGCCAAAGGTCGGAGGGAGGGCTCTGTCGGCTGCCACCGCAGTGGTCGTCGCGCCGGAGGCCGAGCAAACCATGCCGGCCGACACATTGCTCCGCGCGAAGGCAGCGTAGACAATAACCGCCGTGGTTCCCTGCCCGCCAAATAGGGCCGCTCGATTGCCCCTCTCGATGTTCAAAGAGTCTGGCGCACGAGCGGCCGTCCCGGGTTGGGCACACCGGGCTAAAGCTCGACCTCAATGGCTATTCCGCGTTCGACTGCGATCTGTGCCGCTGCCGAGGCGACTGCTAGGTCTTGGAGAGCAACCCCTGTGCCGTCAAACAAGGTGATCTCGTACGGACTTGACCGTCCCACGTGTTCTCCAAGCAACACCGAGCCGATAGGCGTGATGCGAGCCCTATCCAGAATCCCCTCGGCCACGGCATGCTGGCACTCGCCGATGGTTGCCGACTGTTCCACTTCGTCCGCGAACACCGTCGCCGACGCAACTAGGGCAGCCTCGACTTCCTGCTTGCCCTTCGTGTCCGTCCCCATGCACGCGATGTGGCTTCCGGGTCGAACCTGCGACGCTTTGAGTATCGGTCGAAACGAGGACGTGATGGTGATGATGACGTCACCTTCAGCTCCGAGCCTGTCCAGATCAACAGCCTCAAACGGCAGCCCCCGTTCGGAGGCCACGGCCTGCAGCCGATCCAACAATTCCGGCTGGATGTTCCAGCCGACCACCCGCTGAAAGTCGCGCTGCATCAATGCAGCGCGCAGCTGGAAAGTGGACTGGTGGCCGGCACCGATAATGCCCAACACCTTGGCATCTTGCCGGGCGAGATGCTTGATCGATATCGCGGATGCGGCCGCGGTTCGCAATGCGGTCAGGAGATTCCCGCCTATCATCGCATGGCATTGGCCGCTGGCTGCGTCGAAGAGGAGAACCGTTGATTGGTGATTGGTAATGCCCTGCTCGGCGTTGGCCGGCCAGAAGCCGCCAGCCTTCAGCCCGAGCGTCGAGCGCTCGTGGTCGAAGCCGGCCTTGACCCCGAAAAGCGCGCCACCGTTGCCGATCGGCTCGCGCACAACGGGAAAGTTCAGGCCAGACCCGCTCGCCATCGCGGCGAAAACCCGCTCGACGGCTTCCACACATTCCTCAAAGCCGATCAAGCTCGAAATGGCGCTCTCTGGAACGATGATCATCCGAAGCCCCCAGCCGTGTTCAGAATGCCTTGCCGCGGGCGGAGACTGGCCACAATGCCTCGACCTTGCCGTTTCGAACTCCGACATACCAGTCGTGCACGTTGCAGGTCGGGTCGCAATGCCCCGGAACCAGGCGAAGCTTCTCATTGATTTTGAGCACGCCATCGGGGTCATCGATGACACCATGCTCGTCTGAGCACTTCACGTACTTCACGTCTTCGCGGCCGAATATGAACGGAAGCCCAGAGTCGACCGACTGCGCTTTCAGTCCAGCATCGCAGATCGCCTTATTCGACTTGGCGTGGCTCATCACACTGGTCAGGATGAACAGGGCGTTTTCCATTCGGCGCTGTCTATGCGGGCCCCGCTTTTGTTTTGGATGCGGCCATAGTCAGCGTCCATGAACGCGTAGCTGCCGCACTGCAGCTCGTTGTACACCCCGGAATTGCTCTCGAAATAGTAGCTACCGGTGCCGCCTCCGCTGACGAGTTCCGGCTTTAGCCCTTCGCCCTCAAGCGCCGAGACGACCTCCCTCACGAGCGCTATTGCGATATCCAGCTTGCCTTTGCGGTCCTCATAGCCGTCCATGTGCTGCATCGCGCCTTGGTAAGCCTGCAGCCCGGTAAACTTTAGGCCCAGAGCTGCATCGATCGCCTTGGCAATCTCCACCGCGGCGGAGGCAGTGGTGATGCCGCACCGCCCAGCACCGCAGTCCACCTCGACGAAGCATTCGATCGTTGTTCCATGCCTCACCGCTGCTGCCGAGAGGTCATGGACGTTGGCCACGTCGTCAACGCAGACGATTATCCGCGAACCCAGTTTTGGCAGGGTCGCCAAACGATTGATCTTAGCCAGATCGCGCACTTGGTTGGAAACCAGAATGTCCTTGATGCCGCTACGGGCAAACACCTCCGCCTCTGACACCTTCTGGCAGCATACGCCCACCGCCCCGCCCAGCTCCTGCTGCAGCCTCAGGACATCGACAGACTTGTGCATCTTGCCGTGCGCCCGGTGGCGCATGTTGTGCGTCTTCGCGTAGTCGCCCATTTTCCGGATGTTCCGCTCGAGCGCGTCCAGATCCAGGATCAAGCAAGGAGTCTGAATGTCCTCGTAGCTCATCCCAGGCAGCGCCGGGACATCGTATCCAACTTCAAGACCAGCGAACCGGATATCGTCGACCATTTGTGTCACTCCGTCATTGCCATGGCAGTTTGTCGAGGTTGACATTCCCGCCCGTCAGGATGACGCCCACCCGCTGTCCGGCGAAAATATCTCTGTTTTTCAGAACGGTAGCCAACGCTACGGCGCTGGAGGGCTCGGCCGTTACCTTCAGGTGTTTCCAGATCAGCCCCATCGCATCGATGATCTCCGCCTCAGACACGGTCAGCACATCCGTGACGTACCTTTGAACGAAGTGCCAGGTGAGATCCTTCAGCGGCACCTTGAGACCATCAGCGATCGTGGTCGGCGCGTCGTCGGCGATTATGTAGCCGGCTTTGAAGCTTCTATATGCATCGTCCGCCTGTTCGGGCTCGGCGGCATAGACGCGAACTTTCGGTGACAGATTGGACAGGGTGAGGCAGGTACCCGAAACCATGCCGCCGCCGCCGATCGGGGCAACCACCGCCACCAGACCATCGACCTGCTCAATCAGTTCCCGGGAGCAGGTGGCCTGGCCGGCGATCACACGTGCGTCGTTATATGGATGCACGAACTCGGCCCCAGACGCGGCTACCACCTCGGCAAAGACCGCCTCTCTTGACGAGGTGGACGGCTCGCACTCGACGACCTTCCCGCCAAACGCCCGGACCGCGTCCTTCTTTGCTTGCGGGGCGGTTCTCGGCATGACCACGGTGCAGGGCATACCTCTCCGGTTGGCTGCGTAGGAGAGGCAAGTGCCGTGGTTGCCGGATGAGTGCGTTGCGACACCATTCGCAAGCTGACTAACGGGTAAGGCGAAGACTGCATTTACAGCTCCGCGAGCTTTGAATGCGCCCGCCCGCTGAAGGGCCTCGCATTTGAAAAAAAGCTCAGCCCCTGCGAGCTTGTCCAAGAGCGGTGAAGCTAAGACCGGGGTGCGGAGAACGTAGGGATTGATGCGCTCGTGTGCCGCAAGCACATCTTCCCAACCAGGAATGGCCATGGGTAGCTCCATCTTCTTCCAGATCTTAGACAGCTGTGGGGAGGAACAAGGACCGACGTGTGACGGGGATGGCCATGGCCAAGCATTCTAGATCGCCACTACATCGCGACCCTCGAAATCCATGTCGAGGGTCGCTCTTTCGCCTTTGTTAGCCGTCACAGGTAACGCGGTTTACCAGCTTGTAATGCACGAAGGTTTCAAGCCCTTCACGCCCACCCTCGTATCCATATCCACTCTCTTTCACGCCGCAAAATGGCGTATACTCTGATAGTGTCACAGCAGTATTGATGAAAACACCGCCGGCTTCGATACTCTGCACTAACCGCTTCGATCGGACCTCATCACGCGTGAATACGTAAGCCGCCAAGCCATATGGCAACGAATTTGCGAGTTTTACAGCTTCATCTTCATGCTTGAAGCGTACCATCGGAGCCAATGGGCCAAAATATTCTTCCTGCATCACTCGAGCATCGCTTGGCAAATCTACCATCACGGTGGGGCGATAGAAATATCCCGGGCGATCTGCCTTCGCGCCACCACAGAGTATACGTGCGCCCGCCCTCCGAGCGCTGTCGACGTACTCTTCAATCGACCTCAACCCCCTTTCATTGGCGAGTGGACCGACCTGAGTTACGCAATCGATACCATTGCCAAGTTGAAGCTGCTCTGTGCGACGCAAGAACACGTCCACAAATCGATCATAGATATCTGCGTGGATCATAAAGCGGCTTGGCGATGTACAAATCTGACCCGCGTTTGCGAACTTTGCTGAAACCAACTTATCAACGGTATCTTCTATGTCCACATCGGGGAATATCAGTACGGGGCAGTGCCCGCCCAATTCGAGACTGCACGGCTTTAGGTACCGTCCTGCATTTTCAGCGATCTGCTTGCCAACGCGTATGGACCCTGTGAGACTTATCTTACGAACTTCAGGAGCACCAATCAGCCTCTCCGCAATCTCCGCAGGCCGGCCAAACAGTAAGTTTACTACGCCCTTGGGTAAGCCAGCATCATCGAGTGCCTCAACTAACGCCATTGCTGACGCTGGTGTTTCTTCGGATGCCTTCAACACCACCGAACACCCGGCAGCCAACGCCATCGCCAGTTTGCGCCCAGCCAAAACCAACGGGAAGTTCCAGGCTGTAAAGGCTGCAATCACGCCTACGGGCTCCGGCACCAACTGATGCTGTATACCGTCCGGCCGGGCAGGAAAGCTTCGCTCACAAAGCCGAGTGGCTTCCTCTGCGTAATATTCAAATATATCGCAGACCCTTGTAACCTCGAGCCTAGCCTGCGCAACTGGCTTACCCTGCTCAAGTGTAAGGCGGTAAGCTACGGTCTCCGCCTTTTCCCTCAAGATCTCCGCGGCGCGCCGTAAAACATTCCGACGTTCTGTCGCAGGGGCCCGCCTCCATTCAGCGAACGCGCGGCTGGCCGATTTGACTGCACTGTCTATTTGCTCGATGGTCGCCACAGGCAACGAGCCTATGGCCTCGCCCGTTGCGGGATTTACAACTGGGAGCAGCGAGCCTGATGTCGACACCTCCCACTCGCCGTTGATAAAAAGAGCCAGCTCTCGATAGGCGCTCATGCTAGCTCCTTGCCTTTTAGCATGGCGTGCGTGTCGTCGAGAGCCCGGTCAAAACGCGAAAACATCTCATCTACCTCGTCCTCGCTAATAATCAGGGGCGGGCAAAAAGCAACGATATCTCCGATCGACCTCAGAATCACACCGTGTTGGTGTGCAGCCCGCAAGCAATGCGCCCCTGTCCCGACTTCAACTGGGAACGGTGCCTTGGTAGCCTTATTGGATACCAGTTCGATGCCGCCGATCAAACCGACGTGCCTAACGTCGCCTACAAGCGGGTGCCCACGATAACTTTCCAGCCGGCTAGCAAAAACCTTTGCCACGGTTTTAACATGGCCAATAATATTGCGTTTTTCCATAATCTCCAGCGTTTTCAGTGCAGCTGCAGCGGCCACTGGATGTCCGGAGTAAGTGTAGCCGTGAGCGAATACAGAGTGCTTTCTACTTCCCTCAACGATCGGCTGCCACACGCTAGGGGCGATCATTGCCGCTGACATTGGGATATAAGACGCGGTTAGAGCTTTGGCCACAGTGACAATGTCAGGACGCAGGTTGTAAGTTTCGGTAGCAAACATGTTGCCGGTGCGGCCAAACCCGCAGATGACCTCGTCTGCAACAAAAAGAATTTTATTCTCCTTGAGAAGAGGCTGAAGCTTTTCAAAGTACCCCTTTGGAGGCGGGAGCACTCCTCCACCCGCTATGACCGGATCCGCAACAAACGCCGCTATTGTGTCCGCACCCTCGCGCTCAATCAGGTCGCGCACTTCGGCGACACAACGATCGCTGAACTGCTCTTCGCTTTCTCCCTCCAGACCTTCTCGGTAGAAGTCAGGGCACATGACTTTAAGGAACCTATCGATCGGAAGGTCGAAATCAGAATGATTGGCTGCCAGCCCGGTCATACTGGCGGTTGCAATGGTTACTCCATGATAACTACGATTCCTGGTGATGATTTTTTTCTTGGCCGGGTAACCAGCCACATTATTTGCATACCAAATGCACTTTATTACCGTGTCATTTATCTCAGACCCGGAGTTTGCGAAAAAGAACTTCGCGTCTGGGATGGGGGAGATCTCTGCAAGGTGGTGCGCGAGCTTTATTAGAGATGGAGTCGATTTGGAATGAAAGCCATGATAAAACGGCAATTGAACCATTTGTTCATACACAGCCTCGGCGATTTCACGTTCGCTAAAGCCGAGCGATGCGCTCCATAGACCGCCAAGCCCCTCGATATATTCCTTTCCGCCAACGTCATAGACTCGGACGCCATCCCCTCGGGATATGATGAGCGGTCCCGCTTGTTCATGCGCGACAAGATTTGAATAGGGGTGGATGAGCAGCGCGCGGTCGGTCTGATCGAGAGAGTTGCTAAGTGATGACATTTAGGTCCTCGGCCTTGAATGAAGCGGATTGCCAATTTTACACGGGGAGCGTCGCGCAGAGATGTTGATGTGGACGGGGATCAACATCAGCAGACCTAGGCGTTTCTCATGAGCATCATATCGGCGGCACCGCGCACAGCAACGCAGTTACAGCACAATATTTTTCTCATGACAACGCAGAATACTGCTTTACCTCCGCTTTGATGCACGCTGACATCATCATTAGACGGCAGTTTTTGTGTTTGCAATAGAGGCCATCAAATTACATTTTCACAGATTATTGCTTCCAACGCTTCTATAATGCCGGATTATGAAGCCAGACATCTCCCCAAAGAAACTTCGCGGTGGATGCCCTTCGGCCAGCACCCTGGGACAGGTGAGTCTGGGGTATACGCGGTGCGCTAGACGCGGGCCCGTCGGCGGTTGCCATTCCCCCCAAAATGGCATCATCGCGGTGCTTCGGTTGGATACTCTTCCGCCCCCCGCCGCCTCGGCCTATCAGAGTTGACGGCAGGGTGCGATGTCATTCGAGAGAAACCCGCGTCGTCCCAAGGCACTATCAGCGCCCGCCCTGCATCCACCCAGTCGCGGCGCAATTTGCCAGCTAGTTCTTCACCGACGGCAGCATATAATCGGTAGGGTCCCCGCAGAAGCGGGTGGAAGATGGCACAACATGCTTCGCTGCCAATGAGCCCTTACGCGTCGCAGCATAGCCGGGGCCTTGCGGCTGACTGCTCGGGAAGCTGGCGCCGCGCCGAGCACTCTGATTGAATGTCTTTTCACCTCTCTCGTCAGCCACGCCTCATCGTAGCAGCTTCTCCAGTAAGCTCGAAGATAGCGCCCTCACAGACAAACGGATCCTGCCTAATTGGTGACTTCCGAACGATCGACACCATTTCTTCTAGCGTTCGGCCAACAAGACGAACCTCCTCTTCTTCAGCAGCCTGAGCTAGAGCGTCGAGCATAAGGGCGAGTCGGACCGTCGCTGGATCGGCGGAATTAGTGTAATCATACTGGTTATGAGTTATGACACTAACGATCGGCGCGCACGGGCCACGTTCCTTTATTTGTCGAAGGATGTTTGATGCAATCGACTTCCACTCCACTCCATATTGTTCGGGCCAATCAATATCGGGGCGCAGATCAGCATACATCTTTCGACCATTGCGACCCGTTAGCAGCTTGGAGAAATCCATCGCAAGTGGAACGTTTACGAAATCTAGTTCGCCTCGGACAGACCGAAACTGGTCGTGCGCACGATGCGGGTCCGGTTCCGCACCACACCAGATAGCCCGCATCTCCGGCATCTCCCGGCCCGGCGCCGAACACGAACCCCCTTCGTAGCCCAGTTCCTGCAAGACACGAAAGATTGCGTCATTAGCCGAAAACGTGCCTGGCCGAAAATACAGCGGCTGTGATCCGATCGCTTCGGTCCAGACAGAAGACGCGTCAGAAAGCAGCTCACGTTGTTCGTTCTCGCTCAAACACCCAAAGTGAGCCAGAAACCGCTCGCCTGCGAACCTCCACAGGGAATATTTCCAAGGATGCATATGGAGCCCAAGGCACGCGCCCTTGTCACGCAGTGAGCGAAATAAGTCAGCCTGCGCCACCGCGGCCTCGGGGTGCACGAAGAATGTCACAGGGTAGCCGCGCTGCATTCCGCGGTCCCAGTATCCCCGGACCGCAAGTTCGCCGAAATCCCAATCGGCCGGCCCTGTGGCCGAGGAATGAGTGGTTGCCGTCGTCGGCTCCACGTCCATGGTCAGCAAAACTCCGACCTCAAGCATTATGCAGTCCTTTCGGGAAGTCTTGGGGTATAGGGGCCTTGCCGTCCGATATCCCAATGTTATCATTGTTAACGAGCCGGGGTCGCTAGGCAACCGGGCGACGAAATCACAATGCATCACTAGCGCGCATCGGTCAAATATCGCTTCAATATGGGATTCCCCATATATCATAACATGAGGTTATAATGATAAATGATTTTCGCCAGATTGAAGCTTTCATCGCGGTGATGTCATGCCGGACATTGTCCGAAGCTGCAGAATCATTGGGAATAAGCCAACCTGCAGTAAGTAACCTTATATTTCGCCTCGAAAAGAACGCTGGCATCGCGCTATTTACTCGGTCTGGTAATCGGTTACGCCCTACCGAGGAGGCAAGAGTTCTGCACGGAGACGCCGTCATTGCGATGAACGGACTTGCCTCTGTGAATCAAACGCTCACTGACTTGACAAGTGATAGCGCTAGTATCGTGACTGTGCATGCTCACCCCGCTGCTAGTCTGGGCTGGCTCCCACAGGCAATTGCGACCGTCAGGCAGGAGTATCCAAATACTAGGTTTCGCATATCGACCAAAGGGTCCAATTTACTCTGGGACCTCACTCATTCCCCGAACGCAGATATATTGATCGCTGAAACTCCGATCGATGTAAACCATAACTTAAATAATGTTCATCGGTTGAGATGTGCAGCTGTGCTGCCCCGCGGTCATGAACTCGAGGATAAGTCCTATCTCACTCCTGCGGACATACAGAAGTATCCGTTTATCTCACTAACTCCCTGGCAACCGACGTATTCAAAGGTCTTAAACAGAATAAGCATGGCTGGTCCCAAGCTCAACATTGTTTGCGAGTGTGAGTTTTTCGCAGGTATAATGGGATTAGTAGCCAGCGGTGCGGGCCTTTCGATCGTTGAGCCAATAGCAGCACACTCGTGTTTGTATCGCGACTTTGTAACCATTCGTGAATTTCGTCCTGCAATATACTACGAGGTAATGGTTGTTTCGACCGCTCAAAATGGCCGTAGCCTTCCAGCACGGCGCCTTCTGACCGCTGTTCTTGACCTTATGAGCCCTCATGCCTAAATCGTAGGCCACGTTGCTCAATCCTCGCGGTTGCAATTCGTGGCCACCAATGGGCAAATCACAGCCACTGGCGATTGTCGGCGATGGTGATCAACTGGGTGGTAAAAACGCTCAAGCGATAGTAGCTACGCCATCTCTTGTTCACTGCGCTGCCAGTTATATCGGGCGCGAACACCAACAGAGAGCAAGGTTCCGCGTTAAAAGCGATCTGGTCTAAAATGGGAAATGTCGATACTCGGTGCCCTTCCGGAAATCAGCGCTGAGACGATTTCCCCAGTCTTTGGTGCCGTCGTCATGCCGATATGGCCGTGACCGAAGGCGTAATAGACATTCCGGGACCTTTTAGAGCGACCTATGACTGGCATGGAATCGGGCAAGCTTGGACGAAAACCCATCCACTGTCTGATTGCGGACATGTCGAAATTCCGGCGAAGGTGCGGAAGCAGCCTCTGGGCACCCGACAAAAGCGCATCTGCCCTTCGCCAGTTTGGGCCTGCGGAAAGGCCAGCAAATTCGACCGTTCCGGCTAGGCGTAGGCCGTCCGCCATGGGGGTCACTATAAACTTACCTTCAGCGTCGGTAATAGGCAAAGTCGGGAGGGCATCGGTGTCTAACAGATAGAGATGATATCCTCGTTCGGTGTCGAGGGGTATACTATCCCCCATTGCAGCGGCGAAATGCTTCGAGAAAGCGCCAGTTGCTATCACAACGTCATCCGCGACCATGTCCCCGCCTTCACCTTTCACGGTCAAGCGGCCATCCGCCAGAAGCTCAATTCGTAATATATCTCGGCGTACTATCGTGCCGCCTCCTTGTAGGGGTCAGAACATGAGTTGTGCAAAATCGTACGCTAAGGTCGAACGGAGCATGAACATCATGCCGCCAGCCGGATTGGTGCTGGCAAACGAAGCGATCTGAAGCCTTCAGGCATCTGGTGTTCAGAATCCCACGTGTAGATGCCTGTGAGGTTGATATGTTCCCAACTAAGCGGCGAGACGTGTTTGAGCAGGTCATTCGGGATAGTCCGACCCGCCATGCGCAGGTGCGTGGCAGCGCGGTCAAGATAGACCGTGTTCCAATGGACGATAGCGCTGACGACGAGATTGAGGCCAGACGCGCGGAATGCCTGGCTCTCGAATGACCGGTCACGGATTTCTCCGCGCTCGTGAAAGAACACCGCGCGTTTGAGCTTGTGCGCTGCCTCGCCCTTGTTAAGGCCTGCTTGGCATCGCCGGCGCAAGGCTGGGCTCGAGTACCATTCGATCATGAACAGTGATCGCTCGATCCGTCCGAGTTCCCGCAGCGCCTTGGCCAACTGGCTTTCCCTCGGAGACGCTGCGAGCTTCTTGAGAATGGTTGAGGGGACGACGGCGCGCGTCGCGATCGATGCCGCCAGATGCAGCAGGTCATCCCAATGGTCAAGGATCAACGCGGTGTTGATCGGCGCGCCGATGTGGTTCGTCAGCGCCGGGTAGGCATCGCCTTTTTCGAATGTGTGGAACTTTCGATCCTTCAGGTTGCGCAATCGAGGTGCGAAACGTTTGCCGATCAGGGCAAACAATCCGAAGACATGATCGCTCGCGCCGCCAGTGTCAGTAAAATGCTCTTGGATATCCAGGACCGTATCCTGGTCAAACAGGCCATCGAGCACATAGGCCGCTTCGCTTTCAGTCGGGCTGATGGGCAAGATACTGAAATAGCCGTATTGGTCCGACAGGTGGCTGTAGAACTTCGATCCCGGTTCGCTGCCGTAGTGCAGATTGACGTCACCGCGTTTTGCCGCTCGGTCGCTCGCACGGAAGAACTGTCCGTCGGACGACGCAGTTGTTCCGTTGCCCCAGAGGCGGGAATGCGGGTGACCAGTATGTGCGTCGGTGATGCAGGCCTGAGCAGCGCGATAGGTTTCTGATCGAGCATGGAAGGTGCGCATCCAGCCGATCTGATGGGCGCTGATGCCCTTGGATGCGCCGGCCATCCGCTTCGGACCGAGATTGGTCGCATCCGCAAGAACGCCGGCCAGCATGGCAGAGACGTTCCGTGGCTCGTCGCCCGTGCGCACATGTGTGAAGTGATCGGCAAAGCCCGTCCAGTCATGTACGTCCCTCAGGAGATCGGGAACTTCGACCAGCGGATACATCTCGCTGATCTCTGCGTTCAGTTCTTCGGCTGCCTCAGGAACGTCGCCGGTGGTCGGTGTGACGATAAGCGTTCCGGTTTCGAGACGAACACCCTCGAGTTTGCCTGCGCGAGCGCGACAGGCCAGGCGCTTCAGATTAAGGTCCAGCATCTGCTTTATTTCGTTCAGCCAGGCGGCGCCGTCACTTCCCACACCAAGGCCAAGCCGATCATCTTCCTTCATCGTGGTGAACGTAGATCGAGGCATGAGATGCTCATCGATCGGACGGAAAGAGCGGCTGCCTTCTACCCAGATATCCGCCGAGCGAAGCCGCTCGCGCAATGCAGCGAACGTGGCTACCTCATAGAGCCGGCGATCGGGCTTATGCTGCACAAAGATCAGCTTCCGGTCGGTGGGGCTGAGATGGCTGGTCGGAACACGCTCG
>ERZ761609.2686-NODE-2686-length-12751-cov-11.853497_pt1 | contig 12751 bp, 9 predicted proteins | sample MGYA00511163_ERZ761609 | MGnify/ENA primary metagenome ERZ761609 (study PRJEB28899, sample SAMN02445070) | bioreactor sludge metagenome | biome: EBPR sludge | place: Australia: Brisbane, Thorneside Wastewater Treatment Plant | collected 2011-12-16 ... | reverse complement strand
GCTCGGCCCAGGCGGTGCGCCAGGCGTCGGCGAGCGAAGGCCTGCGGGCCGCCGCCTTCAACGCTCCAGGGAAGCGTCCTCCACCATCCATGTCACCAGCTCACCGAACGTAAGGCCCGCATGGGCCGCGAGTTCGGGCACAAGCGACGTCTCGGTCATGCCGGGTTGCGTGTTAACTTCAAGACAGACGAGCGTTCCGGAAGGCTCGTCATACCGGAAGTCCGCGCGGCTTACGCCACGGCAGCCGAGCGCCTCATGGGCCCTCGCCGCCATTTCTTGGACCTGTCGGTAAACAAATGGTTTAATTTCCGCTGGCAGGACGTGAATTGATCCGCCTTTTGAATATTTTGCCTCGTAGTCGTAAAACTCAGTCGACGGTGACAGGATCTCGATCACGCCCAGCGCCTTCGCTCCATCCCGGTATCCGATCACGGCGCAGGTCAGTTCGCGGCCCGGAATGAAGGCCTCGACCAGCAGGTCGTCGCCGTAGGGCCAGTCCGTGCGCGCCAGTTCCTGCGGCGGATGCGAACGGCCTTCCTTGACGATGACCACGCCGAAGGACGAGCCCTCGCACACCGGCTTCGCCACATAGGGCGGTGGCAACGCGTGGCGCTTGGCGGCTTCGAAGCGGTTCACGGTGACGCCGTTGGCGACCTGTATCCCGGCGGCCTTCATCACCACCTTCGCCTGATCCTTGCGCATGGCCAGCGAGGAGGCCAGCACGCCGGAATGCGTGTAGGGGATCTTGAGGATTTCGAGCACGCCCTGCACGCAGCCGTCCTCGCCGAACTTGCCGTGCAGCGCGTTGAACGCCACATCCGGCTTCAGCGCCGCGAGCACCTGGGCAACATCGGTTCCGACGTCGACTTCCGTGACACGAAACCCGGAATCGCGCAGCGCCCTGGCGCACGCAGCGCCGGACTTGAGACTCACCGGCCGCTCGCTGGCCATGCCGCCCATCAGAACCGCGACGTGTTTCATGGCCTCACTCCGATCCTCTTGACTTCCCATTCCAGGTCGATGCCGCTGTTGGACTTCACGCGGCGGCGGATTTCCTCACCGAGATCCTCGATGTCGGCGGCGGTCGCCCCGTCATGCGCGATCAGGAAGTTCGCGTGCTTCTTCGACATCTCCGCCTGCCCGATTCGCACATCGAGGCCGCCGGCGTCGCGGATCAGCCGCCAGGAGGAATGGCCCGGCGGGTTCTTGAACGTCGAGCCTGCGGTCCGAACCTTGGTTTCCTGATCGCGCTCGCGATGTTCCTGCACGCGCGCATTGATCGCCTCGATCTCGGCGACAGGGCGCTCGAAACCCTGCATCACCGCCTCGACGAACACAGTATCCGGCGCGACCGAGCAGGTGCGATAGGCAAAGCCCATGTCCTCTAGGTTGAAGCGCCGGATCTCACCGTCGCGCGTCACACCCGTCGCCTCGACGAACCGCTCGCGCACCTCGCCCTCGATCTCGGGATTGGTGTTCGAGCGGGTTCCGGCGTTCATCCGCAGCGCCCCGCCGACGCAGCCCGGAATGCCGTAGAGAAATTCCAGCCCGCCGATACCGGCCTCCGCTGCTGCCATCGCCACCTTGCGATCCGAGGCGAAGGCGCCCGCGCGCAGCCGATGGCCCGGTTCTATCGCGATCTGCCCGAAGCCTCTTGGCGCAAGGCGGATGACCACGCCCGGCACGCCGCCGTCGCGGACGATCATGTTGGATGCCAGCCCAAGGATCGTGACCGGGATGTCCTTCGGCAGCCGTTGCAGGAAATAGGCGAGGTCTTCAGTATCTGCTGGCGTGAACAGCGTCTGCGCCGGCCCGCCGACGCGCAGCCAGGTCAGCGGCGCCAGCGACTGGTTGGCGAGCAGACGGCCGCGCAGATCCGGCATGGCGGCGGAAAGCGAAGCGGTGAGATCTGGGAAGGTCACCGCTTCAGCGCCTCCAATTCGGCCGGCAGCGCATAGGCCCACTGGGTGATGTTGCCGGCGCCGAGGCAAACGATGTAATCGCCCGGCTTGGCCACATCCGCGAGCATTCCGGCCAGCGCTTCCGGCCCAGGCAGCGCCAGCGCATGACGATGTCCGCGCGCCTTGATTGCCGAAACCAGACTGTCGCGATCCGCGCCCGCGATAGGCGTCTCGCCGGCGGAGTAGGTCTCGGCGACAATGACGGTGTCGGCATCGTTGAAACAGGCCGCGAATTCGGCGAACAGCGACTGCAGGCGGGTATAGCGGTGCGGCTGCACGACGGCGATCACCTGCCCCTTGGTGGAGTGGCGCGCGGCGCGCAGAACCGCGGCGATCTCCACCGGATGGTGGCCGTAATCGTCGAAGATCAGCGCGCCCTGCCATTCCCCGGTCTTGGTGAAGCGCCGCTTCACGCCGCCGAACCCGGCAAGCGCCCTGCGAATCGTTTCCACCGGCACGCCGAGGTCGTAGGCCACCGCGATCGCCGCCGTGGCATTGAGCGCGTTGTGATGGCCCGGCATCGGCATGAGCAGATCGCGGATCACTGTGTCGGTGCCGCGCTTGCGGTCGCGCACCAGCAGGGTGAAGCGGCTTTGCCCGCCACTCAGATCGATGTCGAGGATGCGGAAATCCGCCTGCGGGTTCTCACCATAGGTGAGGATGCGCCTGTCCTGAATCTCCCCCACCATCTGCTGCACCGTCGGATGGTCGAGACACATAACAGCAAAGCCGTAGAACGGCAGGTTGTTCACGAAGGAGCGGAAGGCGTCCTTGATCGCATCGAAGGTCTTGAAATGATCGAGGTGTTCCGGATCGATATTGGTGACGATTGCGATGTCGGCGGGGAGCTTAAGGAAGGTGCCATCGCTTTCGTCGGCCTCGACCACCATCCAGTCGCCGCCACCGAGGCGCGCGTTGGTGCCGTAGGCATTGATGATGCCGCCGTTGATCACGGTCGGGTCGAAACCGCCGGCCTCCAGCAGCGTCGCGACCACCGAGGTCGTCGTCGTCTTGCCGTGCGTGCCGGCGATGGCGACGGCCGACTTGAGCCGCATCAGTTCGGCCAGCATTTCGGCGCGACGCACCACGGGGATGCGCCTTTCTCGCGCCGTCACCAGTTCCGGATTGTCCTTGCGGATCGCGGTCGAGACCACGACCACTTCCGCCTCATTGAGGTTCTCGGCCTTGTGTCCGACAAAACAGGCGATGCCCTTGTCGCGCAGGCGCTTGACGTTGGCCCCGTCCGCCGCGTCCGATCCCTGCACCGTGTAGCCGAGATTGTGCAGCACTTCCGCGATGCCGGACATGCCGATGCCGCCGATGCCAATGAAGTGGATGGGCCCAAGCGAACGGGGAATTTTCATGCGAATCGTTCCGGAAACGGCCAGGAGCCAGGAAATTTGGCCTATAGCCCGGCCGTCCGAATGACAAGATCGGCCAGCCGATCGGCCGCGTCCGGTGTTCCTGCCGAACGGGCGGCTGTGGCCATCGCCGAGAGCCGTTCGGGCTCCGCCAACGCCTTGCGCAAGGCGTCCGCCAGCCAGTCCGGCGTGAACCCGGCCTGCAATTGCAGCGTCGCGCCGCCGCAATCTGCCAGCACCCTGGCGTTCGCGGCTTGATCTTGATCCAGACTGCCCGGCAACGGGACGAGGATTGACGGCCGGCCGATCACCGCGAGTTCGGCAACCGTCGAGGCCCCGGACCGGCTGACGACAAGTTGCGCGGCGGCAATGCGCGACGGCAGGTCCTTGAAGAACGGCGCGATTTCAGCGTCGATGCCGATGCGGGCGTAGGTTTCGCTCACCCGCGCAAGGTCCTCCTCGCGCACCTGCTGGACCAGTCGGATGCGTGCCCGCTCTCCCGCTGTAAGTTTTTCCAGCGCCGGTGGAACGATGTCGCTCATGATCCGCGCGCCCTGGCTGCCGCCGAAAACCAGAAGGTTCAGCGCGCCGCCGGCCTGGAGGGTCGGCATCGGCGTCGCGGCAGCTTCGAGAACGGGCGGGCGCACGGGATTGCCGGTCACCACCGTCTTCGCGGCGAACGCATCGCTCCTGAGCGGAAATCCCGTGGCGATTCGCGTGACGCGCGGAGCGACGAAGCGATTGGCCCGCCCCATCACGGCGTTGGCCTCGTGGATCACGGTCGGAATGCCGCGCATCGTTGCGGCATAGACCGGCGGGACGGTCGGATATCCGCCAAAACCGACGACCGCCGCCGGCTTCAGGCGGGAGAGCAACCCCAGGCTTTCCTGCGTGCCCTTGAGCAGGAGCAGCGCACCCTTCAGTTTGCCGAGCCATCCGCCACCCGTCACCGTGCCGCTGGTGATCTGGTGCAGCTTCGCCGGAAACCGGTCGGCGTAGCGGGCCGCGCGCTCGTCGCTGACCAGGTCGACCGTCACGCCACGGGCGATCAGCGCATTGGCCAGCGCTTCGGCCGGAAACAGGTGACCACCGGTGCCACCGGCGGCAAGAAGGACACTGCCCTGCCGAGGAGTCATGCCGTCGCCGCTCCCAGGTTCTGCGGGAGTGTGTGCACGATGGCGGCGGACGGGCGGCGGCGCGTGAGCGCCAGCAGGCACCCTGCCGTGATCGCCAGCGACACGAGCGAGGAGCCGCCATACGAGATGAACGGCAGGGTCATGCCCTTCGGCGGAATGAGATCCAGGTTCACCGCGATGTTGATGCTGGCCTGAAGGCCGAACAACATGGCCAGACCCGCCGTCGCAAAGCGGACGAAGGGATCTTCGCTGCGATAGGCCAGGATCAACGACCGCACCACGATGAGCCCGAAGATCGCCACCACGACGAGACAGATCAGGATGCCGAACTCCTCGCCAATAACGGCGAAAATGTAGTCGGTGTGGCTGTCCGGCAGGATGCGTTTCACCGTGCCTTCGCCCGGCCCCTTGCCGTACCAGCCCCCGGACAGCAGGCTTTCGCGCGCCGTCTCCGCCTGAAACGCGCCGGCGCCGTCGCCCTTGTTGAGGAACCTGTCGAAGCGTGCAGTCACATGCGGCAGGAACTTGTAGGCAAGCAGCAAGCCCATCACGCCAACGCCACCGAGACCGATCACCCAGAGGATGTGAAGGCCGGCAAGGAAGAACAATCCGCACCACACGGCCGACACCAGCATCGTCTGGCCAAGATCCGGCTGCAGGATCAGCGGCGCGACGACGAGCGGCAGCAGAAGCAAGGCCAGGGTTGTGCTCGGCATGTCATCACGAACCGCCTTCTCGGAGAAGGCCCAGGCGGTCAGGACCACGAAAGCGGGCTTCAGCATCTCTGAGGGCTGTACACTCAGCCCGCCCAGCGACAGCCAGCGGCGCGCGCCCTTCACCTCGGCTCCGAAGACAAGCGTCGCGCAAACCAGCGCCAGGGCAACGCAGAACAGCAGCAGCGCCATGCGCCGGATCTGCCTGAGCGGCATGGCGGAGACGGCGATCATCACGACCAGCGCGACCGCCAGGAAGGCAGCCTGACGGTTGACGAAGTGGAACGTTGAAAGCCCAAGCCGCGACGCCACGGGTGGGCTCGCGGCGAGGCCGAATAGGATGCCAAGCACCATCAGCGCCAGGAAGCTGAACAGCAGCCAGCGATCGACGGTCCACCACCATTCGTTGAATTCGGTGCGCTCGGCCCGTGAAACCATGTCAGGCTCCCTTGCGGCTGACGAAGCCCGGCAAGGCTTCGACGAGCGCGCGGAAGTGGTCGCCGCGCTGCTCGAAGTTCTTGTACTGATCGTAGGAGGCACAGGCCGGCGAAAGCAGGATCACGCCGCCCCGGTGGCGCTGCGCATCCTCCAGCGCCATCTGCACCGCAACATCGAGCGTGCCGGCGTGGGCATAGGGCACGGCGCCATCCAGCGTTCTCGCGAACTCGGCGGCGGCAGTGCCGATGAGGTAGGCCTTGCGGATGCGCGGGAAATATGAGGCGAGCGAGGTGATGCCGCCGTCCTTCGCCTTGCCTCCGATGATCCAGAACAGGTCCTTTTCGAACGCTGCCAGGGCCTTTTCGGTGGAATCGGCGTTGGTAGCCTTGGAGTCGTTAATGAAGATCGAGCCGCCCACCCGGCCGATCTCCTCCATTCGGTGAGGCAGCCCGGCGAAGCTCTTCAACCCCTCGCGCAGAACCTGGCCGTCGATCCCCAGAGTTGTCGCCACAGCGATCGCGGCCGCGGCATTCTGGGCATTGTGCCGGCCGCGCAACGATCCGATGCCGGTAAGGTCGGCCGCCTCGATCCGCTTGCGCTTGCGCGCGAAGACGATCTTCGATCCGTCCGCGAACAGCCCGTTCGGCAATGGCGAACGAACCGATATGCGCACCGTTGCCTTGCCGGCCTGATCGCGGCGCGATGCCATGGCCGCCGACATCTCGTCGTCGACACCCACGATGGCCAGGGTCGCGGCCGACACCATCCGTTCCTTGACGGCGGCATAATGTTCGACCGTGCCGTGGCGTTCGATATGGTCTGGCGTAAGATTCAGCATCACGCCGATGCTCGGGGCCAGCGAGGGCGCCAGGTCGATCTGGAACGACGAGACCTCGATCACATGATGGCGCGCTTCGGCCGGCGGTTCGAGCGCAAGAACGGCGGTGCCAATATTGCCCCCGAGCTGCACGTCCCGCCCCGCCGCGCGCAGGAGGTGGGCGATCAGCGCCGTCGTCGTCGACTTGCCGTTCGTACCGGTGATGCAGACAAGCGGTGCGTTGGGAGCCCGCGCGGCCCGCTCGCGGCAGAACAGCTCGATATCGCCGAGAATTTCCACGCCGGCGGCCTGCGCCAACGGCACGGTCCAGTGCGGCTCCGGGTGCGTCAATGGAACGCCCGGAGCCAGGACAAGCGCCGAAAAGTCCGACCAGTCGGCAGCCTTCAGATCGACGATGGCGACGCCCCTGGCGCTTGCCGCCAGGCGTGCGGCCTCGCTGTCGTCCCAGGCCGAGACGATGGAGCCGCCCGCCATGAGGGCCTGCGCAGCGACCAGCCCCGAGCCGCCCAGGCCGAACAGGGCGACCTTCCTGTCCTTGAAGGTGGTGACCGGGGTCATGGGCGCATCACCGCAGCTTCAGGGTAGCGAGGCCGATGAGGGCCAGGATAACCGAGATGATCCAGAACCGGATCACAACTTGCGCTTCCTGCCAGCCCTTCTTCTCGAAATGGTGGTGGATCGGCGCCATGCGGAACACGCGCTTGCCGGTCAGCTTGAACGAAGCGACCTGGATGATCACGCTCATCGCTTCCAGCACGAAAAGCCCGCCGACGATGGCGAAAACAATCTCATGCTTGGTGGCGACCGCCACGCTGCCCAGCAGTCCGCCAAGCGCGAGCGAGCCGGTATCGCCCATGAAGATCTGCGCCGGCGGCGCATTGAACCACAGGAAGCCAAGGCCCGCGCCAATCAGCGCGCCGCATATCACCGCGAGTTCGCCAGTCCGTGGTATGAAGTTGATCTGAAGGTAGTTCGCGAAGATCGCATTGCCGGCCAGATAGGCGATGAACCCGAAGGTCCCCGCCGCGATCATCACCGGCACGATGGCAAGGCCATCGAGGCCGTCCGTGAGATTCACGGCATTGCCTGCGGCAACAATGATGAACACGCCGAAGACGATGAAAAATACCCCGACATTGACCATCGCATCCTTGAACACCGGGAAGGAGATCGCACCGGCCAGCGCTGGGGGCATGTACTGCATCATGATATAGACCGCGACACCGGCAATCGCCGTCTCGAGGCCGAGCCGGGAGCGGCCGGAAAAGCCCTTGTGGCTCTGCTTGGTCACCTTCAGGTAGTCGTCGTAGAAACCGATCGCGCCGAACCCCAGCGTGACGCACAGGACCGTCCAGACAAACGGGTTTGAGAGGTTGGCCCACAATAGGCTTGCCACGACCACACCGGACAGGATCATCAGTCCGCCCATGGTTGGCGTGCCCTTCTTGGTCAGCAGATGGGATTCTGGCCCATCCTCGCGGATCGGCTGACCTTTGCCCTGCTTGACACGCAGCAGGCTGATGATCTTCGGCCCGAACATCAGCACGAAGAACAGGGCCGTCACCGTCGCACCGCCCGCCCGGAAGGTGATGTAGCGGAACAGGTTGAACGGCTGGAACTGCGCACTGAAATCGGAAAGCCAGAACAGCATTCGCTTTTGCCTCACACGTCTCGGTCGTCCGCAGGGGAAATGACCGGATATCGCGTCTTGAGCGCTGTCACGATGCGGCCCATGCGGCTCCCGTTCGAGCCCTTGACTGTAACGACGTCGCCCCCGCGAACGCCGTCGAGCACGGCCGCTTCGAGCGCGGCCGAGTCGGCTGCGTATCCGCCCCGACGGGTCTTCGGCAAGGCGTCATAGAGGTTTTTCATCAGCGGGCCAGCCGCGAAGACCAGGTCTATCCCTGATTTTTCAAGAGCTTGCGCCAAGTCGCGATGCAGCTCTGCGCCCTGGTCGCCAAGCTCCAGCATGTCGCCCAGGACGGCAACGCGGCGTCCGCGAGGTCCAACGGGCGTTGTACCCGCCACCGCGAAAGCCGCCCGCATGGACGACGGATTGGCGTTGTAGCTTTCATCGAGCAGCGTGATCGGACCGGTTCCCGTCCCAAGCTGGATCTTGCGTCCACGCCCGTCGGCAGGGGCGAAGGCGCGCAGGGCCAGCGCCGCGAGCGCCAGATCGGCGCCGGTCGCGTGCACCGCGGCGAGAACGGCGAGGCTGTTCTGGACCAGATGCCGGCCCGGCGCCCCGATCTGGTAGGCAACCAGTTCCCCGAGAACATCGGCTTCCACCGTCGAGGAATCGGCGGCGCAATTGGCCGACAGCAGGCGCACATGCGCGTCCGCGTGCTCGCCGAAGCTGATGATGCGTCCCGCCGGCGAGGCCGCGACATGAGCCTTCAGCCGGTCGAATTGCGGATTGTCGCGGTTGAGAACCGCCGTGCCGCCCGGCTCCAGTCCGGAGAAGATTTCCCCCTTGGCGTCGGCGATGGCGGCCAGACTGGGAAAGCTCGCCAGATGCACCGGCTCGACCGTCGTAACGATGGCGACCTGCGGCGAAACCTGCGCGGTCAGGGGCAGGATCTCGAAAGAATGGTTCATGCCGATTTCGAAGATGCCGAAGGCGGTATCCTCCGGCATGCGCGCCAGTGTGAGCGGCACGCCCCAGTGGTTGTTGTAGGACGCGACCGAAGCATGCGTGCTGCCCTGACGCTGGAAGACGGTGCGCAGCATTTCCTTGGTCGAGGTCTTGCCCACCGAGCCGGTGACGGCGATGACGTGCCCCCGCATCCTGGCCCTGCCGGCACGGCCGAGGCGTTCCAGCGCGGGAAGCACCGCGTCCACCACATAGAGCGCTCCAAGCCCCGCGAGGGCGGACGCATGCGCCCGGTCGACCAGCGCCGCAGCCGCGCCGGCCTTGAAGGCGTTCGCCACGAAGTCATGCCCGTCACGCACGTCCTTGAGCGCCACGAACAGGTCACCGCGCAACAGCGTCCGCGTGTCGATTGAAAGCCCGGCGATGTCCGCCATACCGGCAGGCGCGTCCGCGCCCAGCGCATCCACAAGGGCGGTTCCGCTCCACAGCACGGTCACGACGGGGTTCCTCCAACGGAATGAAGCGCGGCGCGCGCTTCGTCATGATCCGAGAACGGTCTGGTCACGCTGCCGACGATCTGGCCCGTCTCGTGCCCCTTGCCCGCGACGATCAACGCATCGCCATCCTTCAGCATGGCGACGGCCTCCCTGATGGCGGCGGCGCGGTCGCCGATCTCGAGCGCGCCCGGCGCCGCCATCAGAATCTCGCGACGAATCTGCACGGGCTCTTCGCTGCGCGGATTGTCGTCGGTGATGATCACAATGTCAGCCTTGTCCGCCGCGATTGCGCCCATGATCGGCCGCTTGCCCTTGTCCCGGTCGCCCCCGCAGCCGAAGACCACGATCAATCGCCCCCTGACACTCGGGCGCACCGCATCCAGCACATGGGCGAGCGCTTCGGGCTTGTGGGCATAGTCGACGAACACCGGCGCCGTGCCCCGCGCGCCGACGCGCTCCAGCCTGCCCGGCACGCCCGTTAACCGCGCGAGAGCCTCGAACACCGCTTTCGGCGCCTCGCCCAGCGCCAGGGCGAAACCGGCCGCGACCAGTGCGTTCTCGACCTGAAAGCCGCCGATCAGCGGCAGACGGGCGGCATGCACATGCCTTCCGAATGCCAGTTCCAGAGCTTGGCCAAAGGGCACCTCGCCCACTGACAGCAGGCGCAAGTGCTCCCCTTTCCGGCCGGTGGTGAATGGTTTCAGCCCCTGTTTTTCGCAGGTCGCGAGTACATCGCCGGAACGGTCGCCGTCCCTGTTGATCACCACTGGCGCGCCGGTCGGAAGCAGGGCTGTGAACAGCCGCAACTTGGCCTTCAGGTAGTCGTCCACCGTCGCATGGTAGTCGAGATGGTCGCGGCCGAGATTGGTGAAGGCGCCGCCAGTGAGCCGCAGCCCATCAAGCCGCCTCTGGTCGAGGCCGTGCGATGATGCCTCGATGGCCAGATGCGTCACGCCCTCCTCCACAAGTCCGTCCAGCTCCTGGTGCAGGGCAACCGGATCGGGCGTCGTCAGCGAGCCGTACGACGCGCGCTGCCGCGAGATCACCCCGAGCGTGCCAAGGCTCGCGGATTCGTGCCCAAGCGCTTGGAAGATCTGGCGGGTGAAATCCGCAACCGAGGACTTGCCCGCCGTTCCGGTCACCGCCAGGATTGTTCCGGGCTGGCGCGGGTGAAACCATGCCGCTGCCCTCGCGAGAGCAAGCCGCGCGTCGTCGACACGCGCATAGATCACGGTCGCCGGCAGATCGGCAGGCCTCGCCGCCTCGCCGATGATTGCCGCCGCTCCGGCCCTGGCCGCGTCGGCGATGAACTTCGCGCCATCCGTCCGCGATCCGGCCAGCGCGAAAAACACGTTGCCCGGCTGCACCTTGCGGCTGTCGAAGGCGATGCCGGTCACGGCTGGACGCGACGGCTCCGGCTGCAACCCGAGGCGATGCGACAGTTCGGCGAAGTCACCGGACATGGTCAGCGTGGCTCCGTCTGGGTCATCATGCGCAGGTTCAGGCGCGACACCTGCGGGAACGGCTGCACCGGGATCTCGAACCGCGGATGGATGTCCAGCATCGGGCCGACGCGCTCAATGATCTTTCCGGTCGTTGGCGCCGCATTCCAGCCGGCGGTCGCGTAGCCATGCGTTTCGCTGGAGCCCTGCGGCTCGTCGAGCAGGGTCAGGAACAGATAGCGCGGCTTGTCGGCAGGGGCGATGGCCATGAAGGTCGTCATCACCTTGGTCTTGGAATAGCGGCCTCCGACCACCTTCTCGGATGTACCCGTCTTGCCCCCGACATAGTAGCCTGGAATGTTCGCCTTGCCGGCCGTGCCGCGTTCGGCGTTCAGACGCATGACGAACCGCATTGCTTCGGAGGTTTCCGGCTTGATGACCCGCTTTGCGATAGACTTTGCCTCGGCTTCCGACCGTTTCAGATAGGTCGGTGGGACAAGGTAGCCGCCGTTCACCAGAGCCGCCGTGGCCGCGACCGCCTGGAGCGGCGACACCGCGAGGCCGTGGCCGAAGGAAATGGTCATGGTGTTGAGTTCGCCCCAGTTCGAGGGAACGAGCGGCTTCGCCGTTTCCGGCATCTCGGTGATCAGCCGGTCGAGCTGGCCCATCTTCTTCAGGAAGTCCTTGTGCCCCTGCACCCCGACCGATAGAGCCATGCGCGCGGTGCCGATGTTCGACGAGTAGACGAAGATCTCCGGCACGCTCAGCACGCGCCGCTGGCCGTGGTAGTCGTTGATCTTGAATCGGCCGTAGCGCAGCGGCTGCGTGGCGTCGAAGTTCGACGTCAGCGAGACTTTGCCGCTGTCGAGCGCCATTGCCGTGGTCAGCGCCTTGAACGTCGACCCCATTTCATAGACGCCGACCGCCAGGTGATTGATGTTTTCCGGCTTCAAGGCATCGGTAGGCACGTTCGGATCGTAGTCCGGCAGCGAGACCTGCGCGACGATTTCCCCGGTGTTGACATCAACCACCAGCCCGCCCGCCGCCTTGGCCTTGAACTTCTTCATCGCTTCCTGGAGTTCCTGCCGCATCGCGTGCGTGACGCGCAGGTCGATGGCAAGCTGCACCGGCTTCAGGTCCATGGGCTTGCCGGCGAAACCGGTGCCCTTCAGATCGGCCATGCCCTTTCCGTCGATGTACTTCTCGATCCCGGCAATGCCCTGGTTGTCGACGTTGGCGAAACCCAGAACATGCGCCGCGACCGGCCCGTTCGGATAGACGCGCTTGTGCTCGGGCAGGAACCCGACCCCGGGGATGCCGAGCCGGTGCACTTCCGCCTGCTGGCGCGGCGTGATCTCACGCTTCACCCAGACAAACCCCTTGCGGCTGCCCAGCTTGGCACGCAGGTCGCTGCCATCAAGGTCGGGGAACACCGCGTTCAGGAGTTCGACCGCCTCGTCCTTGTCGACGATGCGCCGCGGTTCCGCGAAGACCGAGACCATCTTGACGTCGGCGGCCATGAGTTCGCCGTTACGGTCGAGCACGGCCGGACGAGTGACCGAGGTTGCCTCTTGCGCTTGGCGGCGCAGGGTAGGGCCGTCATCGGACTTCATCGCGAACTGCACCAGACGCCCGCCCAAGACGCCGAAGCCGGCAACGAACAGGACCATCAGCATCGCAAGACGTGAGGAACTCTTGTCCGGACGCGTTCGAAACAGGTCTGCGAGGACGGAACGGCACCCTTCCCATGTCGGTCCCGAAAGCCGCAGCCC
>ERZ761609.2685-NODE-2685-length-12752-cov-48.377727_pt1 | contig 12752 bp, 10 predicted proteins | sample MGYA00511163_ERZ761609 | MGnify/ENA primary metagenome ERZ761609 (study PRJEB28899, sample SAMN02445070) | bioreactor sludge metagenome | biome: EBPR sludge | place: Australia: Brisbane, Thorneside Wastewater Treatment Plant | collected 2011-12-16 ... | reverse complement strand
CCCCCCGCAGCGTGCTCGCCACCGTGGGTTCATCCGGCGCCAGGCCCAGCTCCGGCCGCTTGTTGCCGCGCACCGTGGCATGGCCCGTATGCCGCCCGGTCATCAGGCAGCAGCGCGAAGGCGCGCACACCGTGGCCCCGGCGTAGGCTTGCGTGAACCGGATCCCCTCGCTCGCCAGCCGGTCCAGGTGCGGCGTCCGGATCCGCGTCTGTCCGTAGCAGCCCACGTCCCCGAAGCCCAGATCGTCCGCCAGGAAGAAGATGATGTTCGGCGGCCGCCGCGTCTGCCCGGAAAGCACCGCCGGCGCCGCGCCCATCGTCTGCAGAAACTGCCGCCGGTTCACCATGGCGGCATTATATGCGAACAGGGCCGCCAGAGCCGCCATGCTAAACTACTAGATTCCCCATGAAGATTGCGATCGGCGCCGATCACGCAGGATTCGCCCTCAAGCAGCAGCTCCGCGCCCGCCTGGAAGCCTGCGGCCACGAAATCATCGACCTCGGTACTGGATCCGCTGATTCCACCGACTACCCCGACTACGCGGCGGCCGTCGGCCGGCGTGTCGCCGAGGGCACTGTGGACCGCGGTGTGCTCGTCTGCTCCACGGGCGTTGGCATGAGCATCGCCGCCAACAAGATCCCCGGCGTCCGCGCCGCGCTCGCCTTCAACGAGGACGAGGTGCGGCTGACACGCGCCCACAACGACGCCAACGTGCTCTCAATCGGCGCCCGCTACACCGACGCCGAGACCGCCGCCGCCCTCATCGACGTCTTCCTGGAAACGCCCTTCGAAGCCGGCCGCCATCAGCGGCGGGTGGACAAAATTACGGCGCTGGAGTTCACCGCCGGCGCGAGCGAGGAGGAGCCTGAACCATGACCGACCTGCAGTTGATGAGCCGTTCCCTGCACGATGCCGACCCAGAAATCGCCAACGCAATCCAGGGCGAACTCGAACGCCAGCACTCCCGCCTCGAACTGATCGCGAGCGAGAACTTCACGTCCGAAGCCGTGCTCGAAGCCACCAGCAGCGTCTTCACCAATAAGTACGCCGAAGGCTACCCCGGACGCCGCTACTATGGCGGCTGCGAATTCACCGACATCGTCGAGACTCTCGCCCGCGACCGCGCCAAGGAACTCTTTCGCGCCGAGCATGCCAACGTCCAGCCCCATTCCGGCTCCCAGGCCAACCAGGCCGCCTTCGCCGCTCTGCTCAACCCCGGCGACACCATTCTGGGCATGAACCTCGCCCACGGCGGCCACCTCACCCACGGCCACCCGCTCAACTTCTCCGGCAAAACATATAAGGTGGTCGCCTATGGCGTCCGCCCCGGCGATGAAACCATCGACTACGACGAAGTCACCCGCCTCGCCCACGAACATAAGCCCCGCATGATCATTGCGGGCGCCAGCGCCTACTCGCGTATCATCGACTTCGCCCGCTTCCGCGCCATCGCCGACGAAACCGGCGCGCTGCTGCTGGTGGACATGGCCCACTTCAGCGGCCTCGTCGCCGCCGGCCTCTACCCCAATCCCTGCGAGTGGGCCGACGTGGTCACCTCTACCACCCACAAAACGCTCCGCGGCCCCCGCAGCGGCATCATCCTCTGCCGCCAGGCCTACGCGCAAGCCATCGACAAGATGGTCTTCCCCGGCGTGCAGGGCGGCCCCCTCGTCCATGTCATGGCTGCCAAGGCCGTCTGCTTCCGCGAGGCGATGACGCCCGAATTCCGCGAATACCAGAAGCGCGTGATCGCCAATGCGCAGGCCCTCGCCGCCACGCTCACCGGGGCGGGCTTCCGTGTCGTCTCCGGCGGCACCGACACCCATCTGCTCCTGCTGGACGTCTTCTCCAAAGGCATCCGCGGCAAGGACGCCGAACATGCCCTCGACGAAGCCTGGATCACCGCCAACAAAAACGCCATCCCCTTCGATACCAACCCGCCGCTGAATCCCAGCGGCATCCGCCTCGGCAGCCCCGCGGTCACCACCCGCGGCTTCGGCCCCGCCGAAATGGAGGAGGTGGGCCGGCTGATCGCGCAGGTGCTCGAAGCGCCCGCCGACGCCGAAAACCTCGCCGCCGTCCGCACGCGCGTCCACGCGCTCACCGGCAGGTTCCCCCTGTATCGGTGGAAGTTCGCCGCCGTGGGAGCCTGAGGGCCGCGCTCATTCAAGAGGAGGAGGACCACCGGGGGCGCGATGGCACTCAAAATCCTGATCGACGCCCGGCATATCCGCGACTTCGGCTTCGGCACCTACATCCGCAACCTCGTCCGGGGGCTGGCCAAGCAGAACACCGACTACCAGTTCCTGCTGGTGTGCCACCGCGAGGACCAGCATGAGTTCGACGGGCTGCCCGACAACTTCCATCCATTGTTCTATGAGCGTTCCGACGCCGCGCCCCTCGACCAGGTGGCCTTCCCGATCTTCGCCCGCGGCCTCCGCGCCGACCTCATCCACATTCCTCTCAACATCGTCCCCCTGATGCTGCCGCGGCCGTACGTGGTCACCGTCCACGACCTCGGGTCCCTCGTCTTCGATAACCGGACCGGCTGGCGCCACGAAGCCCGCCGCCTCCAGATTCGCCGCGGCCTGCTGCGCGCCGAGAAGGTGATCGCCGTCTCCGAAGCCACGCGCGCCGACATCGAGAACCTGCTCGGCATCCCTTCCTCCCGCACCACCTGCATCTACGGCGCCGCCGACCCCACCTTCACCCACCACCATCCAGGACTCGCCGCCCGCGCTGCCGGGCCCGACAGTTGGGAGCGCGACCGCCGCCGCATCCTCGAGCGCTACCAGATCAACTACCCCTTCCTGCTCTACGCCGGCACCATCCGCCAGCAGAAGAACATCCCACGCCTTGTCGAAGCCTTCGCCCTGCTGCGCGGTGAACTGGAAGCCCACCCCGTGTACCGCGACCTGCGCCTTATCATCATCGGCGACGAGATCTCCCGCTACCCCAGCGTCCGCCGCGCCGTGATGCAGAGCCGCGTTGAGCAATCGGTCCGCTTCCTGGGCTTCGTCCCGCTCGACACCCTGCGCGTCTTCTATGAGGCGGCCGCGGCCTTCGCCTTCGTCTCGCTGTATGAAGGCTTCGGCCTGCCCCCGCTCGAAGCCATGGCCTCCGGCACGCCGGTGGTGTGCAGCAACGTCACTTCCCTGCCCGAAGTGGTCGGCGACGCCGCCCGCGTCGTCAATCCGGAGAACGTCTTTGAAATCGCCCGCGGCCTCAAGGAAGTGCTGCTCGATGAGCGACTGCGCGCCACTCTCATCCAGCGCGGCTACGAACGCAGCCGCCACTTCACCTGGGACGAAACCGCCCGCCGCGTGCTCGAAACCTATCGCGAGGCCGGTTTCTCCAGGAAACTGCCCATATAATCCAGCGGCGACGCACCCCGGAAGTCCCGCCCGGACCACAGAATCACGCCGCGGACCATCGAAAGCAGATCCTGCTCCCCAAGCGGAATTACCTCGGGTCCCTCGTCGCCCCACCAGCGGCTCTGCCGCACCACGCGCAGTTCGCCTTCGTCCCTCGCCAGGCGGCGGACATACGCCGCCCCCTTCCACCGCAACACCGCTACCCGCGCACCGCTCACCTGCAGCCGGCTCTCCTCATCCAGGCTCACCAGGGCAAAATCATGGTCCAGCGGCAGCGGCGAGTCCGGGTCCTGCCCCAGGCGCCCAAACACCAGCCTCCGCCGCCCCGCCGAAAGCCAGGAGGGCAAATGACACCATTCCCCCCCACCCGTCAGCTTCGGAAACGGCTGATTGGGCCCGAAACAGCCTTCCAACACGGGAGCGACCCGCGCCCGCTGCTCTTCATACTGTCTTGACTCCAGCAGCGCCTCCACCTCGCCCGTGCGGACCAGGTCGAGCGCAGAGAGCCCCAAAGCCGCCAGCAATAAATCGGTGACATCGGGCGTCAGCGCCCGAATCCCCTTTAGAATGTTATGCATATGGGGCTGGGAGATGCCGATCATCCGCGCCAGGCGGCGCTCGGTCAAATCCCCATTACACAGCCCGAGGCGCACGTACTCGATCAGTCGCGCCTGCAGCACCCCAAAAGTGACGCCGTGGTGTAGCACAGGTATATATCCGAGAGAAATACGTAAGTACTAGTACTCGCATAAATCACGGCCAAACGCAAGAAGAAAAAAATATAATCTTGAACTTTCGCCGTCCCTAACTTATTGTTCTAAAACAACCTCGTCGTCACGACAAACGATCTTTCGCTCTGCAATGCCCCCTAATGCGGGTACGCTGATTGACGCAAACGAGGGGTAGCCCAACATGGAGATATCACTTCAGTGGTCCGGGGCTGTGAGGAGCCAAACGGACCCGTTAGAAAGGAAGAGGATTTCAATGGAGTGGACCCGTTCCGAAACGTTGGGGCTTGCTGCGCCCAACTGCACTGTCTGCAAGGGAAGTGGCCTGCGCGCCCAGGAGTTTGGGAAGCAGAAGCCATGCGCGTGTGTTTTCCGCGCGATCTTTCGTGCCTGCTACGCACGATTCCGCAAGAGTGCCAGTCAAGAAAAAGCTCTTTCCCGGCCCGTCCTGGAGTATTCCGCCCGCGGAGGCAGGCGCATTACCTGGGCTCGCAAGGAAGAGGAGTACACGGCCGATTTCCTTTTGCTCAGCCGCCGTCATCTGAACCCTGACGAATACCGCATCTTCCGTTACCATTTTCTGCTGGGTGCGGATTCACGGCTGATTTGCAGCCGGTTGGGCATCGACCGGGGAGTATTCTTTCATACCATTTACCGGATCATGCGGCGTCTGGGCCGGGTGTTCCGGGAGACCAAGCCCTACGGCCTGTATCCGATCGACGAGTACTTTGGCGGGCGTACGGAGAACACCGCACCCACGACCGCGACGATGAAGTTGGTGGCCGTGCGCCCCATCAGGAAACCGCTGCATGAGCAACTGCAAGTGCCGGTCCGGAAGGCCGCCTAGAGCCGAACAGGACACCTGACTGCATAACGGGAACCGTTTGGGAGAGCGGTTCCCGTTTTTTTGCTTTCAGCCGCCGTCCGCGGCGCGTGGGGTTGCGGAAGGGGCTTTCTCGTTCCGCCTCGGTCTTGAGTGGGCAATTGTCCCACGCTCGCCTTTGGCGGCAGCCCTCTTGAAGGCTGGGTGAATGGGGTTCAAGGGGGTTGCGGAAGCCGCCTCGCCTGTGGTGACCTCGATCACATAGAATTTCATACCTTTTTTGGTAGAATTCCGAAGACACCAAGATTGTGTCGCACAGAACGAGAGGTATCCATGAAGAGACTTTGGTTCGCCTTTGCGCTTGTTTGTGTCTTTTCCTTCGCCATCCTGGGGTGGATCGGCGTCCGGATCTACCAGGAAATGCCGCCGATTCCGGACCGGGTTATCACCACCACCGGACAGGAAGTGATCGCCAGCGGCGACATCGGCCGCGGCCAGAACGTCTGGCAATCGCTCGGCGGAATGCAGGTGGGCTCCATCTGGGGCCACGGCAGCTATGTCGCGCCGGATTGGACCGCCGATTGGCTCCACCGCGAAGCTGTATTCGTACTCAACACCTGGGCCGCGGCGAAATTCCAGAAGCCGTACGAAGAACTGCCGGCCGAAAACAAGGCGCAATTGCAGGGCCGGCTGGAGGAACTCTACCGGACCAACACCTATGACAGCGCGACCAATACCCTGCGCATCGACCCCGTACGGGCGCTCGCCTTCGAGGCCAACCTCGAGCACTATTCCGGCGTGTTCATGCGCGGCAATGCCCCGTATGCGATCCACCCCGGCACCGTGAGCACGCCCGAACGGATGCGCCAATTCGGCGCCTTCATCTTCTGGACCGCCTGGACGAGCGCCGCCCAGCGCCCCGGCGACACCGTTTCCTACACATCCAACTGGCCGCACGAACCCCTGGTCGGCAATCGCCCCACCGGCGAAAGCGTCATGTGGACCGGCGTTAGCATCATCATGCTGCTGGCCGGCATTTCCGCCCTGGTCTGGTGGTATGCCGCCCAGCCCCACGTGGTGGACCATGGCGACCTGCCCACGGCCGATCCCCTCGGACAATGGAGCGCTACGCCCTCGCAACGCGCCACCTTGAAGTACTTTTGGGTCGTCGCTCTCCTCATTCTGGTGCAAATCAGCGTCGGCGTCGTGACGGCCCACTATGGCGTGGAAGGGGATGGGTTCTATGGCATCAACCTCGCGGAGATCCTGCCCTACAGCGTCTCCCGCACCTGGCACGTCCAATTGGGAATCTTCTGGATCGCCACGGCGTGGCTGGCCGCCGGCCTGTTTATCGGCCCGCTGGTCAGCGGTCACGAACCCAGGTTCCAGAAGCTGGGTGTCAACGTGCTGTTCGGCGCGCTGTTGCTGATTGTCGCCGGCTCGCTGACGGGGCAGTGGCTCAGCGTGATGAACCGCCTCAGCGACTCGACCTCTTTTTACTGGGGCCATCAGGGATACGAGTATGTGGACTTGGGCCGCGGCTGGCAAATCCTTCTCTTCGTTGGACTGCTGATCTGGCTCTTCCTGGTGGTGCGCGCCATCCGGCCCGCCCTGAAACAACCGGGAGATCAAAAACCGCTGTTGTGGCTCTTCCTGATCTCCGCGGGAGCGATCGGCCTGTTTTACGGGGCTGGCCTCACCTGGGGGCAGCACTCCCATCTTTCCATCGTCGAGTATTGGCGCTGGTGGGTGGTGCACCTCTGGGTGGAAGGCTTCTTTGAGGTCTTCGCCACCACGGTGATCGCGTTCTTCTTCGCCAGGCTCAAGCTGATCCGGCCCGATTTCGCCGCGAAGGCGGCCCTGCTGTCGGCCACCATCTTCCTCGCCGGGGGCATTATCGGGACCTGCCACCACCTCTACTTCTCCGGCACGCCGAGTCTCGCCCTGGCCTGGGGCTCGGTCTTCAGCGCCCTGGAGGTGGTGCCTCTGACGCTGGTGGCTTACTCGGCGCTCGACGACCTGCGCCGCGGCAAACTGACCGTTTGGGCTCAGCGCTACAAGTGGCCCGTCTATTACTTCGTTTCCGTGGCGTTCTGGAACATGGTCGGCGCCGGTCTGTTCGGCTTCATGATCAACCCGCCCATCGCGCTCTACTTCATGCAAGGGCTCAATACCACTCCCCTGCACGGCCACGCCGCCCTGTTCGGGGTTTACGGCATGTTGGGGATCGGCCTTCTGCTGGTGTGCCTGCGGGCTATGTCGCCCGACGCCGCCTGGCCGGAAGGCGTGCTCAAGTTCTCGTTCTGGGCACTCAACATCGGGCTGCTCACGATGTGCGTGGGAAGCCTGCTCCCCGTGGGCCTGCTGCAGACATGGGCTTCGGTGGAGTACGGCTACTGGTACGCGCGAAGCACGGAATTCATGGGCACGCCGCTGATGCAGACGCTACGCTGGCTGCGGGTGCCGGGTGACACTCTGTTCGCCCTGGGCGCCGTCGTGCTGGTGTACTTCGTCTTCACCACGCGCATGGGCTCGAACGGGGATTCCGACCGCCGCTAACGGCGCACGCACGAACGCCCTGCCGGGAAGAGGCTGGCTGATGGGCTCATCCCAGAAACTGGAGGCCTATTTGCCAGCCTTCCTGGCCGCCAACTTCACTCGAGCTTCCTCCACCCTGAATGCGACGATCTTCCGGATGAGCGCCAAAGGCATCGGCTGATCGATGGGGAATTGGACCGAGCCTTTCGCGCTCTTATAGGGCGAGAGTTCTTCCTTGAACGCCTCGATGGCGGATGGCGCCGGATAGAACCCGATATGGTGCTTGAACGCCGCGAAGTGCACCAGATTCCCGTTCAGAACGAACGTCGGGATGCCGTACTTGATCGCCTCCTCGGCGCCGGGTGCGGCTCTCCTGATCGTAGTCCGCACTTGAGTCAGCAACTGTTGCACTCGAGGTGGAAAACCGGAGATGTACTCCTCGATGTCTCCGGGTGAACCGCTCGACGTCTTCATTGCCTGTAGCCCGATTCTGCCACGACCTGGTCATCGGCGTGACGCTTATTTAAGCTGACCTCTCCGCCCCCGGGACCGGGGCGGGTACTGGATAGTGATTGAGGATCCGTCCCGGAAAACCGAAGCGTGTACTGCAATTTCCCTCTGCAAGCGGCGAAACGCCGGGAATTTCGCCATTTTCCCGTCGTTTCGCCGGACTTTCAGCTAAACTTCACGACAAAACGCGATTCCGCCCCGTGGCGTCAGAGAGTGATCTTCCAGGGGGCGCGGTGTTCGCGGGAGGCGAACTTGCGGGCTGCCGGTGGGTTGATGGTTTCGGTGGCGGGGTCGAAATCGACTCGGCACTTGGCGCGGATCGAGATGTTGGCCAGGTGGCAGGTGGTGGTGGATTTGTGACACACCTCGATGTCGGAGACCGGGCGCTGGCGGGTTTTGACGCAGTCGAGGAAGTTGGCCCAGTGCTGGGCGTTACCGCCGCCGCGTTCGGCAACCACTTCGAGTGGTTCGATGCCCGAATCCTTGATGGGGACGATCTTGAAGCCGGAACGGTCGCAGTAGAGGGTCCCCTTGGTGCCGTGGAACGCCGTGTTGCCGTAGGGGAAGGGCGAGTGGCCGTTGCCGAGCCGGTTTTCGTAGGTGGCGAGGAATTTCGGGTACTGGTAGGTGGCGGCGAGGGTGTCGGGGGTGTCGCGGTTGTCCTGGATGAAGAACTTTTCGCCAAAGGCGACACAGGAGGTGGGCTGGACTTCATTGTAGGCCATCTGGACGATGTCGAGCAGGTGGATGCCCCAATCGGTCATCATGCCGCCGGCGTAGTCCCAGAACCAGCGGAAGTGGGAGAAGGATTTGGGATCGATGCCGAAGCGGTTCTTGTTATAGGGCCGCGCGGGGGCAGGCCCGAGCCAGAGATCCCAATCGAGGTCGACGGGGGGCTTCTCGTCGGGGGGCGCGCCGATGCCTTCGGGCGGGGTGGAGCCGTAGTTGCCGGTGCGGACGAAGGTGACGTCGCCGATGGCGCCTTCGGCGATCATGCGGGTGAGGCGCTGGTAGTGGGGCTGGGAGCGCTGCTGGGTGCCGGCCTGGACGACGCGGTTGTACTTGCGCGCGGCCTTGACCATGAGCTGGCCTTCCTCGATGGTGACGGAGATGGGCTTTTCGACATAGACGTCCTTACCGGCCTTGCAGGCTTCGACGGTCATGTAGGGGTGCCAGTGGTCGGGGGTGGAGATGCAGACGATGTCGATGGACTTGTCAGCGAGGATCTGGCGGAAGTCCTTGATTTTGCGTGGGGTGACGCCGTGGGGGTTCTTGGCGGCGGCGTCGAAGCCCTTGTCGAGGTTGGGCTGATAGACGTCGCAGACGGCGACAGGGACGAGATTCTCCTGGCGCATGGCGGCCGAGAGGTTGCCCATGCCCATGCGGCCCATGCCGATGAAGGCGGCCTGGAGCTTGTCGTTGGCTCCGCGGGCAAGGCGGGGGAAGATGTGCGTGGTGAGACCCGCGGCGGAGGCGGTCTTGAGGAAGGTGCGGCGATCGCTCATGGCGAGAGCGATTGTATCAAAACGGCGAGTCGTGATAGGTTGAAAATTGCCTTTGACGGTCATTGTCCTCTAGACACGAGCAACCCTGAACCCCGCAGGTTGGAGTGTGTCTGGAGGAAAACCCCTTGGAACAGGAAGAGATTCGAATTGCGCGCGTGGTGCGCCAGGAGCGCGGCGCGTGGACTGTGGAAGTGGATGGCAGGGCGCGGCTGATCGCGCATGTGCGTGGAGAGGAGCGGCCCGTGGTGGGCGATGAGGTGGAGTTGCGCCCGGGGCTGGAGGCGATTGAGCGGGTGCTGCCACGGCGGAGCGTGGTGGCGCGGCGAAGAGCGGGGACGCGAGGAGAAGCGCAGGTGCTGGCGGCAAATGCGGACGCCGCGCTGGTGGTGATGGGACTGGATGGGGACTACAATCCGCGGCGGCTGGAGCGGTATCTGGCGATGACGGCGGGGTGCGGCGTGCGGGCGGCGGTGGTGCTGAACAAGCGCGACGTGTGCGCGGACGCGGCACGGCGGGTGGATGAGATCCGGGGGCTGGTGGAGGGGGTGGCGGTGGTGGCGATGAGCGCGCTCGGTGACGATGCAGGGATGGTGGTGAAGGGGCTGGTGGAGAGAGGAGAGACGGTGGTTCTGCTGGGGAGTTCGGGGGCGGGAAAGTCGACGCTGGTGAACCGTCTGTTGGGACGCGAGGAGATGGCGACGGGGGTGGTGCGGGAGGGGGACGACCGGGGACGGCACACAACGACTTCGCGGCGGCTGCTGGCGATGCCGGGCGGATGGTGGCTGATCGACATTCCGGGGTTGAGGGAGGTGGGGCTGTTACCGGGGGCGAGCGCTCCGGATACGGCATTTGGAGGGGTCCGGGCGCTGGCGGCGGGATGCCGGTTCAGGGATTGCACGCATACGGTGGAGCCGGGGTGCGCGGTGCGGGAGCGGATACCGGAAGAACGGTTGACGTCATTCCAGAAGCTGAGCCGGGAAGGCGGATTTCACGACCGGCGGTATCAGAAGCAGATGCAGAAAGCGTTGCGGGCCTTTCAGCGGACGGAGCGGTTCAATAGGTGGTGAAGCAGAAGACGGTGTTTTCACCGTCGGGCGTCAGGCAGTACTCGCCGTCGGCAATGGGTTCGTTGACCTCGACCTTGAAGAGGCCTTTTTCGAGGGGGGTGACCATGAGGAAGACGGGCTTGGGCGAGTTCTTACCGGGGCGCTCGGGGAACTTGATCACGCGGTTGCCGCGTTCGACGTCCATCTTGTAGAGGGAGAGGCGGTCGGCGTTGAGGCGCTCGGAACGGAACAGGAAGATGGGCTCGGGGACGGGGGTGCGGGCGGGCGAGGTGGCGCCGGTGACCGTATATACGGTCGTCTTCCTGTCTTCGGACTGCACGGCCTGAAGCGGTTCGGTCTCGATGAGGGTGCGGGCGTGGAGGATGTAGGGGAGGTCGGCCTTCTCGGGACGGGGCCCGTCGTATTTGTTTCTGCCCTGCCCGGGGAGCAGAAGCGCGGAGGCAGCGAGCGCGAGCAGCAGGAGGGCGGGACGGGACACACGAATCATACCTGTCAGGTTCCTTCATTTGCGAGACGCTGTCCAGCGGGCGGGGGTTGCAGGGCTTACTGAGCGGCGGACTGGGAGCGGAGTCCGGCCTCGTGGAGGATGCGGGTGAGTTCGGCGGGGTCAACAGGGCGGTGGAGAACGAGGACGGCGGGATCGGCGGCGGGGGACTCGTCGCCATCGGCGAGGAGGATAAAGGCGGGGAGGCGTTTGCGGGTGCGTTCGAGGAGCGGTTTCCAGGAGGGGCCGCCGGCGAGCAAGGCGTCGAAGCGGAAGCGGCCGATGAGGGCGAATGCCTCGGCTTCGGTATCGACGGGGACGACTCGATGGTGGCGGGCCGCAAGCTGTTCGATGAGGGGGCGTTGGTCTTCGGGTCCGGAGGCAAGCAGGAGGAGCGTCAGCGAGCGGGCCTGGTCCGGTTCGTCGGCGGTAGCGGGGGCGGAGTGGAGAGGCAGCTCGAGTTCGAAGCGGGCCGTCTGTTGTTCATGGCCAAGGCGGAGCAGGCCGCCATGGTTGCCGGCGATGGCCTGGGCCACCGAGAGACCCCATTCGGCCGGCGGAGCATTGATGGGAAACTCGATGAGGGCGCGGGCGTGAGCCTCGTCGTGGTGGAGGCGAATGCGGAGGGTGCGGTCGCCTTCGGCGGGCAGGAGTTCCTCGGCGCGCAGGATGGCGCTGAGCAGGGCCTGTTCGAGTTGGCCATAGGAGCCGAGGACGAGGATGGGTTCGGACGGGGTTTCGAGGAGGGGACGGACCAGGCGCAGGCTCCAGGTGCGTTCGCGGAAGTGGGCGAGTTTGCGGAGGAGTTCCGCAAGGTCAACGGGACGGACGCGGGTTTCCGAAGGGCGGCCGAAGGCCACGAGCCGGTCGAGCGCGTGAAGCGCGGATTCGGACCACTGGTGGAGGGCGCGGAACTGATCGTGATTGGGGTCACCGGCCTGCAGGCGCGAGGCGAGGCGGGCGATTTCCTCGATGGGGTCCTGGAGTTCTTCCGCGACGCCGGCCAGAAGCTGGCCGACGGCGCCAAGGCGTTCGCCGCGGAGAACCTGTTCGCGCAGAAGGCCCTGGTCGAGCAGCCGGAGGGCGATGGCGGCCTGGTTGGCGAGGTGTCCGAGGGCGGCCTGCTCGTCGGGATGGATGCGCCGGGAGCGGCCGGTCCAATTGAGTTCGAGCACCCCGGCGGGCTGGCCTTCGCAACGCATGGGAAAAAGCAGGCGGAGGCCGCCGGCGGGCTCGACGCGTTTGAGAGTGGCGAGGCGAAAGGCCTGGACGAGTGGGTCGGTTTCGTTCCGCAGAGGGACGCGGGCGCCGCGGGCAGCGACGGGTTCGAGCGCGCCGGTGTCCGGGTTGGCAAGCCAGAGGCAGGGCGATGCGCCATCAAGGAGCGAAGGGAGGGTGTTGGCGAGGGTCTGCTGCATCGCCTCAGCGGAGCGGGCGGTGAGGACTTCCTCGGAGATCGCCTGGAGGGCGGCAATGCACTGGCGCAGGTGGGTGAGGCGGCGTTCGCGCCACCACCAGACCAGCGACGCGGCACCCATGGAGAGCGCGATGGTGAGGAGGTGGGGTGCGTTGAGGAGCGGGTCCATTGGCTAGACGGGCCGCTGACCGGAGAGCCATGCCGGCAGCCGGGGATCGTTGAAGTGAGCAATGGCGAGCGCGGCTTCGGGCGCTTCGCGGACGGTCGTGAGCAGGGCCACCAGGCGGGCGCCGGCAGATCGGAAGA
>ERZ761609.2684-NODE-2684-length-12757-cov-14.340891_pt1 | contig 12757 bp, 5 predicted proteins | sample MGYA00511163_ERZ761609 | MGnify/ENA primary metagenome ERZ761609 (study PRJEB28899, sample SAMN02445070) | bioreactor sludge metagenome | biome: EBPR sludge | place: Australia: Brisbane, Thorneside Wastewater Treatment Plant | collected 2011-12-16 ... | reverse complement strand
TAAAATGAAAAAGAATTTATATTTTTATGCTGTTGGAATTATGGGGTAGGTACATATACCCATTAGCACTTACTATTTTTTACATCTTTATTGGCACAAAGATCGACTATTTTACATTCTCTTATTTAGAAAAAGAACGTCAGAAAAAAATTGAAAAAAAACTTGAAATACAGAAAAGCTACGCTGTTTCAGGGGAAACAGATATAAATGCTCTAAAGAAAATTATTGAGGAACAGTAAGCATTTCTTGAACTTAAAAAAGAATCCATTGAATCCTTAAGTAAAATTGAGAGTCTGAATCTCAAAGTATCAAATTTGGAAAGTGAAAAAATAGATGATGCCAATTCAATTTATAATCTTAAAAATTCAATTGAAAAATTCTATCAATCCACTGACATAACTCAACACATTTCTGGAAAATGGAAGGTTACTTTATCAACAAATAATCATGGACACTCAACATTATATTACGACATTAATCCTCACAGTATCCAAATCACACAAAATATGTCTCCTTTTGGTAACTATACAATAAGCCATTTTTTTCGACATCCGAACTCTAATAAAATTTATATTATTTCATTTGACTCAACTTCAACAGGAAGAACTCCTTTAATCCTTGATCTTACATATATTTCTTCAAAATTTCTTTCTGGATCACAAAATAGCATTTCATTAATTGAAATGGAAAAAATGATTGATGATGATTAGTTTTAAGAATTTCAGGCCAGCGATAAAAAATCCCCCTCCGGAAAACCGAAGGGGGATCTTCATCTTAAAACCTAACATTAATCAATTTTGATAGCCTTAATGGTTTGTGTTTTTCCACCGATTTCAACGGTCAGGAAATAGTTGCCATTTTCAGCAGCAAACTCCTTTTCACTCATCGGAATTTCATTCACACCGGCAACAAGAGTTACCGTTTTATTCATTACCAGTTTTCCGGTAACATCCGTAAGGGTAATTACGGCTTGTGATGATTCCATTGCATAAAGGCGGATGGTTGCATTGCCTGAGAAAGGGTTCGGGAAGAATTCAATACGGTTAATAAACGATTGCTCTTCAACACCAACAGAGTTAAATGCAAACGGAGCAGATTGGTTACTGCAACCGGAGGCATTCGTAACAACAACCATATAGGTTCCATTATTTGTTACTACTATCGATTGACCTGTCTGCCCACCTATGGTTGAACCGTTAAGGTACCACTGGTATGCAGTAGCTGCAGATGAAGTTAGAGTAGTTCCATTGGCAGTTACAACCGGAATTGCAGGAATAGGATTTACAGTAACAGTAACCTGATCGGTATCCGTACATCCATTTGCAGCAGATCCGGTAACAATGTATGTCTGTGTTGCCGAAGGCGTAAACGGAAGACCGTTGGTCACCCCATTGTTCCAGGAATACGATTGCGCACCGTTACCTGTAAAGGTTACAGATTCGCCCTGACAAATAGTTGTTGCGCTTACTGATGCCGTAACATTTGGCGATGGCACCAGAGTGGTAGTAACACTCATTGAATTTGTACACCCATTGTTATCAGTGATCTGAACTGAAAAAGTTCCGGCTGTGGTTACATTCACCGATTGGGTGGTTGCACCTGTTGACCAAACAAAAGAAGCAGCATTGTTCGCTGAAAGGGTCAAAGAAGAACCTGAACAAACATTGAGCGTTCCTGTGGTGGTTGAAATATTAACCTGCGGCTGAGAGAAAACTGAAACAGCTACCGGAGCAGATGTTGCAGTGCAACCGTTTGCATCTGTTACCACAACAAAATAGTTGGTTTGAGCAGAAACAGAAATGCTTTGAGAAGTTGCACCATTCGACCATAGGTAAGAACTTGCCGCAGGAGCATCAAGTATAACTGATGAACCAGGACAGAATGTTGTTGAACCCTGAGGAGTGATGGTTGCATTTGGTACAGAGCAAATACCCGTTCCCTGAATAGCGTAGGTAAATTCAGATTCGGTATAATCGTTGTTTAACAAAGTAACCGTGGCAGTACGCAGACCAATTGCAGAAGGCGTAAAATTCACCTGAAACGAAACAGAAGAACCTGCTGCAATGGTAGCCGGAAATACAGGCAGACCTGCAAAGGTGAAATCAGCAGCATTGGCACCTGAAACTGAAGCTCCGGTCAATTTTAATGCACCAGGACCATTATTATGGATGGTATAAGTTCTGGAGAAAGATGTCTGAACTGTTACAGAACCAAAATCAGTATGATCAGCAATCGCAGGTGTGTTATCTCCATCAGAAATACCAACAGCATTTCCTGCAACCGAAATTTCAGGATTCGCATGAAAGGTACCCGGATTGAAGAGCGTCATTAACTGCCCGCCCTGAACCAATTCACCACTGATATTGTAATGATCCTGAACCACCATAACAAAGTAACCTGCTCCAAGGATACCTTGCATATCGATGATTCCAGAGCATTCTTCATCTGTGGTTAAGAAGTTTAGACCAGTTGTAGTAAAACGATCGGCATCATGTGCAGCAATTTCTGTGATAACATCTGTCTCCACATTGTACTGCCAGATTTTCGCAAGGTAAGTCTGGTTACCCGGATCTTCCTGTATTAAAATATTTCCAAAATGATCCATGTCAAGATTATCCATCATTTGTGGACCTTCAGTTCCATCCAAAACAGCAGTTACTGTTCCACCCAATTCAGGATTATTGATATCCGTAAAACGTAAACGATACATACGAGATGGACTATTGAAAGCATTGGTAGTTACAAAGTAGAAATCATTCGGATTCATCGGATCCCATGCACCATCTTCAGGACGCAGCCACTTTGTTACGTTCTGTGCTGTGGAGTTAGTTTCCAATGTTGCTCCTGTAATGTTGTGAACTGTTCCCATGTTTACCATGGTGAATGGAGTGTTAGGTGCAATGAAGCTTCCGCTAACTTCAGTAGGCAATCCTGAAACAACTATACCATACAACGCTCCGCCATTAAGACCAGCCTTCTGAATATCGTTCCCTGAAGTAGATTTGTTTCCTATGTAAACATAAACCTGACCACCTGTAGCATCATCAAGTCCGACAACGATGGTCTTATCCTGCACCTTTGGACTTGCAACAGCATTTTCCCAGGAGAATTTACCCATGTAAGGAAGTTCCCATGCTTTTCCAGCATCAGGTCCGGTTGCAAGCATCCCAAACGCTCTTCCGTCTGCACCATTTTCTTCTCCGGTAAGGTAGATTCTATTCTGAGTACCTTTTCCATTGTTCGGATTATAAAACGCATTTACATCAGCAAGATCTCCGGAGCAAAAACGTCCAAAACCTGAAGGCATCGGAGTTGACGCATTATAAAGTAAATAGGTTGAACCATTCCAGAGGTACACTGTCTGAATAAGATCTGATCCGCTCAAAACCTGCATGGTGTTTTTGTTAATGATCCACTTAGAAACAAACGCACCTGTATTACCATGAGCACGTGCAATACCTTGTGTTGTGCCAAGTTCATGGTTCATCAAAAGAGTAAAAGTTGCATCTCCATTGTCGTAAGCACCAAGTCCGTCAGGAATTCCCACCATGCGATAAGCACCAATTTGATCACCTACAGTAAGTACCGCAGAAGTTGTAACTCCCGGAGCAGTTGGAATAACATATGGAGATTCAGAACTGCTGACACTAGTGGTCTGTGAATTTCCAAAACCTGCGATAGCGAAATCAAAAGTTCGCTCATCATAATCATTATTGGAAATGGTAAATGTTGCATTGCGGTTACCGGTGGCAGTAGGCAAAAAACGTACATCAACAGTAACTGAACTACCGGAAGCAATGGTGAATGGATAAGTGTGCGCACTTGTAATTGAAAAATCAGAAGCCTGAGCCCCTGAAATATTCATTCCGGTAACTTTTAACGGTCCAGGTCCTGCATTGTTGATCACAAATGAACGGGTTTTGTTTGCACCAAGAGAAACATTTCCTAGAACAGTATAATCAGTTGCAGAAGGTGTATTATCACCATCTACAATATTAATTGTATTTCCGGTTACTGAAATTTCAGGATTGGCGTTGTATGTAAAAGGATTGTAAAGCACATACATCTGTCCGCCTTGAACAAGCTCGCCTGCGATATTATAATGCGCCTGAGTGCAACCTACATAATAACCAGCACCAAGTATTCCCTGCACATCAATTATACCGGATGATTCTTCATCCTGAGTAAGGAAGTTTGCTCCACCTGTTACAAAACGTGTTGCGTCATGTGATGCAAGTTCAGTAAGAACATCCGAATCTACATAGTAATTCCAGGTTTTTGCAAGGTAGGCTTGTCCTCCCGGATCTTCTTGTATTACAATATTACCGTAATAATCCATTCCGATATTATCCATCATCTGAGTGCCTTCGGTTCCATCAAGAACTGCAGTAATTGTACCTCCCAATTCAGGTTGTGTAATATCTGCAAATCGCAGACGGTACATGCGCGAAGGACTGTTGAATGCGTTCGTTGTTACAAAATAGAAATCATTCGGATTACGAAGATCCCAGGCACCATCTTCCGGTCTTAGGAATTTAGTAACGCTTAGTGCAGAACTATTGGTTTGCAACGTTGCGCCTGTCATGTTATGCACAAGACCGAGGTTTGCGAGTGAGAATGCAGTATTTGGAGCAATAAAACTTCCACTTACTTCAGTTGAGAGTCCTGATACTGCAACACCATACAATGTTCCTCCAACCAAACCGGCTTTTTCTATTTCATTTCCTGTATTTGATTTATTACCAATGTAAACATAAACCTCTCCGGGAGTGGCATCATCCAATCCAATTACAATTGTTTTATCCTGCATGTAAGGAGATGCAAGTGCATTTTCGTATGAATATTTTCCAAGGTGTGGAAGCTCATATGATTTTCCTGCATTGGGTCCAGAAACGATGTGAGCAAACCCTCTCGCTTCTGTTCCTCCTTCTTCACCGTTCATAAAGATTTTCTCGCTCGTACCTTTTCCACTTTGCGAATTGAAGAATGCACTTTGCTCAGGCAAATCTGCAGAGCAGAAACGATTAAATCCGGTGGACATTGGATTGCCTGAATTGTGATTCGTATAGGTAGATCCATTCCATAAGTAAACCTCTTGAATAAGATCTGCTCCAGAAATAACAGTTAAGGTTGCTTTGTTTACAATCCATTTGGATACAAAAGCTCCCGCATTACCATGAGCACGGGCAATACCATTTGTATTCCCTAATTCATGATTAAGTAAGATGGTGAAAGTTCCATCTCCATTATCATAGGCTCCCATTCCATCAGGAATTCCAACCATACGATATGTACCTACCTGGTCACCAACAGTGAACAAAGAGGTATAACTTGCACCCGGAAATGTCGGAGCACAATAAGGCGACTGCGAACTTGAAGGCCCTGTCACCTGAGCCATACTTGCCAGTGAGGCTAGCAAGAATGAAACTGAATAAAAAAATCTTTTCATTTTATTTGGGTTTTAGTGTCCCAAAATTCGCTCTCATGTGTTTCAGAATTTACACTTTTATATTACCATCGCGTGTTTTACAACTAAATAACATTCAAAAAAAACAACAACCGTTCCTTCATTTAGCTTTAACAATGAAACCTTAAGGAAAGCTATGACTCATTTAAATTTCAAATTTGGGGCATTGCACAATAATTCAGCACTATTAAAATCAAAAAACAAGCCTTTCAATTAATCTTTCATCTTCACATGATTTTCACAAAAAAAGCGGTCACTCTCATGACCGCTTTTCTTTAACTATTAAAGATAATTCTCAAATGACTTTTACCAATCGTAACGTTTTTGTTTGAGTGCCCGTTTCAATTGAAATAAAATAAACCCCACTACCCGACTCAAATTGTTCACCCGAAAGAAGGATATCATTCATTCCGGCATGGATTTCAAACTGACGATTGGAAATTGTACGACCGATTGCATCTGTAATGCGAATACCCACATGCCCGTGCACACCCGAGTGTATACGAAGCGTTGTTTGATGATTGAATGGATTTGGGAAGATCTCCATTTTATTCATTCCATTTGCTTCCTGAACACCAACTGCGTTGTAATTGTAAACAGTTGACTGATTACTGCATCCTTCATCAGAGGTAACCACAACGTAGTAATTTCCATTGGTAGACACCACAAGGTATTGATTGGTCTGACCGGCGAGTGAACTACCGTTGAAATACCATTGGTAATTATCAGCAGTTGCAGAGAATAAGGTATCCATATTTACGGTGATCACCGGAATAGCCGGAATCGGATTAACTGTTACAGTTACTTGTGCTGTTCCAACGCAACCATTCGATCCGGTACCGGAAACTGTGTACGTTTGTGTTGATGATGGAGAAAACGGTAGTCCGTTAGTTACTCCATTCGACCACGCATAAGAAACTGCACCACTTCCAGAGAAAGTAACTGATTCTCCCGCGCAAATCGAATTATCAGTAACATTTCCATTTACTACCGGCAGAGGAAGAGTACTTACTGTTACAGTTGTTGAGTTCGTACAACCGTTGGCATCTGTTCCTGTTACTGTAAACGACTGATCGGCGTTAACAACGAATGGAACACCATTGCTAACACCATTATCCCAAACATAACTTGAAGCACCGTTACCAGTGAAGGTAGCTTGAGATCCAATACAAACAGGATTTGGAGCAACCGATCCTCCAACATTGGGAAGTGAATTTACAGGAACAGTAATAACAGATGAATTCTGACAGTTATTAATATCAGTACCAACAACGGTATACGTCAAAGTAGACGAAGGAGAAAAAGCAACACCATCTGCCACACTGTTATCCCAGGAATAAGATTGAGCACCCGTTCCACTTAATGTTAATGCAGACCCAGCACAAACTGAAAGCGATGATGCGTTGATGCCAACAGTTGGAAGTGCATTCACCACTACAGTTTGAGCAGTAGAACTTGCAGAACATCCAAAGGCAACAGATGTAGCCTGAACCTGGTAGGCACCTGCTGCATTTACGGTGATGCTTGAACTTGTTTCGCCTGAAATTGGATTTCCGTCTTTAATCCACTGGAAATTTGCTCCGGTTGGATTAGAAACGCTAAGTGTTACATCATCATTGGCACAAATGGTATTGCCGGACGAATTAACGGTAAGCGGAAGGGTTTGTTGGCAGGTTTGCACCTGGAAGATCGAAAGCGTTGAAGATACTTCGTTGGCAAGAATAAGAATGGAATTTCCGTTAGGAGATTGCGCTGCATTGATATAAATAATTCCTTCAGCTCCGAGGTCAGGACCAAGTCCAGCAAGATTCCTGTTGTTCCAATAACCAACATATTGTGGAGATGCGGGATTGGTTACATTATAGGCCATTACTCCACCTACACGTTCTAGCGAAACAAACAAATAAGGAATTCCATTGATGGTTGCAGTTGCAACGCCTTCCGGTTCCGGTCCTTTATCATCTGAACGGTTCTTTAATGTGTTGTTTGCGTTCGATACATTAAACATGGTTGAATAAACCGGATGTTGAGCAATTGTGCGTTCAAGTTGATCACCACTGTCATAAATCAAAGCACCAGTTGTTCCATTCCAAATTGTAAACGATCGTGCACCGAATGCATAAATTTCATCGAAATCTCCATCGTTATCAATATCGCCCAACTGATTAGTTACATTTAGACGACCTGCAAGTTGTGCGCGTTTTAAATCTGCTCCGTTTGGAAATGCAGTCGCATCAAGATTTAAAGTAGATAAGCGAACTGATTCAATAATTGCACCGGTATATTCACGTGCATCCCCTTCGTTTGCAGTAACAATATATGTAATGCCGCCTACCGTAAAATTAGCGATTGCATCAGGCATATACATTCCTTTAACAGGAAAATTGGAAAGATTAATTCCTGCAGTCTGGTCGCTTACATCCATTGCGTTTCCGGTTAAGGAATGATCCTTAAACCCTAACGGCTCAAGAGAGACAAGCGTGTTGTTAGAGAGATTGATTTTTGCAATTGCATTATTTTCCTGCATTGTAATCCATGCAACCTGATCATCCTCCGATATTGAAATATATTCAGGCTCGAGGTCCTGTGATGCTGAAGAGGCTCCTCCAAACACACCAAACAAACGAATTCCCTGTGAACGAAGCATTGCTTCCTGTCCATTATAAGCAGTGAAGTCAATCGTTGTAACATTTGCTTGTGATAGAGACGCTATTCCACCGCTTACATCAATGATGCTTATTGATCCATTTGGATCTTGAGTATACGATGGTAATGCAGAAGGGTGTAAATCCACACTTGTCGGTTCACCTTCGTTTGCAGTGAGAACCTTTGTACCGTTATGCGTAAACTTCACCATATCGGGCATTGCTCCAACGACGAGACTATTCAGAAAATTTCCGGAAGCATCAAAAAACACAACTTTACCGGGGTCTTGAGGATTGGCACCATCTTCAATTGAACAGGCAACTATTCCATTATAAACATCAACAGAATTTATATTTCCGTAAGGAGTTAAATCAATAGAGGTAAGCAATACCGGTGCAGAAGGATTTGCAAAATTGACAATATCCAACTTTCGTCCGATTGAATTTGCAATAAAAAGGCGCTGAGTTCCCGGATCATGAACTACAATTTCAGCCGAATTTCCTGTGCCTCCGTTGCTAAATGAATTCAACAAAGAAAGCAACAGTTCATTATTTGCAACCGGTGCAGGATTATCATTATCCTTTATGTAAAATGTGTGGTGATTATTTGCACCTGCAGTTGCGTTTACCAAACCGGAAAATGTAAACAGTAAATATTCATCCGATTCCAAATCGTTGTCATTTGTTATGGTTATTGGAAAAGAATGCGTACCATTTGTAGCAGCCGGAATCGACAACCAATAACTGCTCACTGAATAATCGGATGTTGACGCATTTGAAATTGGTTTTACGTACAACTCTACAAAAATGGGTTCAGCGTTGGAATTTGAAACCGTCAGATTAATATTGACCGTACCTGCATTTTCATTTATGGTCTGGTTGTTTGAAGCAAAAACTACAGTTGCAGGAGTTAAAGATTGTTGAAGGGTAATTGATGTTGTTCCATCAGTTGTAGTACCGGTTGCCCAACCTCGACCTGTACTAAAAGTACCTGTTGTACGATTGAAAACTCCGGTTGCAACGATTGTAACTCCACTTCCGGGATCTGCCGCAATAAAGCTTGTGCTTTGTAATTTTCCACCGGGATAAATATCACTAAGCGGAAGCTGATATCCTGCAGTTCCCCCTGCAACAACAGCTGTTCCCAAACCAGTACCAAAGAAAATGGCATCAACAGGTATGGTAGTAGAGGTTATTTGAGCAGAGGGCACATTAAATACAGCAATACCATCTGCATTTGCACCACCATTACCTAATACACCTCCTGTTCCGCCGGCATTTCCAAATCCATCCCCACCTTGTGTTGTACAATCAATGATGCGCAATTTTGTACCTGCAATGGCCATTGTTGAACCACCAACATATACAACATCCCCGGCATTTACTGTGCCGGAGCTTATCTGAAATGCATACGATAAGCCACCACCTGCAGCCCATCCATTTGCGTTAGCTGTTCCATTATTATTGAATACAACAGTGTATGGAGATTGATTAAAATTAATTGTCCGTGTAGCCACAAGCTCCACCCATTCAAAAGCAGCATCGTTCCCGGGAGGATTTGCCATAAATTCTGAAATCAGTAAGCCCGGACCTTGTGCAATTGCCGGTGCCGAATAAAGCAAGGCACATACAAAACTGTTAACAGCTTTTAAAATTCGATTTTTCATTGTTGGTTTTTTAGTGCCGCAAACATCGCACTACATTCCAACAACTGCCTTACCTGTCCATTAAGGTATGTTTATACTATATTGTAGTATGTGAATTAAAAAAGTATGGCAATGAACTAAAGTGTTATCGCCAAAAAGAGAAACCTAAATGATTATGAAAAATATTATTTCAAAAACCTGAACATCCTTAACCTGTGATTCACAAATAAAAAACCAGCTCAAAAATCACAAGCCAAAGCAATCAATGATCTTGTCTGCAAGAAAGGATGATAATTTAACATAGGATTCATACGTCCACCCGGCAATATGGGGTGATAAGACCACTCTGTCGGACGCAATCAGGTACTGAAAAGGCTCCGGTAATTGGTTAGTGTCAATTTTTTCGAATGAGGAATGCTCGTATTCGATAACATCCAGGCAAGCTCCCAAGACTTTCCCCTTTTTCATTGCGGCAACCAGGTCTTCTGTGTTTACATTTTTTCCACGAGCGGTATTGATCAGAAAAAAATTCTTGCTGCAGGAATCTATAAAAGTTGAATTGAAATAATAGTTTGTTTCTTCGGTTTGAGGAAGGTGCAAACTGATCACATCACTTTCGCTTTGCAGCGTTTCCAAATCAACCTCTTCAATTGTGGATGTCGCAAATCCGCTTTTGTATTTATCATATGCAACTATCCTGCAACCAAATCCGGTAAGCTTGGATGCGAGGGCACTTCCCATATTTCCAAAACCTACTATTCCAACCGTTTTTCCTGACAGTTCGTGACCACGATTCCCTTCACGGTCCCAAATACCCGACCGAACCTGTGCATCTGCGCGCAAAATATTTCTGAACAATAACAACAACATTCCGATAGCCTGTTCACCTACTGCATCACGATTGCCTTCCGGAGAATTAAAACAAATGATTCCTTTTTGCTCACAAAATTCGAGATCTATGTTTTCCATTCCTGCTCCACTACGTGCAATGAATTTGAGATTGGCAGCTTTACTCAAAAAACGCTTATCCATTTTAATCCGGCTGCGGATCACTATTCCATCGTAGCTACCGATTAGCTGTTCCAATTCTATCTGCGGAGTTGAAGTATGCATAACGCAACGTACTCCCCGCGATTCCAATCGCTCTTTGAGGATCGGATGAACTGTATCAATAAAACAGACTTTCATTTTCGAATACCAATTATCTAATTACCAATTTCCAATTAATTAAATTCATAACAGATCGTTTAAAAAGGTAAGAAAAATTTAGATACGCTTTATTCTGATCAGAAATAAAGAAAATGTCCAACCAAAAAATAGATCGTTACACCCAGGATATCATTGGTTGTGGTAATAAACGGACCTGTTGCCAAAGCAGGATCAACTTTGTATTTATTAAGCAAAAGCGGAACAAATGTCCCGAATACCGCTGCAAAACAAATCACTGTTAACAGAGCAATGCTTACAGTAAAACCAAGATTGAGTGAATCTGCAGTAAGCATACTGTAACCTAAAATCACAGAAGCACAAACCAATCCATTTACCATACCAATGATAAGTTCTTTGAATAAACGAGCGGCCATTCCCTGCATTTGAATTTCATCAGCAGCCAGTCCCTGCACAACAATGGCGGAAGATTGTATTCCGACATTCCCTCCCATTGCAGCGATCAGTGGAATGAACATGGCCATTTCGGGATGAATGCCAATCACATCTTCGTATTGACCAATAACCATTGAACCGAAAATTCCTCCGATCATGGCAATCAGCAGCCAGGGCAAACGCGCACGTGAAATCACCCAAACGGTATCTGAAGATTCAACTTTTTCAGAAAGACCTGATGCCATTTGGTAATCCTTCTCTGCTTCTTCGCGGATTACATCAACCACATCATCAATGGTAATTCTTCCAATCAATCGCATTTGATCATCCACCACCGGTAATACAACCAGATCGTAACGTTCCATTAAGCGTGCAGCTTCTTCGATGGACTGATTAGCCTGAATAAATTTTATGTTTTTACTCTGATAGACTTCACCAATTGTTTGCTTGGGATTGGCAACCAGGAGAGATTTCAATGAAAGTAAACCCTCCAATTGATCTTCGTCGTTTACAACATAAACGGTATAAACATGTTCTACTTCCTGAGCTTGTTTGCGCAATTGAACAATACAACGATCTACAGGCCAGTTCAGATTGGCTTTTACAAATTCCCTCGCCATTATTGCGCCTGCAGTCCCTTCTTCATAATTCAATAAGGCCTCAATATCACTTACCTGAGCTTTATCTTCGATCTGAGAGATTACTTCGCGCTGTTTTTCTTCCGGTAATTCGCCTACAACATCGGCAGCATCATCCGAATCCATCTCCTCGATGTGTGCTGCAATCTCACGTGTAGTTAAGGATTCCAGAAGTTCTTCGCGAACATCTTCATCAAGCTCTGTTAAGGTATCTGCAGCTTGCTCGTTTTCCAATAAACGGAATAAATACTTTCCGTCATCTCCATCAAGCTCGTTGATGATTTCAGCAATATCCGCACCGTGGAGATCCTTCAGGAAATCCATCAGAAAACCATCGTTACCGTTAGCGATAGCCTCGCTTAGCTGGTCAATGATCTCTCTTGTAATCGGAAATTGCATGGTGCAAAGATAGGTTTTGAATCAGTAAAACCAACCCACTAAAAGTCAGGCAACTGCAAACAAAAAGGTCGCCGCATGGGACGACCTTCTGAACAAAATAAGTGACTTAAAGATCACAGTCGCAAGCAAAAATGGGAAGGGATCCAATTCCTTTGTCGAGACTTAAAATATCAGAAATCGAATTAAATTTCACTCCGAAATTGATTATGAAATGGGTAATGGCATCAGAAAATTTGTCAGCTCAACAAACTGTTCAACACTCAATCGCTCCGGGCGAAGATCAAAATAGGGATGCTCACTTCGTTCAGGGTTTAGATCGGAAGAGCGTCGTGTAGGGAAAGAGTGTAGATCTCGGTGGTC
>ERZ761609.2683-NODE-2683-length-12759-cov-14.363193_pt1 | contig 12759 bp, 11 predicted proteins | sample MGYA00511163_ERZ761609 | MGnify/ENA primary metagenome ERZ761609 (study PRJEB28899, sample SAMN02445070) | bioreactor sludge metagenome | biome: EBPR sludge | place: Australia: Brisbane, Thorneside Wastewater Treatment Plant | collected 2011-12-16 ... | reverse complement strand
GGAGCCGTTCGAGGGCCGAGGAGCGGCGGATCGCGGCCGACACGTCGGCATTCGCCGCCACGACGGCGAAGGCGATGTCGTCGATGGTCGCCATCTCGATCAGCAACGGCTCGCTCTCGTTCCCCTCGCGCCAGGGCGCAGGGATCGCATCCGGCAGGTCGTCCAGGCTGTGGAAGGCATGGCGCAACCGGGTCATCCGGTTCGGCAGCCGGACGGGCTGCGGCTCCGTTGTCGCGGTCTCGACCGGTTTACCGGCGATGGCGTAGTAGAGGGACGGCGGGAGCCGATCCCCGATCCAGGCAAGCACGGCGCGCATCAGGCGGCCTCCTCTGTCGCGATAAGTTGGGAAAGCGGGATCGGCGCATGGCGCGGTTTGGTCCGGGCGATGGCCAGATATGCGAAGCGGTCGGGGCCGACCCGGACCTGCACCAGATGCACCAGCGCAGCCTCGAAGGCGCGGTGGGCGGCACTGGCCAGCGCCCCCAGCCTACGGCGATCCGGCTCCGGAAGGGTCGAGATCACCGCCGTGGCATCGATGCCAAGGAACCCGCGATGATACTCGAGGCGGTCCCCCGGCATGGCCTGACCGATCCAGGCACAGAACTCGATATCGGTGAGCGGCCGGGGCTTGGCCGGGATGAAGGCGGTGGGGTGCATGACGAACATCTCCATGTCGGTCCTCTACTCACGCCGCCTTGGAACCGTCCCACTCCGCCCCGAACCCGCGCATCGCGAGGTCGAGCCGAAGGCGGGCGATGTGGCGGTAGAGGGCGTAACGGGAGATGCCGGTGCGGCTGACGATCTCGGGAACGGCACAGGTGCCAAGTGCCGCGCAGAGGCCACGCATGTCGTCAGACAGACCGCCAAGCGCCCGGGCGAGATCGTGATGGGTCTCGGCGTCGTCCTCGGCAGAGCGGTCCTGACCATGCCAAGCGGCCAGACCGTCTGACTCCGCCAGCATGCAACCCAGTGGCTCGGTGCCGCCGGAGACGGGAGCATCCAGCGAAATCACGGCGCCACCCTGTGCGCGGCGCTGGCGGTGAAGACGGATGGCGATGCGAGAGGATTGGTTGCGCAAGACGATGTTGGCGAAAGCGCCAATGCTGCCCCGCGCTGGATCATGGGCGGGCAAACGGCGCAGGAGGTCGACCAGAAGGTCCTGGCCCAGGTCCTCGCGGTCGCAGTGGGGCAAGTTCAGCTTGCGCCGCAACCGTCGCGCCGCGGCGTCCGCCTCGTAGATGATGGTTTCAATGTCGTCGGGGGAAAGCTCGATCCGCATCGCTGCATGCCTCGGTCATCGTTTCTGATGAGCCCAAGGTGCCGGATGCGGTCGGCGCGCAGGTGGGAACGGGGTGGGAATGTAGTGGGGGTTTGGTGGGCGGCGGTCAGCCGTCGATCTGGATGCCCGATGCAGGAACGCCGAGCCGGTAGCCCCGACCGCGCGCTGTCGCGATCAGGGTCTCCGCTTCGGCCTTCGTAAAGCCTGCCGCCACAAGGGCGGCACGAAGCTCCCGGATCAGATCCTTTGCCTCACGCCCCGTTGTGCCCTCGACTTCGGGACCCGAAGCGACCTGGTCGCGCGTTTTCGCCTTCGCCAGCAGCCGCTGGAACACCGGGAACAGCTGATGCGACAGGACGACCGACCGGCCCAGCCATTCCACTTCGGCCGATGCGCTCCGAACCCGAAGCGAACCGGGACCGGGAGGCGGGTTCAAGGTTGCAGGATCGATGGCTACGCCGAAGCCGCCTGCGACGGGCACCATCGCGGAAACGGTTTCGACCATATGGAAGCCAGCATCGCTCAGTCGCATCAATGCAGAGGGATGCATCGCAGGCACTAGGATGGTGACATCTTGGCCCTGTGCGGCCTGACGCAGCGTCGCGACGATGGCCTCGCTGGTAAGAGCCGCAGCTTCGAATGAAAGGAAGACGACACGGCCCGATGGTAAGGCCCCAAGCTGCCAGAGTCCCTCGACCAGCTGCGAAGGGGCATCCTTGAACCCCGCCGCCGCGCCGATCACTGACGCCAGACCGGCGGCTTCAACGCGATAGACGAGCAGATCATCCTCGGTCAGGTTGACATCCAGGGCCCGGTCCAGGGGGCATTCAGCCCTGAACTGTTCACCACCCACGGACCGGATGGGCCGCGAAGCAAGCCCGCAGTCGCATCGATCGCAGACATCCCATGCCGTCAGTCGTGCATCTTCGACGATGACACGCCGCGACAGCAGTCGTTCGAAGAGAGGCCCCTGAAAGGGCCTTGCCACCGCACCCGTCAGGATCGCGTCGTCGCCAGCTTCACTCAGCCGCGTCAACAACCTCAAAATCGTCTCGGTCATTCATCAGCCCGTTGCGCCGGATCAGGGTCAGCACGCGCGCCTCATGCTGCGTGCGCCGGAACTGCAGGACGCCGGGCGGGCGCAGCTTCACCGTCACCTGTGGTTGCCGCTTGCCTTCACCCTTGAAGAGCACCCGGAACACCAGTTCCCCAAGCCGCCAGGAGCCGCCGAACGCCACCGGCGTCCCGCCGAAGTGACGCAGCGCCTCGCCGCTGAGGTCTCGCGACCTGAAGCTGCGCGCAACACGCGCATAGCCATTCTTGCCGGGCACCATCAGGTCGGCGGCAGCATCGATGATCTGCACCTTGTCGATCCCCGGATCGTGGCGATGATCGAAGGCGAAGCCCGGTCCAGCCAGTTCCACCGGGCGCAAGGTGTAGAGATCCTGTGCATCGTCGCCGTCGAAGAAGCCGGGACGCTCGAGGATGATCGATGCGAACAACTTTGCGATCTCAGGTTGGTGCGCCTTCCTGATCCGCGCCAGCCTCAGCATCCCGGTGTTTTCGGAATAGCGCAGCACGGCATGCGAAATTTGCCGAACGCTGATCACCCGTTCCTGCTGCCCTTCGACAACCGGCATCGTCGAGACCGTCGACCCGTGGCTGACCACGAGGTTGATCTCGTCGGCATCGGCATAATCCCCGACCCGGCAATAGTCGCCGAGGAACGCCTTCTTGAAAAGATCGGCGACAGCGAGCCGGAACGCCTCGACCTTCTCTTCCGTCAGGTCGATAGTGACGCCCCGTTCCCGACCTGCGAACTCATGCAGGCGATCCGGGGCCAGCAAGGCCATGTGATCGGCAGCAGCTTCGAATAGGTCAGGGTGTTCGAGGAAGACCAGCAAGGCGATATGCTTGGGGTCATGCGCCTTGTTCGGCGCTTCCTGATCGCCAGTCTTCATTTCGGGAAAGAGATCGATCCTTTCTCGGTCCGCTTGGGCCTGGATGATTTCCAGACCGCGTGCGTCGCCCAGTTCCGCGATCCGATGCAGATCGCCGCGCAGACCCTCGGGGTAATTCTCTTCGGCGCCAGCCAGGAATTCCTGAAGCGCCTTGCGGACCTCCGCCTCTTCACCTTCCAAATGATTGAGGGAGAAGCCCTTGAACTTGCCGTCATGGCGGGCAAGCAGGGACTTCATCAGGGGCAAGTCGACGGTCTTGATGAACCTCAGGTTCACGAACTTCTTGAGGTTGCCCGCCATATTGATTCCCCTTTCCGATTAAATTGCAGTTCATCATATGTTCTCTCGCGTTATCGAGCAACTTGAGCATGAGCACGTGGGACGGTTTTCGGGTCGCATGAGTAGAGGCCAGAGGAGACGACCGCTCCGAGGCCCGCATGAAACGCCCCAATCCGCTGCACCCTGACCTGATGACGCCCGCAGAGCGCCGCGCCGAGCTGTGCGGCCTGCTGGCGCTCGGGCTGGTTCGGTTGCAGATACGGGGTGGGGGCGAAGTATCTGACGATACTGGAGAACGTTGCCTACACTATCCGCCCGACCAATGCCGTCATGCAACTCCAACGCACCGGAGAAATGCATGAACAAGCCCGATCCCATCCCCGCGCGCCTGGCCGCGCTCAAGACCACGCCGACGCCTGACCTGAAAAAGCAGTGGCGCGAGTTGTTCGACAGCGAACCGCCGCCGTTCAACCGCCGCTATCTCGAAAGCCGCATCGCCTACCGCATCCAGGAACTGGCCTATGGCGGGCTGAAGCCGGAGACGATCCGGCGCCTTGAGCGGCTGGGCGAGGAACTGGACGGCGGCGACAGGACGAAGCGCGGCATCCGCGCCGATCGCGACCGCCCCATCACCGGCACGCGACTCCTGCGCGAATGGCAGGGCGTCGAGTACGTCGTGACCGTCACCGCAGACGGCTTCGAGTGGCAGGGGCGGCCGTACAAGTCGCTGTCCGCTATCGCGCGCGCCATCACCGGCACCCGCTGGAATGGATGGGTGTTCTTCGGCCTCAAGAACCACAGGGGGCGGACATGACGAAGCCGCCCGAAAAATCAAAGGTCGTCCGCAAGCTGCGCTGCGCAATCTACACCCGGAAATCTTCCGAGGAAGGGCTGGAGCAGGAGTTCAACAGCCTTCATGCCCAGCGCGAGGCCTGCGAGGCATTCATTGCCAGCCAGCGGTCCGAGGGCTGGGTGCTGGTCCGCGATCAGTATGACGACGGCGGCATCTCCGGCGGCACGTTGGAACGCCCCGGCCTGAAGCGGCTGATGGCCGACATCGAGGACGGGCTGGTCGATGTGGTGGTGGTCTACAAGATCGACCGCCTCAGCCGGTCACTCGCTGACTTCGCCAAGCTGGTCGAGGTGTTCGATCGGAATGGTGTGACCTTCGTCTCGGTGACCCAGTCCTTCAATACGACCACGTCGATGGGGCGGCTGACGCTGAACATCCTGCTTTCCTTCGCCCAGTTCGAGCGCGAGGTGACGGCTGAGCGCATCCGCGACAAGGTCGCCGCGAGCCGGAAGAAGGGGATGTGGATGGGTGGGGTGCCGCCCTACGGCTACCGCGTCGAGAACCGGAAGCTGCTGGTTGACGAAACTGCCGCTGCGCATGTGCGCTGGATCTTCGCCCGCTTCATCGAGATCGGGTCTTGCACGGTGCTGGCCCGCGAGGTCGGCGCGCGAGGCCTCGGAACGCCGCGCGGCAACCAGATCGACAAGAAGTATCTCTACCGGATGCTTTCGAACCGCGCCTACCTCGGCGAGGCGGTGCACAAGGGCGACAGCTACCCCGGCGAACACGAAGCCATCATCGACCGCGAGACATGGGACCGCGTCCACGCCATCCTGCAGGAAAGCCCGCGCAAGCGCGCCGCGCGCACCCGCGCCGAAACGCCCGCGCTGCTGAAGGGGCTGCTGTTTGGGCCCGATGGCGCAGCCTTCTCGCCGACCCACACCCGCAAGGGCGGGCGTTTGTATCGCTACTATGTCAGCCAGACGGTGCTGAAGCATGGCGCTGGATCCTGCTCGGTCGGCCGCGTGCCCGCTGGCGAGATCGAGGCTACCGTGATCGACCAGCTCCGCGCCGTCTTCCGCCAGCCCGAGATCGTGGCGGGCACATGGAAGACAGCGCGCGCGCAGGATGGCGGGATTACCGAGGTCGACGCCCGCGAGACGCTGACCCGGCTCGATCCGCTGTGGGACGAGCTGTTCCCCGCCGAGCAGGCGCGCATCGTGGCGCTGCTGGTTGAACGGGTCGACATCGATACGGACGGGCTCGACGTCCGGCTCCGCGTCGACGGGCTCAGCAGCCTCACTCGCGAGATGCTGGCCGGAGACATCGGAGAAGCGGCATGAGCCGGGCCAAGTCTATCCTCGACACGATGACCATCCATGTCCCGTTCCGCGTCGTGAAGCGCGGGGGGCGCAAGGAGATGCAGTTGCCAGAGGGCGCCGCACAAGCACGGAAGCCAGACAACACGTTGATCAAGGCGCTGGCGCGTGCCTTTCGCTGGAAGCGCCTGCTTGAGACAGGGGAATTCGCCACCATTGCCGAACTGGCCGAACACGAAGGCATTGCCGCCCCATATCTGACCCGAACGATGCGGCTCGCCCAGCTTGCCCCGGATGTCGTGGAAGCGATCCTGGACGGGCGCCAGCCGCGCCACCTGACGCTCGAAGCATTGAGGCAGCCTTTGCCGGAGGCCTGGGATGCGCAGAAGCAGATGCTCGCGGTCGATCAGGGCTGCTTAAATCCCGAGTGAATCAAGGGATTCCCGTCCGAACCGTCACATGCTACGGTTCCAAAAAATGAGGCAGGCATGAGCGTTGTATTCACGGTAGGCTACGAAGGCACGGACATTGATCGGTTCGTCCGCACACTGAAGGCGGTCGGGGTCGAAAAGTTGGCCGATGTGCGCGCTGTTGCCGTGTCACGCAAGGCCGGTTTCTCCAAGACCAAGCTGGCATCGCGGCTGGCCGAGGAAGGCATCGAGTATTCGCATTTCATCGCGCTGGGTGATCCCAAGCCTGGGCGTGAAGCCGCTCGGGCCGGAGAATTCGACCGCTTTAGGGCCATCTATGGCGCGCACATCGAAACATCAGCTGCACAGGAATCGCTGCGGGATCTGGTAGATTTCGTGCAGTCTGCACCAACCTGTCTGCTTTGTTTCGAGCGTGATCCGGAGACCTGCCACAGGACGATTGTCGCGCAAGAAGTGATTGTAGAGACGGGCTTCGAAGTGTTCAATCTGTTTGCCGATGATCCGGAGCGCTATGTCCGTCACGCTTCAAAGTTGCCGCGTTTCAATCCTGGTGAAGGCCTTACCGCAGCGTAGCGCCACTCACGGAGAAACTGTCTGCTGCGCGGGAGTAACCCCGGGCGGCGAGTTCAAGCGTCTTTTTCCGATTCGCTTTCGGCATCTCTCTGATGATGCCTCATTTGGCCGTTGGGATTGGGTTGACTTCAAGTATCGCCCTCCGACCAGTGATCGCCGAAAAGAAAGTTGCCACGTGATGGAGGACAGTATCCTTGTGAACGGCTGCATGCCGCCCAAGGATCGACCCTCTTTCCTGAATCGGCTCGTCTCCGGATCAGTCAAGGCGGCCGAGGCCAATGGCCAGTCGCTCGCATTGATCCGCCCTCGCAACACGCAGTTCTATTTCAAGAAGAAAAAACCTGATGAACTGGAGGAAGAGCGCCGGACCTATGCGGACGCGGCCCGTCAGGGTTCCTTCTTTGATGAACAGTTGAAGGCGCTGGAACCCAGCCCGTACGAATTTCGCTTCAAGTTCGAGGATGATGCTGGGCCGCACGACTACGCCAATGGCGATTGGGAGGCGCACGCGATGTACTTCAATGGCCGCAGGCGCGAAGGATCGGAGCAGGCAGCGCTCGACTGGATGAGCAAGAAGTTCAACGAGGAATACCCCCGAAAAGGCATGCTGTTCTGCGTCGGCAACATGGCCAAGCGACCGCAAACCTGGCAGCTGCTCGGCGTGCTTCGGGTGGACGACACGGGTCAGTCCGCCCTTTTCTGAACATTGGCGCCGCGCTTCCCGTTCGGCACGCATGGAAACAGGCCATCCCTTGCGCCAGACAGGGTCCATTCGGCTTGCGCCAGCGCGATGTCGCGGTTTAGTCTGCACCGGTAAACGGCGGTACTGTCAGCTCAATTTCCCGGGCGTCCGGCATGGCCGCCGCCGACCTGACAGGACCTGCAATTGATGACAGCCGTGACAGCGATACCCCAATCCAAATTACCCGCTCGGGCGCAGCACACCATGGGCGGCGACGTCCGGCCCCTGGCACATGCAGGGGATCGTCAACGCGTTACAGGGTTGAAGGCAGTGGGTAAGGGTGGGTCATGTCGCGACTGACGGATCTGATCGCGCGGGCCAAGGCCAGGGACAGCGCGCTTGGGGATGAACTGGAGCGCGAGTTCAAGGCACTGGCGTCGCGCCGCGCCTTTGGGCTGAACTTCGAACGGCATCGGCCGGAAAGCGTGGAGCTGCCGGGGCGACCTGTGCGGCGGGGCGACAAGGTGCGGGTGCTGCCGCCGCGAGGCACGACACAGCGTGGGGATCAACGGCTGTGGCGGGTGACGCGCATCGAAGGTGACGGCGAGGCGCGGATGGCGCAGATCACGCTCATCGACGCCGAGACGCCCGAGACGGCCGACGTGGCGGTTGCCGATCTGGTCGTGGTGGCCGAGTTCCGCGACTTCATCTATCCCGGTCTTGTCAGCACGGGGCGCGTGTCGCGCGGGGACGACAAGCCGTTTCACACGGTGATCAACGGCGAGAACTTCCATGTGCTCGAAGCGCTGACCTACACCCACCGCGGCAAGATCGACGCCATCTATATCGACCCGCCCTACAATACCGGGGCGAGGGACTGGAAATACAACAACGATTACGTCGAATCAGAAGACCTGTACCGCCACTCGAAATGGCTAGCGTTCATCGAAAGGCGGCTCATGGTCTCACGTGAGCTTCTGAATCCGAAATCTTCTACGCTAATCGTTACAATTGATGAAAAGGAATATTTGAGGCTTGGACTGCTTCTGGAGCAGATTTTCCCTGAAGCTACAATTCAGATGATCAGCTCCGTGATTAATCCTAAGGGTTCTGCGCGCTCAGGGCGTTTCAGCCGCGTCGACGAGTACATCTATTTTGTCTTCTTGGGAGCGGCTGCAGTCGCCCCATGGCGTTCTGACATGCTTAGAGAGGTGGAGGGCGAGGGCCGGAAAGTTCGTTGGGCTGGACTAATGCGAAACGGCGAGGGAAGCCGGCGACAGCGTATTCCTTCGATGTTCTTTCCAATCTTCATTGATGCGAAGACTGGCGCTTATCACTCTACTGGCGAACCTCCACCTGCGGAAGTGCAGCCCGAAGATGTCCCGTGCCCTCCGGGCACGTTAGCAATCTGGCCGATCGATCAGAGTGGGCAAGAACTGATGTGGCGCCTTAGCCCGCCGTCGTTTCGAGAGTACCTAAAGATTGGACATGCCAAGTTCGGAAAACGCGACAAAGTGACTGGGCAACGGTCTGTCTCTTACCTGCAGACCGGCATACGCCAAATGATCGAGAGCGGGGAAGTGGTCGCTGTCGGACGAGACGCAGAAGGTGCCCTTGAGCTGGAATTTGCTGATGCATTTGGCACGCGCAACCCGGCAACGATCTGGAATCTTGTGGCGCACAGCGCGTCTGAGCATGGTGCCGGTCTACTCAAGTCCTTGGTTCCAGGCCGACGCTTTCCTTACCCGAAGTCGGTTTATGCAGTTGAGGATTGTTTGCGATTTGTGCTTGGGAAAAACCCTGACGCCGTTGTCCTCGACTTCTTCTCCGGCTCCGGTACCACCGCCCACGCCGTCATGCGGCTGAACCGCCAGGACGGCGGGCGGCGGCAGTGCATCTCGGTGACCAACAACGAGGTGGCGGCCGACGAGCAGGCGGCCCTGCGCAAGGCGGGCCTGCGTCCGGGTGACCCGGACTGGGAAAAGTGGGGCATCTGCGACTACATCACCAAGCCGCGGATCGCCGCCGCCATCACCGGCAAGACGCCGGAGGGCAAGGACATAGAAGGCGACTACAAGTTCACCGACGAATTCCCGATGGCCGAGGGGTTCGAGGAGAACGCCGAGTTCTTCACGCTGACCTACGAATCCCACGTCGCCGTCGGTGCGAACTTCGCCTTCCAGCGCATCGCGCCCCTGCTGTGGATGCGGGCGGGGTCGGAGGGGCGCCGGATCGACGACCTGCCCGCCGATGGATGGGCTGTGGCCGATACCTATGGGTTGCTGGTCGACCTGGACCGCGCAGGCGCCTTCTGCGACGCCGTGGCGGCGCAAGGCGGGCTCCGCGTCGCCTATGTGGTGACCGACGACGACCGCCGTTTCCAGGCGGTGGCCCGCGCGCTGCCGGACGGGGTCGAGCCGGTACGGCTCTACGAGTCCTACCTTTCCAATTTCCGCTTTTCGATGGGCCGCTGAGCCATGAAGTTTACCCTCAAGGACTATCAGGAAGAGGCCGTCGGCCAGGTTCTGAAGAACCTCAAGAAGGCGTCGAAGCGCTGGCGCGAGGATGGCGACAAGCACGCCTTCTCGCTGACGGCGACCACGGGCGCGGGCAAGACCGTCATGGCGGCGGCAGTGTTCGAGGCGCTGTTCCACGGTGACGACAACTACGACATTGAGCCCGATCCGGGCGCTGTGGTGATCTGGTTCAGCGACGATCCCTCGCTGAACGAACAGTCGCGGTACCGGTTGCTCGAAGCATCGGACCGGCTGTCGATCTCGGACCTGGTGGTTGTGCAGAACACCTTTCAGCGCGAGGCGCTGGAGCCCGGAAAAATCTATTTCCTGAACACGCAGAAGCTGAGCAAATCGAGCCTTCTCGTGCGCGGTCGCGATCAGGACGAAGACGCCGACACGGATGCGCCGCCGCTGCCGATGCCGGACAGCCGTTCCTGGACGATCTGGGACACGATCCAGAACACGATCGATGATCCGGCCCTGACGCTTTACCTCGTGCTGGACGAGGCGCATCGCGGCATGCGCGCGAGCACAGGCGCGGGCGAGAAAACCACCATCGTCAAGCGGCTGATCAACGGTTCGGGATCCGTGCCAGGCATCCCGGTGGTCTGGGGCATCTCCGCTACGGTCGAGCGGTTCAACGCGGCCATGTCCGACATGCAGGGACGCGCAACTCTGCCCAACGTCGTCGTAGATTCGGGAAAGGTGCAGGCATCAGGTCTGCTCAAGGACACCATCATCCTCGACGTGCCTAAGGAGGCCGGGCAGTTCGATACCGTGCTGGTGCGGCGTGGCACCGACAAGCTGAAAGAAATCTCTGCCGCATGGGCAGCATATGGCGCACAGCAGAGCGATGCCGGTGTGGTGCTGCCGCTGATGGTGCTGCAGGTGCCGAATGCGCCGGATCACAATGACATCGGCAAGGCTCTGGACACGATTTTCACCCAGTGGCCGGAGTTGCCCGAAGATGCGGTGGCGCACGTCTTTGGCGAACACTCGACCCAGACCTTCGGACGCCACAGCGTGCCCTACATCTCACCCGAACGGGTGCAGGACTCGACATGGGTCCGGGTTCTGATCGCGAAGGACGCCATCAGTACGGGTTGGGACTGCCCACGCGCCGAAGTCATGGTCTCGTTCCGGCCTGCACGGGACAAGACGCACATCACGCAACTTCTCGGGCGGATGGTGCGCACTCCGCTTGCGCGCCGGATCCCGGGCAATGACCGATTGAACTCGGTGGACTGCCTTCTGCCGTTCTTCGACGAGGCATCGGTCAAGGATGTGGCCAAAGCGCTGATGTCAGGCGGGGATGGAGGCGACGATCTCCCCGGCCGCCGCGTGTTGATCAACCCGGTGGAGCTGAAGCCTAACCCGGCAATCCCCGAGGGTGTCTGGGACAAGCTGCTTGCGCTTCCGTCACAGACGTTGCCGAAACGGCATGCGCGCCCTGTAAAGCGGCTGACTTCTCTCGCACACGAGTTGGCGGTCGATGGCCTGCTGCCAGATGCGGGGAAGCTGGCCCATTCAGAAATGCACAAAGTGCTGAACGGCATCCGCGCGCGCTACAAGACCGAAATTGAGGCCGCCCGAAAATCTGTCATGACAGTCGAGGGCAAGAGCCTGAAAGCCGACCTGAAGGGCGGCGCGATGACCTTCGACGACTTTCTGGAAGAGGCTGACTACGCCGTCATCGAGGACGCCTACCGCCGTGCCGGTCGGGCGATCAGTCCCGATCTTGCAACGACATACAGCGATTACCTCGCTCGGCACGAAGGCAAAACCGACGACATGGAAACGGCGCTCATGGAGGCGCATGTCAGTATCGCAGCTTTGGGCTTGGTCCCACAGGTTCGTGAAACGCTCGAGGCTGAAGCCGAGAAGCTCGCCAATCAGTGGCTCACTCGGTTCCGCGTCGAGATCAAGGATCTGTCCGACGAACGCCAGGACGTCTATCGCCAGATCAGAGAGATGAGCGCCAATCCGATGGATGTGGACCTTGCTCGTCCGACATCATGGATGCAGGCGACCACAATCCGCGAGGCCAATGGCACCGAAACACCCCTCCCGACCTTCGAGAGACATCTTCTCTGTGATGAGCAGGGCCTGTTCCCCGAGGATTTCAATTCCTGGGAGGGCGAAGTGGTCCGAGCTGAGCTTGGGCGTTCAGGCACCGTCGCATGGTATCGTAACCCGTCGCGCGCCAGCCAGGACTCGCTTGGGATCATCTATGACGATGGCGGGGAGCCGAAGATCGCGCGGCCAGACTTCGTGTTTTTCAGTCAACACGGCGACGGCACATTCACGGCAGACATCGTTGATCCGCACGGCATCCAGTTCGGTGATGCCATCCCAAAGTTGAAGGGCCTTGCCCAGTATGCAGAACGGTTCGGCGACCAGTATCGACGGATAGATGCGGTCGCGAAGATCGGCGATACATTCAGGGTCCTTGACCTGAAGGAAGCGGCAACGCGTGCAGCAGTCTTGGCTGCCACATCAATCAAGGCGCTGTATGAGGGGGCGCATGCGTCGGACTACTTGGTCTGAGCCGTTCCTTTTTTTCGATTTGAGCGGCGCGCGGCAGGCGTGTGCCATTCCAAAGGTTAAGTGTCAGCGCGGGCGCAATATATCACAAAAACGGACACTTACACGGCATAACCGGAAAGTGTCCGGTTAACAGGTCCGGAGAATATTGGCCCGGAGAGAAGGCCCGTGCTCCTTTCCGGGCGTGGGCCGGTTAACAGCCCCACCCGCATAACCCCCGAAAACAACGGAAAAATCCCGCCGCGGCTGGATCGGCAGAACGCTTTCGCGGGGGCAAGTGGCGGATGGGGTGGGATTCGAACCCACGGATGCTTGCGCATCGGCGGTTTTCAAGACCGCTGCCTTAAGGCGCTCGGCCACCCATCCCTTGTGGGGCCGGAGG
>ERZ761609.2682-NODE-2682-length-12763-cov-10.630390_pt1 | contig 12763 bp, 9 predicted proteins | sample MGYA00511163_ERZ761609 | MGnify/ENA primary metagenome ERZ761609 (study PRJEB28899, sample SAMN02445070) | bioreactor sludge metagenome | biome: EBPR sludge | place: Australia: Brisbane, Thorneside Wastewater Treatment Plant | collected 2011-12-16 ... | reverse complement strand
AATCTGGTCGCATCGAAACCTCTCTTATGTTTTTGTAATTTTACCCGCCTATTTTACAGCGAAGCCTTTTGTTTAGTATGGTGTTTTAAGCCAAAAGGAGTTTGACCCAATGTCTGAAAATTTACGAAATGTGTCATTTTATGACCGACCCAATGTAGAAAAAGATATCATTCAAATTGGTGAAGGTGTGCCAATTGGTTTAGAAGGTGTGTATAGCAAGAATTTAGGAATTGGTGGCGTGTATGGCTCATGGGGGCAAAGTTATAGCAATGCAAATTTAACGCCGTTTGTGGAGAAAAGAATCGGTGCGCCTCTTCAACCTGACGATGTGCTGAATCTCTCCGAGTTAGGCTTTGACTTCCGCCAACATATTCAAGACTTAAGTGAAGAAGACCATTTGAAATTGGAAGTAGAAGTGGGTGCGCGTTTGCTTCGCAAGGCTATCCAAGTTTGTGGTTGGGGAGCAAATGAAGTGGATGGCGTTTTGATTGGGATGAGTGGACCAGTTTCGCATGATTATGTTTCGCGGATTGCAGAAATGGCTGGGATTCGCGAATCCGCATTGAAAGTAAGTGTGCATAAAGCTTGTGATGGTTCAATGGGTGGTTTGCATTTGGCTTTGAATCCGCTTTTGGCAAAACAAGGCGAAGTGAATATTGCCGAAGAATTACGTGGCAAAAAAGTTTTGGTCGGTGGAATTGAAGGTTTAAGTCGTTTTACCTCTGGGGTGAAAGATAAAAACGCGCTTCAATTGTTTGGGAATGGCATGGGTGTGTTGGGTGTCATCCCAAATGAAAATATGAAGTTCCTAGTTGGTAAGAGTTTTGAAAATTATGATGAAGATGGCTTATTAGCAGTACGCATGTATTATCCACACACTGCCTCAGGCGATGGCTTGGTGGATGTGATTCAAGAAGATTCGACTCATATCCGCATTTCGGGCTTGATGCATGAACCTGATGATGGTGCCTCAATTGAAATGGCTGGCTTAATGGGTATGGTCAAGTTATTTGTCCGCACTGGTGTACAAGTCGTGGAAGATGTTTATAAAGATTATCACTCTTTGATGGATAAAATTGGTGAATCTGGCAAAGCGATTACAACAGGTGTGGTGCACCATGCAAATTACAAAATCAATGCTTTGAAAGCAAAACATCTTTCTAAGCTTGGTATTAATTTCCCTATGCCTTGGTTGTTACATGATTTTGGAAACGTCAGCGCGGCATCTAATGTGATTTCGTTCTTACGTCAATTGCCGAACATTAAACTTGGTGACCATATTATGTTCGATGGTTTTGGCGCAGGTACATATTATGATGTGATGGCTGTGCAAATGGGGAATGGTTAGTAATAAAATACCTTAAAACAAAAGTAGGGTCACGATATATCGTGACCCTACTTTTAATTCATTATTCTACGGTTACACTCTTTGCCAAATTCCTAGGCTGGTCAACATCTAATCCGCGTGTGGCGGCGATGTGATAAGCAAGCAACTGTAAAGGCAAAACTGTAATGATGGGGGAGAGCATCCATGGGGCTTCTGGAATCCAAAGTACATGGTCTGCCATATCTTTAACTAATTCATCGCCCTCTGTAGCAACAGCAACAACCATGCCACCGCGCGCTTTGGCTTGCTGAATTTGTGAAATCATTTTTTCATGCCAGGGGTCTTTTGGAGCAATACAAATCACGGGCATTTCTTCATCAATCAAAGCAATGGGTCCATGTTTCATTTCACCTGCTGGATAGCCTTCGGCATGGATGTATGAAATCTCTTTTAGTTTCAATGCGCCTTCGTAAGCAATCGGCATGTTGATTCCGCGCCCGAGATACAAACAACCTTTGATGTCTTTCAGGGCTTGGGCAACTTTCTCAACTTGAGATTCTGCTTCCAATGTGCGACCTGCTAAATCAGGAATGAGGCGCAAATCAGATACAAGTTGTTTGCGAGTCTTGTCATCAATCACACCGCGTAAATCTGCTAACAAAATCGCCAGCATGTATTGGTCAACAAGCGGAGCAGTAAACGCTTTTGTAGATGCCACGCCAATTTCTGGACCTGTTTGCATAGCAATATATCCATCGGCAACGCGCATAGCTTGTGAGCCGACTGCATTGACAATGCTCCACACAATGCCACCTTTGCGTTTTCCTTCTTCCATGGCGGCGAGTGTATCGGCTGTTTCACCAGATTGTGAAATTGCAAGCACAACCGTGTTTTCATCCACGATAGGGTCACTGTAACGGAATTCAGAACCAATGACAACTTCCACAGGGATGCGGGCAATTTTCTCAATCAAATATTTGCCGACCATACCAGCATATGCGGCAGTGCCACAAGCCGTGATGTAAATTCTTTGAATACGTTTTGCAAGTTCAGGAGTTAATTTTAATTCGGGTAAACGAATCCGCCCTTCTTTGAAATCAACACGCCCAGCCAAAGTATCAGTCAGTGCGCGAACCTGCTCATGAATTTCTTTCTGCATAAAGTGGCGATATTCACCTTTTTCAGCAGAGACAGCATCCCAGTTTATGATGTGAATTTCAGGTTTAACTTCCTGCCCATCTAATGTTTCAATACGCACACTATCACGAGTCACAATCGCCATTTGCTTTGATTCAAGAAAAATCACTTTGCGTGTGTGTTCAAGAATCGCAGGAATATCCGAAGCGATATAGTTTTCGTTTTCACCCAAACCAATCACCACGCCACCCGCGTTTCCAATACGAGCCGTCACAATTTTATCTGGCTCTTCAGTAGACATTAACAAAACAACATTTGCACCTTCAATTTGTTTGAAAGTTCGGCGCGCAGCTTCTGTAAAAGAAATCCCTGCTGCGTGATGATTTTCTGCCAAATGTACAATGGTTTCAGTGTCTGTATCAGAATTAAAGACCACACCTTCACTACTTAATTCATCTTTCAATTCAAGAAAATTTTCTACAATGCCGTTATGAACTACAACAGTTTTTCCTGAATTACCAACATGCGGATGCGAATTTCTTGCAGATGGTGCACCATGCGTTGCCCAACGCGTATGCCCAATGCCGGGCGCACCCTTCAATGGGCTTTTATTTACCAAATCCACCAATTGCGATAACTTACCCGCATCTTTGCGTACATCAATTTGCCCACCATTCATCACAGCAATACCTGCTGAGTCATAACCACGATATTCCAGCCGTTTCAAGCCGTTGAGAATAATCGGCGTCGCATCACGCGAGCCGAGATAACCGACGATTCCACACATAGGGGAGCCTCCAATTTTCAATTAAGATATTTGATGACAAAACCACGCGCCTCTTATTTAAGGGACACTTGATTCTGCACCTTCGACTTTTTCACCATCCTTTGCTGTTTGCCCTCACAATCACTTGTGAGATATTATTCGCAAAGTTTTTACCTTGGAGGGAAAGAGATTGGATAATGGCATATCCAGAAGGCTTCCGCTGAACTTTCGATTTTCCTGTTGGTGGATTTGTAGGGGCGAGGTCATCTTGCCCAAATGTTTATCACACCGCCAGTTAACTCTATCTTGCAATAGAGAACCCTCATCCTCGTCAACTTTGACATAAGTCAAAGTCCATGCGCTGTCTCTCCCGTTATTAAATTTTCCGTGTGCCTCCTTTCTAAAATAATGGTCTAAATTATACCGTAAAATAAACACCCGCCGTTAGGCGGGTGTTTATTTTTATATTTTTCTAGCAGTCAGAACACGCTGGCGTATTGGTTCTTGTCGGTGTACGCGTTGGAGTGGACGAAGGCGTTGGTGTACGTGTAATTGTTGGCGTTGGTGTACGCGATGGTGTAATAGTTGGTGTCCGAGTTTGTGTTATAAAAGTTGGTGTACGAGTTGGCGTAATAGTACGAGTTTGTGTTCTAGTAGGTGTACGGGTAATAGTCGGAGTCTGCGTGCGAGTTGGTGTACGTGAAGGTGTTAAGGTAATGGTAGGCGTACGCGTGATAGTAGGTGTACGAGTAATAGTAGGTGTACGAGTAATAGTTGGGGTTTGTGTAATGGTTGATGTTTGTGTTGGTGTAGCAGTGAAGTTATTAATGCTTGAATTTATCGTACAGTTACCCCAACTAGGGAAAGTAAAGGTAAGGCTAATACTCCAAATGCCCTCCCAAGTTGAATTACTAAAATCTGCTTCCCACTGTACCTCAGCACCATTACCTGTAATGGGTAAATCTGGTACTACTGAAGTTGTATTTACTGGAGAGTTGTTAATTGTTGTACTTGAAGGGTTGTAATATACAGAGCCAAATTGTGCAAAATCAAAGTATCTTCCACCAGTTAATGGTGAAGGAGACCACGTTAAAGTAGCACTAACTAAGTAAGCAGTTGCAAAATTATTATTGCGAACTCTGGCTTCAAAGTCATCACCATTAAAACGAGTACGGTTAATGAAGATATTGCTACAGGAAGGTGTTGGCGTATTGGTTGCCGTGGGTGTGTTGGTGGGTGTTCTAGTGTTTGTTGGCGTAAACGTATTTGTTGGTGTAAATGTGTTCGTTGGTGTAAACGTATTTGTTGGCGTGGATGTAGGTGTAAGGGTAGGTGTTTCAGTATTATTAAGAAAACCACCGCCGCCGCTTGGGTCAGGAGATGACATAAGCGCAACAATTTCTATCGATTCAAAAGATTCATTAATACCAGCGCGATAAGAAGCAAGGTGAATTGCGTCTGGTTCTATTCCAAAGAGTGGTAAGACAATAAATGTAAAATTGTAATCAGTGGCAACAAAAACATACTCGCCTGGGTCACCAGCATTTTCACCGTCCGGATGTGTACAATCAGCATATCTTGTATTTAACTCCCCAATTAAACCCATTTGCGGACGCTCAAAATAATCCTCGTTAGAACAAACAGTTACATTAAGGAAGTTTTTATCCTCAGGAGTAAGGCTTTCATTATAGAAAAATCCAATAATGACTCTTTTCGTTTCATCAATAATTGAGGGCAAGCGAGCATCTTTTATTTCTTGTTCTTCATTAGCACCTGTGCAGTCTGTTGCGCAATATGCGGGGTCATAGGTTCCGGCTGTTGCGTAACGAATGCCAAAGCGAGTTGAGTTTTCTACAATTAACCAAGCATAAAACAAACGCCCAAATTCTAATAGCCCTACAAGTACCAATAATAAAATAGGCAAGATAAGCGCAAATTCAACCATAGCTTGCGCCCGTTTTTTGGGTGTTGGACGAGACCGTCTATAAAAATTAGATAAAAACTTCATAATCTTTCTCCAAACTATTATTGGGAAATCTTTGTAGCAATATTTTTGGCTATTCTGTCAAAAATTGCAGAAAGAGATGCTCTATCCGGCGCATAGAAATATTGACCATGATTAATATCAAACTCAGTAAGCGAGTCGCAATCGTGAACACCTTCACCGGCGCATTCAGCAATGTATTGAAGTAAATCTTCGGCAGGTGGGGGTTCACCAGAGATAATAGCACCGCTTGAGTCTCTGGCAGGGTTCTTGATTGGCGTTCCGAGACCAATTGTATAAATTGTTACACCATTCCCACTAATCAACCCTGCTAATTGGTCAGCCGTATCTCTAGCATAATCATCAGCATCATAAATAGAAGTTACTGGAAATACCTCACCACTGATTGGGTTTGTATATGATATTGTATCATTATCATCATGCCTAGTGCTCGGATATTTGTCACGACACCATGGACCTTGTCCTTGGGATAGTAACCATGTATTTCTTGGACATGCCCCATTTGGAAAACTTGGGAAAGGGTCAGTTGCATTGGCGGGACCACCAAGTAAAGCCACAACCACCCAGAAAGAGTCTAGCCTAATTTCGTTGGGGTCATCACTTCCTTGTAATGCATAGGCAGCAAGGTTTAATACTCCACCAATATTACTTGAGGGGCAAGAGGATGGGTCTACATTTGGGTTGGTATTAACATTTAGTTCATATATTTCACAAATTGTTCCGGTGTATCTTCCATTAACATACTTAATACATGCACCTTCATCATCCCCAGTTCCGTCACAAACTCGCGGTTCAAATACATTAATACTATTAATAAAGTCAACAATATCATCTTTATCAGAAATCAAAGGAGTTAGTTCCATTGGAGATCTTGAGCCGCCTGGGTGTTGGCTTGTCATTGTTACGATTGCCACTCTATCATAAGGGAAATAAAGTGTATCTATAAAGTCAAGAGCCACATCCTTAACTGCCCGCATGGGTTGGCAGGTGTCTGTTATGTTGCAAACACTAGGGTCATCGTCTCCTATATCAATACTACCTTCAATATATGGCGAAAGACAGGTATTTGTATTATTCGTTGCATTACAATTTTCCTCGTTCCCGGTTTCATACGACATTTGAGCAGAAGTATCTATAATTAAAACAAGGTCAAGGGTCGCGGCTTCACCTACAGATGTTGTAGTGAGCGTAACACTTTCAAAACCTAATACTCTCAGAAAGCCAAAACTAACATCAGCAGAAGCGGTCACTTCCACTAATTTTCGATTGTCCCTTGGATTATTTATAGGGTCAGGGTTGCACAAAGCAGGTCGGTCGGCGCCGGTATCTTCGCAAGAATGTACAATTACGTTACTTAGGTTTTGTATTTGATTCAAATTGAGAAAATTAATAGCGGCATTCTCAAGAGATTCTTTATTTACCTCATCTGTACCTGCCTCAACACGATATTGCTGAGCTGCTGCAATTGCGGCGGCATCTACACTCCGCTTTAATTTTCCGTACTCAATCAATAACAAGCCAGTATCAGTTACTAACCCTACCATTGCCACCAAACCTACAAAAGCAAATGCAATTAAAATAATAGCTTGTCCTTTTTCAGACTGTTTAAGAAACTTTTGAATACTCTTTTTTATATTCATACTTACTATAAACTCCTGCTATTCCAAAACCTTTATAAAGAATTAAGGCTTAGCTGCCACCAAAGGCATAATTGTTGAGGCATATAACATGGCTGGATTACTGTTAGAAAAAAACGGAGCCGTCCATGGCAAACCAAGGGTCCCTTCATAGCTATAATATATTTCTATAATAAGAAGTCCCGAATCTACAGGTGTGGTACCGTTTGCGGTCATATAATTTTCAATACTAGTATCGGTATAGACTGATGAAGGAATAGAATCAATATAATGATAATAATATTCAGAGCCAGTTGGGTAGCGCACTATTGAAGTGATAACAGGAGGTTCTGCTTCTTCATCTGTATCTACACTTATCACAGAGATTAAAATGTTGTCTCTCGTTGCGTCCATTTCAATTGTTCTAACAGCATAGCCTGGTGCAGGAGCAAGCGTCTCTACCACAAAGTTTGCCACATTTTCAGGAAAATCCTCATCAAACACAATTGTTTGCGATGGGGTTCCTGGGTTTTCAATTTCAAACGGTGCTGTGTTGGCATAAGCACGCGCCGCCGCTCGGGTGGCGTCTTGCAGAGAAAGGTAAGTATTTAACAAAAAACCAAACTCTACCATTCCAGAAAAGAGTAAAATAAGTACTGGCAAAGTAATAGCAAACTCAACCAAACTTTGAGCTTTGGTTTTATGCCAACTACCCCTGTTTTTTTCAGGGGCACGAAAGAATTGAAATTTGGATAATATGTTTCTTAACATAATAAATAACTTTACTTTTATTCTGGCTTGTACCATGTGAATATCCTGCTTTGGTACTAGGTTTTGCAAAGTTTCATTTTGGCGGCGTAGAAGGGGAATAGGAAGGACCAAAGCCTAATATTTCTACAAATATTATATACCAGTTTTCATCCTCGGGTGCCTGTGTAAGCAACCTGCAACGCTTACAGAAATGTTAAGATTACTGCCCAAGTACCACTTCTGGCATTGTCAAAGTATCGTAATTTTGCTCATCTTTATATTTAATATAGACATTGTCAGTTCCATCTACCTCTATAAAATACCCAATAATTTGGCTATGATAAGCTGCTCCATTTACAGCATCCAATCCATTAATTCGCAAATCTGCACTAGGGGCTAAAATAGTACCGCGATAGGATGAATCATTTGTTCCATTTAGATTAATTAACCCCTTGTTTTCGATAGGCATATAGATTAGCAATCCTTGATACATCCCTCCAATAGGGGCGCTAATATCAATATGAGCATTTCCGCTAATTCTTATGTTTCCATTGTCTATAACAAACACTACATTGTTTCCTTCTAGCCATTGCCCAGCCTCTAAAACAAAATCACCGCCAATGCAATAAATACCACTATCTAGAATAGTAACACCTTCTGGAGGGAAGATATCTTCGCCCCAACTGCCTGATGTCATAGTGCCAGTTAATTCATCAACTTGTGCTTCTTTTTCACCACACCCAATTTTCGGAAACCGATACGGCGGTGGATAAGGAATATAAGGCGCGCCAGTATGAATAGGATAAGGCGTAATTAACTGCGGTTTTTGAATATCTGCCCCGCCAACGACTGTAATACGGCTACTATCATCACGCACACGTACACTGCCGCTACCAAACGAAATAAACGCGCAATTTGGGTTATTGGAATTAACAAATAACCCACCACCTTCTAAATTAATTGTGGCTTCACTATGCACCCAAAAAGCAGGGCGGCGACTTCCAGAAATTACTTCACATTCACTACGCGGTGCCAAACTAACCAACGCATAGCCCGGAAACATTTCACCCATCACTGCGGGTTTCGATTGTGAAACAGCACTGACTACATTTGTAATATATGGAATCCCAATCACATTTGCAAAATAAGTCTGCAATCTTGAAGTGATGATAACTTCTATGTATTCAGCGTTCCCTGCATAAGGTCCAGAAAGAGGCGGTGTGTTTAATTCCACCATATTTGTCTCGCCATCATTGTTATATCCATTGGCGGCGGCAGTTGCCAAAGCGGCGGCACGCCAATCACCACCTTCAATGCGAGTCAATGCGGCAGTTAATGCGGCGGCAGAAGCGGCAGTTTCTGCACGGCGACTATCTGTATAAGCGTTTGTGCCATCAATTGCTAATGCAGACGTGCCAATCAAACCAACAATCACAAAGATGATGATAACAATGGCTTGCCCTTTTTCACTTGGGCGTTTGAAAGAAAAGTTTATGGGCATGGGGGTTGAAGGATAACGTTCGTAGCACTACCAGTTAAAGAAATTGTATCTGACCCAATAATATTACCTGCGAAAGGCATCAAAATAGGATATTGATAAATGACATTCACTTGAATGCTATTTGCAACACCTCGTGTGATTCCTTGACAATCATCACCAATCACATCAATTTCAATGCTTATATTGGATGTATCTCTTAAATCTACAGGTGATGAAAAAACCGCCTCATCACTACGGGGAAGAATGTTTCGCGCGCGGTTTTCTATTTCTTCGGTGTTGCTTGGGTTAAATGAACCATACAACGCGCCTTCCTGTGCGGCATCGCGCAAAATCGAATAGGAAAACAAAGCCATGCCAAAATCAATTGTGCCTAAAAGAATTAAAAGAATAACAGGCAAACTAATTGCCAACTCAATTAAACTTTGACCTTTTTCCTGTTTCTTCATTTTATTATTTGCTTGAATCTATCGGGTAATTTGTACAACCGGGTGTACCAATCGTAATGATAATTCTTTCCGTTCCATCTAAATTATCATAATTTTGGTTAAACACGAAAACAACAGTTGAGCTGCCATTTGGAATGAATGGATAATATGCTGGTATAAAAGCCGAAGGTGCAAAAATATTACCATTCCACGGTGTTTGCCCAGTAAATAAAATTTGCGTTAGGCGAAGCGTAGCATCACTGCCATCATGTCCATTATCATGATTCCATTCCACATACACCTGTGCCGCTGTTAAGCGATGACCTGTATTGTTGATAATATTCATACTCATTGTATTATCTTCAAATTCAAGCCCACCATGCGACACATTCGTAACACCAGTACAACTGATAAATGTTGGTGTAACAGAAGAAGTCCATGTGGGTGGAGGCGTAAGTGACGGCGTTAGGGTTAAAGTAGGTGGCAAAGTATTGAATGGCGTTCTAATACCCTGAGTGCCTGAAATGGGAGGTACTTTTGTAAATGTAGGTAGTACCGTTTCAGTGGGAACTCCACTGGTTGGCACACGCGATGGTGTAGGTGATTCTGCTCGGAAACCTGTAGGTACTGCTGAACCAAAAATTGGGATTGAAATTAAAAAAGTGCGTGCATTAGCAGAGACGATAGTGAGTGGTTCTAACGGCAAAATTTGAATAATCGGTTCATAATTTGCAGTCACTTGCACAATGATACGGTCACCATTTTGGATTAAGTTATCTTCAATTGGGCAGGTATCCGAATCTGGGTTAGGGTCAATATCTACAATTGGAACTTGCTCACCATCTTCTGTCAGCCCTCTATCATATGTGATGTTAATATCTTCAAACTCTGTCAAAATAGCAGACTCGTTTGCGACTTCACGTATTCCTTCACAATCTTGATAAAACGTAGTCCCATCATTCACTTCACCAGCCCCTGCGCCATAGCGTGCGGCTTGGCGTGAGGCATTTGATACAGAAGCAAAGATAAATATTAAACGAGAAACTTCAATAATGCCGTATAAAAGAATAATTAATACGGGCATCACCAGCATAAATTCAACCATGGCTTGCGCACGGGTATTTTTACGATTTATTGAAAAAAACTTCTTTATACCAATCATTATTTGGGTAAGAAAAATTGAATTGCGGCTGGAAAATAAATCATTAAAAATGCGCTGATAATAAAGTATGGTCCGTAAGGAATAAACATCATTAAAGCGTTTTTGTTATATTTACCAGAAATAATTAACCATACAATTAAGAAAAAGCTAACAATGCCACCTAATAAAATGCTGATGAGAATACAAAACCAAATTAAATCTACGCCAACTAAAAAGCCAAGCACGGTGGCGAGTATAACATCCCCAGCACCAAGGGCTTCTTCATCATCCGCTGGTAGACCTTGTGCTTCCATTCGTTTGCTACGCAAGCGGGCAAATAGCACGCCAAAATAATAAAATGCTAATAAGATGACAAAACCTAATAAACCACCTAAAAGGGTTGGTACAATGCCTCGGGTATACGTCCCCAGCCCCAACGTTAAGAGAGAACCGATGATGCTTGTCGGATGTAAAATCAGGCGATGTTCCATATCAATTACAAAGACTACGCCTAAGTAAATCAACAATATCATGCCAAGCCAATATCCCATTTTTGGTGCTTGAAACCAAACATAAATACTAATTAGAAAGATGACTGATTGTGTTATCCATGTGCGTTTGCTTCTTGCATGATTATTTGTACAAGGCTGAAAAAATAAATAATCTTTCCAAGCAATGGGTGTGTGGCATTGCAAGCAGGTTGGTTGTGTGAGCCGTCTGGTCATTGGCAAAACATCTGCAAGATAATTGACAATCATGCCAGCCAACCAACCGACAATAAAAGGAACGATTAATGATATAGTCATTTGAGTTATTATAATTCTAATTAATTAAGACCGTAAAGTTAATCTTTTTGATGTAAGCCGATTGCAATGTTTTCAGAAAGATTTTGACAACACTTTACAATTCTGTATAGCGCATTTTTTGTAAATAGGAGATTTGAATGGAAGAATTTTTAATTGAAGGCGGCGTTCCATTAAGTGGAGAAGTGACACCGTCTGGAAATAAAAATGCGGCATTGCCTTTATTGGCGGCATGTTTACTAACTGCTGAGCCTGTTATGCTTCACAATATTCCACAAATCCGCGATGTTCTTGCCATGCGAAAATTAATTGAAAGCGTTGGCGCACAAGTGGATGAAATAGACTCAAATACATGGCGAATTACTAGCCGTGAAATTTTCGCTTCACATCTTGACCCAGACCTGTGTCGGCGTATTCGGGCATCTATTTTGCTTGCAGGTCCTGTGCTCGCACGGACAGGTGGCATCAACCTCCCACCACCCGGCGGCGATGTGATTGGTCGTCGCCGTTTAGATACACATATCCTTGCTTTGAAAGCATTTGGTGCAAAGGTTACATATAATCGTGCGTTTGATATTGAGTCAAGTAGTTTGCAGGGTGCCGATATTTTGTTAGATGAAGCTAGTGTAACTGCTACAGAAAATGCTGTTATGGTGGCTGTGCTGGCAAAAGGCGAAACAAAAATACGCAATGCGGCATCTGAGCCACATGTGCAAGAATTATGTAATTTCTTAAATTTGCTCGGCGCGAAAATTGATGGAATCGGTTCAAATACTTTACATATTCAAGGTGTAAAAGAATTACATGGCGGTGAATACACAATTGGACCAGACTTATTAGAAGTAGTTAGTTATATCGGCGCGGCAGTTGTGACGCGTGGAAGTATTCGCATTTATAATGCTGGTGTTAAACATTTAGAGATGGTGAAGCAAGTTTTTTATCGTCTTGGTGTTCATTGGCAAGTAGAAGGCAATGATATTCTTGTTCCGAAAGAACAACCACTCAAAATAATTTCTGATTTGGATGGTGCTGTACCTGAAATCAAAACAAATGTTTGGCCCGCTTTCCCGACTGATTTAACCAGTATTGCTATCACTGTGGCAACCCAAACCTCTGGCTCGGTTTTATTCCATGATTGGATGTTTTCCGGCAGAATGTATTTTACAGATAAACTAGTGGGGATGGGTGCAAGAATTATTTTATGTGACCCATATCGTTGCCTTATTCAAGGTCCAACTCAGCTTTATGCCGAGAAATTAGAAAGCCCAGATATTCGTGCAGGTATGGCTCTT
>ERZ761609.2680-NODE-2680-length-12766-cov-11.060027_pt1 | contig 12766 bp, 16 predicted proteins | sample MGYA00511163_ERZ761609 | MGnify/ENA primary metagenome ERZ761609 (study PRJEB28899, sample SAMN02445070) | bioreactor sludge metagenome | biome: EBPR sludge | place: Australia: Brisbane, Thorneside Wastewater Treatment Plant | collected 2011-12-16 ... | reverse complement strand
AACTTCGGCAGGCGATTTCGTAACTGATCGAGGCACAATAACCCGTGAAATGGAGTTTTCCATGCAGGCCATGGATTCTCAGGATAAAGCCGCACTGAATAACCTGTTCCGATCGATTGGAAAAAGCCAACCATTATTCATCAGCCTGGTTCCAGGCAACGGCCAAATTACAGAAGAACAATTATCACAACAAATATACGGCAAGCTTGATCAAGATTTATCTGTATCACTGCCATTTTTTCAACGGTATAGCGCGTCAATACGCATTGTTGAGGTATAAAATGTACTCATTTACTCCAAGACGGCGAAGATCAGATCACGCTACAGAAGCATGCCCAATGACTCCTGAGCAAATAAAGATCATGCTGCATAATCAAGAACAAATGATGAAAGATGTGGCGGACATGAAAAAGTATATGTTCGCTGGCCGAATCGTTGTTGGTACACTTGTTGTTATTGGGCTGTCTCTGGATTGGGTTCGTGACCATGCCGTCGTTATTAGAGCATGGATATTGCCTGACAAATAATATCGCATGGTTCCGGATATCAACATCTCATTGCTTCCAAGAACACTGCAAGAAATAGCGCAGGAAATCGGCATTTCTGACACACTGAAACTCGTGCGTCACTATGGCGGTACCAGCGTATACATACCTAGAAAGCTCAAAGATGATCATGAATTGATCGACGTTCTTGGCATCGATTCAGCTACAAAAATTTGTGAAAAATTCGGAGGCTATGACAGAATAGAAATCCCGAAAGCTCAAATGCTAACCTTAGCGTTAAGAAACATTGAAATACTCAACGACAAGAAAATACTCAGCAGATCAAAAGTTGCGCGCAAGTATGGTTTAACCGAGCGCCAAATAACCAAAATACTTCATCGAAATAGACAATCCCAGGCAATAGTGCAAACTGATTTATTCTAGCAATCTCTTTGTTATTCTAGCAATCTCTTTGCGGGAACCGGTTCCCGCTTATTCATAAAGTTCAGCAGTGACATCATTCCTTCCAAATGGAAGGCATCAAATCAATATCCGCAAAATTTCAATCGCAATTTGACGAGCACAAGCTTTTTCGTCGCCTGTTGATGCTGTTCATCTGCTTCATGACTTATCTAGTAACGGTGTGGGCTTTCGAGTTTGCAAACAATAATGCCGAGCACGTTGATGGCCTCCAAATAGCCGCGATCATCACAGCGGTGCACGCGCCAATAACAGCTTTAACCGGGTACTTATCGAAATTGTATTGGGAAAAATGCAAGTGAGAAAACACAAAAGATATTTCAAGCATCTCTGCCACCTTGAAATCCTTCTATCTACCAAACGGCAGGAATTATTAATCGGAGAAATCATGACAAAAGTAAACGATCTCGCAGCAAAAATCGAGCAGGTAAACGCGCAGCTTCACAAAGCAAAAGATGAAATTATCAATGAAGTAACAGTGCTTAAAGATGCGCTGCAGAACGTTGAATTGCCTGCTGCTGCTGAGGATGCATTGAACAACCTGGCCGCCATTGCCCAAGCGCTTGATGATCTTAATCCGGATCAAGCGGAGGAGCCAGCCGAGCCACAGCCTGATGAAGAACCAACCGGTGAGGATCAGACAACCGAAGAAAACTCAGATCAACCACAAGAATAATAAAAAAATGATTCCATCTCCCGCGCTTATTAAAACCATATTGATCGCCATTGCTATTGCCATTGTTTTGTCATTAGCGGCAATCATTTCCTACAAAATTTACGAGAGCGGGAGATTGTTCGAGCGCGATATTTGGCAAGCGGACAAAGCCAAAACGGAAAAAGAAGCGAAAGAAGTATTGGCGCAGGAACAGGCTAAGTATGACGCAGCATTGATTAAACAAAAATCCGATTTGATAGGGGCATTCAATGAATCTGAAAAACTGCGTAATGATCTTGATCGTGATCTCGCTGAGTCTCGCAAACATCGCATGTACGTCAGCACCCAAAAGCCAGCGGGTTGTAGTGGCGAAGGAAAAACCGCAACCGCAAGTGCCGGCGGAACTGGTGGAACGGGTGAGGAAGTTTACTGGCAAGAACTGGATCCAGGAGCAGAACAAGCTATTCGGAATTCCTTCCAGGAAATAGAGGAAGGCAAGGATGCTTGCCACCTTTTGCTTGAACAATTCGTGATTCCAAACATGGAGATTGTCGGTCAATGAGATCCGAACTCTGCTATCAAGGCGGGTACAAATACTTGCTTCAAAATCGTTACTTTGTACAGACTCAGATATTCCCTGCTGAGGATATCGCAACCGAATACATCACGCTGCTTAAAAGCGGCTTGATGATTATCGAGCGTCGATATGCCTGGGACGGTCCGAGCGGCCCGGCGATCGATACTCCGAGCGTTATGGCGGGTTCGCTTGTCCATGATGCCGGATATCAACTTATACGCGAAGGCTATCTACCAGAATCATTCAAGGCTGAATTCGATTCTTTGCTGAAAAGAATCATAAAAGAAGATTCTTGCCTGGATAAATCCCGATTTCAAAAACTTCGATGCGCAATCAATCGCATTCGCGCGGAATATTTTTATGACGCAGTGGAAATATTCGGCACTAGATTCCTGCGTCAGCAGAAAAAAACAATCCGCCTTAAACCCGGCGTGGAGGTTTGACTATGGTCACTAAAACACAGAAAGCAAAAGCTACTAGAAAATTAGACATATCGCCTGCAAGACTTCCGGTGCGGGGCAGGGCTGTGGCTGCTCCGTTAAGTGGCGGCGGTAGCGGAATTAGTTCTTATACATACATCCGATATGCCGAGGATGCATCCGGAACCGGATTCTCGTCTGATCCTGATAATTCCAGACCGTATGTCGCATTCAAAACTACAACGAACAAGCTTGTTAATCCGGTTGCCGCAGATTTCGACGGATTGTGGTATCTATTCAAAGGCGATCCAGGGGATGAAATTAATACGGTGCTGCATGGCATTGTAGACCCAACTACCGAAGGTAATGACGGGGATCACTATATCAATACGGCCACTGGCTATTACTTCGGTCCCAAAGCATCCGGGACATGGCCTGCGGGTATCAGCATGTCTGGTTCTCCCGGAGAAACTGGGGCGCAAGGCGAGCCAGGAACACCAGGATCTGACGGCGCTCCAGGAACGCCAGGGGAAGACGGGGAACCCGGTGCAAATGGCGTGGACGGTAATACCATCCTTTATGGCGCCGGCGCTCCATCCGATGAAACAGATGGAGTTTTTGGAAATTTCTTCATCAATACATCTGATAACCTGATATACGGACCAAAAGGAGAAAGCTCTTGGCCTGCCGGTGTCAGTATCATAGGGCCGATGGGGCCGGCAGGACCAAAAGGAGACAAGCCTGGGTTAACCTTCATCTATAGCACTAATACAAATACCGGGCAGAATCCTGGCACACCTTACATACGATTTAATCATGACAACAGTTCCGGCACCACTGAAATTGCCATAACCAAGATCACTTCTGACGGGTTTGACGCGCTATCGACCTTTGCCACATTTGAACCGGGTGGAAGATTTTACTTTGAGCAAGTCAACGGGAATAAGAGAGCATGGTTTACCGTCACTTCGATAGAGAACAATGCAAACCATTATGAATTCGGTGCAACTTTCTTATCCGGGGTTGATTTCAATGCAGGGGAAGTTCTGTCACTCACTTATTTCGACACATCGGAAACGCAAACCTATTCTGATCTGGATGATCCAAACCTTCCGCCTGCGTCTACAAACGTAGGATTGGCTGTTGTATTGAATAACGTAAGCTCAAACCCTACCGGTCAGAAATGTATAGCCATTTCAGATGGGACAAACTATAACATCGTTGGCAGAGCTGTAATCGAGCATGACAACGAAACGCATGCGCTTGTTTTTCCTGCCACAGGATTGACGTGGAATGCCAGCAACCAAGGGGGATTTGTCAGATTAACTGCCAGCGGAGCGCATGGTTTAACAAGTGGTGTTTGCGACAATAAAGCCAAGTTACATATCGGCACCGCATCAACTGGATTTGCGCAAAATGATTTACTGTTTATACCTACAGGCGGGATCGTAAGCACTACAGTAATCCAAACCAGCTTCCCCTGGCCGGGCGGAACACCAGGGGCGCCATTAATTTCCGATGCCGGAGATACCGTTCAATTAAAGCCCACAAAAATACCCAAGCTCAGAAATAATAGTCGAATAATCGTTGACGCCAATTTCATTGCATCAGGAAACGGAAATAAAACTGTTGTAGCAAAATTTGGCGGCACAGATGTATTTACGCCGGCAACAATTACAACAGCTGTCAATATCCATATCCCTTTTGAATTTTATAACAAAGGTGTAACCAATGTTCAAGAAACCAGAATGGGCATTGCGTCAGCAAACGGCGTTGGAACCGGGGCTGCTGGAGCTGTTTTGGGTACAGATACTACCTTGCAGACAAATCTTACTTTCCACTTCTTCTCGACATCAGCAAATGAATTAATCGGAATCCGAAGCAGATTGATTGAGGTTGTCCATTAGTCATGGCTGTTGGACTGCTATCAAGACCAAAACGTAGGATCAACCGGAATGTAATTGTCGATCCGGTTGTTGAGTTCAATCCTAACTTTGTATTTCTTATGGCATCCGGACCGGTTGGAGACCCGGCGCAACGCACTCTGATCCAGAACGACATAATCAATATACACAGCACGACATCCGGAGCAAGACGCCCGGATATTGGCTGCAATCTGTCTTGGGATGAATGCGAAACCTCCCTCGGAGTTTACAACTGGACGAAACTAAATAATTTGAGAGCGATGGCTCGCGCCATAAATGTGGGCATTGGCTTGCCCGAGGACTCTCCAAATGGTTGCAAAATTTGGCTTAAGATTTTCATTCGCAGCTACAGCGCAGGCTCACAACCCTCAGTCCCTGCTTATATGCAGAGCACCGCCGGAACCAGTTATGCTGGGAATGTAACCGGACAGGGCAGTGGCGGAACCGGAGCAAATTCAAACGGCGAGTACGAAGGTGTTTTAGGCGCAGGAAGCGGCTCTGGAAATGTCACGCGCCAAGCTAAAATGTGGGTTCCCGCAGTGGCAGAAAGATTTAAGGCTTGGCTACAAGCGATAGGATTGGAATGTAATGGTGATCCACTTTTTGCCGGCGTTATAATTAACGAAACATCGGTTCTGAACTGCAAAGAGGGATCTGGAATGAGTCCCGATGTACCAACATCAAATGGCTCTATAATGTACACGTACTTCCAGAACTACTTTCAAGCGATTATTGATGCCAGACCATCACTAAGCAAGAAAGAACTGATGATATCCGCGAATTCTCCTGTTGCTAAAGTCGGAAACTGGCCGGATACGATGTATACGATGACACCACTGAATCCATCTGAGCTTTATACAAAATATAAAATCGGACAACTTATCCAGGATTGGTACGCAGTCAGCTTATATACGCCGAAATTTTCTATCAGAGAAATCGTCAAGAATACGCAACCGCACGCTATAAACGCTTGCTCATACGCAGCGCTCATCAGTCCGGATGTCCGTCGTCACCGGGGTACCGATGCAAATAGTGTGTACAGCGCCGCAAGCTTGAATGTCGCTACGGGTACTTTTACAGCGGCGCTAACTACAACAGCCGCGGGCTCCACTAAACCGACACTGGAAACAGTGATGAATAAGGTGCCGAGTGGTGGGGGCCCACGTCCCGGTAAGGACGTTGTATTTATGACTGCCTTGGGATTCCCAGGATTCTCGACGATGTCAGGTAAGGTTACTGCCTACAATGAGACTGCGGGGGTTGCTACGTTCAATATCACGTCTAAAACCGGTTCAGGAACAAGAAGCCCATGGGAAATATCTCTTGCAGTTATAGGTGAACCAAGCTCACTGCCACCGAATACGCTTGATGAGCTCGTTACTGATGCTGTAACGGCTAGACAGCCACCTGCTCAACCTTGGTATTCAGGAGGGTGGAAAGGTGCAACACACGTATTCTTCCAAATAACTTATGCCCACAATACCGATACAGCCGAAGGTCCTAGGAATTATCGGGAATACCGCGAGTATGTGAGAAACACATTAAATCAGGTCAAAAAAACAAGACCGTTATTGTACGGTTAACTCATGCCAATAAAGTTGATCATTCAGTGATGGTAATTTTAATTGGATGAATTTGGAAATTTCCATAATTTTTTAATGGCATTTTTATCCATTAAAAAACCTTCAAAATATTCGACAAAGTAACCCCTGTGTAACCCCAAAAAGAAAAAGCACTCTTGATATTATCTCAAGTGCTTGATTTGTTGGTAGGCCGTGCGCGATTCGAACGCGCGACCAACGGATTAAAAGTCCGCCTTCCAGCACGTTTACCCAGGTTAATGGAAGTTAACAAAATTATATAAAAGTTGATAAAAAGCCATTCTTCGGATAATCTTAGGTTAATGACAGTTCAATAAAGTGCATCAAAATGCACCCAGATTGTAACCCCAGATGTAACCCCAGAATGGCCAAGAAATTTAATTTCACAAAAGCGGATATCGATTCTCTTCCAATTCCGGATACTGGAAAGCGAGATACTTATCAGGACACAAAAGCAAACGGCCTGCAATTGCGAGTTTCTCATACGGGCATAAAGACATTTAGCGTATTCAAGAGAATAAAATGCGGGGATCCTGAGCGCATCACATTAGGCCGCTACCCGGATATGACAATCGACCAAGCGCGACGCCGGACGATGGAAATTAATCTGTCCATTTCTGAAGGTCGAAACCCTGCGGAAGTTAAGCGCGGAGAAAAATCTGAAATGACATTTGATGATTTATTCTCTGAGTATATTGAGCGTCATTCAAAGTCAAACAAAAAGACATGGACAGAAGACGCGGAAAAATACAAAAACCACGTTTCCGGAAAAATCGGAAAACTGAAACTATCCGCAATAGATCGATCATCAATTGCTATGATTCATAGCTCAGTAACAAAAAATGGTTCTCCAATTGCAGCAAATCGGGTATTAGCGCTTATTTCCAGCGTATTCGGGTGGGCGATATCTGCCGGATTATGGGAGAAAAATCCCGCTCTTGGCATCAAGAGAAACAAAGAAAATAGCCGTGACCGTTTCATTCAGGGCGATGAATTGCCTAGATTTTTTCAAGCGGTTGCCGATGAACAAAATGAAACAGTTCGCGATTACGTATTGATATCTTTGTTAACCGGCGCTAGAAAATCGAATGTCTGCTCTATGCGATGGAAAGATATCAATTTTGAGCGTGCCGAATGGAGAATTGAAGAAACCAAGAACGGCACTCCCCAAACAGTAGCGCTATTGCCCGAAGCTATTCACGTTTTGATGAACCGAAAGCCTTCTGCAGAAGCGGTTTATGTTTTTCCGGGAGAGGGTAAATACGGCCACTTAGTTGAGCCCCGGAAGGGATGGGATCGTATTCTTTCCCGTGCCGGCATTGAAAATCTAAGAATTCACGACTTGAGACGAACGCTTGGAAGCTGGCAGGCTAAAACAGGGGCATCACTGGCAATTATCGGAAAATCACTCAACCACAAGCATCAAAATACAACTGCGATATATGCCAGGTTAGATCTTGATCCCGTGCGGGAAAGTGTTAGTGCTGCTATTTCTGCTATGTTCAGAGCGGGAGGATTGAAAGAACCGGCTGACGTTCATAAACTGAAAAAGAACTCGAAATAAATTATCAGAATTAGTGCAAGCGATCTGCGGTTTTTTTATCATTTCGTCAAGCACTGAGTTCAGTTTCTAAATATGGGAAAATCCCATATTTAAGCTACTCGGTTGTTTTCCATAAACGTTTCAAGATCACATCTGAGGTAAAACACCTTTCTGCCAATCTTGTAGTAAGCAATCTTATGCTTGCCGGTGCAACGCCAGACTTTCAGTGTTTGTGGTTTTAATCCCAAGAATTCCGCTGCTTTATCCGTATCTAGTTTTTCTTGATCGGATTTGATTAACTTTTCGATTGGCTGTGTTTGCATGATTTCAATACTCAATTTAAAGTACGGGTATCTTTAATAATTTTCCGGCACTGGATGTTTATGGTGTGATCTTCAAATTCTACGTTGTGCTCTATCGTAATGCCGCTTCCCATCTTGTCCATGATTAATGAAGTATGAGTGCCGTAGCACTGTGCGATTTCATTCACGAATTCTTCATCGGTGTAGCCGTTTTCTTTTGCCAGGGTGTAGAGGTCTAACTTCATTTGCTACTTCCTCAAGTCCATGATTATTTGTTTTATTACTATGAAAATCATCCCGGCAGATATAGTGCAAAGAATCAATGCCAATAAGGCTTTTGTTGCTACGAAGAAGCCACAAACACTGAATAATAGTTCACACGGCCATTCTAAAAAGCTCATTTCATCCTGTCCTAAAGTACATTTTTATCAACTAATTCTTTATATAAACCAACAGCCCATTTAATGGCGATTTCAGCCGCTTCTTCAAATGTTTCAGCATAGATCCATTCGGTGGTGTATTTTTCCCAAGTGATTGAAGGAATATCATTATTTGATTCGAAGTAGGGAATTGGGGTTGCAACGTGAAGCAAGAACCCTAATCGCCTTTTTTCCTTCAGATAATCGATTAATGTTCCAGCATCAGTAATCTTACTTTTAATATCAATGTCATCTGCATCTGTTACCTCGTCCATGTATTCGTCCATAGATAACTTTAATGCATCTGGAATACACCCATGTATACACATTGAACCTAAATGGAAAATTTTCTCAATCCGAACATTAGCTTCACTAAATCTCTTATAGATTTCCGTATGATCCATTTTCCCTCCTATGTGAATAAGAATACTAAGTGAAATTTTTTTAGAAAAATAATTAAAGTTTCTTTAAAGTCTTCCGTTGTAGCAAATGCATTTTATCTCCCCGTGGTCGCCAAGCCTTAGAAACCCTTGGCGGCCATATTTTTGACTTTTCCATATCATCAATTTTTTCATTTCCAAATTAACTAATTCTGCTCGTGTCAATTTAATGATTCTTTTGGATGGATTCTTTCTCTGCGTGATTCAATAACAATATTTCCATCCGCGAATACTGCAGTATGGAGAACCACATTAGCTTTAGGATTTTCATCAAGCTGGGCAGCGACATACGATGCATAACATAATCTTAATTGATGAAAAAATTCCTCTTCAGTCATACCCGCTTCCAGGCAAATTTTTAATATGTCTCGTTTCATTTAAAAATCTCCCTGTACGTTAATTTAATTCATACTTGGCAGGATCGGCAGAAAGTTCTTGAAAGTGCGTTGGTGAAATATCATTAGGTATCAGTTGCTGATCTGGCTTCCACCCCAATTCTTCATTCCATTGCCCGGTAACCTGACCAAAAGTTGGATAAAACAATAATATCCTTCTATCCTTAGGTGCTTGTTCAATGGGTATCCAACAGTTTAATTCTTCACAAGTGGCCAATAATGACTCAAGAACATATTTCGATGCCGCGTGGAAGATTTTATTATCCTTAATTCTTTCGGAGCTGATTTTAGGATCAAAACCAGACAATAACTCTTTCAATTTTTCCTCGGGAATTCCGATCATTATTTACCCTCCTAAATGTTCTATATCAAAATCGAAACTGCTAAATATTTGCATTCAGTTAAAATAATATATTATTTCAAAGAGTAGCTTAACCATGAGATTCATATGGTTACATATTCATTTGAGCTATCCACGATAAGGAAGGGCAGATATGCTGGCAAAGACAAAGGTTTCCGGCCCATTGTTGATGAGTAGCATATCCGCCCGAAGAGGGGTGCCAAACGTGCGAACGAGAGAGTTAGGAGGGTGCACGTCTGGCTAGGAAGTCGTTGTGAATTTTTTAACATTTATAGAATTCCGATGTATTGAATCCATTCAACAAATAGAATCGACCCGATTCCGAATACGAAAACAAATAATAAATTTATGATGAAGTTCATATTACTTAAGCAGCTTCCGCTTTGCGGTCCTGGATTAAGCCATTCTCAATCCAGAATGGAGTGATGACCGGAGGCAATTTAGTAGGCATACATTTCAATGTGCCGAATAGCAGAATAGACTCAACTTCATTGTTCTCAGTTAAATCAATTATCCAATTCAGATAAGCGCTACGGCTTGTACTATCCAACAAATCCCACTCATCAACCATAAAAAACTTGATTCCGGTTACATGGCTGATAGCTTCCGCAATCATTGAATCAATCAATAATTTGGTAGCTTTTGAGCTGAATGAGTAGAGTTTTCCATCATCTTCCAGAATCGTCATATCGTCCGCTATACCGACATTACCTGGGAAACCCAACATCGCCACGTTTTCTGCTATTCGTTCGTTTATTGGTGTCAATGCAGCAGATAGCATCTCGCTTGGGATTCCTTCCGGCGCCAGTGCATTTGCGATATTGTCCCAAGATTGCGCATCAGCATGATACTCGGCTGCTTTCTTGGTTTTTTCATCAGCCTCAGCAGCCAATCGGATGTTTTTGTTAAGCAGATCGAGTGATTCCTGAGCTTGCTTGCGTCCGGCTTTAAGTTCTTCAATGCAGGATTTAATTTGAGCAATCATTTCCTCTGTTACTTCATCCCCTTTGGTTTCCTCAATCTGAGCAAGTTTTTCTTTTGCGATTTGCGCTGCCGCCAAGTCACGCTCACCATTGGCCACCGCACTTCTGAGCATAGCCAGAGTTTTTTCGTATTCCGGTAACTTCGCAGCGGCTTCTTTGTCGATTGGAGATTCAGTTTCACGCTCGATCAATTCCTTGCCATTGATAGTCAACTCAGCATTGCAACACGGGCAGGAAACATCGATATTTCCAGGCTTCACCCCTTGGGCAAATAACCTGGCATCATTGACCTTAACCTCCCAAACGATGACTTCTTGACGATCATTTTTAAGTTTTGCCTCAATGCGATCTATCATTCCAGCTGATTTGCGCAATCTGACAATTTCAGAATTACGAGCTTTGGCGCCATTGATTGTGGCGACATATGCGCCCAGTTTTTGGCTGGTTTCTTCGATTTCTTCGTCGAGTTGAGTTATTGTATTTGATACGGCAATTGCGGCTTCCATATCAACTTCTGGTTTATCGGCTTTCCAATCCACAGCTTTTTTATCGCCATAGACTTCGCCAGTGGTGGCTTTCCAATTCGCGCGCGCTTCTTTGATCTTGTCGAGCGCGTGTTTTTGAGCATTATCGAAACTGGATTTCAGGAAAGGAATGACATCATCAACCTTGGATTCATCGCAACCACGATCAAGCAGTTTTGCTTTTACCTCGGCGCCATCGCTTCTTAAATTCCCAAGGTCGAATAACAATCTGCGGCGATCATCAGCGGATAAACTTCCGAATAGAGATGGATTCAGAACATAGGGCAGAGCGGAATGTAGTTGCTCAGTAAGCTCGTGCGTACCATTTGGCAGGGTAATGCATGCCCGTTGCCCGTTGTTATAATCCACGTAGGTATACCCGATATTGTTGCCGGTATCCCGATTGACAAGTAATCCGTAATTCTTTTTCAGAATGTCATGAGGATTTTCGCCGGTGAAAGCATGGAAAATTCCATCACGTAAACTTGATTTTCCGGCCCGGTTAGAGCCGCAAATTAATGCAATAGGGGATTTGATATTAATTTCAATTTCCCGCACAGCGACAGTTCCAACAGAAGATATTTTATTTATTTTCATGATTGCAGTGCCTTTAGAAGGTATTGGTCGGTATCGGGTTGACGCATTAACCATCTTTTATAATCCGATGGAATATCCTTGATGGCCATACCTTTGTGCTTCCCGAACCCCATACGAGTAGGTATTCGAGCTACCTCAGATATTTCCCATAATTCGTCCCAAGTGTGTATCTTTCCAATTTTTCTGATTATGTGACCGAGAATAATCATGCAATTTTTAACATCTTCTTTTGCTGAATGTGCTTTGCCTTGTAGTAATTCACGGGCTTTGTCACGCTCCAGGAAATACAACATTGATGATTGATTATGTGTATCTAGTTCTGGCCATAAATATCTTGATAATGCGAGTGTGCAAATTCTATTTACCACTGGTGAACCAGCTGCTTTCCAGTCAAAATCAACGTTGTGACCAATTAGATAATCAATATCATCTGGTAAACAGAAACTGCTTGAAGGCGCGCATTCTTCCAAATCTTCGTCCAGAATGTGATGAACAGCCATTGCGGAAAGTGATATTGGTTTTGAAGGCTTATATTTTTTGCAAAATGAATCTTCTATTTCATACCATTGACCATCCCCAAAAAACACATCAAACGAGCAAGGCATAATCCATGCGGCCTCAATAATCTCGGGATAATCAATTCCGGTAGTTTCAGTATCGAAAACGATAGCTTTGCTCATGATTAAGCCGCATCCTTGTCGTCGTCTGATTGGGTTTCATCGTTAGCTGGATTTTCTTCATGCCACACTTTGAAACCACGAACCCATTCCGTAACCAGTTCAGCATCCATGATCGGGCAATCAGCCTGAGTTTTCCCTTCACCAGCTGCTTCATAACCATCGTCCCAAGCGTTACATTTATCCTCCTCGGTTATTACCTTTTCTGGCAAACCAATAACTTCACCTTCAATGGGCTTATCCATGCCGCCGCCATCGTTCTCGTTGTATTCGTGTCCGAGATCCATGCCTCTTTGATCATCCTCACCCTGAATTTCATTCATGCCGCCGGTATGTTCTTTTACTCCGGCCACTACAACCAGAACGTCACTCCCATCGCTTGC
>ERZ761609.2678-NODE-2678-length-12778-cov-5.227462_pt1 | contig 12778 bp, 14 predicted proteins | sample MGYA00511163_ERZ761609 | MGnify/ENA primary metagenome ERZ761609 (study PRJEB28899, sample SAMN02445070) | bioreactor sludge metagenome | biome: EBPR sludge | place: Australia: Brisbane, Thorneside Wastewater Treatment Plant | collected 2011-12-16 ... | reverse complement strand
CCTAACCGTCAGGATAAGGCTCGACAGAACCCATGGAACAGCAGGCAGTCGTGCAACCGCCGGTGTGGCTCGAACGGCATCTGGACCCGCCGACGGCGACGGCGTGGGCCTTTCACGAACCCACCTACAATCCAGCCCGCGAAAGCGGGATCGAGTCGCGGTTTGCGATCAGCAACGGCTTCCTGGGCGTGCGGGCGTCCCGGGCGATCAGTCGCGGGCCGATGTGGGTGTCGTGGCTGCACACGCTGAACTGGGCCTCCTCGCCGCGGACGTACATTGCCGGGCTGTTCGATACGCCCAACACCGAGCCGCCGGTTCCGGCGCTGGTGCCAGCGCCGGACTGGCTGCGCCTGCGCATCATCCTCGATGGTGAACCCCTGCTCATCCGCACCGGCCAGCTCCTTACGCACCAACGTATTCTCGATCTCCGCCGTGGTCTGCTGCTCACCGAATGGCAGCAGCGAGCGTCGAGCGATCACATCGTGCGGGTCCGCTCGCTGCGGATGGTTTCGCTGGCCGAGCGGTCGATTGGACTGCAGGTTCTCGAGCTGCTCGTCGACGGTGAGCCGATCGACGTGACCCTCGAAGCGTTGATGGAGACGACCGGCTCCGCCATGGAGGTCGAGCGGCTCGATAACGACCTGGCGACGTGGCAGACGACGTCGGGCAAGTGGCTGTCGCTCGCCAACGACGCCGGCCTCAAGGTCGATGGCGAAGCCCGGGAGCCTGAGCTGATCGAACCGCTGAAGCGCGTCTGGTCCTGGCGCAGCAATCTCGGTCAACACGTCACGTTCTGGCGCACCGTCGCTTTCGCCCGTGGTGACGAAGGCGCACGCGAACCTGCCGTTCACGTTCAGGTCGCCCTCGAACATGCGCGCAATCGCGGCTGGCCGGCGCTTCTGGACGACCACGTTGCGGCCTGGGGTGAGCGTTGGACGGACGCCGACATCGAGCTCGACGGCGACGAGGAAGCGCAGAAGGCGCTGCGCTTCGCCATTTATCATCTCGTCAGTGCTGCCAATCCGGAGGACGAGCGGGTCTCGATCGGGGCGCGGGCGTTGACGGGAGATTCCTACCTCGGTCACGTTTTCTGGGACACCGAGATCTATCTGCTGCCCTTCTACATCCTGACCTGGCCGGAAGCGGCGCGGGCATTGCTGATGTACCGCTACCACACCCTGCCTGGCGCGCGGGCCAAGGCCGAGCGCCGCGGCTACCGGGGTGCGATGTATGCGTGGGAGTCGGCCGACACCGGAGAGGAGACAACACCGGAGGCGGTGCTCGATCTTAACGGCAATCCCGTCTTCGTCCTCTGCGGGACCCAGGAGCAGCACATCAGCGCCGATGTCGCTTACGCCGTCTGGCAGTACTGGCGGGCCACCGGGGACGACCAGTTCCTGCTCGACGGCGGCGCCGAGATCGTCCTCGACACGGCTCGGTTCTGGGCAAGTCGGGCCGAGTTGGAAGACGACGGACGGTATCATATTCGCGGCGTGATCGGGCCGGACGAGTACCACGAGCACATCGACGACAGCGCCTATACCAATATCCTCGCCCGCTGGAACATCGAGCGTGGCCTGGAGGTGCTTTCGATGTTTGCCGAGCGCTGGCCGCGGGCGGGCGAGGCATTGCGCGCGAAGCTGGACCTCGGTGACGCAGAGCTGGAGACGTGGCGCGCGGTCGCCCCTGGCCTGGTCAACGGGTTCAACCCCGACACCCTGTTGTTCGAACAGTTCGAAGGCTTCTTCGGGTTGGAAGAGATCGACCTCAACGCCTTCCGCGGTCGAACCGTGCCGATGGACGTCATCCTCGGACGCGAGCGGACCCAGGGCTCACAGGTGGTCAAGCAGGCCGACGTCGTCGCTCTTCTTGCGCTGCTGCCGCACGACTTCACGCCCGAGACCCACATCGCGAACTTTGAATACTATGAGCCGCGTTGCGGCCATGGCAGCTCGCTCAGCCGCGGCATGCACGCCCTGGTCGCCGCCCGCCTCGGCCGGCTGGAGATGGCAATGCGCCACTTCCGAGAGACCGCGGCGACTGACATCACCGACCAGGCGCTCGGCAGCGCCGGAGGCATCCATATCGCCAGTATGGGCGCGCTGTGGCAGGCCGCGGTCTTCGGGTTCGCCGGCCTGACTCTGCTCGACGATGGCCTGGAGTTCGATCCGCACATCCCGGAGGTATGGAACAGCATCGCCTTCCGGGTGCAATGGCGCGGGCGACGGCTCAGGGTCCGCCTCGACCAGCGGTCGCTGGAGGCAACGCTGGAAAGCGGCGAGCCGATGACACTCTTCGTCGCTGGAGATCGCCATCCACTGGAGACCGCCAGGTCTCGGACGATCCCCTTCGCCAGTTGATCGCTCAGCCGCCAGTCTCGAAGCCGGGATACAGCGTCATGCCGCCGTCGACGTAGAGGCTCAGCCCGGTGACATAGTCGGCGTCGTCCGAGGCAAGCCAGACCGCGGCACGGGCGATGTCCTCGACTTCCCCGATCCGCTTGTAGGGCACTAGTGTCATCAGCTTGCTGTAAGCCTCGCGCGTTCCCCAGGCATCCTCGTTGATCGGCGTACGGATCGCGCCGGGGCAAATCGCGTTGACCCGGATGCGATGCGGGGCGACCTCCTGGGCGATGCTCTTCATCATCAGCGAGACCCCGCCCTTGCTCGCAGCGTAATTGACGTGGCCGGCCCAGGGGATGACATCGTGGACCGAGCTGATGCAGATGATTTTGCCGGCCGCGCAGGAGATCTCCGGGACGACGCCGCGCGCCTTGAACGCCCGGACGGCGGCGCGGGCGCACAGAAACTGACCGGTCAAATTGACCCCAAGCACCGCGTTCCATTGCTGCAAGGTCATCTCGTCGAATGGCGCGTCCTTCTGCATCCCGGCATTGGCGACGAGAATATCGATCCCGCCAAACTCGTCGTTCATCCGGGCGAACATGGCCTCGACCTCGCCTTCATCGGCGACATTGCAGCGGTGGGCGTAGGCCCGGGAGCCGCCGCGACGGATCATCTCCGCGACCGCCTCGGCCTCCTCGGCACCGGACCGATAGTTGATGACCACGTCGGCTCCTGCCTCGCCGAGGCCGATCGCCATGCCTCGGCCGATGCCCGAGCTGCCGCCGGTGACCAGGGCCTTCTGCCCCTTCAGCTTCTTGACCGGCTCGCAGGTCGGCATGACGACCTCCGGCAATGCCGGATCGTGAAGCTTCGAGAAGTTGTACGTCATTGCCGCGCTACTCCTTTTCCCCGCTGCCCGCGATCTGGCGCACCAACAGCAGCACCAGGCGCTGCCCCATTGCTTGACAGTGAGGAAAGAACGCGCACCTGTCATTTCAAGCGAACGGACACGCGTCATGGAGGTTGATCGACGGATGACGGACAGAAAGCCGACCAAATCAGACGAGGAGTGGCGGCGAGAGCTCACGCCGGAGCAGTACGCGGTCTGCCGGCAGAAGGGAACCGAGCGCGCGTTTACCGGCGCCTACTGGAACACCAAGGAGCCTGGGGTCTACCTCTGCGCGTGCTGCGGCGAGGAATTGTTCGCCGCCGAGACCAAGTTCGATTCCGGTTCTGGCTGGCCGAGCTTCTACCAGCCGGTCCACACCGACAAGATTGCCGAGGACTCCGACCACGCCTTCGGCATGATCCGCACAGAGGTCATGTGCAGCCAGTGCGGCGCTCATCTCGGTCACGTTTTCCCCGACGGCCCGCACCCGACCGGACAGCGCTACTGCATCAACTCGGTCTCGCTCAAGCTGCGCCCGGAGCCAGACGGCAGCTAGAGTATTCATGATGGTCAGGCGAACCTGACCATCATTCCCGGGTGGAGTGAGCGCGTGAGACTGCACGATATCCCACTCCCAGCCTGAGCGGACCGCGGCTTCCGCGCCGCTCGGGCTTGAATTCACGCAGCGGCGTCGGCCATCCTGAGGGGCTACGGCATCCCGTCGTATGCCCTCTTCAGCGCGTCGATGTCGAGCTTGACCATTCCCATCATCGCCTCCATCGCGCGCTTGGCCTTTTCCTGATCCGTCCCCGATATCATCTCCATCATCGCCTCAGGCACGATCTGCCAGGACACTCCGAACTTGTCCTTCAGCCAGCCGCATGCGACGGCCGTACCGCCGTCCTCAGTCAGCGCATCCCAAAGCCGATCAACCTCCTCTTGGGTCCTGCATCCGACAGCCAGCGAAATGGCGTCGGTAAAAGACGTGTGCGGCCCACCGTTTAGGGCCTGATAGCGCTGCCCCGACAGCGTGAATTCGACGAGGATGACGGAGCCTTGGCGAGCTCCGGGTGTCTCGACCGCGGACCTGATCACGCGATCGATCTGCGACTTTGGAAACACCGACACGTAGAACGCTGCCGCGTCTTCGGCGCGGCCGTTGAACCAGAGGCACGGCGTAATTTCCTGGTTTGCAGACAATGCTTCGCTCCCTCCCGACTGGCGGCGGGTCATCGCGATCGGGAGAGGCCAATGGCCCAGCGGTTCCGCCCATGATGTCCGCCTCTAAGCGCTCTTTCATCAGGTCCGGCATGCATCAGTTCCGGCATGTGATGTCGGCGGCTCAGGATGCGCTGCGTACCTCGGCCTCTGCGCTGATCCGCTGCTCTTTCACTTTGAGTTCGGGTGACAGCGCTTCGCCGAAATCGTCGGCTTCGAACACTGGACGGATCTCGATGATGCTGTCCTCCTCGTGTGGGTTCGGGCAGCGCTTGACCCAACTGAGAGCTTCCTCGAAAGACGTAACCTGCCACAGCCAGTAGCCGGCAATGAGTTCCTTGGTTTCGGCAAACGGTCCGTCGGTAACGAAGCGATCCTTGCCGGAGAAATGCACGCGGGCGCCTTTCGATGTCGGATGCAGGCCGTCCCCTGCCAGCAAGATGCCGGCCCTCGACAGCTCCTCGTTAAACTGCATCATCGCCGTCAGCAGCTCCTCGCTTGGCATTTTGCCGGCTTCCGATGCCTTGCAGGCCTTGACCAAGACCATGACTCGCATCGCTAAAACTCCTTTGACTGCGGGGTGTGTTATCGATCGGGGACGAGCACGCTCCTCAGGGTGTCAGATCGAGCAATGCCCGGTCGCTACCGTCCATCGCGAACGGCACCGAATTGTGCATGTGGGTGATGCGCCAACGCCCGGCGTCGCGGCGGAAGCAAGCGGTGGCTCGAAACCAGAGGTCGACCACCGCGCCATCGGCCTTGGTCCCCGTCAGGTGCTGCAGGCCGTAGGCGTACGCAACGTCGCCGCCGACGGCGACTTCGAGATCGTGGGACCGGGATGCGATCGGGCTTGTCCAGGTGGCAAACCATGCCTCGAGGATGGCCGGATCGTGGGATGCCTCCGGCCCCATGCGCAGCGGCGGCGCCAGGTCAAAGACGACCGCGTCCTCGGCAAGCGGAGCGATCGCAGCGGCCGAATCCCGCTGATGAAGCGCGCGCGTAAACACCTCGAGCAGATCGTGGATTTGCGCCTTATCGTCGTTCAAGTTGGCTCTCCCGTCGTTTGAGGCGTTCTCAGGTTCAGCCACACTTGGCAGTCATTGCCGCAGCGCGCATCTCTTCTTCGCTCACGTCACGCACGTGGGTGGCGATTGACCACCTGTGACCGAACGGGTCCTCGATCATGCCGAAGCGATCACCCCAGAACATCTCGGCGATCGGCATTGTTATCGTCGCTCCCGCCTCGACCGCGCGCGCAACACAGGCATCGACGTCGTCAACCATAAGGTGGATGGACACCGGAGACCCTTTCAGGGCCTTCGGCCCGAGCATGCCGTGCTCGGTATTCTCTTCGGCCAGCATGGCGATTGCGCCGTTGATGCGGAGTTCGGCGTGCATCAGCTTGCCGTCGGGTCCCGACAGGCAGAACAACTCTTCTGCGTTGAAGGCACGCTTGTAGAAATCGATGGCATCCGTGGCGCCGGCGCAGATGAGATGCGGCGTCATGCCGCTCATCCCTTGCGAAGCTGTTGTCATACTCATGGCTCCTGGTCTCGAGGGACTCGTCTACGCCGCGTCGTCGCCCGGGGGCAGCGCGGCAAAGCCTGACAGCGTCGGACTCATCACATCCCATGCATGCCCTCGGCTCGTGTAGCAGACGAACTGCGGTTCGAAGACGCCTGGGTCGTCGAGGCTGCCGACGCGGATCGTCATGATGCTCGGGGTCCCATCGGGCATCCCAGCGATGGGTGAGCCGCAGGTCGGGCAGAATCCCCGGCGGATCTCCGCCCCGCTGTCGGCCACAACCGTGAAGATCTGCAAGGTTCCGCTGACCTTCACGGCCTCGGCAGGAAAACCCATCAGGCTGGTGTGACCGCCGCCGGTCTCGTACTGGCAGTCCCGACACTGGCAGTGGCCGGCAAACAAGGGCTCGGTATTGACCTCGTAGCGGACGGCGCCACATCGGCAGCCGCCCCGATAGGGCATGGGCATCGATCCGTCTCCGCAAAAGATGGTGCGTTGTCGTCTTAGAGTTCGACGAGCACGTCGAACCCGCCCCAGAACATCCGCTTGCCGTCGAACGGCATCGCCTTGGGGTCCATCATCTCGGCGAGGCGCGGATCCTTCATGACCAGGTCGTTGATCCGGTCGCGGTCCTGCCGCGACTCGAAGACGATCCATGAAAAGGCGACCGTTTCATCCGGCTCCAACTTGACGCTTTGGGGAAACGAGGTGAGCTCCCCGCTTTTGACGTCATCGGCAATGCACTCAACGTAGGCGAGCGCTCCATGCTCCCGCCAGACCTTCCCCGCCGTCTCCGCCAGCTGCCGGTAGACTTCCACGTTCGCCTTGGGTACCGGAATGACATATCCGTCGACATAGTTGCCCATCACTGCCTCCTCTCCATTTCGCCGTTTTTGGGTTGCCTCCCTCCGAAGACGATCAACAACGGCGGAGTCCGACAACCTCCGCAGGATTCTTTATCTAGCCGTGTCTGGATCTAGTCCTGTCTTGGGGGACGGATAATCCGACGCCTGGAACTCGATCAGACAGAAACCGTGGCCAAAGGGATCACGCATCCTCTGAAGCCGACCCCAACCGTAGCGGTCGATGCCGCCGCATGACCGCGCACCGGCGCTCAACGCCCGCTCCGTCCGCTCGTGCAAATTCGCGACGACGATGTCGAGGTGGAACCAGCGTCCAGTGGTCTTCGTAACTGCGAAGGGCCTGAGATCCAGGCACGGCGCAGGTGCCGCTGGCTTGCTCGATCAAGAATAGTCGCACCGGTCCGAGAGACATTTCAGCGACCGATCTGTCGAACAGATACCGGCGGAACGCGATACCGAGCCCTTGGTCATAGAAGGCCACGGCTGCACTCAAGTCGGGGACGTCGATATTGATCAGAATGGTCACGGTTTGCGACCTGGCGTCGCGGCATCGGCGTCAAGGTCGTCGAGCTGCTGGCGGATGTAGGCGGCCTCCGCCGCCGTATTGGCCAGACTAATCGCCCGGCTGAAGGCATCCCGCGCCTCGTCGGTACGGCCGAGGTCGCGGAGGAACGCACCGCGCGCGCCGTGAAAGTAGAAATAGCGCGACAACGCGGCCGCCAACGGTTCGATCATGGCCAAGGCCTCGACCGGGCCACGAACGCTGGCCGCCGCGACGGCGCGGTTGAGCGTCACGATCGGCGACGGCTGCAGGCGTTCCAGAACCGCATAGAGACGGTCGATCTCCGCCCAGTCCGTCTGCTCGGCGCGGTCGGCGCGGGTATGCGCGACCGCGATCGCCGCCTGCAGCAGGTAGGGGTCGGGGCGTCCGTGACGCATGGCCTTGTCGACCAGCGCCTGGCCCTCGGCGATCATTGGCCGGTTCCATAACGAGCGATCCTGATTGGCGAGCAGGACAGCGTTGCCGTCGGAGTCGAACCGGGCCGCGGCGCGGGCGTGGTGCAAGAGCATGAGCCCAGTCAGGCCCATGAGTCCCGGCTCGCCCGGGTAAAGGTCGAGCAGGAGTCGGGCCAGCCGAATCGCTTCCGCGCACAAGGGCGCGCGGGCGCCGCGTTCGGCGACACCGGTCGTGTAGCCCTCGTTAAAGACGAGATAGATCATCGCCGCGACCGCCGCGAGGCGCTCCGCGCGCTCGGCTGGACCCGGGGCCGAGAACGGTACGGCCGCCGTTGCGATGCGGGCCTTGGCTCGGGTAATGCGCTGCTCCATCGCAGCTTCGCTGACCAGAAACGCGCGCGCGATCTGCCGCACCGACAGGCCGCAAACAATGCGCAGGGCCAGAGCAATCTGCTGGTTGGCCGCAAGGTCCGGCTGACAGCAGATGAACAGCAACCGGAGCATGTCGTCACGATAGTCACCGGCATCGATCCGCTCCAACATCGCCGCCTCGGCATCGATCGGGTCGGCGATATCGGTGTCCGTCGGAAGGGACTGGTGGCGACCGAGCCGGCGGACGGTATCCAGGCCGGCGTTACGACCGACGGTGATCAGCCACGCGGCAACGTCGCGTGGCGGCCCGTTGCGCGGCCAGACCGTAAGCGCCTTGAGGCAGGCCTCCTGGAACGCCTCCTCGGCAAGATCGAGGTCGCGGAAGTAGCGCAAGAGCGCCGCCACCGCGCGCGGCCGCGCGGCAGCGAGAACCGCGCCAAGCCAGGTGGCGTCCGTCACATCACCGCCGCTCCCGGGTTCAGCAGGCCAATCGGCCGAATCTCGTAGGCACCACCGGGATTGGCCTGCGCGAGCTCTTTGGCGATCGCCAACACCTCTTCCAGTGACGCGCAGTCGAGGACATAGAAGCCGAGAAGCTGTTCCTTGGTTTCCGCGAACGGTCCGTCCAGAACCAGCGGCGGGTCGCGATCCTTCCTCAGTGTCGTCGCCGCAGTCGTCGGTAGTAGCCGGGCCGACGGCCCCAGCTTGCCTTCGCGAACAAGGCGATCATGAATGACGCTGAGCCTGGCCATGACCGCGTCATCCTCCTCCTGACTCCAGGAGCAAACAACCTTCTCGTCATGGTAGCATAAGATGGCGTAGCGCATGGCATCCTCCAGACCGGCACCTGCCTAAGGACGATTGACGCAGCCCGTTCCCGACACGGAAACGAGACACGTTGGACCGCGACAGGACTGGACGGGCTGCATGAGCCGTCAGCCGCGCGACGTCTTTTTGATCAGCATAATTTGGTGAACGTTTGGGCGCACGGGTGGATCACGGGCTACGCCATCAACCCGAGGTATTCATGGCATGCGCGCGGCGCGAGCCACCGGACCTTCACCGGCGGCCGCCTCTCTGGCACTCAGCGGCCGGCCGGCGCTCCTGGCCGAGGTATCGGTGTTTCGGTCAGCGACCAGTCACGCCGATGGCATCAGCGCAGGGAAAGAAGGACTAGAAAGTCGAGCCGAAAAGCCCAGGCTACTTTGCCTCGTAGCGCGTGGGCGGTCCAAGCTCCTCGAACTTGAAGAGGGAGAACGCGCGCTGGCCGTTGAAGTCCAGAATGCGCAAGCGGTCCGTTTCGTGAACGTCGCGCGCAACGGCGGCGAAGTGAGCCCCGTACCGCTCCTTGCACAACTCCAAGGGGATCTCGTAGGAGATAAATTTTTCGATCCCCTTCACCGCCAGTTCTTTGATCAGCTCGGGTTCCGTCGACTTGTTAATCGACGTCAAGATGACGACCGGTCCTCCCCCAGTCAGCAGCAGCATCGTTTTCATCTCAGTAGCTCCTTTGCCTCAGAACAGACCTCGCCTACGATCAACGCGCGCATAGCACATTTGCCCAAGGTGGCGCCATAGCCACCCGACGACGGCGGTGTCGCACTAGAACTGATAGCGGCGCAACACGGACAGCGACGATATGGCCCCGACGAACTTGTTTGTCTTGGGATCGACGACCGGCAACCGCAGCTTGCCACTGGCCAGCAACTTGATCGCGTGGGCCAGCGGCGTATCCGGATGCATGATCGGCAGATCGTGCTCGGCAAACTCACTGACCCGCCGACCGAGGTAAGGCGCAATCCGGTCGTCGACATCGACAACCGTCTCCTCCTCGGCTTCCTCCTGAGACAACTCGCCATCCCCGTTCTGGGGCAACAACAGCCTTGCGAGCGTGAACGTCGTGATCTCGCCGACGTATTCGTCTTTGGCGTCGACCACCAACAACTGCTGGCGTCGGTGTTTAATCATGATCGCCATTGCTTCCGCGAGCGTGGCGGTATCAAGGACCGTGGGTGTCGACCGCACCATATAATGCCGACAGAGCATCGCTTAATCTCCCCAACCCATCGCACCGCCGATTACGCCTCGTTGCGGCTACACTTCGTTTACGCTGCGACCATAGGCAGTTTCAAGGCCCGTCGATAGAAGATTGGCAGTTCCGGCCACCCCTCTGCCCGCAGGTCGCCATGGGGTCGCGACAGCGGCCCACCACCCGCGGCGCGGGTCCATTCAGCCCCCGGTGTACGAGAATGCTTTGCGTTCTCCGGTTCTGGTAGACGAGATGCGCGCGATGCAGGTAGAAGGTAGCTCGATCGATTTTCTTCCCCCCAACCTTGACATCTGTCCGATCCGGCATCGCGAACCTAAAGGGACGTTGGCATGCGAATTGAAAGCTCCCACGGCTCAAGGTGCTTTTCGTTCTGAAGGGAGCCACGAGCTCCGGCAGAGATTGATCTTGGGACCACGCGCGGAAGGCTAACAGAATGTACGAAGGTTTAAATGCCGGGTTGCTCGCCGCGGGAACTGCAGGCTTCGGGCTGCTAGCCGCTTTGGGTTTGTACATCAACGTCATCCGCCAGCCGGTTGGCACCACGCGTATGAAGGAGATCGCCGAGGCGATTCACCTCGGCGCAATGACATACCTGCGCGAGCAGTACATCCGGATCGCTCTATTCGTCGTTTTCGTCGGCGTCCTTCTCACGTTCCAGTACGATGCGCGGATGAGCGGGGCGTTCGTCTTCGGCGCCATCTCATCCGCGCTCGCCGGGTTCGTCGGCATGAAGGCTGCAACCAAGGCCAACGTGCGAACGACCGCTGCGGCGATGAGTACGAACATCGCAGGCGCGCTGAATGTCGGTTTCCGGGGCGGCGCGGTAATGGGACTGTCCGTCGCCTCCTTCGGTTTGCTCGGACTTGGCATCCTCTACTTCCTGCTCGATGGCCCTGCCGACGTGACGGTCATCTGGGGCTTCTCGATGGGTGCATCGTCGATCGCGTTTTTTGCTCGCGTCGGCGGTGGCATCTTCACCAAGGCGGCCGATGTCGGGGCCGACCTCGTGGGCAAGGTCGAGGCTGGCATTCCGGAAGACGATCCGCGCAACCCAGGCGTGATCGCAGACAACGTTGGCGACAACGTTGGCGACGTCGCCGGCATGGGTGCGGATATCTACGAATCGTATGTCGGCGGCATGGTCGCCACCATGACCATCGCCGCGACCATGGCAGTCGGCGAACTCACCGCAATGTTCGGTGGCGAACTGCCGGCGCGCCTCATTGGAATGGCATCGTGGCTCGGCGTCTCCCCAGGGCCGGGGGGCGCGGCCGTGGTTGCTCAGGTTATGCTCATGGCGCTGCCGCTCCTGCTGGCAGTCGCAGGATTGATCGGATCGTTGTGCGGCATCTTCGGCCTCCGCTTCTTCGGCAAGCTCGGACCGGAGAAGGCGCTCGCCGCCGCAGACATGACCACCGCTGCAATCTTCATCGTCCTGACCATGATCATCCTTGCGGTCTTCGGTTACGGCTGGGGGATTCTCTTCGCGATCATCGCTGGCAATATCGCTGGCGTGCTGATCGGAAGAGTGACGTCCTACTACACCGGCTCTACCCCGGTTCTTAAGGTTGCCGCGGCAGCGAAAACCGGGGCCGCCACGAATATCATCACCGGCCTTGCTGTCGGCTTCCAGTCCTGCGCCGTGCCGCTGTTGTTGATCGCAACAGCCACACTGATCGCCTTCGAGGCGGCGGGTCTCTACGGCATCGCCATTGCCGCGGTGGGAATGCTGGCCACGGCCGGCATGACCATGACCATCGACGCCAGCGGGCCGGTGTCCGATAACGCCGGCGGCATTGCCGAAATGGCCGAACTCGACGAGGACGTCCGAGCCATTACCGACGAACTCGACTCGATCGGCAACACCACCGCGGCAACCGGTAAGGGATTTGCGATCGGATCGGCGGCACTTACCGCACTTGCCCTGTTCGTGGCATTCAAGCAGGCCGTTCAGCTCCATTCGACGGACCCTATCCTTATGGAGATCACTGATCCCCGGGTCGTCGTCGGAGCCTTCCTCGGGGCCATCGTCGTCGTGCTGGCGGCATCGATGACGATGAATTCCGTCGGCAAGGCGGCGATTGAGATGGTTAACGAGATCCGCCGCCAGTTCCGCGAGATCCCGGGGCTGCTTCAGGGCATGGGCAAGCCGGATACCGCCCGATGTGTCGCAATCTCGACCAATGCAGCGCTGCGCGAGATGGTCCCGCCGGGTATACTTGCGGTCACCGCGCCGGTTATCGTCGGCTTCTTCATCGGCCCGCAGGCGCTTGGCGGCATGCTGCTGGGATCACTGATCGTCGGTGTCGTCCTGGCGCTGTTCATGGCGAATACCGGCGGCGCCTGGGACAACGCGAAGAAGTTCATTGAGCGCGGCGAAATCGCCGGCGAGCGTAAGGGCGGCGACGCTCACGCCGCCGCGGTGATCGGCGATACGGTCGGCGACCCGTTCAAGGACACCTCCGGGCCAGCGATGAACATTCTCGTCAAGCTGTTGTCGATCGTCTCGCTGATCATCGTTCCGTTCATTACCTGACCCCAAGCCGCGACACGCGTCGGC
>ERZ761609.2677-NODE-2677-length-12786-cov-45.777472_pt1 | contig 12786 bp, 14 predicted proteins | sample MGYA00511163_ERZ761609 | MGnify/ENA primary metagenome ERZ761609 (study PRJEB28899, sample SAMN02445070) | bioreactor sludge metagenome | biome: EBPR sludge | place: Australia: Brisbane, Thorneside Wastewater Treatment Plant | collected 2011-12-16 ... | reverse complement strand
GGCGTGGCGACGGTGGTGGTGGTGGCTGCGGGCGCGGGAGCGGCACCAGCCGCCGCCGCCAGGATCTGCTGGCACTGCTGCTTCATTGCGGTTTCCTCGAGGTGTGCGTAGACGGCCCGCTGGTGCGTCTCGCGAAGCGAGGCGAACGCCCGGGTGGTGGTGGTGCGGTTGATGCGATCCCGCAGGTTTGCCGCCACCGGAGCGGGGGCGACACTGATCGCGGCGATGTAGGCCAGGAGCGACGCCGCCGCCGTGGTGTCTTCGGTCGCGACCTGTTCGTCCGTGATGACCTGGTCAGCCAGGCCGAAGGCCACGGCCTCGGCCGCGGTGAACCAATGGTCGCGGCCATCGGAGAGCATGGCGCGAATCTCCTGCGGCCGTTTGCTCTTCGCGGTGTAGCTCTCGGCCATGCTGGCGGCGAACGTTTCCAGAACGTCGGCCACTTCCCGCAACGCCACCGCATTGCCCCAGGCGCCGGCGTGCGGGGCATGGAGCATGAGCATGGTGTTGGCAGGCATGTGGACCCGCGCGCCAGCCATCGCGATCAGGCTGGCGATGCTCGCGGCGATGCCATCGACATGAACGTGGATCGTGGCGCCATGGCGCTTGAGCGCGTTGTAGATGGCCAGGCCGTCCTGCACGACACCGCCGTCGCTGTTGATCCGCACGTTGATCGTGCTGGCCGTGATCTGACCGAGCTGCTCGACGATGCTCAACGCCGTGATGCCATCGCCCCAGAAGAAGTCGCCGATGGGGCCGTAGATCAGCAGCTCGGCTTCCCCGGCCGCGTTGGTGCTGAGCGCGAGAACGGACTTCCCCTTCGAATCGGGGTTCGGCTCGCCGGTAACGCCTCCGGGGTGGCTGGCGATGATCGCGGCCATGGCGACTGCGAGGATGCTGCGCTTCATGCGGTCTCTCCTGGGACTTTGATCGTGGTGGCCTCGTCCTCGACGCCGGTCGCAGCCGAGTCAGGTTCGCGGTCGCCGGTTTGAGCGGTGCCTTGGGCGTTGGTCACCGCGGGATCGCTGTCCAGGACGATCCCGAGATCGCGGGCCCATTGGCGCTCGACAGCAATCTGCTCGAAGGTGTCGTACATGCGGCCGCCCCGCTCTGCGATCACACTCGAAGCCGAGCGGAAGCCGGCGCGAACCATGGTGCGCAGCGCGTTTGCTTCGTGCTGCGGATTGATCCAGGGCATGGGCGGAGGCAGGTAGTCGGCGCTGACCGCCTCGGATAGCGATACGTTTGGCGGCAGCGCGACTTCGCCGGAGGCCACCGCGATCGCGACGAAGCGCTCATAGATGGGCCGCACCATCTGGCCGATGAATTCGTAGGCCAAGACGCCGTAGGCGCCGTACTGCTCCACCAGTTCCTGCCGCTGCGCGCTGTAGCTGCCCTCGCTGTAGTTCTTGGCCAGCGTGCTGAACGAAACGCGCATCGGCGACGCGATCGCTCGCAGCTGGCCGTTGCGGTACGGCTCAAGGTTCGGATTCGGCCGCTTGCTATCCAGCGCCTCGATGCGCTCGCCAGTGCGCAGATCGTCGAAGATCATGCCGGGTTGGATCCGCATCTTGCGCGGCGCGCCTGGCGCCGCGTTTGGATCCTCGCCGAACTGACTCCCCTCGCCCTTGATGATGACCGCCGCCCAGGATGCGGCCAGCTTGGCTGCGATCCGTTCGGACTCCTCGTAGTCCTTGAGGTCCTCGATCCGGGTGAATGTGCTCGCCAGCATGCTGATGCCGCGCACCTGACCAATGCGGTCCACGGTCCGAAGGTGGCGAATAAGGTCCGCCGGCACCCGCTTGGTACGCGGCATGAGGACATGCGGGTCGCCGGGATGCTCCATGTGCACGTGGTAGGCCACCGGCCGACCCCACGCGTTGCGCTCCACCCCGTTGAGGATTCGGCGGGCGCGGTCATCCAGCTCGAGTGGAATCATGTCCGGCTCGAGCAACTCCAGGGAGTACGGAACGGGGGAGCCGTGCTCCAGATAGGCGATCGGCCCGCGCAGCTCTTGGACGAATCCCTCTCCGTCCCGGGCCCAGGTTCTGGCCAGCAGCCGCTGCGCGGCCGGCCAGTCATACATGCCGGTCACATCCGGATGCTTCGACCAGGTCTGGTAGAGCGGCATGATCTGGTCGACCAGCGACTCGACGACGTTGCCGTCGCGGTCCCGTGGCGTGGGCACCACGTTGATGCCCGAAGGGCCGATCAGGTGTTGAACCAGCGAAGACAGGCCGCCGCTGATGATGTCGTGGTTACGATCCAGGTGGCGCGCCTGGTTGCGCAGTGACGTGCCGGTCATGGCGACAATGGTGTTGCCGCTGCCGAACTCCCTTGAAGCGCGACGCAGGTGCGTCGTCTCGGCCGCTTCGTAGGCCTGGGTGTAAGCCAACGCCCTCATCCGGGCGCGAGCACGGGTCGCCGCCCAGCCGGGCGCCACAGCCATCAGGATGCGGTCGAATGTCGGGGCCTTCACGAGGCCACCCGGAAGTTGGAATGGCAGCTTTGACCGGAGAAGTCTGCGATGGCGATGCCTGGCGATCGGCCGGCGGCGGCCGCCTGCTCAGCGGCCACTTTCCGCTCCCACTCCTGGCGCCCCGCCCGGATCTCGACCAGGTCGGCCCGGGTCAGCTGGCGCTCGCCGAACCGATAGGACTGGCCCTTGAGGACAGCGGTTTCGGCGGCGAGGTAGAGAGCCAGCATGTCTGTTGCGGTCGACATGGGGCATGATGATCTACACCAAAGTGCGTCCCGTCTTGGGGAACGGGACGCACCCTGCAGCCATAGCGGCAGCGCTTCACCCAAGCCGCGACGCAGCGCTTACAGGGCCGCCGATCGGGGGGCGGCTCAGCCGCTAGGAAGAGCTGGAAGTCTCCCTCTCGACTGAGGAATCCTTCCATTGTCCAGCCGATATCGAGGTGCGAGTAGCGCTCGCAGTCAAGGTGGACGATGCCGGCCGCGCCGATCGGCGGCAAAGACTTCAGGCCGTGGTAGACCTGCATCCGATCTTGCCAGAGGAACACTGCCTACTCCTGGTCCAGTAGCCCGTAGACCGTCCGCCGACTCACCCGGAATTTTCGGCAGATCGTGCGCAACGACTCTCCGGCACGGACCGCGGCGCGGATGCAATCGACTGGATAGGTCGTGGACGACGGGATGTAGAGATCCTGGGAGGGGTACTCTTCGACGAGGTAGGCCACGACAGCGTCAACCACCGGCCGGATGGTGTCGCTGTCGGTTCTGAGGCGCAGCGCCGCTCCGATGCACAACTCCTCCGCCAGGTCATCGATCCGCGCCCGGCGCCGCATCGTGTGCCTGCTCACAGGCGGCCGCTCCACGCACCCGAGCCGAAGCCACCCTCGGTGGCCTCAGGTTCGCGCGATGTTCCACGGGAATCCGACGAGGCGAGCCCTGGAGCTTGACCCGCCAAGGCCTGGCCGGATGTTCCACGGGAATCGATTGCGTTGCCACGGGACGAAGCAAACAGGTCGTTCGGGTCCGGTTCGAGTTCGGCCTCCAGCGCTGCCCACTGGCTCTCGCGCATGGCGTCGACCTTCACCGCCGGCGCCAGGGCTGCCCACTCCGCGTACACGAGCGTGTCCAGCGGCTCGTTGCGGGCGCCACGGGGGGTGACCCACTCCTGGGCATCGAGGTCGAAGTACTCGCAGGCCAAACCGCGGTAGTACGTCGGCGGCAGCGCGCCGGGGTCGGGGTGCAACGGGTCGTACACCTCACCCCTGCCACCCGGAAACCGGATCATCCGGGTCTCGATGTCTTCGGGATCACCGCCCGTCTCCGCGGCCGCCTTGGCCGCCAGCGCGCTGTTCAGCCAGCCGTGGATGATGTGCTTCAGCACGCTGGTGCCGACGCCCCACATGCCGACGCTGCGGGCCACCGTCTTCTCGCGGGCGTTGACTTCGGTCTTCGCCGGCCGGTACACGGCGCGCTCGGACTTCTTTTCCGACCGGCCGCGCACCAGGTACATCCACTGCTTGCGGTAGGTGCTGGCCACCTTCACCAGGCGGGTGTTGCCGCTGAAGCTGACCTTGCCCTTCAGGTAGCGCGCGACCATGTCGGTCCAGTTGCCACCGTCGATCGCCAGGGAGGTGATGTGCAGCGGCCTCCCGGCGCTATTGAGCCATGTACCCTGCAGGTAGGTGTCGAGCTCTTCGAAGCCGTCGGGCCGAGACGGGTCGCCGTCCACCACGGCGTAGTCGACCACCCGGGTGCGCTGCCCCCTGCCCTTGCCGATCACCTGGATCTCGAAGCGATCCTGCTGGCAGTCGATGCCGGCGGTCAGGATCAGGGCGCCACGTGGAACCACGCCGCGGTTGACGCCGGGCTCGGCGAGACGCTCGATCTCGTCGGCATTCTGCTCCTGGCGCTCACCCTCGTGGACCTCGCCGGAGATCAGGTTGTCAAACGCCGCCTGGCGAGACGGATCAGCGGCGGCCGCAGCGCGACGGTTGGCGATCTCCCTCCAGGTGAGGCCTAGGCCTTCGGGCGTGTAGGCGGCCCAAATGTGATAGCTGCGATGCGACGCTGGAGCGTGCGGGTTGCGCGGCTGCCAGTACGCGCCGTCCGGCGCCGGCGGATCCAGCACCCGGCCGCAAGCGCAGTCGTCCGCATAGATCAGGGCACCCTGTTCGCCGACGCCGGCGATCATGCGCACCGGCACTTCACCGCACCCGGCGCACGCAGACCGTTCCACCAGCATCGCGGACTTGTGGTGCTCTTCGATCACGCAGCCATTGGCTGCGCACGCGAACGTGCCGTTGGGCTGCAGGCGCTCGAGGTCCAGCGACTGGTGCGCGCCGCAGCCCGGGCAGCGCACCAGGTAGTGACGCTGGTCGCCAGCCTGGAAGCCCTTGTCGATCTTGCTGCGCCCGGCAACCGTCGGTGTGCAGGCGCGGTAAATCTTCGCGCGATCGCCGAACGACATTGCCCGCGCCTCGAGCTGCTCGTCGGCACCGCCCTGCCCGCCCAGGTCATCCGGGTATTCGTCGACCTCGTCTTCGAACAGGAAGCGCGCGGTGCGCTGGCGCAGCTGGTTCGACGAATTGGCCCAGATCGCCCACAGCGTGCCGCCCGGGTACTTCTTCTCCAGCGTGCTGCCCGAGTCCAGCCGATCGCGCAGTTCCGGCATCATCTCCACCGCCGGCTCGAACTTTGACGTCGACCAGCTGCGCGCCAGGTCCTTGACCGGCTGCGCGACGATCATCGAGTCCAGACCCAGGTGGATCACATAGCCCACCCAGTTGATGCCGACCTCGGTGGCCCCGATCTGCGCGGACTTCTTGAAGTCCACCCGCTGCACGTGGCAGTGGTCGCTGAGCGAGTCCTGGATCTCCCGGAGCTGGGGGTTGCGGCTGGTGCGCCACTGGCCCGGCTCGGCGCCGGCGCCTTTAGCGATCATCCGGTGGGCGTCGGCGAACTGGCTCACCGTCAGCTTGGCCGGGATCGTCCAACCTTCCTTCCAGGCATCGAGGACCACGGCCACCGCATCGGCGAGCTCGACGTCGAAGTCGGTGCCGATGTCGAGCATCAGGCGGCCTCCTCGATCGTGGCCGGGCCCAGCCGGGTGGCCAGGCGCGTGGCGCCGGCCTGGAGGTCCTCGCAGACCTGCCGGACCTCAGCGTCGATCAGGGCCTCGCACGCGCGAGGATCGGTCTCGGCGGCGAGCTTGCCGCGCAGCCGGCTGCCCATGGTCCGCAGGCGCTCCAGACCCTGCCGTGCCAGCGTGAAAACCTCGCGCTGGACATCCTTGACCCGGGTCAGCTCCTTGGCCCTCTCGCCCAGCTCCAGCTCGGCGCTGCGCGCCTTGGCCAGCCGTTCGCGCCGGACGGCCTCCTTGAGGTGCACGCCGGGAACAGGCACCAGCGGCGCTGCAGGCGCCGCTGCGGGCGCCTCAGCGCCTCGCGGCTCGGTGGGGTCGCCTGGTTCCTTGCGGGTCCGGTCGCCGCCCCGCAGCGGGTCGCTGGTGTCGTCGAGCAGCGCATCGGAGGCGACGGGGTCGATGCTGCCGTCCGCATGCAGCACCAGGCGCTCCTCGCGCCGGAGCCGCCGGACGTAGCTGTCGCTGACGCGCCGGTGCGCCGCGTACTGCGCCGTGGTGAGGCCCGATGTCATGCCGGAACCCCACATCGGAACCCGAGACCAGGGACCGGAACCAAAGACCGGAACAGGAACATGCACGAAAATCGCGGCCATCTAACCCGCAATGGCGCCGCCCCCGGGAGGACCCGCGACGAGGCGCGGTCGACGCCCGGCCCGACCGCGATCGAGGTCGGGCCGAGGTTGGGCCGGGTTTCGCCCCTTGAAAACAGGCGCTGTCCCAACCGTCCCAACCTACCCAACCTCATGGTCGTATAGCGCACAGGGAGAGACTGTCGGACTCTGTACGCGTGAGGCAAAAAGGTCGGGCGGTTGGGCAAGTGCCTGATTCGAGGCGAAACAGGTTGGGCCAAGGTTGGGCCAAGGTTGGGACAGCGGCGAGAGGTCGGGTCAGAACGGCACATCGTCGTCCACGGCCCTCGATGCGGCTGGCGGCGCACCCCCGACGTTGAGGCTGGCGCTGACCCAGCGTCGCTCCCTGCCCCCTTCGGGCAACCTCACCCGTTCGTGGGTCCAGCCAGCGCGCTTCATGGCGTGCGCTACGCGCATCTGCGCTGGCCGATCATGCCGGGCGACGTCCACGCCTAGCGCGTGCAGCAGCAGTTCGTCGGTGGTTACCCAGCGCCGGTAGCGATCGCTAACGCTTAGCGGGTAGGCGTTCTCACCTGGTGCCTCGCCCCGGAGCCAGCGGGCTATCAGACGCTCCCAGGAGTCCTCGAAGTAGCGCGACTCCTGCTCCTCATCGGTGTCGTCAGGCAGCTTCCACCAGGCGACGCCCAGGTTGAACAGGTGCACCGCCTCAGCCCAGAGCTGATCCCTCGCTGCCCGGATGGCGTCAAGGTCGATCTCGCAGTCGTCGCGTACCCGCACGGGCAGGAAGCGGCGCCCGCCCGTGTGGTCGCGCAGGTACTCCGATTCGTTGGTTGTGCCCACGAACACGCACTGCCGCCGGTAGGACTTGGGCATGCGCTCGTAGGGCGCGCGAAACTTGTCGACGCGGCGCGTGATCGCGCCCTTCACGGCTGTCACGTCGGCCTTGGTGAAGCTGTCCATCTCCGCGATCTCGATCCCCCAGGCCCCTTGGATCACCTGGTAGAAGTCTTTGCCGGCGGGAGATTCGAGCGTCTCGACGTACCAGCTGGCGCTGAACAGCGCCTCGAGCGCCGTGGTCTTTCGCTTGCCCTGGCGGCCCTCCAGCACCAGCATGAAGTCGACCTTGCTGCCCACGAACGGTTGCTTCGGATCCACCCACAGGATGCGGCTGACAGCCGACACCATGAAGCAGGTGGAGGCCTGCAGGGTGTAGGTCCGATCATCGGCGCCGAACAGGTCAACCAGCATCCGCTTGACGCGCGGCGTCCCGTCCCACACCAGCCCCTGCAGGTAGTCCCGGATCGGGTGCGCCTTGTATCGGCGGGCGGCTGTCAGCACGGCCTTGAGACACAGTTCGTCGGACGCCGCCATGCCGTAGTTGTCGGGGTGCTGCAACCAGGCGGCCAGCTCGCAGGAGTCCGCGTCGGTGAACTCATCCTTGCGTCCACTGGCCCACGGCGGCAATCGGGTGAGCAGCACCTGGTTGCTGGACTCATTGAGCCAGAACAGGCCGGCGAACAGCTCGTCGTTCTCCAGGATCAACAGCAGGTTGTGCAGCGTCGACTCCGGCCGCCGATCCTTGTTGCGGACCAGCTGGTGCCGCCAGTGGTCTTGCGGACTGCCATCGCCACCGCCGGCCCCGCCGCCCGTTGCGCCGGCAGTGCCATCGATGACTTCAAGCCGTCGGCGCGCCACGCTCATCCTCGCCTCACGGTAAGGTCGCACACTCGATGCGCGGCCCACGTCGCCAGCTGTCTGGCGGTCCAGCCGTCGCGAAGGGCGTCGGCGATGTCCCAACCGCGCGGCTGGCCTTCGGTATCGATGTAGCGCATCGATCTCACCCCAACCCGAGCCAGCATCTGCGCGACGCCGGGGTACCGCGTGGCACCTGACCGATCGGCGGCGCCGAGCATGGCCTGCCGGCCGGCCGGATCGGCATCAGGCCAGAGCACGACATCGCGTCCTGCCAAGGGCGTCCAGTCGACGTAGGGCACGCCCTTGCCGCCGCCCGGCCAGCCCAGCACCGCGTACATCGGCAGCGCGCCAGCGCCAGCCAGCGCGCACTTTTCCCCCTCCGGCAGCAGCACCGGTGCCTGAGCCTTGCTGGCGAGCACGTCAAGCCCGAACAGCGGCCGAGGCCTGGGGAACGGCGCGATGCACCACTGCATGCGTCCATCGGGCCCGATGCACCAGGTAACCTGCGGCGTGATCTTGCCGTCGGGGAATTCGCACCGGAGCACGTAGCCCAGGAGCTCGCCCGCAGCCGACCGGTAGGCGTAGGTCGCCGCCGGCTTGAAGCGCGGCGAACGACCGCGCTTGGGATTGAAGATGGGGACGGTCCAGCCGTCATCGCCGATCAGCGCAGGCGCGTGGTCTGGGACAGGCAGCAGCGGCACCCACGTGTCGCCCGGCACGTGCACCACAGGCGCAGGCGCCACCCAGTCGGCGGCCCGGGCAAAATCACCACCCCCCAGCCTGGCGGCAGCCGTTGCGAAGTCCAGGCCCTCGATGCGCATGAGAAAGCCGATGGCGTCGTCATGCACACCGCACCCGAAACAATGCACGAAGCCCTTGCGCGGGGAGACGTAGAAGCTCGGCGTGCGCTCGCCATGGAACGGGCAGCACGCCTTGAATTCGTGCCCGTCCGGCTTGAGCGTGACGTAGCGCGAGACCAGCTCGACCAGGTCGACGGAGGCGCGGAGAGACTCCACGTCGATGCGCGGATGTGCACCCACTACGGCGTACCCGCCGCTGCGCCCGGCGCCCGGCGGGCCTCGCGCCGCGCCGCGATCCGGTACTGCATGCGCAAGTACTCCCGGATGCGTCGCTGGCAGCTGCGCTCGCCGGTGCAGTCGAGTCGGTCGCATCCATCGGGCAGCGCATCGATCTGCCCGGCCCAGGTCGCTCGGGGCGTCCGCGCGATTGCCATGGCCTGCCCCATGCACCAGGACACGCTCACAGCAAGCGACCCTGTGGATGACGCAGGGGCGCATCGACGACGGCAAGACAGTCGGAGCGCTCCGCATCGGACAGCGCCGGCCGATCCGGGGCGAGAAGCGCCGCCAAGGCCACGAAGTCAGGGGTTGCGCCGGCGCTGCGCGAGGGTCGGCGTGCCCGGAAAAACCGAGCCAATGTGCCCTTGCGCCCAGGCAGAGATCTCACCTTCACCGACGCACCTTTTCGGCCAGCTCAATGTCCATCTGGCACGGAACGCATTGGCGCGCGTTCAGTTGCTGCCGGCGGTACTCCCCCACCGGGTCCCCGCAGCTGGCGCAGCGCTCAAGGCCAGTGCCGCGGTACTGGCCTGCAGGGCGGTTCGCCAAGGCGTCGGCGTTGAGCCGCTCCTGGTAGTCGGCGGCGGTGTCGGCCAGGTCGGTCACAGCTTCCCCCCAGACGGAAGGCCCGACGTTTCCAATCGAGCGGCCAGGTCCTGGACTGCCTTGACGGCACTGACGAACTCGCGCTGGAGGCGCTCGCGCACATCCTCGACCTTGACCGGGACCGGATCGGCATAGCCCGCGTCACGAGCCTCGAAGGTGGCCAGGATGTGGACACCCTTCGCGCGCGCCGCCCGGCGCAGGAAGGCCAGCTGGTCCGGGTCGAGCTTCTCGCGCCGATCGGGGCTGCAGCAGTCCGCGAGCCATCGGCCAGCAGCGTCGACCCGCAGCTCTGGCCGAAGCTCAGCGCCCACCCGCTTGTAGCCGCCCAGGGCCTCGACGGTGGCTCGAATGGCATCCGAGTAGTCGTCCACGAATAGTGGGATCTGCGGGTCGCTCATACGGTCCCCTGCCCGCGTTGTCCGACACGTTCCGACGCCGTCGTACAGCGTCGGACAAGGTGTTTCAGGCAAAAAGAAGGGGCGCCGACCGGGCGCCCGGAAAAGCAGCGGCCACCATGCAACCGATCAGACCAGGGGGAGCGGTACCGACCGGCCGCATGGCGACCGCTGACGAGGAGAGGCGTCGGCCTACCGCGGTGGTAGCGTTGGTGGGGCCCAACCCCCAACCCACCAGCCACGGAGGCCGACATGGATACACCGCTGACAGCCGAGGACATCAGTCCCAGCAACGAGATGAGCCCCATCTTTGCCCTGTACAGCCGAATCGAGACGCTGGAGGGTGTGCTGAGCGCGTATCGCGCGCTGCTACCGGCGCTGGTGTCTATGCTGAGCCCCGAGGCCAAGTTGACGCTCGGCGATCGCTGGTCCATGCGGCACGCAGACATGCTGTCGGCGCTGGACGCCGAGGGCGGGCAATACGTCCGCGACGTGAGGATCCTGCGGGCAAACCAGCGAAACGGCCTGAAGGGCGAGTGGAATCGCCTGCAGGAGGCGCTTGCCAGCCTGGAGCGTCCATCGAAGTAGCGGCTCATCCCTGCGGCTTCCAGGTGCTGTCGCCGCGAGGGTCGTGGCCGACCTTGGCATACCACTGGTCGATCATCCCGGCCAGCAGCGGGCCAGGCTCCAGGTGCAGCGTGCGCACCGTGCGCTCGGAGATGCGGGCCCGGAACAGGTACGGGTCACCGCGGCTCATGGCCTCGGCCACCAGGGCAGCGTTCTGCGCCCCGAGGTGCTTTACGTACAGCGGGCTGAGGAGCAGCTCCAGAATGCGCTTGATCTCGGCGGTGTCGACCTCGTCGACGCGCGGATCCACGATTGAGCCCTTGAACGACTCGGGGACGATTGCCGCCGGCTGGCTGAGCGCCAGTGGATCGATGGCTTTCTCAGGGCTCAAAGTGCAGGACTGCATGTCAGGCCGCCCTCGTCTCGGCGGGCACGACCGGCACGGTGTAGCCGGTTACCCGCCCCGCGGAATCGCGCAGCCAGGTGACGCCCGGGCAAAGGTCCTCGCACCGCACGCCAGTGGCGGCTTCCACGGCCGCACAGCGCTCGGGCGGGACGCCCGTTCGCAGCCATCGCTGAACGGCCTGATAGGTAACCCCGCAGGCCCTGGCGAGCTTCGCTTGGCCCTGGGCGCGCTGGATCGCGGTGGTCAGGTTCATGGGCCGCGATGTTGCAACCGAAACTTGCGGCTGTCAACAACTGCTTGTTGCCGAGCGAGTCGATAGGGTGCAACCGATGGTTGCGCCCAAGATCGAGCACAAAGCGGAAGTGGCCGCGCGGTTCAGGCAAGCCCTGGACGCAAAGGGGTTTGCACGCCTCTCCGAAGCCAAGCGGTGGCTGGCCCGGGAAGCCGGGGTGAGTCAGGAAGCCGTCCGGAAGTGGCTGGAAGGTAGCAGCCTGCCAACTGGCTCCAGGTTCGCATCACTCGCCAAGCTGCTGGGCGTTGATGTGGCCTGGCTGCGGGACGGTGTTGGGGACACCGGCGCGCTGACCATGCCAAAGCCCCAGGTCTTCGGCGTGGAGGAGCGTCCGGCGCCTGTGGACTACAGTTCAGCCCTTGCCCAAGGGATGGCCTTGAAGGCAGCAGCCGATCAGGCCGTGCAGGCCGCGATGGTCAGGGTGCGTGGAGACATCGAGTCCATGCGCAACATCATCACCCTGATCGGGGACCACCTGGCCGACTCCACGCCAGACGCAGTTTTCGACCTCCTGGAGCGCCAGGAGGCGATGGCGATGACGCCGGAATACCTCCAGAAAGGCTTTCAGCACGAGTTCCGGCAGATGCTTCTCGCGATTGCAGCCCGGAAACGGGCTCAGGCGGTGGGGCAGTAGGTTCGCCGCGAAGGCGCATCATCGCCAGAGCTGCCAGCCTGAGTCGCTTGCGGGCCTCCGAATCGAGCACGGCGCCTATCCCCTGCCCGCCCCTTCAGCTCTCGCTCGGAGCGATGCGGCACTGAGTCTGTCCTGCCGATCCCGGTCGTAGCGGTCCTGGGCATCCCGCGCCGCTCCGACAGTAGCCTCCCGCAAGTCAATCAGCGCTTCGTGGATGTGAAACAACACAGCCATCCCTTCGCAGCCAACCCGCAGCGTCGCGATCGAGAACACGGCAACCAGCCACCACCACCACTGACCTGTTTGGTTCATCAGCAGCGCGGCCGAGATCACGATGATCACGGCAAACACCCAGAAAACGAGCGCGGCAAGCTCTCGGGTGACAAAGCCTTGGAATCCAAAGCGAGGCATCAGCACACCCTCCACAGTGCGGCCGGCTAGGCTACACCAGGCATTCAGGGACTGGGCGGCCGTCACACTTTTTCACGATCACAACCTGTCGAGCCTTGCCGCCGCAACTTTGGGTTGTTGACAGCCGCAAGTTTCGGTTGTAGGTTCCTGACCGCCGGCCCATCCCGGGCCGCGGAGGGACCATGACCAAGGACCGCCCCACCCAGCCTGGCCGCCGCACCCCGGTCGCGGCGCCGACACAGCTCACCCTGCTGACCCTTGAGCGCAACCCGGCCACGGGCGTGCGCAGCCTCGAGGCCCGCGCCGGCGAGCGCGTCGTCGGCACGGTGACCTGGCGCGACTTCGCCACGGACAGCGGCTGGCAGTTCCGCTTCCCGAACGACCGCCGGACTCCGCGAAAGGTGTTCGCGACCATGGTCGACGCCATAGATCGGAAGAGCGTCGTGTATGAAAAGAGTGTAGATCTCGGTGGTCGCCGTATCATTAAAAAA
>ERZ761609.2674-NODE-2674-length-12807-cov-55.958908_pt1 | contig 12807 bp, 9 predicted proteins | sample MGYA00511163_ERZ761609 | MGnify/ENA primary metagenome ERZ761609 (study PRJEB28899, sample SAMN02445070) | bioreactor sludge metagenome | biome: EBPR sludge | place: Australia: Brisbane, Thorneside Wastewater Treatment Plant | collected 2011-12-16 ... | reverse complement strand
GACCACCGAGATCTACACTCTTTCCCTACACGACGCTCTTCCGATCTGCCGGGGGACGAGCATCCAGCGGGAGGGGGAGTCCTGGGCGGGACGCGGGGCGGCGTGGCGGAGGAGCTCGACGGGGGGCCAGGCGAGGTCGTCGAAATCGGGGGAGTGCCAGTTCCAGGGGTGGCGGGCGGCGTCGAAGCGTTCGCAGGGGCCGATGGCGTAGTAGCCGGTCAACTGGTAGGTGGGAACGGGGATGGGCTGATAGGCGGGATTGGCGAGGAAACGCCATTCGGGGCCGGTGTTGACGAGGGGGTCGTGGGCGGCGAGTTCGGCCTGGAGGAGGAAGGCGGTGCGCTCGGACCACTGGCAGAGGGCGGCGTGTTCACCGTCGTTCCAGACGACGGCGGCGAGGACGTTGCGGCCGGGGCGGAGGTGGGGGCGGAGATCGACGGACTCGTAGCGCCAGTGGTTGAGGTCGCCGCGGGCGGGTCCGGAGCAGAGACGATGGCCGTTGCAGAAGAGTTCGTAGCGGCTGTCGCCGGAGACGTGGACGAGGAAGGCGGGAGGGAGGCTTTCGAGTTGGAAGGCGCGGCGGAAGTGGTAGACGCCGAAGCCCTGGGGGGCGGCGCCGGCGGGCGCGATCCACTGGGCGGTCCAGCGGTTGGAGAGGAGGTTGCGGGGCGGTTGGGAGGGGCGGGGCGGACGAGGTTGGGTGGCCATGCTGGGGTGAGTATATCGCAGGGGGAAGAGGGCAAAATATTCTTCACGAATAAATGAGATTTCCAGTACACTGGGTTCACACCGATGGCATAGCCATCAAGGAGGAAAACGGAGAATGTTGAAACTAGTATTGGCCGTAGTGTGTAGCTGCGGCTCGATGATGGGCGCCACGCTGGCGCTCAATGCGACGGATATCACCGAGGCGACCGCCTTCGGTTCTTACACAACGGGATGGATGTTCAGTTCGTCCAATCCGTTAAACGTGACGGCCCTGGGTTATTACGACTCGGGGGGAGACGGACTGGCGGACACGCACGATGTGGGAATTTTCACATCGGGTGGTGTGCTGCTGGTGTCCACGACGGTGCCGTCAGGGACCGCGGGGACGCTGGAGGCGTCGTGGCGTTTTGCGGATATTTCGCCGTTTCTGCTGCCTGCGGGGACGTATGTGATCGCGGGAACGACCGTGGACACCAGTGCGGACCTGATTACGACGTTCGGCAACACGACGCTGGCGGTGGGTTTGACACTGGTGGATAACGGGTTGTTCGCTATTGGGAGTGACCTGACGTTTCCGACTGAGCTGGGGAACGGTTATTACAACGCGAACTTCCTGTTCGATCCGGTGGACGGGGCGATCCCCGAGCCCTCGACCTGGGTGATGGGGGCTTCGGCACTGGTTCTGTTGGGGTTGAGACGAGTGAGACAGGGCCGGGCGAGCTAAAGCCGGTCCGATTCGATGCCAAAAGAAGAGGCCGGATCCCCTCGGAGGGGGGATCCGGCCTTTTCACTTATGGATTGGGGGCCTAGGCGGTGGCCAGGGACTTGTACTTTTCGGCCATGACTTCGAGCGGGATGGGCTCGTAGTCGCCGGCGTGGCCGGCCTGGCCGAACTGGACCATGCGCTCGGCAACGACCTTCTTCATGGCTTCGCGGGCGGGCTTCATGTAGTCGCGGGGGTCGAACTTCTCGGGGGACTCGATGAAGACCTTGCGGATGGCGCCGGTGATGGCGAGGCGGTTGTCGGTATCGACGTTGACCTTGCGGACGCCGTTGCGGATGCCGAGCTGGATTTCCTCGACGGGGACGCCGAAGGTGGGCTTGAGGCTGCCGCCGTACTTGTTGATGATGTCCTGGAGTTCCTGGGGCACGCTGGAGGAGCCGTGCATGACGAGGTGGGTGTTGGGGAGGCGGCGGTGGATTTCGAGCAGGACGTCCATCTTGAGGACTTCGCCGTCGGGCTTGCGGCTGAACTTGTAGGCGCCGTGGGAGGTGCCGATGGCGATGGCGAGAGCGTCGCAGCCGGTCAATTTGACGAATTCTTCGGCCTGGTCGGGGTCGGTGAGGTGGTCGAGGCCGTCGCCGCCCATGCCGTGGCCGTCTTCAATGCCGCCGAGGCAGCCGATTTCGGCTTCAACGGTGACGCCCTTGGCGTGGGCCATTTCGACGACTTCCTTAGTGACCTGGACGTTGTATTCGAACGAGGAGGGGGTCTTGCCGTCGGGCATGAGGGAGCCGTCCATCATGACGGAGGTGAAGCCCATCTCGATGGCGGACTTGCAGGTTTCGGGGCTGTTGCCGTGGTCGAGGTGGAGCACGGTGGGGATTTCGGGGTAGAGTTCGGTGGCGGCCATCATGAGGTGATACAGGAAACGGTCCTGCGAGTAGGCGCGCGCACCGCGGGACGCCTGCACGATCACGGGCGACTTCGTTTCACGAGCCGCTTCCATGATGGACTGAATCTGTTCCATGTTATTGACGTTGAAAGCGCCAATGCCGTATCCGCCCTTGGCAGCCTCGTCCAGAAGTTGCCGCATTGATACCAGTGCCATAGTGTAATCTCTCCTTGTCAACCGGGATTCGGCCCGCTTCCGGCCGTCTGGCTGCTCTCTTCTATTCTACAACGCCGGAGGGCGTTTCAGACAACTTGATCCAGTTTTCAAGGTTAGAAGCGGAAGGTGTAGTTGAGTTTGACGCGGGCGTTGGTGAGGATGGCCTGGAGGCGTTCGGTGCGGTCGAAGGTGGTGTATTGCCAGGCGTGGTTGATGACCATGAAGAGTTCGTTGCCGGGTTTGACCATGTAACGGAGGCGGCTCTGGATGCCGATATTGCGGGAATTTGTGTCGTATTGGAGGAAATTGGCGAAGCTGAGGTTGGGATTGAAGGCGTAATCGAGGCGGTAGAGGGCGAGGCGGGTAGTGAAAGAGCCTTCCGGGACATTGACCCAGTATTGCTGGAGTTCGAAGGAGGTGGTGAGGTGCTGGTCCTTGCGCCAGACGATCTGGGGAGAGAATTCCTGGCTGTCGCCGGCGTAGAATGATCCGTTTTCTGCCTTCACTTTGAAGGAGATGGGGCGATTGAGGGCAGTTTCGAAGTTCCAGGCGTGGCGGTGGAACCAGTAGGCGCCGGGGGCGATGATGGTGCCGCGATTAATTTCAAAGGGAACGAAGAGGCGTTCAAAGGTGGGCATCCACTGGTAGGAGAAACGTTCGCCGCTATTGAATTCGATTTCGAGGGGGGTACTGGTATATTTGCGGCTTTCGATCTGGCGTTCGCGGCGGTTGAGGTATTGGATGAAATAGAGTTTGAAGCTGACCTGGCGCATATTCCAGAATTTGGGGCGCGGGCGGTAATTGGAACCGAAGGCCTGTTCATCGACGCCGATGCGGCGCATGAAGCCGAGAGCGGGGTTATAGTTGTCGCCGATGAAGCGCCAGCGGTACCAGAGGTAGAGGAGGTCGTTGGGGTAGACGACTTCCCCGCCCCAGAAGGAGTCGTCGCCCCTGCGGCCGGGGGTGGAGGTTTTCGAGCCATAGAAGAGGGAGCGAAAGTTCTTGCCGGAGCCGAACAGGTCGGCGGTGGCGATCTTCATATCGAAGCCGATTTGGGAGTTGGTGGTGCGCCCGGTGGGTTCGCCACGGGTGACGAGGAGACCGAGGAAGGACTGGGACCAGAAGTTCGCTTTGGCGCGGCCGACGAAGAAGTTGCGGGCGGGGGCGATGGCGGAATGGCGGGTCTGGACATCCATGATGCCGAGGTCGAAGCGGCCGATACGGCCGGTGACCTTTTGTCCAAAGAGAATGGGGACTTCCTCGCCATCGACGAGGCCGATGCGGCGGGAGAAGAAGGGAGTGAAGTCGCGGGTGCCGGGACCGGCGGCAAATTCGAAGATGCCGGAGTCTTCGAGGAAGAAGGTGCGGCGTTCGGGGAACAGGACGGGGAAGCGGGTGAGGTTGATCTGGCGGGTATCGACCTCGGTTTCGGCGAAGTCGGTGTTGAGGGAGGTGCTGGAGACGAGGTTGGAGGAGATGCGATAGAAGATGTCGAGGCCGGCATCGCGGGCGAGTTCGTGGCGGTCGGGGCGGTTGACGTCGCGGCTGTAGCCGGTGAGGCCGAAGGGTTTGACATCGAGGCCGATGCCCTGTCTGAGTCCTTCGAGGCCGTGGATGTCGCCGGCGCGGGCGACGAGGAAGAACTCGCTGTCGAGGTTGAAGGACATCCAGCGGCTTTCCTCGCGGAGGCGGGCGATGCGGCGGCTGACATTGAAGCCCCAGGAGCGGGCGTTGGGATCGAAGGCGAGGGTTTTGAAGGGGATTTCGAATTCGGCGGTCCAGCCGAGTTCATCGATGCGGGTGCGGACCATCCACATGCCGTCCCAGTTGAGGTTGGCGGAGTTGTTATCGGCGATGGTGCCATCAACGAGGACGCCGGCGGGGTTGGTGGAGAAGTAGTAGGCGTTGCGGCGGTCGTAGTGGGTATCGAGGAGGATCTGGACGTGGTCGTCGTCCTGAAGGACGGAATCGCGGCGCATCTGGGTGGAGCGGAGGCGCCGGGGTTCGGAGTCGAAGCAGCGGATCGCGATGTAGAGGTGGTCCTGGTCGTAGGCGACGCGGACTTCGGTGGGTTCGCTGGGAGGTTGACCGGAGCGGGGTTCGCGCTGGACGAGTTCGCCGATGGGCTGGGCGGATTGCCAGACGGGTTCATTGAGGAGGCCGTCGAGGCGGATTTCGGAGGAGAGGCGGGAGGCGGTGACTTCACGGACGGGCGGCTGCTGCCCGGCCCCTGGCCCTGGCAGACAGCACCACAGCAGCAGGACCATCCAGGCAAAGCGAAACACTGATGACATGGTAGCGGATTCGGGGTCCGCAGGTCTTAATCTTTGGTCAGGGCGGCGCGGTGCTGGTGGATTTTGGCGATGGCGGCGGCGATGTCATCCATGTCTTCGGGGGTGCCAAGGAGGAGGCGGTGTTCGAGCCAGACGGCTTCGGCGCAGGCCTGTTCGCTGGCGGGGCAGAGGTCGACGAATTGGGAGTAGTCGAGGGGGAGTCCGGGGGCGGCGAAGAGGGGGTTGCGATAGAGGGGGTGGGCGTAGCCGCTGGAAGCGGGGATGCCTTCGGCGGCGAGGGCTTCGAGGAAGCGGGCGCGGGAGAGGCCGAACTGGTCCGCGAGGAAGCGGAAGACGAAGATGTGCCAGGCGTGTCCGGTGGCGTAGGCGGGGGCGGCGAGGGGGACAATACCAGGGATTTCGCGGAGGAGTTGGGCGAGACGGGCGCCGTTCTGCTGGCGGAGGGCGGTTTGAGCGGGGAGGCGTTCGAGTTGGGCGAGAAGGATGGCGGCCTGGAATTCGGTGAGGCGGTAGTTCCAGCCGAGGCGGTGGTGCTCGTACCACGGGCGGCCGGTCTTGCGGCCGACCCAGACGAGCGATTCACAGTGTTCGGCGAGGGCGGGGTCGTTGGTGGTGATGATGCCGCCCTCGCCGGCGGTCATATTCTTGGAGGCCTGGAAGCTGAAGGTGGCGGCGGCGCCGAGGGAGCCGAGGGGTTGGGCGTTCCAGGCGCCGCCATGAGCGTGAGCGGCGTCTTCGAGAACGGGGAGAGAGTGCCGGGCGGCGATGGAGAGGATGGGCTCGAGGTCGGCGGCGAGTCCGGCAAAGTGGACGGGGACAATGGCGCGGGTGCGGGGGGTGATGGCGGCTTCGAGGCGGGCGGGGTCGAGATTGAAGGTGTCGAGTTGGATGTCGCAGAAGACGGGGGTGGCGCCGATGAGCATGGGGGCGGTGGCGGTGGCGATGAAGGTGTAGGGGGGGACGATGACTTCGTCTCCGGGGCCGATGCCCATGGCGCGGAGGGCGACTTCGAGGGCGGCGGTGCCGTTGACGCAGGCGATGCCATAACGGCAGCCATGAGCGGCGGCGAATTTCTGCTGGAATTCAGCGACTTTGGAGGGAGCGGCGGTGGGGTCGGCGTGGGTTTCGGATAGCGTTTCGCCGAGGGTGTAGCGCCACCACTGGCCGCTGCGGAGGACTTCGAGGGCGAGTTGTTCTTCACGGGCGTCGAAGACGGGCCAGGCGGGGAAGGGGCGGCGGCGAACGGGTTCGCCACCGAGCAGCGCGGGCAAGTTCATCTCTCCATGTTCGCTGAAATGTGTGGAGACCGGGTGGAGAAAAGAGAAGCGCCCGGCCCCTGGTTGGGCGGGCCGGGCGCGGTTGGGGATGGCGGGCCTGGCCTAGAAGACCAGGCGGGCGCCAAGCTGGATGCGGCGGGCATAATTATCCTGCGTGGAGGACTGAATCATGCCGAAAGCCGCGACGGTGGGGTTGGTGTTGGGGGCGGCAAACTGCGGCCGGTTGAAGGCGTTGAGGAACTCGAATCGCAGTTGCATATTGATCTTCTCGCCGATCTTGTTGTTCTTGATCATGGAGAGATCGTAGTTGTTGACGTGGTGGGCGCGGATGAAGCCGAAGCGGGGCTGGAAGGTGCGCACGTTGCGGGTCAACTGCTGGGCGGCGACACGGTTGAAGCCGGCGTCGACGTTGAACCAGCGCTCGACGGACTGTTCGGAGCGCGGGAGGGCGACATTGCGGATGTCGCCATTGAAGATGATGTTGCCGAAGCCGATAGGTGGACCGGACTGGTAGGTGTAGATGCCGTTGAGTTGCCAGCCGGCAATGATGGCGTTGGCGAAGCCATTGACATCGGCGCCAAACTTCTGGCCGCGGCCGAAGGGCATTTCCCAGATGCCGCTCATGGTGAGGCGGTGGGGGCGGTCGAAGTCGGAGATGACTTCATAGGGGCGGGCGTCGTCCTGGTTGAGGACTTCGGTGGCCTGCATGAATTTGGAGAAGGTGTAGTTGCCGAGGAAGGTGTAATTCTTCGAGAACCGCTTTTCGATATTGACCTGGAGAGAGTGGTACCAGGAGTAGCCATCGAAGCGGGTGGTGTTGACGCCCTCGAAGTGCGGATAGGGCCGAAGCAGGCGTTCGCGGGCAGCAACGTTGGCATTATAAGCCGCGGCAGCGCCGGCGGGCAGCAGATTGCGGAAGGGGTTGGCGATGTTGGCGCTGAGGTAGTTGTTGGTGGGGTCGTCGCGGACAGGGCTGGTGCTGAGGTAGCGCTGAGGGACGACATTGAGGTTCTGGTTGAGCTCGATGTGGGTGCCACGGTTGGCGACGTAGGAGGTTTCCACCATGAAACCGCCTCCGAGTTCACGCTGGATCCCCAACTGCCAGCGCTGCATGTAGGAGTTGAGGGGATTCTCCTGGAAGAAGGTGACGCTTTGGCCCATGAAGGTGAGAGGGCCATTGGCGTTGCCGACGGGTTCGATGATCCCGTCGGGGAAGGGGTTGGAGAGGTTGGCGATGAAGGTGAGACCATTATCGCGGCTGGGGATGAAGGGAGTGTTCGCCTGGAATCCGGTCTGGATGACGTCTCCGCGGCGCTGGCCGAGGAAGCCGAAGAACATGCCGTAACCGCCACGGATGACGGTGGCGGGGTTGAGGCGGTAGGCGAAACCGATGCGGGGCATCAGGTTGTCCTTGGGGGTATTGTACAGGCCGCGAGGCTGGCCGTTGACACCGGCGAAAGTGAGGCCGCCGCGGGTCTGGAACTGGGAGGCGGGGACTTCGGGAGTGGGATTGGCGGCATAATTGGCCTGGACGGTGCTCTCGAAGGGGGGAACGTAGCCGAAGTCGAAGCCACGGACGCTGCGGTTCCAGCGTTCAGTGAGCGGATTCTCGAACTCGTAGCGGAGACCGAGATTGAGGGTGAGCCGGCTGTTCACCTTCCAGTCGTCATGGACGAAGAAGCCCCAGGAGAGGGACTGCTCGGCATAGTCGGGCTGGCGGGAGATGTAGCTGTTGGAGGCCGAGGGGAGGCCGAGCAGGAAGGCGGCGTAAGACTGGCCGTAATTGCCCGGGGCGGCCGGAGAGTTGTCGATGGGACCGCGGGTCCAGGTGGTATCGAAGTTGAAGCGGGCGGTCTGGTCGTTGGCGAACAGGCGGCGGGTTTCACGGTAGGAGCGGAACTCCATGCCGCCCTTGAGGAAGTGGGCGCCGCGGGTGTGCTGAATGGAGGCGTTGAAGGAATGGAGGTCATTGGGACGCCATTCTCCGCCACCGGCGGTTCCCTGGTAGCCGGCGATGTCAATGCGGGGGAAACGGCGGATCTGCTCGGGGATGGCGTTATTGAGAGAGGAGGGGAAGCCAAGGGAGGTGAGATCGAAGCCGTCGGATTCGGGGTTGCCGCGGGTGGCGCGGATGAAGCGGTTGTAACCGTAGCGGAAGTTGAGGACGGTGGTGGGGGTGATGGTGATGACGTCGTCGACGACTGCGGCGCGGGAGATGAACTGGAACCATTCACCGGTGGCAAGGTTGCCGAAGTAGTTGTTGTAGTCGCTGTCGCGGTCGTACCAGGAGATGCGGGCGAAGAGGCGCTGTTTGTCGCCGAGGTTCTGGTCGGCACGAATGGTGTGGGTGCCATAGTCGATCTTCTCGAGCAGGGCGGGGTTCTGGAAGTTGTTGGAACCGTCGGGATTGCCGGTGGAGAGGGGATCGGCGAAGTACTTCTGGATGTTGTTCGCCACGGGGTTGATGAGCGAGGAAGGGATGATGTTGCCGGGGAAGGGGTCCTGCTGGAATCGGGAGCCCACGGCGCGCCGGGTGAAGGGGTTATAGATCTGGAAGGCAGAGTTATGAGCGAGGAGGCTGGAGAAGTCGCCGGTCTTCATCTGGGGAGTTGCGACGGTGGGGGTACCGTTGTTGCGAGGCCGGGATTCCTTGATGCCTTCGTAGCCGTACATGAAGAAGGTCTTGTTCCGGCCATCGTAGAGGCCGGGGATGCGGACAGGGCCGCCGATGGTTCCACCCCAGCGGTTGTAGGTGAAGTCCGGGCGTTCAATGCGGTTGGCGTTGGCGAAGAAGTCGTTGGCGAAGAGTTCGGGGGCCATTTTGTTGAAGTAGGCGGTGCCGTGGAACTCATTGGTGCCGGACTTGATGGAGATATTGGTGACGCCGCCTTCGGTCTGGCCGAAACTGGCATCGAAAGTGGCGGTCTGGACCTTGAATTCGGCGACAATGTCAGGCGGGGGGACGTAGGAGGCGATGACTTCGCCGTTATTGGCGGTGGCGGTGGAGGGGGCGCCGTCGAGGGTGACGTCGGAGCGGTTGGCGCGGGTGCCGTCGATGGAATAGCCGACGATGTGGGTAGGTTCAAAGGGGCGGTCGAGGCGCTGGCTGCGGGTGAAACTGACGCCGGCGGCCAAGCCGATGAGTTGGAAGGGATTACCGTGGGCAACGGGGAGGTCCTGAACCCGGCGGGAATCGATCACGCCGCCGAGGGAGGCGGAGGCGGTATTCAGGAGGGGGGCCTCTTCGGTGACAGTAATACTCTGTTCCGCGGTGCCGATTTCGAGGGAGATTTCGATTTCGAGGCGGTCGTTCACGCGGACTTCGACATTGTCGCGGAGGTACTTCTTGAAGCCCGGGGCGGCGGCTTCGATGCGATAGGGGCCAGGGATGAGGAAGGCAGCCTGGTAAGAACCGGCTTCATTGGTGGTGATGGTGACCTTAGTGCCCATGGACTTGCTGATGACGTCCACGGTGGCGCCGGGGATGACGGCTCCGGTTGCGTCGAGGACGCGACCGACGACGGTGCCGCGGGCTTCCTGGGCAGCGAGGGGGAGGCTGAGCATTGTGACAACAATCAACAGTGCGCAAGCCCGGATACGAATATCAGACATGGATAGACAACTCCTTTCGAGACAGGGATCCCCTTGAGAGGTAGGGGATCGGGCAAAGACCACGTCCATGTTGTCCGAATCTTGACCAGGGCGGAAGTAGGTAACGGCAGAAAACCGGTTACTTACCGGTTAACAAAACATGTAAATGGGCGTAAACTATGAGCGTGCCGACAGAGGAACAGGAACAGGCCCGATTTCGGGATGAACTGGCGAGAGTCCAAAGAAGCGAGACGTTTCGCTCGTCGGAGTCGATGCGCAGACTGTTGGGTTATTTGGGTGAAGCGCATTTGGCGGGGACATCGAAGCAACTGAAGGAGTACACGATCGGGCGGGATGTGATGGGCAAGCCCGAGGACTACGATCCTCGGGTGGATGCATCAGTTCGGGTACAGATCGGGAAGTTGCGGCAGAAACTGGAGCAGTATTACCGGGAGGAGGGGGCGGGAGCGCCACTGCGGGTCACGCTGCCGAAGGGGCACTTTGAACTCAGGGTGGAAGACCGGACGGGGATGCGCGGGGCGAGCGCCGGGGCGGGCGCAGACCGCTGGAGGTGGGCGGCGTTGGCCGGGGTGGTCATTGCGATGGGGGCGCTGATGTGGGGAGCGGTGGGGTGGCAGAGGTCCGGGGCGCCGGAGGCGGTGGCGGAGACCTGGCCGGAGGAGATGCACCGGTTCTGGGGACCGTTTCTGGATAGCAGAAAGGCAACAGTGGTGGTGCTGGGAAGTCCGATGTTTATCCGGTTCCACAACCAGTATTTCCGGAATCCCCTGGCGAACAGTTGGGAGGAGGTGCAGGAGAAGGTGCCGCTGGAGGAGATGAGGAGATTTCTGGGGGCGCCGACGGCTCCGGCGGAGACGCGAAGGTGGACACCACTGGGAGAGGCGATGGCGGCATTCCGGATGGCGATGGTGCTGGGTCCGGTGCGGCCGGATTTGACGCTCAAGCGGAGTTCCGTGCTGGCGTGGGAGGATGTGCGGGTGAGCGATCTGATCTTTCTGGGGCCGACGAAATTCAATCCGCAGTTGGCGGTGCTGCCGGTGGAGCAGGATTTTGTGTTTGCGGAAATGGGGATTCGCAATTTGAGACCGCGGGAGGGGGAATTGGCGGAGTACCGGAGGTACACGCCTGCGGAAATGGAGGACATCCCAGAGGAGTACGCACTGGTGACGCGAGTGCGGGGGGTGGAGGGATGGGGTGAGGTGCTGGCGCTGGCGTCGACGACCACGGAGGGGACATGGGCGGCGGTCGAATACGTGACCAACAACGCCACTCTGAAAGAGTTAATGAGCAAGGTAGAAACGCCGGAGGGGATGCCGGACCGCTACCAGGTGGTGTTGCGGTGCCGGTTCAAGGAGCAGGTGCCGATCCGGACGGAGTACGTCACGCACCACGTGCTGAAGTAAGGCGGCGGCTCAGGCGAGTTCGCGGCGGTGGGCCCAGACCTTCTCGAAGGCTCTGGCGTACTGTTCAATGAGATCGGGGGCTTCGCCGTACTGGCAGCGGACGAAGAGGTGGTTGGCGTTCACCCAGGCGTTGCCGGGCATGGAGGCGGGGATGACGGGCGGATGGTGCCACCATTTGGCCTCTGAATAGATCTTGAGTTTGTGCTGTTCGGGGTAGTCCCAGAAGCTGGCATCGACGCCTTCGGCCTTGAGGGCTTTGAGGATGGCCTCCCGGGGGGCGCCGGCTTTGGCGAAGTCGATCAGGAGCATGTTGCCGCTGTAGTAGGCGCGTTCCTGGCCGGGGAGGAGGCGGGGTTCGGTGACGCCCTCGAGTTGGGTGAGGCGGGCGTTGAGGGCCTTGACGTTCTTGCGGGCGACGGCATTGCGTTCGTCGAGGGAGCGGAGTTGGACGCGGGCGATGGCGGCAGCCATGGGGTGCATCCGGTATTTCTGGCCAAAACCAGTGCCTTCGTAGGCGCGGACGGGGCTGTCGGCGGGGAATTTGCCGGGGTCTTCATAGTGGCCGAAGGCGGCGGCGCGTTCGTAGAATTCGCGGGTTTTGTACATACCCATGCCGCCTTCGACGGAGGGCATGACCTTGGAGAGCTGGTAGCTGTAAATGGCCATGTCGCCGAAGGTGCCCATCTTGCGGCCGTGCATGGAGGCGCCGTGGGCGTGGGCGGCGTCTTCGAGGAGGATGAGCCCTTTTTCGCGGGCCCAGGCGGAGATGGCGTCCATGTCGCAGGGCATGCCCCAGGAGTGCATGACTTCGACGGCTTTGGTGCGCGGGGTGAGCTTGCGTTTGGCGTCTTCGAGGTCAAAAGTGGCGGTTTTGGGGTCGATGTCGATGAAGATGGGGACGAGTCCAAAGAAGCGGAGAGCGAGGCAGGGAGAAAAGAAGGTGTAGGAAGGGACCATGACTTCGCTGCCGGGGGGGAGGTCGAGGGCGAAGTACATGGAGGTGATGGCGCTGGTGCCGTTCATGTGGGCTTTGACGAATTCGGCGCCGGTATACTGCTGCCATTCCTTCTCGAAGAGGGGGATTTCCTGGTAGAAACGGCCGGAGTCGATCAGGTCATGCAGAACCTTCTTCTCGGCGGCGCCGTAGCGGGGCCATTTACTGAGGGCCGAGGCGCGGGCGGGGGAGTAAGTGACAGTTTTGGGGCCGCCGTTGAGGGCGAGGGTTTCGCGCGAGGCCGCGGCGGCGGCGGGAGCGGCGGCGGCGGCGGAGAGGAAGGTGCGTCGGGTGGTTGGCATGATGGGTGGTCCTCCTTCAGATATCGGATCAGGGCGCAAGGAGCGCGGAAATAGTTCTTCGGACGATGGCTTCAGCGCCGGGACCGGCGTTGGCGGCCGAGGGTTCATAACCGCCTTCGGGGAAGGCGGAATCGGGACAGAGGTAGCCGGGGCTGATGTCGCTGTAACCGGCGATGAGGGCGTCGGGAGCAAGGCGCTGGAAGTGGAGCATGGGTTCGCCGGGGAGGATGACGAGTTGGAGATCGCCGAGAGCGAGGCGGGCGAAAGCGAGGGGGTCGCGGCGGCGAGGGAAGGCGGCGCGGATGGCCTGGCGATAGAGTTGCGTGGGGCCGGGGTCAGCAGGTCACGTATCAACTCCATGCAAGTAATGATGAAAAAAATTCCC
>ERZ761609.2672-NODE-2672-length-12824-cov-8.150521_pt1 | contig 12824 bp, 13 predicted proteins | sample MGYA00511163_ERZ761609 | MGnify/ENA primary metagenome ERZ761609 (study PRJEB28899, sample SAMN02445070) | bioreactor sludge metagenome | biome: EBPR sludge | place: Australia: Brisbane, Thorneside Wastewater Treatment Plant | collected 2011-12-16 ... | reverse complement strand
ATCGGGAACAAGGTCCCGATCTCGTTACTGAATCCCGCTGGCGCTACCAGCCCGCTAGCGGCTAAAAGGTCCGAAAACTCCAGCTTCGAATGAGGGCACGTTGGAGCTCAGAGCACGAGCTTCTCGAAGGCGAGCCATTCTCGACGCATTACGAGGCGCAGGCGCTGATCAAGCGGTGGCGCCGGCACGACCATACAGTCAGGCTGCACTCTTCGGTCGGCTACCGCCCACCTGCCCACGAAACGATCTTGCCGTCGGCGTCTGCCCTGGCCTAAGCTGCGCTACGGCCAGCCCGGAAATTGGCCGATCGCGGCCGGACTATAACTTAATTCCTTGTATCGCAGTCAGGGGAAGGGCGCCAAAGGGTCCTCAAGAGGATCATCGAACGGGACTGGACGAGCCGGAGATGTCGCCGCCCGAAGTTGCTACCACCCTCACCGATGCCGAAAAGACCTTCGTCTCAGCGGCATTCGCCTGTCGCATCTTGAAAGCTGATGGATTGGCAACTTCGCCCGCCGTCATCGGCATGAAGGCCGCTGATGCCTTCGCCAACCCAACGATATCTATCAATCAGCTCCGGCAGACAGAACTTACCTGCCTCAAGGTCACCGAATGGGGGTGTTTCTAACTGTCGACGTAATGGCGACGCTAGAGTTGGCATTGCGGGCGTCGGGGCTCGTTCATGCCGATGCCGATCGGCGGCCAAGGCTGCGCTCCGACAATGGTCCATTCGACGTCGCCAACGATCTGTCCGGACGGCTCGAAGCCCGGTGCATACGGCATGTCAGCGGCAAGCCTAATCACCCGGTGACCCAAGAAATGATTGAGCGCTCGTGCCCATCACCGACGAGCCGCATCCTGCTCGAACATTAACACCTGTCCGGCAACCTCGAGCGTGCCATCGACGACGTCGTCGACCACTACAATTATCCGCCGCTAACATGAGAGGCCGGACAACCGCACGCCGCTGACGTTTACTTCCAGGGAAGCGCTCCCATCCTAGAGCGGCGACGACAGTTCAATCGACGAGCCATCCAGCAATGGCGCAAGCAGCACTTCAACGCAACAGCATAAACTGCAACCAAATGGGCCGAACGCTCCGTTAGATTGGACGCTCAAATGATCCAACGCCTTTCGACGGACAGTCATGACGGCGCGCGTTAAGACCTAGCGTCGGGTCGGGCAGTCCACGCTGCGGCGACATCTGCGGCATCGCAAGCTCGATCTTGCGCTCCGAAGCGATGTCGGACCCTCATCGGCGGGTGTGCGCGATATCTGGAACGCCGCAGGCTCGATGACCTATTTGATCCCCGCGCGCATGAAGCCTTGTACGAACTGGCGCTGGAACAGCAGGAACCCGATCAGCAGAGGCGCTGACGTCATCAGCGTCGCCGCGCAGATCACCGACCAGTCGATCCCTTGATCCGATGACGAGAAGACTTGCAACCCGACGGTCAGCGGGCGCGATTCCACCGAATTCGTGACGATCAGCGGCCACAGGAAATTGTTCCAGTGGAAGCTGACCGAAACGAGGCCATAAGCGAGATACGTTGGCCGCGCGAGCGGCACATAGACCCGCCACAATGTTTCGAGTGGCCCCGCGCCTTCGACGCGTGCCGCGTCGTCGAGTTCTTTCGGCACCGTCTTGAACGTCTGCCTGAGCAGGAAAATTCCAAAAGCGGATGCGACGTAGGGCAACGCGATGGCAGGGATCGTATCAAGCAGTCCGAGCTTGCTCATCGTTTTGTAGTTTTCGACGATCAGGACGTCCGGCATTATCATCAGCTGCGCAAGAACCAGCGCAAATGCCAGTCCGCGGCCGGGGAATTCGTAGCGGGCAAAGGCATAGGCGGCCAGCGTGCAGAGCACCAGCTGGCACGCGAGCACCATCGTCACGAGAATGAACGTATTCAGGAAATAGCGGGCGAACGGCGCCGCCGCCCAGGCCCTCGAGAAGTTTTCGAGCGTCAGCGGCGCAGTCAGCACGAACCGCGTCGAGTATTCGCCGGGATGAAACGCCGTCCAGACCGCGTAGGCGAGTGGCAGGATCCAGAGGATCGCGAGAAGCCACGCCGCTACCGTCTCCAGCGCGAGCCACGCTCCCTTGGGTTGGTATGGTGTTCCCGCCTCCATGCGCCCCTCACCGATAATGCACGCGGCGTTCGAGGACGCCGTACTGGATGAAGGCGATCGCTGCGAGTATGGCGAGCAGTACGACCGTGAGCGCCGCCGCGTACCCCGTGTCCCAGAAAGAGAAGCCGACCGTGTAGATGTGGAACAGCAGCAGTGCAGATGCATTGTCCGGCCCGCCGCGAGTCATAACGACGATGTGGTCGATGGTCCGGAATGCACCGATAAAGGCGTTCACCAGCACGAAAAGTGTTGTCGGCATCAGCAACGGCAACTGCACGCGCCGGAAGAACGTCCAGCGCGACGCCCCCTCGATACGTGCCGCCTCCGCCAGCGACGGCGGCATCGCCTGTAGCGCGGCGAGGTAGAAGATCATGAAGAAGCCGGCTTCCTTCCAGATCGCCACGATGATCACCGCCAGCAATGCGGTGTCCGGCGATCCCAGCCAGTTTTGCGGCGACATACTGAAAATTCCGCGCACCTGTTCGAGCAGGCCATACTGTGGCGTAAAGAAGAACAGCCAGATATTCGCAACAGCGATCATTGGCAGGATGGTCGGCGTGAAAAATGCCATGCGCAGCGCGGTACGACCGATGAGTCGGTCGTTGACCCAGAGCGCCATCAGGATGGCAAGTCCGATCGATGTCGGAATGGTTCCGACCGCAAACCAGAAGTTGTTCGAGAGTGACTGCCAGAAAACCGGGTCCGACAGCATCTGTTCGTAGTTCTCGGCACCGACGAAACGCGCCGGCCGGCGCGCTTTCGGCGTCGAATAGAAGCTGTCGATGATCGTCGACAGCGCCGGCCAGTGCGTGAAAAGCACGAGAAAGGCCATGGCCGGCAGCAGAAGCAGCCAGCCATGGATTGCGCTCATGGAGCGACGGTTCATGTCGCGAGTATCCCGCCCGGCATGTAGTAGCCTCTCAGCCCTTGCGGAACGGCTTCAGGATGCGTTCGGCTTCCGCCTGAGCGTCCTTCATGGCCTGCTCGGGCGTCTTCGTGCCATTGAGAGCAGCCTGCAAGCCGTCATTGAAGGCCTTCGTGACGCGCTGGTTCTCGTGCGTTGAAAGCTCCGCTACCGCATGCGGCAACTGATCGCGAGCAACCGCAGCCGCCGGGAAGCCCGCGACGTACTCCTTCAGTACGGTGGTTTCGTAAGCATCCGGCCGCACGGCGACGTAGCCGGTGTCGACAGACCATTTCGCCGCCCGCTCAGGCGTCGTGATCCATTGCGCGAACTTGAACGCGGCCTCCTGTTGTGCACGCGGTGCCTTCGACGAGATATAGAAATTGCCGCCGCCTGTCGGGCTGCCGCGGCGCTTGCCGGCCGGCAGCATGGCGACGCCGAACGGGAATTTCGCGTTGTTGCGCACGTTCGTCAGGTTGCCCGTCGTCGTCCACATCATTGCGCACTTCTTTTCGAAGAAGTCCTTCGGTGTCGTGCCCCATTCGACGATGCCCGGCGGATGCACCTTGTGCTTGCGCGAAAGATCGACCCAGTACGTCAGGGCCTCGATAACGCCCGGCGCGTCGAAGGCGGTCTTGTCGCCCGCTTCGTTCATCAAAAGAGCATCCGCCTGTGTCGAAAGGGCCTGAAACAGCCAGTAGGGGAAGCCTGACGACGGGATCTGTATGCCCCACTGCGTCACGTTACCCGACGCATCGGCCTTGGTGAGTTTCTTGGCGAAGTCGGCCATCTCGGCCCAGTTGGCGGGTGCTTTTTCCGGGTCGAGGCCGGCTTCCTTGAAAAGCTCCTTGTTCCAGTAGAGCACCACTGTCGAGCGCTGGAAGGGAATGCCCCAGGTTTTCCCGCCCGTCCGGCTATTGAGCATGAAGGCCGGGAAGAAGCTCGCCAGCCACTTCTTGTCCGCTTCCGTCTTGATGAAGTCGTCGATCGGAACGATCGCATCCTCGTCGATCAGCGTGAACATGTCGGTCGACAGCAGCACGGATGTGACGGGCGGCGTACCGCTCTTGTGCGCGGTCAGCGCCTTCACGATCGTTTCCTGATACGTGCCAGCGTAGATCGGCTTGACCTTGATCGACGGGTTTTCCTTCTCGAAGTCCGCCGCGAAGGCATCGATGAGCTTCGTGATCGGCCCCCCGACGGCGACGGGATAGAAGAAGGTCACTTCGGCCTGCGCTTGCCCCAGTGCAAGCGAGGGAGCCGCCATCGTGGCGGTTGCGGCGGCAGTCGTCTTCAGGAAATCGCGGCGCTTCATATGTCTCCTCCTGCGGATTTTACTGATGGCTTGCTATTGATCAGCTTATGCGACGGCCGGATGACTGTTCGAACCGATGCGTGTCGGCCTCGCTCCAGGCGAGATGGACGTTCGATCCGGGCTCGACAGGTGCGCGGCCCGGCACGCGTACGAGGATTGACGTGTCGCCGGAGCGGGTGTCGATCAGACTTTCCGAGCCAAGATATTCGACAGAAGCGACGGTCGCAGGTACGCCCGACTCAGCGAACCGGATGCGCTCGGGACGGACTCCAATTGCGGCTGCTTGGCCTGTATCGTTGCTAGTCCATTTGAGCCACGTCGCATGGCTCGCGATCGTTGGATATGGCACCACGTTCATCGGTGGTGCACCGATGAAACGCGCCGTGAAGGACGTTTCCGGCCTGTCGTACAGCGCGTCGGGTGGCCCCATCTGTTCGATCTTTCCGGCCCGCATGAGCACGACGATATCGGCCATCGTCATTGCTTCGACCTGATCGTGCGTGACGTACACCATGGTCATCCCGAGCCGCTGCTGCAACTCGCGGATTTCGCGCCGCATCTCGCCGCGCAACTGAGCATCGAGATTTGAAAGCGGTTCATCCATCAGGCAGACCGGCGTCTCCGCCACGATCGCACGCCCAAGTGCGACGCGCTGCTGTTGTCCGCCGGAAAGTTGCGATGGTTTGCGATCGAGCAGTGTCGTGAGTCCGAGCATGTCAGAGACGCGGGCCAGGCGCGCCTTGATCTCGGCGTCCGGCGTTCGTCTGACGCGCAGGCCGAAGACGATGTTTTCTGCAACGGACAGATGCGGAAAGAGCGCGTAGGACTGAAACACCATGGAGATGCCGCGCGCGGACGGCTCGGCATCCGTGACATCGCGCCCGCCGATCAGGATGCGTCCACCGGTCGGCGCTTCGAGACCCGCGATCAGACGAAGTGTCGTCGACTTGCCGCACCCCGACGGCCCGAGTAAGGCGACGAGCTTCCCTGCAGGTACCACGAAAGTAACCGCATCGACGGCCGGCTCCCCGCCGAACGATTTCGACACCCCTTCGAGCCTGACGTCCGCCACCGTGTCCTCATCCCCTGTCGAGGTCTCACGATTAAACGCACCCCGCCCCTTCGTCCAGAGTTCGGGCAACGACACAGTGGACGATGCGTGCTGCAATGCAGCAGTCGCGTGACAAGTCCATGACTGCACTGGGCACTCGCGCTGACGTTCCGACCATGCACCGACGGATACGGAGCCCCCCGCTGTGGCGCTTGACGCTGTCGGCCCAGTTCGCGAGGTTCGAGACCGCCTTTCCCGAATTGATGGAGCCGCTCATGACCGCCAGGGTCGCAATGTTCGATCAGTCCTATGCCCACATTCGCGATCGCCTGGACGCATTGAAGCTCGACATCGACGTAGTCACATTCGGCAAGGACGGCATTTTTCGCGGACGGCACGGTGCGACGCGTCCCGAGGAGACCGAAGTCGACTACGTCTGGCTCTCGACCCACATCAATGCCGACGGATTTCGTGACACGGCCTTTGGCTACATCGAAAATCTGAAGTCCGCGAAGGTCGTCCAGACCTTCAACGCCGGTCTCGATCACCCGATCTACAAGCGGCTCGCGGCTCGAGGCATGACGATCTGCAACTCCAGCGCGCAAGGCATAGCCATCGCCGAATATGCGCTTGGCCAGGTCATGGCCGTCCTCCAGCCGATCGATGAGCAGCGCGCGTTACAGGCCCGCCGCGAATGGAAAATCACCCTGTTTCGTGAAGTCTCCCAGACGCGTTGGCTGATCGTCGGGTTCGGCCCCATCGGCCAGGAACTCGCAACCCGCCTCCGCGCATTCGGAGCAAAAATCGACGTGATCCGACGCTCACCCGCGCCGACGCCGCTCGCCGACCGTATCGGTACCATGGCCGATCTCGGCAAATTCGTCCCAGACGCCGACGTGATCGTGTTTGCCTGCTCGCTGACTGACGAGACCCGCGGCTTTGCTGGCAAGACTTTTTTCGAGCGCGTGAAGCCCGGCGCCATCCTCGTCAACATTGCCCGCGGCGCACTTATCGACGATGCCGCGATGATCACGGCTCTCGACAGCGGAAGGCTCGGTACCGCCATTCTCGACGTCTTCCACGAGGAGCCGCTGCCGAAAGACAACCCTCTCTGGTCGCACCCGAAAGTCCGTCTTACCGGCCACACGTCGTTCGGCGGCAATGGCGCGCGCGGGCGCTGGGATCAACTGTTCCTCGACAATGTCTCCCGCTACGCGCGCGGCGAACCGCTGGCGCGTGTCGTGGACCCGAAGGACATCTGAGACGCGCCGATCGCGTCAGCGAGGCTGTCTTTTGCGTCGTGTCGGCCGCAGAGATCGGGTAGGCGATGGTGCCGGCGGGGCCGGACGCAGGTGATCGAGCGGCAGTCGCCGCGTCTGCTTCAACCGGTCGAGTACGATCGACGAGCGCACGTGCGCAACCGTGTCGTGCGGCAGGAACACCTCGTTGAGCACGCGCGACAGCGCCTTGAGATCCGGCACGATCAGCTTGACCATGTAGTCCGCTTCGCCCGTAAGCGAGTACGCCTCCTGCACGTTCGGAATCTGCTCGAGCAGTTTCACGAACTTCTTCGCATTGTCCGGCGAGTGCGTGGCAAGTCGTACCTGCACGAATGCGACGACCCCGAGGCCGAGCGCCTCCGGCGCGAGATCGGCGTGATACCGCGCAATCGTTCCTGCCTCCTCCAGTATGGCGCGTCACCGCGAACACTGTGAAGCCGACAACCCGACGATATCGGACAATTCGAAGTTCGTGAGCCGCCCGTCGGTTTGCAGCGCGTCGAGGATTTTGATGTCGAGAGCATCCATGCTCGATATCCGCACAAAGAAACACAATGACGCACAATTAGTGCAAGAATGACATCAAAAATCGCTCAAACGCAAGCACCTTGCATGCGCCGTGCGCTATATTGATCGTAATCAAACGCCAGCGCAGGAGACGCCCATGGGTCCCTTCCCCCACGATGCCGCGCCCGCAACCATTTCCGCCGCCAACCCGGCCGGCACAGACGGCTTCGAATTCGTCGAGTTCGCACACCCGGAACCGGAAAAGCTCGCCGTCCTATTCCGTCAGATGGGCTACACCGAAGTCGCTCGCCACAGGACGAAAGACGTCTCACTCTGGCGTCAGGGCGGCATAAACTACATCCTCAACCGCGAACCGAATTCGCACGCGTCCCGCTTTGTCACCGAGCACGGGCCCTGTGCGCCGGCCATGGCTTGGCGCGTGGTCGACGCCAAACACGCCCTGAAGCGCGTCATCGACCTCGGCGGCAAGGAATACACCGGCAAGGACAAGTCCCTCGACGTGCCCGCCGTGATCGGGATTGGCGGCTCGCTCCTCTATCTCGTCGAGACCTATGGCGCGAAGGGATCGCCGTATGCCGCCGAATACGACTGGCTCGGCGAGTCCGATCCATCCCCGAAGGGCGTCGGCTTTTATTACATCGATCATCTCACGCACAACGTCATGCGTGGAAACATGGACACCTGGTACCGCTTCTACCGCGATACCTTCAATTTCCGCGAAATCCGCTTCTTCAACATCGAGGGCAAGGTAACAGGCCTCCATAGCCGCGCCCTGACCTCGCCGTGCGGCCGCATCCGTATTCCGATCAACGAAAGCTCCGACGACAAGAGCCAGATCGAGGAATATCTCAAGCGCTATAAGGGTGAGGGCATCCAGCACATCGCCGTTGCAACCGAGGACATTTATACCTCAACCGATGCCATTGCCGCGAATGGCCTGAAGTTCATGCCGGGACCGCCCGATACATATTACGAGAAATCACGCGAGCGCGTGACCGGCCATACCGAGCCCATCGAACGCATGAAGAAGCATGGCATCCTTATCGACGGCGAAGGCGTCGTTGAAGGCGGGATGACACGGATCCTGCTCCAGATATTCTCGAAAACGGTGATCGGCCCGATCTTCTTCGAGTTCATCCAGAGAAAGGGCGACGACGGTTTCGGCGAAGGCAACTTCAAGGCCCTCTTCGAGAGCATCGAGGAAGACCAGATCCGCCGCGGCGTCCTCAAGGCGTCCTGAGGAACGAACGCGGGCGTGTTCGCCCGCGCCGTGTGCTCAGAACGAGCGCGGAAGTCCGAGCACATGCTCTGCGACATACGAGAGGATCAGGTTGGTCGAGATCGGCGCGACCTGATAGAGGCGCGTCTCGCGGAACTTCCGCTCGACGTCGTATTCGCACGCGAACCCGAACCCGCCATGGAACTGGATGCATGCGTTCGCCGCCTCCCACGACGCCTTGGCAGCGAGATGCTTGGCCATGTTCGCCTGCGCACCACACGGTAGCTGCGCATCATAGAGCCGGCACGCCTCGAACCGCATAAGGTTCGCCGCCTCGACCTCGATATAGCTCTCCGCGATCGGGAACTGCACGCCCTGATTCTGACCGATCGGTCGGCCGAAGACGATCCGCTCTTTGGTGTAGCCGACAACCTTGTCGATGAACCAGTAGCCGTCTCCGATACACTCGGCCGCAATCAGGATGCGCTCTGCGTTGAGCCCGGTCAGAATGTACTTGAAGCCCTGCCCTTCCTCGCCGATCAGGTTCTCGGCCGGAATTTCGAGATTGTCGAAGAACAACTCGTTCGTCTCGTGATTGACCATGTTGAGGATGGGCCGGACGGTCATGCCATTTTTGACCGCGTCCTTCACGTCGACGAGAAAGATCGACATGCCCTCGCTCTTTTTCTTGACCTGGTCGAGCGGCGTAGTGCGTGCAAGCAGGATCATCAAGTCCGAATGCTGCACCCTGCTGATCCACACCTTCTGCCCGTTGATGACGTAGCGATCGCCCTTCTTGATCGCCGTCGTCTTTATCCGCGTCGTATCTGTGCCCGTGGTCGGCTCCGTCACGCCCATCGACTGCAGACGCAACTCGCCGGTCGCGATCTTCGGAAGGTACTTCTTGCGCTGCGCCTCCGAACCGTGCCGGATCAGCGTGTTCATATTGTACATCTGTCCATGGCAAGCGCCCGAGTTTCCGCCGGAACGGTTGATCTCCTCCATGATGACGGACGCTTCGGCGAGTGAAAGCCCGGAGCCGCCGTACTCCGTAGGGATCAGCGCGGCCATCCACCCGGCCTTCGTCAGCGCGTCGACGAACTCTTCCGGGTATCCGCGCGCCTCGTCGACCTTGCGGTGATATTCGGCCGGAAACTCGGCGCAGAGCGCGCGCACGGCCTCGCGGATATCGCCGTATTCCGCTCCGATGCTCGACTGCATATTACTTCCCTTTCGCTTTCCTTCACGCCACCCGCGCCGCAGGTCAAACCGCAAATCCACACCAGTCGCCGATCAGGCGGCGATAGATGTCGACCGCCTCGTCGATCCTGTCGATCTCGCAGTATTCGTCCGTTTGATGCGCCATGTGCGCCGGCCCGGGTCCGAGGATAACCGTCGGCACGCCTCCGAGCGCCGGCGTCAGCGCGGAGGCATCTGTGAAGTATGGCGCCGTCTCGACTTTCGGCGTCGCCCCCTGAACCGCTTCGCACACCGTGAACACGCGCTGCATCCAGGGATCGTCGGGATCGGTCCAAACGCTTTCCACGTCGACGAAGGCCTCGACCGTTACGTCAGAGCCGAGATAGCTCGCGAGCTGTTCGCGCAAGTGCGCATGCCGCATACCGGGAATGGATCGGACATCGATGCCGACTTCGGCGCGATCGGGCACGGAATTGACGTTGAGCCCGCCATGCGTGAAGCCGACGTTGAGTGTCGGCGCGCCCATGACCGGATGCCGCGCGACATTGAAATCGAATGCCTCCAGTGCCGTGATCGCGCGTGCGGCCTTGTAGATCGCGTTCACGCCCTTGTCCGGCATCGAGCCGTGCGCAGTCACACCTTTCGTAACGACTTTCGCCCACAGCGCGCCCTTGTGACCGACGATCGGCCGGTTCGAGGTCGGCTCGGCCACGACGAGAGCGCCCGCATGGCCCTCGATGCCGCGCCGCGCGATCGCGAATGCGCCGTCCGATCCCGTCTCCTCTCCGCTCGTAATGTAGAGGACGACGCCTGGTGTCCCGGCCAGTCGTGGCGCGAGGTCGATGGCCGCCGCGACGATTGCGGCGACCCCGCTCTTCATGTCGGACGTACCCCGCCCCCAGATCTTGCCGTCCGAAATCTCCGCCCCGTGCGGGTCCTTCGTCCACGGCGCAAGCCCGAGCGGAACCGTATCGACGTGGCCGGTGAAGGCGAGGGGAGGGCGGGACGTGTTCCCGCCGATGCGCGCAACGAGGTTTGGCCGGCCCGGAGCGAGTTCGATATCCTCGATCGCAAATCCTGCGGCCGTGAGCCGACGCGCGAGAAGATCAGTGGCCTTTTGCTCGCCGCCCGGCGGATTGATGGTATCGAGGCGGACGAGATCGCGGGTCAGTTCGACAGCGTGACTGTACATGAAGATGTCCCAATGGCATCGAAAGCTTGTTTTGCTGGCCGATAGATAACCGAAAGCACGGGTTCCCTGTCATGACAATCGCGGATGACATCGTTGCGTTATGGCGGCGGCGATACCGGAAGCGTGGCGAGGCGCCCAGATCCGGCGGATCGATGCCGGTATCGGTCGTCACCGGAGCATCCGAAGGTATAGGCAAGGCCTTTGCGGAAGCCCTCGTCGCACGTGGCGACACGGTCGTGCTCGTCGCCCGAGACGATGCAAAGCTCGGCGCTGTCGAAACCGCGCTTCGGTCCTCCGGTCGGGTCTCCCGCCTCGCCCTCGACGTGACCGTACCTGATGCAGCCGAACGCATCGCGGATCACGTAGCAGGTCTTGGTGGACACATCGACCTGCTCGTCAACAACGCAGGGATCGGCCTCGCAGGCGATTTCTCCCGTCATGCGCGATCTGACGTCGACGCCCTCATAGCGCTGAATGTCACTGCTGCGACACGTCTGATGCACGCTGTGCTGCCATCGATGTTGGCTCACGGCCGTGGCGGGATCATCAACGTCGCTTCGCTCGGGGGATACGGCCCCGGCCCTTATCAGGCCGCTTACTACGCGTCGAAAGCCTACGTGATTTCGCTCACCGAGGCCGTTGCACACGAGATTAGAGGCCAAGGCGTTCACGTGATGGCCGTCGCTCCGGGTCCGGTGGAAACCGCCTTTCATGCGAAGATGGGCGCCAATAGCGCGCTCTATCGTTATCTCGTGCCAGCTGTCAGCAGCAGCCACGTGGTGCGCTCGGCACTTCGCGGTTTCCGCTTCGGTCGCAAGGTCGTTCTGCCCGGCGTGCTGTCACCGCTTCTGATGGCCATCGTGCGCGTCTCGCCGCATGCCCTGGTCCTGCCGCTCCTCGGCCTGATCCTGCGACCGCGGGGCGCAAGCCGGACCGATACGTGATGAAATCGGCGTCGCATCGGAACCACGCACGCATTTGCGCAAAATTTAGATTTGATATGTAGTGTAATCGTAAGCGTCGTGGCCTCAGTGTTGCGTACCTCGATGCGTCAACGGCAGAAAGAGAACGAGCATGTGCTCGTATCGCTTTCTGCCGTCACTATTTGTGCCTGACGGACTCGCCGCGACGGTCCGGCAGGCGATAGCTGTTCTCAATTTGTTCTTGACGCGACCGCATCGTGCGCCGTAACCTTCCACCTGAAATTCTGAGAACGGTGGCGGCATGTACGGTCAGATTTCCACCCTTGCCTTCGTCGGCATCGAGGCACGTCCCGTAGACGTCCAGGTCCGCATATCTGGCGGCAGTTTCCACTTCGCCATCGTCGGTCTGCCCGACAAGGCCGTGGCTGAAAGCCGAGAACGTGTCCGCAATGCGCTGCACGCACTTGGTCTCGGGCTGCCCCACAAGCACATTACCGTCAATCTTTCCCCGGCCGATCTGCCCAAGGAGGGAAGCCATTTCGATCTTGCCATCGCGTTGGCCCTGATGGTCGCGATGGGAGCATTGTCGCCCGACACGGTCGCTGAATTTGCGGCCGTCGGCGAACTCGCACTGGATGGCGCCATCAGGCCGGTCCCCGGAGTTCTCCCAGCAGCGATCGGCGCCAACGCGATCGGCAAGGGGCTGATCTGCCCGGGCGAGAACGGCGGCGAGGCGGCCTGGGCTGGTGAAGATGCGCGTGTTCTCGCCGCGCCGCATCTTCTGTCTCTGGTCAATCATTTCAAGGGCCTGCAGACGCTGCCACGACCGGAAATCCGCCTCGATACGGATGAGCCACAGAGCCTGGACCTGCGCGACATAAAGGGTCAGGAAGCGGCAAAGCGTGCCCTCGAGGTCGCCGCCGCAGGGGGGCATAATCTCCTCATGGTCGGCCCGCCCGGATCGGGCAAATCCATGCTCGCCGCCCGGCTGCCGGGGCTCCTGCCGCCGCTCGTCCCCGAAGAGATGCTGTCGGTGTCGATGGTGCTGGGCGTGCATCTGGGCGGCCGGCTGGTGCGTT
>ERZ761609.2671-NODE-2671-length-12825-cov-11.489898_pt1 | contig 12825 bp, 9 predicted proteins | sample MGYA00511163_ERZ761609 | MGnify/ENA primary metagenome ERZ761609 (study PRJEB28899, sample SAMN02445070) | bioreactor sludge metagenome | biome: EBPR sludge | place: Australia: Brisbane, Thorneside Wastewater Treatment Plant | collected 2011-12-16 ... | reverse complement strand
GGCGACGGTCGTTTCGTCGGCGCCGCAGAACGGGCATTTCATCCCGCCGACCCGCCATAGACCGGAAACTTCCTGCACAACGCCGCACCATCGGCGCGCACTCTGGCGAGGACCTTTTCGTCGCCCGGGGCATCGAGAACGTCGGCGATCAGGTGCCCGACCACTTCCGCTTCGATCTCGGTGAAGCCACGCGTGGTCATCGCCGGCGAACCGATACGAATCCCGGAAGTCACGAAGGGCTTCTGCGGATCATTGGGGATGGCGTTCTTGTTGACCGTGATGTGGGCGGCGCCCAGCGCGGCCTCGGCTTCCTTGCCGGTGATGTTCTTGGCCCGCAAATCAACCAGGAAGACGTGCGATTCGGTACGCCCCGAAACGATGCGCATGCCGCGTTCTTCCGACAACACGCGCGAGAGAACCCGGGCGTTGGCCAGCACCTGCTCCTGGTACTTGGCGAAGCTCGGCTTCAACGCCTCTTTGAAAGCCACCGCCTTGGCCGCGATCACGTGCATCAGCGGCCCACCCTGCAGACCCGGAAAGACCGCCGAGTTGATCGCTTTTTCGTGCTCGGCCTTCATCAGGATGATGCCGCCACGCGGCCCGCGCAGCGTCTTGTGCGTCGTCGAGGTCACCACATCGGCGTGCGGAACCGGGTTCGGGTAGCAGTCCGCGGCAATCAGACCGGCGTAATGCGCCATGTCAACCATGAAAGTCGCGCCCACCTCCCTGGCCACCCGTGCGAAGCGCTCGAAATCGATGCGCAGCGAGTACGCCGAGGCACCGGCGATGAGGATCCGCGGCTTGTGCTCGCGGGCCAGCGCTTCCATTTTCGCGTAATCGATGGCTTCATGCTGGTCGAGACCGTAGGCGACGACATTGAACCACTTGCCGGACATGTTCAGCGGCATGCCATGCGTCAGGTGCCCTCCTTCGGCGAGGCTCATTCCCATGATCGTGTCACCCGGCTTGGCAAAAGCCATCAGGACTGCCTGATTGGCCTGCGACCCGGAATTCGCCTGGACATTGGCCGCCTCGGCGGAAAACAGTTTCTTGAGGCGATCGATGGCCAGCTGCTCGGCGACATCGACATGCTCGCAGCCGCCGTAGTAACGCTTGCCCGGATAGCCTTCAGCGTACTTGTTGGTCAATTGCGAGCCTTGCGCGGCCATCACCGCGTGGCTGACATAGTTCTCCGAAGCGATCAGCTCGATATGTTCTTCCTGGCGCCGATTTTCGTTTTCGATCGCCTGCCAGATCTCGGGATCCACTTTCGCCAGTGTGTCGTTAGCCGAAAACATCGTGCGCCTCTCAAGCCTTGAAAAAGAAAGGGATTATAGCATGCAGCGCGTACCGGACCGCGGCCCCTGCCGGCTACAGATCGCCAGCGGGCAGCGGCGCCGGTTGCGCCTGCCGCGGAGCGCACAAGCAAGCCCGCACGCAGCCGACGACTGCCGTTCAGTCGGCGCTCCCGGGAAAAATTGCCGGCCGAAAATCAACCGCGGCGCACGGGAAAAATACGCTGGCGGTAGTTGATCGACAGGGCGCCGAGCAAAGGATGCGCGCGCAGGCGCTCGGCGAATTCGCGTTCCGCGGTGCTGACCAGGGTCGGGTCGGAGAGAATCTCGCAAGGCAGAAAGATTTCGGCCTCGACACGGCCGTTGAGATAGTGCAGAACCACTCGCTGCGGTTTCGGCAGCGTCGCCAGCACCGGCGCCAGGAAGCCCATCAACTCGCTGCGGTCCGGCATGTTCTGGCTCTTGCTGTCGTGATCGACGTCGTCTTCGACGTCGACGTGCACCAGCACGTCGGACACTGTGGGATGGCTGTCGAGCACCCGCTTGCGAGTCGCCTCGGCGATGCGATGCCCCTCCGAAACGCTGATCCGCGGATTGACGCAGACATGCGCGTCGACCAGCGAGCGATGCGCCATGCGGCGGGTGCGTAATTCGTGCAGGCTGCCCACACCCTGGGTGTCGATGATCACCTGGCGAATACTATCCACCTCGTCGACCGACAGCCCGGTGTCGATCAGTTCCTGCAGCGCTTCCCAGGAAAACACCACCCCCATGCGCACGATCATGAAACCGACGATCACCGCGGCCACCGAATCGGCGAAGACGAAGCCCATCAGATTGCCGCCGATCCCCACCGCCACCACCAGCGACGAGGCAGCGTCCGAGCGAGCGTGCCAGGCGTTGGCGACCAGCATCGGCGAGCGCAGGCTTTCACCGACGTGCAACATGTAGCGAAACAAAGCCTCTTTGGCGACCAGCGCAAGCAGCGCCGTCCACAGCGCCAACGGCGCAACCGGCGGCAGGCTACCCAGGTCCTGCAACTTCATGCCCGCGCTCCAGATGATGGCGCCGCCAGTCGCTGCCAGAATCGCCCCCAGGGCAAATGACGCCGCTGTTTCGATGCGCGCGTGACCGTAAGGGTGACTCTCGTCGGCCGGGTCCTTGCTGTGATGAGCAGCGAAGAGCACGAGGAAGTCGCAGACGAGATCGGAAAGCGAATGCATGCCATCGGCGATCAGCGCCTGCGAGTTGGCGATGATGCCAGCGACGACCTGCGCCGCGGTCAGCAGCACATTGACCGCGACGCTGATCCAGGTGCAGCGCTGCGTCATCGCGTGCCGTCCTGGGTCGTCGAAGGAAATTTCCGGGGCGGCGTTACCGGTGCTCATGGGCGGGGTCACTTCTCGAGGAGGGGTGGTCATTATTCTATCGCCGCCTTGGCGGTCGCAGCAGCAGGCTCCCGGCAGCACGGCAAGCATCGGTGCCGCGAGCCGTTGGCCGCAACGAGCGGCGAAGCGCCCACGGGATGACCTGCCCTCACACCAGGGAAGGGATCATGCTTTGACCAGCTGAAGCGTGTCTTAAGCCGGCCTCGTCAAATCCCGGCAGCTTGCGGACAGAGGCGGCGAAGCGGCCACTTGCGTGCCTGCGGACCGGCGGGACGGGGCCACGCCTCGCCAGCAGTCTTTGCCGCGACTCGCCAAGCACCGGCCAAGAAAACGAATGCACCGCCTCACGACCGCCAGCCGGCTCATGTTGCGCCGACTCAGCGCCCCAGCGAATTGACCACCTGCGAGAAGGTGTGCGCGACCTCGTCGGGTTGCGACGCGCCCCCCATCTGACGCTCGATCTGCGCCAGGAAGAACGCCCCGCAAAGGACATGGTTGTCGCTCTCGTCGTGCTCCACTACCAGGAAGCTCGACGTCCCCAGTTCCTTGAGCGTAGCCAGGACGTGGCCGACCTTGGCCTCGGCAAGGTCCTTGAGGTGCACCACCTCGGCATCGTCGTGCTTGTTGATCATCACATTGCCGACCACCAGCTCGCGCGGGCGAATTCCCATCGCGTGCGCTGTTGCCAGCGGCCGGTGCCCCTTGGTACTGGCTTCGGTCACGATTCCCAGCAACTGCCGCTGCTCGTCACCAACCAGCAGGTAGTGCACATTGCACAGGGTCATCAATCGGTTGGCCTCGTCGAGCGCAGCATCGCGAGCAATCGTGACCGGCGCAAAGCGACGAAAGTCGGTCATCACCGCCAGGGCCGGAGAATGAGCCTCAACCCGGGCGCCCACGGCAGCCTTCGGCAGGTAACACGGAACGCCTCTCCTGAGCTTGGTCCAGAGCAGAGGCTTGAAGTGACTATCTGGCATCTCGTGACTCCTCACATTGGCTGACGGTAGGAGAATTAAAGCACCTGCCTTTCCCGATTGACAAGCGCAATTCGGCCACTCCTGCCGCGTTCGGCCGGTGGCCGCCGCGACAGGCGCAGGGGCAGCGGCAGCGACGCTTTGGCGACACGCGGCGCGGGCTGCCAGGACGAGCCACTGGCAAGAACGCCCGCCAGTCGCAGTCGCCACTCAGCACGCCCGCGTCACGGCGCCAGTGGAAGCCAGAATTGCGTCTACCCCCTCTTGAAGGTAGTATCCATGCCGCACGCCTTATGATTGCGTTGATCCTGTCATCCTGCGTTTGCGGCGCTGCAATCCCGGTTGCTCACGATTGGCTCTCCAATGCTCGCCATTTCTGGCAGTGGCAGCGCTTCGCCGCTGCTGCCGGACTGGAGCCCTTATACTAACTTCGCAGCTTCCTTTACCGTTCCCAGAATGATTCCCGGCCTACTCAAAAAGATTTTCGGCAGCCGCAACGATCGGCTGATCAAGCAGTACTCGCGGGTTGTCCGCAAGATCAACGCGCTCGAGGAAGGCATCAGCGCGTTGTCCGATGAAGATCTGCGCGGCAGAACGGTCGAGTTCAAGGAACGAGTCGCCAACGGCGAGACGCTCGACGCGCTCCTCCCGGAGGCGTTTGCGGTCGTACGCGAGGCCGGCAAACGAGCCCTCGGCATGCGGCACTTCGACGTGCAGTTGATCGGCGGCATGGTCCTGCACGACGGCAAGATCGCCGAAATGCGGACCGGCGAAGGCAAGACTCTGGTCGCGACCCTGCCCGCCTACCTCAATGCCCTGGCCGGCAAGGGCGTCCATATCGTCACCGTGAACGACTATCTGGCCAACCGTGACGCCGAATGGATGGGACGCCTGCATCGCTTTCTCGGCCTGTCGGTCGGCGTCAACCTGTCGCAGATGGCGCACGACGACAAACAGGCCGCCTACGCTGCGGACATCACCTACGGTACCAACAACGAGTTCGGCTTCGACTACCTGCGCGACAACATGGTCTACTCGGCCGCCGAACGGGTACAACGCAAGCTCAGCTTCGCCATCGTCGACGAAGTCGACTCGATCCTCATCGACGAAGCGCGCACCCCGCTGATCATCTCCGGACAGGCCGAAGACCACACCGATCTCTACGTGCGGATGAACAAGGTCGCCCCCTTGCTCACGCGCTGCCAGGAAGAAAACGGTCCCGGCGACTACTGGGTCGACGAAAAGGGCCATCAGATTCTGATGACCGAGGCCGGCCACGAGAATGCCGAAAGGGTTCTCGAGGAAGCCGGGCTGCTCCCCGGCAACGGCAGCCTGTACGACGCCAGCAACATACTCCTGATCCATCACCTCTATGCCTCCCTGCGCGCCCACAACCTGTTCCTCAAGGATCAGCAATATGTGGTGCAGAACGGCGAAGTGGTGATCGTCGACGAGTTCACCGGTCGGCTGATGAGCGGTCGCCGCTGGTCCGAAGGCCTGCACCAGGCGGTCGAGGCCAAGGAAGGCGTGAAGATCCAGAACGAGAATCAGACGCTGGCGTCGATCACCTTCCAGAACTACTTCCGGATGTACAGCAAGCTGTCGGGGATGACCGGTACGGCGGATACCGAAGCCTACGAGTTCCAACAGATCTACGGCCTCGAAACCGTGGTCATCCCGCCCAACAAGCCGATGCGCCGGACCGACAACAACGACCAGGTGTTCCGGACGGCACAGGAAAAACACGCGGCCATCGTCGCCGACATCCGTGGCTGTCGCGAGCGTGGCCAGCCGGTGCTGGTCGGCACGACGTCGATCGAGAATTCGGAACTGCTCTCGGCGCTGCTCGACCACGAGAAGCTACCGCACCAGGTGCTCAACGCCAAGCAACACGCACGCGAGGCGGACATCGTCATCCAGGCCGGCCGCCCGGGGGTCATCACCATCGCCACCAACATGGCCGGGCGAGGAACCGACATCGTTCTCGGCGGCAGCATCGAAAAGCAGATCAGCCTGGTCCGCGACGACGAAACGCTGCCGGCCGAAGAGCGCGATCGGCGCATCGCCGAAATCCGCAGCGAGTGGCAGGTGCTGCACGACCAGGTCGTGGCCTCCGGCGGCCTGCACATCATCGGCTCGGAACGGCACGAATCGCGGCGCATCGACAATCAGCTGCGCGGCCGGTCGGGCCGCCAGGGCGACCCCGGCTCGTCACGTTTCTATCTGGCGCTCGACGATTCGCTGCTGCGCATTTTTGCCGGCGATCGCCTGAAGGCGATCATGGAGCGACTGAAGATGCCTGAAGGCGAGCCGATCGAACATCCGCTCGTCTCGCGCTCGCTGGAATCGGCGCAGCGCAAGGTCGAAGCGCGCAACTTCGACATTCGCAAACAGCTGCTCGAGTACGACGACGTCTCCAACGATCAGCGCAAGGTCATTTACGCGCAACGCAACGAACTGCTCGAAAGCGAAGACATCTCGGAAACGGTCACCGCGATGCGCGCCGCCGTGTTGCACGAGACTTTCCGGGTGCACGTACCGGCCGACAGCGTCGAAGAACAATGGGACCTGCCCGGGCTGGAAAACACCCTGGCCGCCGACCTGCAACTGCCGCTGCCGATCGTCGCCTGGTCGACCGACGAGCCGAATCTGCGCGACGAAGAAATTCTGGAGCGGATCGTCGACAACGCGACCGCGAGCTACTCGGCCAAGGTCGATCTGGTCGGCGCCGAGATGTTTCACCAGTTCGAGCGCAACGTCATGCTGCAAAGCCTGGACACGCACTGGCGCGAGCACCTGGCGGCACTCGATCACCTGCGCCAGGGAATTCACCTGCGTGGCTATGCGCAGAAGAACCCCAAGCAGGAGTACAAGCGCGAGGCCTTCGAGCTTTTCGAGCGCCTGCTGGACAGCGTGCGTGCCGATGTAACACGCTTGTTGATGACCGTTCAGGTACGCCCGCAGGACGTCGAGGAAACCGCACCGCATGCCGAAGTGCAGAATGTACAGTATCAGCACATGGGCTACGACGACGCACTGCGCAGCGACGACCAGGCAGCTCCGGCAGAGGCCATGGCGCCACTGCCGGCGGGGCCGAAGGTCGGTCGTAACGACCCCTGCCCCTGTGGATCGGGCAAGAAGTACAAGTTCTGTCACGGCAAGTTGTCGTAAGCGCCACTGCCGCCACGCGCACCACCGGGGGTTGCCACCTGCGCAGGCGCCAGCTGCCGAAGCTGTAACCTGCCAGGCGCCCCCCACTGCCGGCCACGCTGGCGCAGCCCTTCCCCGTTCGCGAGGTTGCAATGCCCGTCAATTATCGTACCCCTGCCGCCGCAGATCTCTTGCCGGTTGCCGGCGTTCGTCTCGGCGTCGCCGCGGCGGCCATCCGCAAGCAGGACCGGAACGACCTCACCGTTCTCGCCCTCGACCCCGGCTGTCGTGTCGCTGGCGTGTTTACCGCCAACCGCTTCTGCGCCGCACCGGTACACGTCTGCCGCCGCCATCTGCAACTCGGCAGCGACGTGCGCGCACTGGTCATCAATACCGGCATCGCCAACGCCGGGACCGGCGAGCAAGGCTGGCAGGCAGCCGCTGAAAGCTGCGCTGCGCTGGGTCTGCTACTGGGCATCGCCGACCGCCAGGTGCTCCCCTTTTCGACCGGAGTGATCCTCGAGCCTCTGCCCGTCGATCGCCTGATCGCCGGTCTGCCAGACTGCGTCGCCGACCTGCGTGCCGATAATTGGCATGCCGCGGCGCACGCGATCATGACGACCGACACCGTCGCCAAGGCCGCCTCGCGGCGCCTCGAGATTGACGGCAGAAGCGTCACCATCACCGGCATCAGCAAGGGCGCCGGAATGATCCGCCCGAACATGGCGACCATGCTCGGATTTATCGCCACCGACGCCGGCGTCGCGGCGCCGCTGCTGCAGCAACTGCTGCGCGAAGCGGCCGACGAATCGTTCAACTGCATCAGCGTCGACGGCGATACGTCGACCAACGACTCGCTGATCCTGATCGCCACCGGCCAGGCGGGTATCGAATGCAGCGACGCCGGCTCACCCGCCTACGCGCAACTGCGCGAAGCGGTGACCGCCGTCGCCATGGAGCTGGCGCAGGCGATCATCCGCGACGGGGAAGGGGCCAGCAAATTCATCACCGTCGCCGTCGAAGGCGGCCGCGACCGTCAGGAATGCAAGCGCGTGGGCTACGCCGTCGCCCATTCGCCGCTGGTCAAGACCGCCTTTTTTGCTTCCGATCCCAATCTGGGCCGCATCCTGGCGGCGATCGGCTACGCCGACGTCGATGCCCTCGACGTCAATCGCCTCAGGGTATGGCTGGCGGGCGGCGGCCGCGAGATTCTGGTCGCCGAAAACGGCGGCCGGGCCGCTTCCTATAGCGAGAGCGACGGCGCGCGCATCATGCGCGCGGACGAAATCACCGTCCGCGTCGAGCTTGAACGCGGCCCGGCCCGAGCGGCGGTCTATACCTGCGACCTCTCCTACGACTATGTCAAGATCAACGCCGACTACCGCAGCTAGCGCCTCTTTGCGGAACGACTGGCGATGAAGCCCGGACGGAATGATCCCTGTCCCTGCGGCAGTGGCAGGAAGTACAAGAACTGCTGCCTCGGCCAAGGTGCCGCCGAACCGGCCCAGCGTCACCAGCTCACCTTGCCGCCCGACGCGGTCGACGCGCGCCAGCTGGTGGCCATGTTCCAGGCAGGCCGCCATGCCGAACTGGAATCGTGGCTGCACCTTCTCGTGCGACAATCGCCGCAGTCGGGATTTCTCTGGGGCCTCCTTGGTGCCAGTCTGCAGGCCCAAGGCAAGGATGGCGTGCCCGCCCTGCAGCGCGCAACGACGCTCGCGCCCGGAGATTTCGATGCCCAGACTGCGCTCGGGAGAGCTTTCATCGAACGCGGGCTTTTCGACGCGGCGGCCACCAGCTTCGAGCGCGCCGCGCTGATTCAGCCGGGGAACGCGGGCGCCCAGTTCGCGCTTGGCGATTCCTTGCGACTGTCAGGAAGGTTTGCCGAGGCGGAGGCCTGCCTGCGCGGAGTCCTGCGCAGCGCGCCGGATTCGGCCGAACTGCTGGTCTGTCTCGCGGATACGCTGGGCGAACTGGGGCGGTTGGACGAAGCTGAAGCCTTCTCTCGTCGGGCAGCACAGCGCGCGCCGGAATATCCTGCGGCCCACTTCTGCCTGGGCAACATCCTGTGCAAGAGCGGGCGGCTGGAAGAAGCTGGGAACTGTTTTGCAGCCGCGCTGCAGCGCGCTCCGGACTACGTCCCCGCCCTCGACAATCTTGGCAACGTGCTGCAGGAACTCGGGAGCCTGGTCAAGGCCGAGGAATGCTATCGTCGAGCCCTGCAATTGGCTCCTGGCTACGTGAATGCGTGCACCAATCTGGCACGACTTCTCGTCGACCAGACCCGTTTCGCCGAGGCGGAGCGCTGCTATCGGGATGCCCTGAAGGCGCAGCCGGCGAACGCCGAAATACTTGAACGGCTCGGCGGCGTCCTGGTGGAACTCGGACGCGCGAAGGAAGCCGAAAGCTGCTACCTTCAGGCACTCGATGCGCAACCTGATCGTGCCACGACGCGGCTGGCTCTGGCGACCGCCGCCCTGCCGGTAATCGTGCACACCAGCGCAGAAGCTGCCGCCGTACCGAACGCTTTCGCTGCCGCACTCGCTACGCTTTCCGACTGGCTGCACGCCGACCCCGGTCGGCAGATACGTGCCGCCGACCTGGCCGGCGCGCAGCAACCGTTCTTCCTCGCCTACCGCGATGGCAATCACGTCGATCTGCTATCGCGCTACGGCGACCTGGTCGCTGAATGCCTGCCCCCGCGGGAGCGTGCACCGCGCCCGCATCGCGACAGAACCCGGCTGTTGGTGGTATCGCATCACGTGCGCCGGCATTCGGTATGGGATATCGTCCTGCGCGGCCTGTTGCTGCACCTGGATCGTACGCGTTTCGAGGTGCTCATCTATCACCTGGGCAATGCCGAGGACGAAGAAACGGCCTTTGCCCGCACGCAGGTCGATGGCTGGCGTGACCGGCACACGATTGGCGAGGCCAGCGGCTGGCTGGCCGCCGCTGGCCAAGACTGCCCGGACGTGATTTTCTACCCGGAAATCGGCATGTCGTCGATCGCCTACTTCCTTGCCGCACATCGGCTCGCGCCGCTGCAGGTGGCCAGCTGGGGGCACCCGATCACCACCGGCCTGGCCAGCATCGATCTGTTTCTCTCCGGCGACCTGCTCGAGCCCGCGAATGCCGATGCCCACTACCGCGAGCGCTTGATCCGCTTGCCCGGCACCGGCTGCTGCACCGCTTCGCTGCCGATCGCTGCCGAGCCCATTCCGGAGGTGGAGGCCGCCCTGCACGGTCTGGATGGTCGCCGCTTCCTGATCGCCCAACGGAGCATCAAGCTCGACCCGGTCGACGATGATCTCTATGCGCAGATAGCCGTTGCAGCCGGATCGAGTGTCTTCATTCTGCTGCGCGATCCGGTTTGCCCCTGGGCGACCGACCAGGTCATGGCGCGCCTCGAATCGGTGTTCCGCAAGCGCGGCATCGATCCGACGCGACACCTGCTCTTGATTCCCTGGCTCTCGCCCGGGAAGTTTCTTGCCTTGCTCGATCTCTGCGACGTCTTTCTCGACTGCCCGGCTTTTTCCGGATACACCACGGCCTGGCAGGCACTGCATCGCGGCCTGCCGATCGTCACCCGCGAAGGGCGCCACATGCGCCAGCGCCTTGCTTCCGGATTGCTGCGCAAGGCCGGCCTGGCCGACAACATCGCCTCGTCGACAGACGACTACATCCGCATTGCCACACGCCTGGCCGGGGAGTGCCGCGACGCAGGCCGCAGAACGGCGCTGCGCGCGGCGGTTCTGGCTGCCGCGCCAGCGGTGGACGATGACGTCAGTGTCGTCAGATCATTTGAAAGCTGCCTGCTGGCTGAACTGGACGTCGCCCGCCGCGCCGAAGTCACGGGTTCCCGACACGCTTCAGACCGATCAACCTGACCCAGTCAGCCGCCAGAAACTCCTCGAAAACCACATCGCGTCGCCGCGACAAGCACGCGATCATAGGACGGCGGGAGCCGCGTGTAGCCATGCTTGCGGCGCAAGGGAAATGCGTCAGTGCAGGACGCGCGGCACGGCCAGGGTGAACTCGTGGATTTCCGCTTCGAACTGCTTGCCGTCTACGGCCGTCATCTGGTAACTGCCACGCATCGTGCCCACCGGCGTATCGAGCTGGCAGCCGCTGCTGTATTCGAACTTCTCGCCCGGCTGCAGCAGCGGCTGGCGGCCGACGACGCCCAGGCCACGCACCTCCTGCACCTCACCGGCGGCATCGGTAATGATCCAGTGCCGGGAAATCAGCTGCGCCGGCACGGTGCCGACGTTCTCGATGGTGATCGTATAGGCAAAGACATAGCTGTCGTTGGCGGGGTCCGATTGCTCGGCGATATATTGCGGGACCGCGCTGACTGCGACCTCGTATTTCTTGCTTTCGGCCATGTTTGCTCGATGTCGGGACGATCAGAAACGGCATTGCACACCAAAGTGCGCACGCTGACAAGCCCGCCGCGACCCGGCAACGGCGCGCCGGGCCGAAGGAAGGCGTTTCACGGTAGAATGAGAACTCGCTTTTTCACCGGGTTTCCTGTTCATGCACGTCATAGCGCCGAGTATTCTTTCCGCCGATTTCGCCAGGCTTGGCGATGAGGTGATCAACGTCCTCGCCGCCGGCGCCGACTGGATTCACTTCGATGTCATGGACAACCATTACGTCCCCAACCTGACCATCGGCCCCCTTGTCTGTGCCGCCATCCGCCCGCTGACAACCGCGCCGATCGACGTGCACCTGATGGTCAAGCCCGTCGACCGGATCATTCCCGACTTCGCCAAGGCCGGCGCCAACATCGTCACCTTTCACCCCGAAGCTTCCGAGCACGTCGACCGTTCGCTGGCGCTGATCCGTGAATGCGGCTGCCAGGCAGGCCTGGTGTTCAATCCAGCGACGCCGCTGGACTACCTGGACTACGTCATGGACAAGCTCGATATCGTCCTGCTGATGAGCGTCAACCCGGGCTTTGGCGGACAGACGTTCATCCCCTCGACGCTGGCCAAACTGCGCGCTGCGCGCGCCCGCATCGACGCCTACCAAGGCGAGAGCGGGCGCCGCATCCGGCTCGAGGTCGATGGCGGGGTGAAGGTGGACAACATTGCCGCGATCGCCGCGGCCGGCGCCGACGCTTTTGTCGCCGGTTCGGCCGTCTTCGGCGCCGGCCGCGACGGCGACGCCAATCGCTACGACACGGTGATCGCGGCGCTGCGCGCCCAACTGGCCGGCGCATGATGGCGCCGTCACTCGCCGTGCGTGCCGTGCTCTTCGATCTCGACGGTACGCTGATCGACACCGTCCTCGACCTGCACGCCGCAGCCGACGCCATGCTCGGCGACCTCGGCCGCCCGGAAATTCCCGTGGCGGCGATTCGCAGCTACGTCGGGCGCGGCATCCCCAATCTGGTCAAGCGCGTTCTCGCTGGCAGCATGATTGCCGCCGACGACCCCGCACCGCCGCCCAAGGAAGCGCTGGACAGTTTCCGGCACCACTACGCGGTGGCCAACGGACGCCATGCCGTCCTTTTCCCCGGCGTGCGCGAAGGCCTCGAAGCCTTCCAGTCCCTGGGCCTGCCGCTCGGGGTGATTACCAACAAGGCGGAAGCTTTCTCGCTGCCATTGCTCGAACATGTCGGTCTGGCGCCATTTTTTCAGGTGGTGGTCAGCGGCGACGTTCTGCCCCGCCCGAAACCCGACCCGATGCCTCTGGTCTGGGCCAGCGGCCGCCTTGGCGCCTCGCCCGCCGACGTGCTGATGATCGGCGATTCGGTGCACGATTTTCACGCCGGGCGGGCCGCCGGCTGCCACGTTTTTCTCGTCCCCTACGGCTACAACGAAGGGCGCGAAGTCCGCGACCTCGCTTGCGATGCTATAGTCTCGACCCTCGCCGAAGCGGCCCGGCGCGTCAGTCACGCATGAGCACACACGACCACAAGCTGCACGCGCCGCCTGTCCGCCGGGCGGGGGCCTGGCCCTGGCGTCAAGATCGGAAGAGCACACGTCTGAACTCCAGTCACTGACCAATCTC
>ERZ761609.2670-NODE-2670-length-12829-cov-5.886175_pt1 | contig 12829 bp, 26 predicted proteins | sample MGYA00511163_ERZ761609 | MGnify/ENA primary metagenome ERZ761609 (study PRJEB28899, sample SAMN02445070) | bioreactor sludge metagenome | biome: EBPR sludge | place: Australia: Brisbane, Thorneside Wastewater Treatment Plant | collected 2011-12-16 ... | reverse complement strand
CTTTGATAAAAACATATTCAATGTTTCCTGTAGGACATCTATAAGCCACAGCCTTCCAACCTTCCGGAAGTCCTTCGATTTCAATGTGGTAGGTTTTAGTTGTCATGGCAAGCACCTACGATTGGTGGATTTTTTTTCAGCCTTTGGGATTTTTTCCATTAATGCAATTTCAATAGGATGTTTACCAAGTCTTGCGCCCAAACCCTGAGGGGTTATTCCTAATTTCTTGGCCCAGTCTGTAATACACATACTGATACCATTAAACTGTATCATTCGGTTTGATCTCATATTTCTATTTTGCTCTTTCCTTGTTGACCATTTGCAATTTTCAGGTGAATAGCCTTTGTTGTTATCGATGCGTTCAATGGTCATTCCTTCCGGTCTTTCACCCATATCAGCATAGAAGTTTGCAAAAGTTCTCCATTCATCGCATACGGTTATTCCTCTTTCGCTGTAGTATTTGGCGTCCTTCTTGTTGTCTGGATTACATCTTGCAATCATGGAGCACCAAGTTTTGTATACTTTTGAAGTATGCATATTGTGTTTGTTATTTGACATTTTTAACATTCCCGCAGTGTTTGCATACGATATAAGTCCTAGTGATTATTCGTGATTTCATAGTCCATTTACCAGGAAGTATCTGAACAGGAAAATCATAAGAAAAGTATTCTAAATCTTTAATAAAGGTATGACCCCACAGCTTGCAGAGTATCTTGTTAATCATTTAGATACTCCGAGGGCATTCCTTATATTTTCCTGCGCTTTGGCATAACCCTCTACGTAGGCTCTGTTGGCTATATCTGCGGCTATTTCAGCTTGCTTTTCTTCATCAAACCTAAACGCAGGAAACATGGTTCCACTATAGAAACTCAGATGCCAAGTGTTTTTCACTTAATTCGTTCCATACCATAAACGGAAATCCGTCATTACATTTTGCTACCCTATACCACTTCTTTGGCTTTGCTATGCGGTAGTAGTACATATCAGCATTGAATGATACGTGATCCTTTAACATCCATCTTAAGCTTACTTTGTCACATAATTCAAGCCGCACACTCGGATCATCACACCAAGCTTTAATAGCTGCGCGGGATTGGGCTTCTAGTTGTTCGGATTCTGGTGTCATGGTTTGATCCTTAGCCTTTTAGACGATTCATTCAAAACTACGTCGGCATCACGGTCTAATTCAACAGGTATGCGGCAAGTGAATTCGCTATCAAAACGATCCTTATCCCCATGCATTCTAGCTACTACGGCCTGAGATAACTCATCAAGGCGATCAGCCAAGACGGTGTTTGGTACTTCTGAAAAGTCTTTATATTTTCTGCTCATAATCTACTCCTTGTCTCTGGCTGCTGTTAGAGCAGCATGTATAGAGCGATTTAACGAACTATCAGCCAATCTAGTAATTTTCTGTAAATATACAAACTCATCATTATTCAGCTCGAGCTTAAACGTGCGCTCTGGTGTTGGTGGGTTCCATGACCATTTATCTGGATTGGTTATAATCCCTCCATTACCCATTGTTATCAGTGATCCATCCTCTTTGTAATACAATTTATCGTCAGCAAACACAGGACGATGCTCCTCGTGCTTGTCGTCGTAGAGTATTGTTAGGGCGAAAGTATACGTATTAGGCGAATATTTGAATTCAGGATGATCTACTATAGGATGTCTACTGTTATCCCTAACACACTCCCAAGGCTTTACATCACAGTCGTGCTTGGCGTTATATTCCTTGACCATATCTACCGTGCCACCTGGCCCCCAGTACGCTTGCATTAGTTCTTGCTGTGTTTTCATGGTTTATCCTCAATTATCTCTGCATCAGATGGGTCGGTATCTTTTGGCAAACAAATGCCGATGGCATTTAAAACACTCTCACTTACGGGCATAAAAAGCCATTCATCTCTGGCAAAAATATACCTGTTAGTAGCGTGAATCCCTGTAATAAAGTTAGCCACGACCATATTTGTATCAGCGCCAGTGCATTTAAATATGTCAGTCCTGAATGAACCATCGCCTGGCCTTCTGGTGTATTTAACAGCAAAATAATCACCAACTTTTGGGAAGCCAATATCTTTCATGCGATTAATCGCCTTCATTGTTTCTGGGTTAATTTCTTCGTCGCTCATAATCAATCCTTATGTACAATAGTCAGGCCAACACGGCCAAGTGATAGACAGACGTTGCCTGGTTCGCAACCGAAGTTATCAATGTAAGTTATGACTGCTGATACTTCCTTTTCTGTGTATTTAAATCCACCTTCTTCCGTCGCGTCCGGCTCTCCTTCGCGCAAAGTAACGGTATCACCAACCTGGAAATTCCGGTCATCATTGCGTCTAACCATCGCTTTCATTCTGCCGTCTACAATCGGCTGAAAGTGGTCTGTAAACTGTTTTAAGTCGTGGTGCATTGTTGTGTCCTTTATGAGTGTCGATCGCCAATTTTGTGCTCATAACCACCAGTCAATTTTGGTTTGAATTCAATCTTCATGAATCCTGAGTTTGTTGCGTGCCCAGTGTTTTTGGCATAATCAACCTCAACCTTTGCAGAATTTACGATAACTTGAGCGGTATCGTTGATTGCTTTTGCGTGTTCAATATCGATCGATTTGTCTTTCAATCCGCGCAGGGTGTCGAAAAGGATTGATCTTAATTCGGTAATATCATTTTTAGTTTCCATTGATTTTCCTTGTAATAACCGCACGTAAACGAGTGACTTCTTTTATTTCTTCCGGGTAATTCTGAATCGAGTTTCTTTCCATTAATTCTTTTCTGCTTATCAATTCCAGATTGCTGATATCGCAATTTGTTTTGTCTCCATCTTTAAACGCTAGAGCGTAACCTTTAGGAGGGTATTCTCCGTGCGCTTTCTTCCAGTTTTCACGATGCAGCAGTCTGAATTTATATTTTCCTTCTTCAGTCTTTATATACAGATATCCGTCTTTGCTGCACCGTCTTATCGTGCCGACTGGCTTGCGATTCGGTGGAATTTGACCCGGCTTAAATCTGGTCAATATTGCTCTTCCTCCGCTGTCATAATTGATTCCTGCATTCCAGGCCAATGATCCTTTTATAAAGCGCCCATCCGCAGAAAAGCCACGCTTCAACCTATATTCATAACTCTTTCTGATGCCCAGTTTTTTGGCTTTTGATTCAATCTGTCTGCGGTTCAGAATTCCTCCGAAAAGCTCTTCCATCCTTTCAGGCGTAGAGTCAGGATAATGATCAAGCAATTTAATTTGCTCTGGCGTCCATTTGTGCATCATGCTGCCTTTTTAGCGTAAATCCTTGATGTTTTGCGCTTTTCAATTAAACCTTGTTTTGCAAGTACGTGGCGCACATATCTTGTGCTTGTCTTTAAACCAGAAGATATTTCACTGATTTTTTTATGTTTTTTGAACATGGAGATGATATCTTCTTTGATCTGTTTTTTGTGCGGAAACAGTTCTTTATTTCCCATAGTTACATATTTTCTAAAAACAACTTCGGACATTGGTTCGTCTTTATATTTTGGCAGAGCGTCAATCTCTTCAATCGCAAAGTAGATATCAATCGACCTTTTAAGTCCAAGCTGCAATTGCTTTTTGATCTCAATCATCATGATATTTTTATCTTCTTCGCTGTACATTTGATTTCTTTGTGTTCGGATTAAGCTTTTGTCTTCAACAGGCTTTGGTTCTGATTTTCTCAGGCAATCAGGAAAAGCATGACCAAAAGCCATCATCCAATGCCACTCTTTATTTATTTGTGTTTGCATGGTTAGAAATTAAGCTTGTTGTTTATCAGCAATTGCATCTTTCAATTTCAAAAGCTGCGCAGCGGAGATTGTGTATTCTTTAGATATCTTGTTAAGAACCCGGTCGAGCGTGAATTCGCCTTTCTTAATTCCGGACACCCAAGCATCAAAGTTAGAATCAAACTGCGCTTCCGGGAAAGACTCTTTATCAATCAGTTTTTTTACGTTGTATTGGCTGCGTTTGCCGCGAGCCGTTGCTAACAATATTTCAAGATCGTTTTCAATGTCGCTCAGGTGGCTTATTCTGATGCCGCCAATCTTAACGCCACCAAATTTCACTTCAGGGTCGCAGAATAGTTGCATCTTCCGACCTACCCATTCTCTGCCGTCATCGCCCCATGAAGCCAACAAAACGCGTCGCATTGATTTGCATGGTTTGTATGGCCTTCCATTCATGTTTTCGTATTCAATTGATACCGGCTGTTCTGCACTGCTTCCACGCTTAACCGCAGTTACTTTCACAATCATTGTTGTGCTAACCAAGTCATCAGCATTGAGCTGGTCACTCTTCGGAGTGATCGTGTCACGCAAATTTTCTATTCCGCTCATAGCCAAATCCTAGTAAATAATGTGTTTCAATCCACGCGCCCACGTGGGGCGCGACAATAAGATCGGTATTCATTTATGCTTCCTCCGTGAATTTCATGTTATCTATTAATGATTCTTCAAATCTATTTAATGCCCATTTTGGTACGCTTATTTCTTCAATCTCACTGTCGTATGCGGGCCATTGAGAAACATCTCTGCAGTAAGCATAAGTATTCAAATTTTCCCGGTATGTATGTTCACCAAGCTCAATGGATTCGTCGCAAATCCGATAAACTTTGATCGCGTATGGAGACTCGCTTTCTACTGTGATAAATATGAAATCTTGCAATCTTTCGCCAGTTATCCATTCGTATTGGTCAGAATAGAATGCAGCTTGAACGTGATACCCGTATGTAAAAATAGAGCGAGAGAATGCGTCATGTCGCGCGTCAGTCGTAGTTTTAAGATCGATAGCGATACCGTTATTAGTAAGCTTGTCGAATCTGTGTCGGCATACAATTCCAGTTTCCGGATCAGTTGCGAATCCGGATAATTCACAATGTCCTTGCAATTCCAATAGATTTTTCGCCACATGATTTGCATAAAGCGAATTCATAATTCCTTCAACTTTTTCACACTCGCTGGAAACAAGAACAAACTCTTCACTGTGAATTTTCTTGGCTTCTTTGTACTCAGAAGTGGTGCGGTCTTTTGCGTTACGCAGGAGGGTGAATGTCCTGTAAAACAAATCAGGCTCAAGGCATGCCATATGCAAGGCAGAACCAAGAACTTTATTGCGCGTCTCTTGCCGTTCTGGTGGATATTTAAAATGAGCAGGGCTGCGATTAACAAGTTTTAATCCGCTGTTGCTGACGCTGTCATGCGCATGGTAGATATCTGATGGCAATTCTTTTATGTAGCATGGTGGGATTATTTCTAGACCCTGTTTATATTGGATAATGTTCATGATGCCAATCTCTTCATTTCCTCATCAAACCGCTCTTTAGCAACCTTGCGCGCTTCGCCATACCCGTATTCAGTATTAAGATCAACTCCACCCATTGCAGCTTCGATAATTTGAATTTGATGCGCTAGATTTTTTTGATGCTGGCTGCCCTCGAATTCGTGATTTTCTTCCGCATGATCGCGCTCTATGTTTTCGAGTGCGCTTAAGACTGAGCACAAAACAGCGTGAAGTCCGTAACGGTCAATCATTACTTCTATCCGAGCAGTTCCGGTTTGGTAAACTGGATCGTTAATTTTGCTCACTTAATCACCTCCATTTTCCATTCAGAATTTCCTAGCAGCGCGTATACGTAATTCCAAGCTTCAAAGTAATTTGCAAAGTTCATCTTTGGAGTAAACCTGCAACAGCCTGGGATTAGGACGCGGCACTTCATTTTTCATCTCTCTTGCGGGCACCCAAAAAAGCCATGGCACCTTCATATGCCGGGTCGGTTTCCCGAATAAAGACTCCATCAACTAAAATACCTTTCCTATCTTTGATATCGTCGTAAGCAACACAAAGGCACTCTTCAAGACTCAGATCGTGCATTTCAGCAAGGATAATCATAGTTACCAAAACATCGCCCAAATCGTCGCGGATATCGTTTTGCTTGTTGACGTTATCAGCCAATTCTCCAACCTCAGATACACACTTAAGCATCTGAGACTTTGGGCATCCACCTTCAATCAAATTACGATCATTTGCCCACTGAATTACTTTTCCTATCATTTCTTTCATCACACCACCCCACAAGCAATCTGGTCTAAATAACCAAGAGCGACCAAGATCATAATCAGCGAAACAGTAAAGATAATTGCCCAGCCGGGTGTATGAAAGAATCCTGTGGATGCCTTGTAGTCCTTCCAGTCGATCATTCCTGAATCCAGTTTAATGCCACCCAAGTCTTGTTTAGTTTTCATAGCAAGCTCCTAAATAACCGTCAGCAAAGCCGCAACACACGCAGCCAGCATCACGATTTCCCTGATAATATTTGCGCCTTCCATTGCTTCTAATTCTTTTGTGCTCATTTTTATCTCCCATTAATCCGGGGCATTGCGCCCCGGTGGTCTGGTTTAGAATTGAATTTTTACCCGGTCGATTACTTCAACACATGCGCAATCAGCAGCGATTGTTGTTTGTGTCAAACCAGTGCGTCCGCTATGCGGGAATACACTTGCATTTAACCTGCTTTCGTATTCTTCGCACTTCGACTCATTAGCGAATCCTTCAACAACCATTTGCGAGTAGTGCTGCGCTGAATTGTTAGCTTGTTTCGTCAGCACAGTGCAAGCAGCTGTATAAGTAACTCCGCTTGCTGCATGCGCTTCAACAACTAAAAAACTTGAAGCAAAAACAATCATTAATAATGGTGCTAATTTCATTTTTTAATCCTTAAATAGAGAAGTAGTTTTTGTATCAACTCACATGCGCTCACGACTCACTGTGGCTGTTGATGTGAGTATATTACCATCAAGTAAATTAAAAAAGCAACCAGAATTTTAATTATTCATACATATAATACATAACATTCTAAATAATATAACATTTAACCAAACACTAAGAATAAATTGATATCTTGCTCTAAAAATAATACAATTAATATCAAATTTCACTTGACCTTTTAGTTTACTTTGGAGCAAGATGTGCAAATGGATAAATTAAGACAATATTTAAATAAATTAACGCCTAAAGAGCAAGAAAAATTTGCCAAAAAGTGCGGAACAACCATTGGTTATATGCGAAAAGTTATTTGCCTTGAAGGAAAATGTTTTTTCGGGCCTATAATTGCAAGAAAGATAGAAACAAATACTAACGGAAAAGTCACAAGAAAGTTAATGCGTCCGCATGACTGGAAAGAATATTGGCCGGAATTATCAAAAAGGAAGGCTAAAGTCGCATGAATATCTCTCTACCTCCCCTAATTGAGAATTCACGGCAAGAGCCAGTGTGCGGTAACGAACATAGTCCGATGGCTCTACATATACTTCCTTCAAGCGTTTTCGATAATGGCGCTTGGATTCAAACCACGAGTTTGATCGCTCAGATTCGTGGTTCTTTTTGGATGCTCCTTGCTGGAAGCCCTCCAGCAATTAAACCGCACTGTGATCATTCCGGTGCGGTTATTTTTTTGGATTGAGTGAATGAATAACAACTACGAATTACACCCGCTATGCACTCTATTCCCTCGCATGGCAGGTCAAGAGTTTCAATCATTAGTTGATGACATAAAAGCCAATGGATTAAGAGAACCAATAATTATTCACGAAGGGATGATTCTCGATGGCGGCAATAGATACCGAGCTTGTATTGAAGCTGGTATCGATCCTGAATTTATGGAATTTGGCGGCACAAATTTAGTTTCTTATGTTCTGTCTGCGAATCTTCATAGACGGCATATGACACCAGGCCAACAAGCGGCTATTGTTGCTAGTGCTCAGGATTGGAGTAAGGCAAATGGCAGGGGTGGTGATAGGAAATCAGATCAAAGTAGTTTAAACGACTTTGATACTGTCGAGAAAAGAGCGGCGATCGCTGGCGTTCATCGTGACACCCAGATTAAGGCTGATAAGGTTGCCAAAGCCGATCCTGAGTTATCAAAGAAGGTTGCTAAGGGTGAAATTTCACTTCCCGAAGCTGTTAAGTCAATAACTCCCAAAAAAACAAAACCTGAAGATTCAGAAAAGCCAGAATTTGATGAATCCGAATTGATGGCCGAAATGGCTGGAGAAATCAACTTATCCGATGAGTTGGAAAATGCCCACAAAGAAATAGATCGTCTAAATAAAATCATAGAGTCAGATGATCAGCTTGCCACTGCCATGGCAGAAAACAAACGCTTAACCGAATTATGCCGCGTCATTGAAGAGCGTGCGCGTGGATATCAATCCTCTGAAAATGCGGCTGTACGTAAAGCCAAAATGTGGAAAGAGAAATTCGAGAAGCTTGAGCGTCAAGTCAAAGCTGCTGGATTGGTAGAGTTCTGATGCAACCGGCTTTAATCGATTACGAAGCAAATTATAACGCAGCTGCGTTTCCGGCTCCGCGTGAGTTTCAGGAAACTGCGCATGGCAAGCTTAGGCAAGGTGCGCGCGATGGCCATAGATGCCAGTTGCTTATGAGTCCAACCGGATCGGGCAAAACATACCTGGGCATGCGCGCCATCCATGAAGCATTACTAAAAGGTAAGCGCGCGATGTTCGTGTGCGATCGCACAACTTTAATCAATCAAACCTCAGAAGTTGCAGATCAATACGGATTGTCAGCTCACTCAATAATTCAAGCCGGTCACTGGCGTTACGATTCCAGAGAGCAGTTCCAAATTGCAAGCGTTCAAACTTTGGCGCGCAGGTCATGGCCTGATACTGATTTGATAGTGATCGATGAAGCGCATGCGCAATATAAAGCATGGACAGACCATATCCAAACATTCGAGGGTCATGTAATTGCGCTATCTGCAACCCCATTCAGCAAAGGTCTTGGAAAATTATTTAGTAATCTGATTAACGCTGCAACCATGGATGAGTTAACTCAATCCGGCGTTCTGGTTCCTATGCGTGTTTATTCTTGCACCAAAATTAATATGGTTGGTGCTGAGACTGCTGGCGGCGAGTGGACAGATCGTGCATCGGAAGAGCGCGGCATGGACATAATCGGCGATGTGGTTATTGAATGGCAGAAACATGCTCAGAATCGCAAAACAATAGTCTTTGGTGCAACGATACATCACTGTGAAGAAATGTGCAGACAGTTCAATGAATCTGGAATCATGGCTGCTACATTCACTTCCGATACGTCAGCAGCAGAACGCGCAGCATTACTCAAAGAATACTCAAAACCTGACAGCCATTTAAAAGTATTGATATCAGTTGAAGCTTTGGCAAAAGGATTTGATGTGCGTGATGTCGGTTGCGTGTGTGATTGCCGTCCGCTTAGAAAGTCACTATCAACAGCAATTCAAATGTGGGGTAGGGGGCTTAGATCGTCACCTGATACCGGAAAAGAAGATTGCATATTGCTGGATTTCTCAGGAAATATTATTCGGTTTGCTGATGATTTTTCTGACATTTATTACAACGGTCTTGATCAGTTAGATGCAGGAGAAAAATTAGACAAAGCAATCCGGCGCGATGATGAAGAAGAAAAAGAACCAAGCAAATGTCCGTCATGTGGATTTAGTCCGTGTGGCAAGCGATGCATATCATGCGGTCATGAGCGTACACCTAAAAGCCTGATTGAGCATTTGCCGGGCGAAATGATGGAAGTGAAGATCGGCAAACACAAACTTGCTGACGATCACAAACATTTATGGGAACAGCTTTGCACATATACCCGTTCACACGGCAAACCAGAAACAGCTGCGGCGCGCGCATGGTATCTATTCCAAGACTTTGCAAAAGCAAAACCACAAAAACAGTGGAAGTTTGACGAACAGCCGAACGTGCCTATTTTCCAAGCAACGCTTAATCAAATCAAGCGCAAGCAAATAGCATACGTGAACGGTATCAAGAAAGGAGCGAGAGCATGAGTTTTATGAACTTTGCCGCCGCTTGTGGCTTGCTTCCAAAATCAATAATTTCAGACGCGAAAATTCATCGATGTGCAACGCTTAAGCATCCTCGCGGCACGAACGGCGCGTATATGTTCGATGGCAAGCGGGGATGGTGCATGAGCTGGGATTCCGGTCAAGGTGTTCAGTGGTGGAATGATCCAACAGCAAAACCATGGACAGAACAAGACAAAAAGCAATGGGCTGATAAGCGCCGTGCTGAAATTCAGCAGAAAGAAATTGGATATAAAAAAGCAGCCGAGAAAGCGTCTCAATTGCTCTCAGACTGCGTAGTAGACGCTCACCCATACCTCAGATCAAAACAACTCCCACACGTGCAAGGAATGGTTAATTCAGAAGGTTCCTTGTTGATACCCATGAGAGATTTTTTAACAAATAAATTATCCGGTGTGCAATCGATTTTCTTCAATGAAAACCGGGATGGATTTGTTAAGAAGTTTTTGCCGGGCATGAGAGCTAAAGGTTCTGTATTCAATATCGGGTCGGGGAAAAGAACGATCCTTGTTGAAGGATATGCGACAGCTTTGAGCGTCTATGAAGCGGCCAAAAGAATGAACCTTGATGTAAGTGTCATGAGCTGTTTTTCGGCGCTCAATATGGTGTTTGTGGCTCAGAAAAAAGGCCATTTCATCATGGCAGATAACGACAAATCAAAAACCGGTGAGCTTGCTGCAATTGAAACAGGTTTGCCATGGCATATGCCGGTCAACGAGGGCATGGATTGGAATGATGTGCATGCTGAATATGGATTGATGGAAGTTTGTTTGGCAATAAAAGATTTACTTAGAAAAGTAGCTTAGTTTTACAAATACCAGGGGGGCCATAACCCAGCCCTAGCGGAACAGTTGTCAGGGTTGCCGCGATAAACGTGATTAACCGAGGCCCGAAAGGCGAAAAGAAAAACCACCTCGGGGTTAGGCAATAGTTGACGGTGAAAATCCGGTGAGCCTCTCTATTCTAGATAAACCCGGCCTGACCGCACATTTTTTTGAGCGCAAGGGGGTGAGGTGCTACGAACTGAACGATGTAAGGAACTTAGGTTTTTCGTGGCAAGCAAGCTATACCGTTTCGCCATGGTTAATAGACTGAAAAGACAGCAGCTTCGCAAAATTAGGAAGGTAGTAATTGGGGGATAAATATGACGAATTGTAGAACGTGTGGATCGGAAATCACTTTTAAGAATATCGATGGGACATTTCACCCAATAAATTTGGATGGAAGCGCGCATCACGATATTTGCAGAACGATAAGAAACGAAAAGGTAAAGAGTTTGGGTAACACCTTCACTGATAACAAAGGCAATGGTTATTTGGATAAAGACGGAAAGAAACTTTATATGACTATGAGTAGCCGGGTGATTCGTGGGAAGCATTACAAAGAGTCGGCATGTGACTGCATACCATGGGAATGGTGCCAAAAATGCGCGTAACAGTAACCAAACAATTCAAGAAAGACTTCGACCTATGCATGAAGCACTACGAAGTAACCGGCGAAGAGTTGGACTATGAAAAAGCAAGATGCAGGGAAAACATGGAAGAAGCGACACGGTGTTACGAATCGATAGCGGATGGATTAAGGAAAGAGCAATGCGCCAAATAACCATCCCAGAATGGCTAAAAGAGTTACCAGGAAAGGCGACACTAAACAGCAGGGATATATGCGGCTTGTTTGGTTATAAGCACACAAGCGGCGGATGTTGCCATCATATTCAGGATGGGCGATTGCCGCCGCCAAGTTACATGCAGCGCGGTTTGTCATGCAGCAAAAAATATCAGTGGTACGTAAAGGACGTAATTAAATTTATCAACGAAAAAGGAGCAACAAAGTGAAGACAGTATTGTTTTACATCGGCGTATTTGTTTTGGGTATCACGGGCAACGTTGCAGCTAATGCAGCAACATCTTACAAATTCGAAGTAACTGAAAACGGCAATATTTGGGCAACAGTAGCACCTAGCAGCGCAGATTATTCAAACAAACTTTACCTAGTGATTAATGGCGAAAAATCAGAAATGTTTGTTGATAACAAATCAAGCTACTGGTCGAAAATTGACTTCGGATATTTCGAGAAAGGCGACAAGGTTAGTTTTGCTGCTGAGGTATCGAATACAGGCGACATATGGTGGGATAACAGTTTAAAAAACTCTGACTTTATGCCACACATGCAGACTTTGACAACGGTCGAGCGTGATTACGTTTTCACTGGATTTGAGGACATGAAATTCGGAGGCGATATGGACTTTAATGATATCGGTGCGTACTGGACAAACGTTAGCGTCTCCCCAGTTCCAGAACCCTCAACCTACTTAATGTTACTAGCCGGACTGCTGCTTGTTTATCTGTCGAGAAAAGGTGGCGGCGGTGGTTGCATAGGGCGCGGCATTGGTGGATCAGGTAGATCGGTTTAACGAGGAAATAAAATGTACCCAAACGAATGGAAAGGTAGCACAGATAGTAAAGAAGGAAGCTCTTTTGTAAAAATAGATGGCGTTGAGTACAGCTTAGAGCTGAAGTCCTTTGAAGATCATCAGATGCTTTGCATGATGTTGGATATGGCCTTTGATCAAGGGAAGTCTTTTGGATCTGATGTAATGAGATCGCACATTACAAAAGCCATGGAAGACGCCAATCGAAACCGTTAAATACGTTGAATTCTGGTGGAAAAAATGAATAGAAAGGTGTCTTGGTTTAGTTGCGGCGCTGCTTCAGCTATTGCAACAAAATTATCCAATCCTGATGTTATTGCGTATTGCGAAACTGGAAGTGAGGATTATGACAACAAGAGGTTTATGACTGAATGTGAAAAATGGTTTGAAAAAGAAATAACTCTTCTTGAAAACCAAGAATATGACAGCACGTGGGACGTTTGGCAGAAGAGAAAATATCTTGCCGGAATATCTGGCGCGCCATGCACTGGAGAACTTAAGG
>ERZ761609.2667-NODE-2667-length-12833-cov-7.143215_pt1 | contig 12833 bp, 11 predicted proteins | sample MGYA00511163_ERZ761609 | MGnify/ENA primary metagenome ERZ761609 (study PRJEB28899, sample SAMN02445070) | bioreactor sludge metagenome | biome: EBPR sludge | place: Australia: Brisbane, Thorneside Wastewater Treatment Plant | collected 2011-12-16 ... | reverse complement strand
GACCGCGCCCGGGCTGGCAAACATATTGTGCGGGATCGGGATGTCGTCCTCGCGCCAGTAGGTCGGACGGCCATAGCGCACGCCCATATACAGCCGGTCGCTGAACTCGGAGCCGTCCAACCGTTCGTTGACTCCACCGCTCGCGCCGGAGTAGATCAGCAGCCCCTTGTACATCTCGACCAGTTCGTAATCAATCAGGCGCGCGCTGCGGATCGAGCCGACGCGCGGCGGCGTCAGCGTGTAAAAGACCGCCGAGAAGCGCGTCAGGCCGCCTTCGGCATAGTGTTCGTAGACCAGATCCGCCTGACCGACACCCGCCTGCGGCCGCACCAGCGGCGGCGCGTTCGAGATCTTCGCCACAATCGGGCGGCGCTGCAGCACGGCCGGATCGTCAACGACCAGCCCGGTCAGCGGGTTGACGTCCAGCGGAAACTGCACCGGCCCCAGCGCCCCGGCGATCGGTGCCGGGAAATCGGTCGTCGCTTCGAACACAGACGGGTCGGTCACGCCCAGTGCCGGGTCAAGCGCGGGCGTCGGTTCAGGCTGTGAGGCTGACTGCGCCTGCGCGCAGGCGGTCACGGCCAGTAACGCTAACAGCAGGAGGGTTTTCCAGCGCAACGCGGGTTCCTTTCGCTGTCCGGATACACCAGATGGCGTCCAGCATAACCCGCGCCCCGCCGAAGCGGCAACCCGCGCTTTCCCGCCGCCGCCCTGACGCAACCGCCCGCCAAAACCGGCACATTCAGCCTGCATTTCTGGCATCCGATCTTTTTACTCTGTACAATGTGCGCAAACGGTTGAGTCTACTGGCAAGCAGGGAGGGAATCGCATGGAACTCGGGATTATCGTCATGCTGGCAATCATCATACTCGATGTGCTCGTCATGGTGTTTGTGATGCGCGTCGGCTCGAAACACGATAAGCACAACGAAACCGACTCTGTCGGCTCGTCGGATGCGCTCGCGCGCATGCAGCAGACGGGTATGCGCATCGTCACCCATAACGGCGACGGCAGTTCCCAGTCGTAAGCCCAGATGATGGTCTTCGGACTGCTCCGGCAGCTGCGCAGTCGTAGTGTTTCCGAGCGCATCGCAGCGATCCGCGCCGCGCCCGGTTACCCGCCTGACTGGCGTGTCACCCGCCGCCTAATTCAGATCGCGCAGCGTGACCCGCATGCCGAAGTCCGCGCTGCTGCGATCCAGGCGCTGCGCCTGATCTACCGCCAGCTTTCACGGCGCGACCACCGGCGGCAGTACGCCGCCGTCAAGCGCCTGCTGGAGCGTGAGAGCGCTCTGGAAGCCGAATCCGGCCCGCTGCCTGCTGACGACAGCGTCGCCAGCGACCAAGAGAAACCGCAGCCGGTCGACCGCAGTCCGGACGCGGCTAAGAAGTCAAAACCTGAAGTCCGTCCCACGCCACCGCGCGAAGTCCCGCCGCCCATGCCGTCGCAGCCGATCCCGTCACCTTCACCGGTGCCACCGCCGTCACTCGAGATCCCTTCGCTTAAGCCCCCGCCCAAAATGGAGGAACGCCCGCGCGAAGCGATTCCCGCCGAGTCGCAAGACGCGCCCATTGAGGTGACCGAGGGCGGCAGCGACGTCCAGTTCGCGTGCTATTACCCGCGCGACGTCGAACCGGAAGTCTGGCAGCCGCTGGCGGCATATATCTATCGCGGCAGTTCAGCGCAGGCAACGATCGCCGATGCGATCGAGGTCTTTGGCACGCAGCTTGAGACCATGCGCCGCACGACCACCGACGCCGCGGTGAAGATCCCCGAAGGCACGCTGATCACGGCGACGCCTCAACTCGACGGTTTCCAGTTCAACCCGCCGTCGGTCACGATTGGCTTCTTCGAGGCCTGGCACCGGCTGGATTTCAAGCTGCGGGCAATGACCGCCCCGCTGAACCTGTCCGCGAACGGTTTCATGAGCTTCACCGTCGAAGGCGTGATCATCGCGCAGGTGCCATTGTCGGTGTTCGTCGGCAAGGCGTCGGCCCAGCCCGTGACACTCACCGGCGGGACGTCGCGTCTGTACACGTCGATCTTCTGCAGCTACAGCCGCGACGATGCCGCGATCGTCAACCGCGTTGAGCGCGCCTACCGCATCCTCGGCTTCGACTTCCTGCGCGACGTCCACACGCTGAAAAGCGGTCAGGACTGGAACGACGCGCTCTACGACCTGATCCGGCGCGCGGACATCTTCCAGCTATTCTGGTCGCAGACGGCAGCCAGTTCCGAGTTTGTCGCGCAGGAATGGCGCTACGCGCTCGAGCTTGACCGCGATGAGGTCAACTTCATCCGGCCGGTCTACTGGCAGGAGCCGATGCCGCCCGTGCCGCCGGAACTCGGCCACATCCATTTCGCCTTTGACCCGCAGCTTGATGATGACGTCTAAACCGGGGACGACGCCAGCGCCAGCGCATCACAGAATCGGGTAGACTCTCGCCTAAATCGAACTTTTGCAAAAAAACGAAATCGTGTACTATCTTAGCGGTTGGCGCACTGCGCGTCGGATTACTTCACCAATTCGCCTGCAATGGTGGTGGCTCTGCTATAGGAGTAGAAACATGGTTGACTTCGAGGATTTTCTCTACCTGAAGCACGCTGGCGACGGCGACCTGGACGAGAAATACGAGGACGACGAGCTGGAAGAGGATTTCGAGTACGAAGAGTACGAGTACGAAGAGTACGACTACGAGGAATACGAATACGAGGAAGATGAAGACTAACGTCGCCTCGAACGGAGTCCGCCGCGCCGCGCTAAACGCACAATAACAACGAAGAACGGGAGTCGACGTCGACTCCCGTTTGTTTAGTGGTTCTTACTTACCCGTGTAGTAACCCGTGCGGCGCCCTAGCTGCGGTCAAAGATCAGCCTGGGGAGCTGCCGCAGCTTCGGCACTTCACCGGCCAGCAGCGTCTGCACGCGGAACATGCGCCCCGCTACCCAGAACAGCCCCAGCGCCGTGACCAGCATCAGCCCCTGTGACACGAGGATCTGCCACAGCGGAACCTCGACCAGCAGCACGCGCATCAGCATCGCAATCGGCGACGTCAGCGGCACCATGCTCAGGATCGTCGGCACGGTCGCGTTCGGATCGCTAACGAACACCGGCAGCAGGATCAGCGGCAGCACCGACGGCAGGATGAAGGCAGTCGCGAACTGCGGGCCCTCACGTGTTGACGTCGAGATCGCGCCAACCGCGCCAAAGATCGCGGCGAACGTCAGATAGCCGAGGATAAAGTTCCCGGCGATCACCAGCACCGTGAGCGCGTCAAGGTTGACCGTGCCGCGCACCAGCGCCAGAATCTGCGTGAACGCGTCCGACGAGAACAGCACCGCCCCGCCGATCACCACCCATGTCCCAATCTGCAGCAGACCGAGCAGGCCGTTCGCGAGTACCTTGCCCATCAGAAGCTGCATCGGCCGCACGCTCGAGATCAGGATCTCGATGATGCGCGACTGCTTCTCCTCGATGACGCTCTGCATCAGGTAACCGGTCGAGGCGAAGGCCGTCATCATGTAGGCGATCACAAACACATACACCACCCAGAAGTCGGATTCTTCGCTGCGCGCCAGCCCATCGCTGCCCGCCGGTTCTTCGACAAGCTGAATGTTGACCGTGTTGAACGTGCTGCCCGAGTCGATGCGCGTTAGCACCGCTTCCGGTACCTGATCACGGATCTCGTTGAGCAGCATGACTTCCAGCGGGCGGTCGTTGACCGGCGCGGGCGACATGCGCGGGATCCACATCTCGACGTCGCCGGTTTCGGCGTAGTCCTCCGGCAGGTAGATCACGTGGGCGATCTCGCCCGCCGTGAGCGCCGCTTCTGCTTCCGCGTTGCTCTCATAGCGGATGATGTTTTCCGGCGGCGTGTGGGCAAACAGCCCGCTGGCGTCGATCACACCGACCGGTTTGTCGGTATCAAGGGTCATGAGCATCTGTACCGTTTGCGGGTTGATGTTCATGGTCATGCCACTGAACAGGCCGCCGCTCAACTGCGAGATGACGATCAGGATCAGCGGGATGCCGAGCGTGGTGAAGATGTAGCCCCGGCGGCGCACATTGCGCATAAACTCATAGCGGAAGATCCGCAGCATATTGCTCATTACACTCCCTCCCGCGTGACCGGCGCGGTCGTCTGAACCGCCCCGCCCGATCCCGGCCGGATTGCCTTCAAGATACCTAAGGGCGAGAACTTCTTCCCGTACAGCAGCATGCCCCAGCGGAACACGCGCGCCGACAGCCAGATCAGCAGTACGGTCGCCAGTGCGGTCACGGCGATGCTCGCCACGATCTCCCACAGCGGGACGGCCGTCATGCTCATGCGGAACACCACCGTCATCGGCGCGGTGAACGGGATGAACGTCAGCACCTGCGCCAGCGTGCCGTTCGGCTCCGTGATGAACGCGACCATCGCGAACAGCGGGATCATGAACGGCAGGATCAGCAGACCGGTAAGCTGACTGCCTTCCTGCTCCGAGCCGACCAGCACGGCCAGACCGGCCTGCAGCGAGGCCATCATCAGGAACGACAGCACGAAGAAAACCAGCGCCACCAGCATCACGTCCAGCGGCAGTGACAGGCCGTTCAGGAAGTCGGTCTGCTGCGCCAGCCCCAGCACCACCAGCAGCATGCCGAAGATGATCGCGACCTGCGTCAGCCCGACCAGTCCCAGACCGAGGATCTTGCCGCCCAGGAGCTGCATCGGCCGGACGCTCGTCACTAGCACTTCCATGATGCGGTTGGTCTTTTCTTCGACCAGGCTGTACATCATGAACGAACTGGTCGTCATCGACGAGAACACCATGAACATGCCGAACAGCAGCGGCAGCAGGAACAGCAGCACCAGCCCGTCACCGCTGACCGTGCGGTTCGTGTCCAGCGCGCGTACGGTAAGTTCACCCGTAGCCACTTCGAAACGCTCCGCCGGGATCGGCGTGTCGACGTTCGCCAGCAGATTTTGCAGCAGCATGGTGTCGATCCGGTCGGTGATCGCTTCCGGCACCGGCTGGAGGCTGTAGACGTTGATACGCCCATCCTGCAGATAGTTGGCGGTGACCTCAAAGTAGACGCCAATCTCGCCAGCATCCAGCGCGGCGCGCGCCGCTTCTAGCGAGTCGAAGCGCTCAAAGCGGCCGACGGCCTCCTCCGGGATGACATCCGGCTCCAGCAGCGACTCGGCCGACAGGTCGACGTAGCCGACGCGCGCAAAATCCTCCAGCGGACGGTCAGCGCTCTGTGTCGCCAGCGTGGTCGACAGCAGGAAGATCGCGCCGATCATCAGCGGCATACCCAGCGCTCCGGCCAGGAACGACGGCCGGCGCACGTTGGTCAGATACTCGTTACGGATAATCGCCCACAGTTTTTTCATCGGATCTGCTCCTGATCGACCGGCGCCCCGGCAACCTGAATAAAGATGTCCGTCAGGCTGGGGACGGCCAGTTCGAAGCGATCAACCTCGTGACCGGGGGACGCGGCAATCTGCGACAGCAGATCGTTGGCGGTCACCTGATCCTTCATCAACAGCTTGAAGCCCTGACGCCCGTTGTTGACCGCGTGGACTTCAGCGACGCCAGGCAGCGATGCCCAGTTACCCTGACCTTCGACGATCACGGCATGTGTTGCGTAGCGCCGCCGCACTTCGTCGACGTCACCGTACAGCGCCTGGTGGCCGCGGTTGATCATCAGCAGGCGGTCGGCCATTTCCTCGACCTGGCTCATCTGGTGCGTAGACATGATGATCGCCGTGCCGCGCCTGCGCAGATCCAGCACCAGTTCCTTGACCACCAGCGTATTGACCGGGTCCAGGCCGGAGAACGGCTCGTCGATAATGATCATGTCCGGCTCGTGAATGACCGTCACCGCGAACTGGACTTTCTGCTGCATACCCTTCGAAAGTTCGCTGACCTTCTTCTTGGCGACGTCCCCCAGAGCCAGGAAGCTGAGCAGTTCCATGGCACGGGTGCGGGCTTTGCTCTTAGGCATGCCCTTGAGTTCGCCGAGATACGTCATCATGTCGATGACTTTGACGTTCCGGTACAGGCCGCGCTCCTCCGGCAGGTAACCGATCCGGTCTTTCGTGCGGTCGTTGATCGGGCCGCCCAGCACCGTGATCTTGCCTTCGTCCGGCTTGAGGATGTCCAGAATCATGCGCATCGTCGTCGATTTACCGGCTCCGTTCGGCCCCAGCATGGCGAAAATCTCGCCGCGCCGGACTTCAAAGGAGATGTCGTCAACCGCCTTGAATGTGCCGAAGGACTTCGACACGTGATCTACGGTCACAGCGATGTTGGGAGAACTGTTCATGTTGACTCACACCTTAATGTATTGGAACTCAGCTAGCCGTGTATAATAGGTTAGCGTGAACCCGGAACGTATCTAGACTAGTATACGTACGCAGGGATCGAAAAGTTTCCCGAAACACCCGGTCTCCATGCGAAAAGAATTGACGTTCACGGGATTTGCGTACGTTCAACAATTCAGTTACACTCTGTAGTAGAGTGACTGCGAATACTTCAGCGTACGGTTCGCCATATTCTGGTCGGAGTACTTGATGAAAAAGACAATCCTCGTGGTTGACGACGAAGTAGGAGCATTGACGCTCATCGGCATCATGCTAGAGCGCGGCGGTTTCAGCGTCCTGAAGGCCAAGAACGCAGCAGATGCCCTCGCCGTCCTCGACCAGAATCTGCCAGACCTGATCATTCTGGACGTGATGATGCCCGGCGGCATCGACGGGATCGAACTGTGCGCGATGATCCGCCAGCGCCCCGACACCGGCACCCTCCCCGTCCTGATTCTGTCCGCGCGCAACGACGCTGAGAGCATCATGCGCGGCATGGAAGCAGGCGCGAACGACTACCTGCCCAAGCCGATCCTGCACCATGACCTCGTGTCCAAGGTGCGCACCATGCTCACGCAGGCCGAGACCAGCTAGACATTCATGCGCACGTCATGAACGGCCAGTAATCCCCAAAACGAACGCGCCAGCCCTTTGCGGACTGGCGCGTTTTTCGTGGTCATTTACGCAGGGCGCTAATCTTCAGTCAGATCGCCGGGGCGCACCGCTTCGATCGCCACCCAGTCGCCGTCGATGCGGACGCGCGTCGGCGTCAGGCCGGCGGTGACCAGCGCCGCCTTGACGTCCTCAATCTGCTCGGTGATGATGCCGCTGAAGATCGCGCGGCCGCCGGGACGGACGATCTGCCCCAGCCCTTCGCCGCACATCTGAATGATGATGCGCGCCAGAATATTCGCCAGCAGCAGGTCATAGCGCCGCGCCGACGACAGCACCTGCGCCAGACTCCCGCGGAAGGCGGTGATCTTACCCGCGACGCCGTTGACAGCGGCGTTCTCCAGCGTCGCCTCGACCGATATCGGGTCGATGTCGACGGCTACGACGCTCGCCGCGCCCAGCTTCACCGCCGCGATCGCCAGGATGCCGCTGCCCGATCCCAGATCCAGCACCTGCAAACCGGGGCGCATCAGGTCTTCCAGCGACGCCAGACATAACTGCGTGGTGGCGTGCGTCCCGGTGCCGAAGGCCATGCCCGGATCAAGCGCGATTTCGATGTCGTCGGGCTGGAGTTCGGCCTCCTCCCACAGCGGGCGCACGATGATGTGCCGTCCGATGCGCACCGGGTGATAGTGCACCTTCCAGGCGTTCGCCCAGTTCTGCTCGTCGATGACGGCGTAGACCGGCGTCAGGTTGAGCGGGGCCAGCGCCGCCTCGATCTGCTGGCGGGCGGCCGGGGCATCCTCATCATCGGGCACATAGGCGCGCACGACCAGTTCGTCGGGCGGCGGTACTTCGCCATCGTCGAAGCGATCCGGCATGATGCCGACATGCTCGACCGACACGCCCTGATAGCCAAAGTCGCCGAGCAAATCGGCGACAGCGTCGGCCTGTTCAGGCGCGACGGTCAACGCAATTTCAAGCCACTGCATAAGGTTTACTCGCCTGACGGATTATCACCGGTGAAAAAGCCGCGCACCCGTTCGAAGAACGGCTTGTCGCTGTCCTTCTCGCGCGCCTGCGGCTGGACTTCCGTCCCGAAGCTCTGCGCCAGCTCCTGGAACAGCTCGCGCTGGCGGTCGGTGAGGCGGTTGGGCACTTCCACGTAGACCGTCACCAGTTGATCGGCGCGGCCGGCGCTGGTGCCGTCACTGCGCAGACGGGGGAAGCCCTTGCCGCGCAGCCGGAACGTCTTGCCGCTTTGTGTGCCTGCGGGGATGCTCAATTCGACCTCGCCATCAACCGTGGGAATGACAATCTTGTCGCCGAGCGCGGCCTGCGCCACGTTGATCGTCACGTCGAGCAGGATGTCGTTTTCCTGCCGGCGGAAGAATTCGTGCTCACGGACATGGATAAAGACCGACAGATTGCCGCGCGGGGCGTCGACGTCACCGAAGTCGCCCTCACCGCGCACCTGCATCTCGAGGCCTTCACGGACGCCCGCCGGGATCTTGATCTTGAGGACAGCACGCTTGCGCAGACGGCCGCTGCCATCGCATTTGCGGCAGCGGTTGGGGATCGTGGTGCCCTTGCCGCCGCACGTCGGACAGGTCGCGACGCGCACCATCGAACCGAGGAAAGTCTGCTGCACCTGCCGGACTTCACCGGTGCCGTTACACTGCGCGCACTTGATCGGCGCACTTCCCGGCGCGGCGCCCGAGCCCGTGCATTCGTCGCATACTTCGAAGCGCTCAAACTCGACCTCGCGCTCGACGCCGAACACCGCTTCTTCAAACGTGACGTTGACATCGACTTTGCGATTGCCGCCGGCCCGCGGGCCGCGCCGCCGCCCGGAGGACGACGTCCGCGCGCCGCCGAAGGCGCTCATGAACTCCTCGAAGATCTCCTCGAAGCCGGTCGCGCCGCCGAAACCGCCGCCGCCCATCCCGGCCCCGGCGACTCCGGCATGACCGAAGCGATCGTAACGGGCGCGCTTCTCATCGTCGGACAGTACCTCGTAGGCTTCGTTGATCTCCTTGAAGCGTTCCTCGGCATCCGTTTCCTGGCTCACATCCGGATGATACTGGCGCGCCAGACCGCGGAACGCCTTCTTGATATCATCCTTGGATGCCGAGCGCGATACGCCCAGTACGTCGTAGTAATCTTTCGCCATAGTCGGTCACTGCCCGTCGTTTACTTGAGTTTTCGGTCACTGCGGAGCGCGGTCAGGCCGCGGTCGAGCCTATTGTGCCATCCGGCCCTATACGGACTCAAGGGCGTAATGGGATTGTCATTACGCCCTTGATCGGTTTCAAGCTTCTGGCGGGTTAGGCCTCGGTGAATTCGGCGTCGATGACGTCCTCGTCACCCTTGCCACCGGCTGCCCCCGGTTCGCCGCCGGCCGCCGCGCCTTCCGCGCCGGGCTGCTGGCTGTACATGCTGCCGCCCAACTGCTGGATATGCTGCGCCAGCGTCTCGGTCGCGGCCTTGACCGCGGCCAGGTCACCGCTGCCGGACTTCTGCTTCTCCTCGGCCGCGCGCACCGCTGCGATCAGTTCGTTGGTCTTGGTGACCGCGTCCGCGGGCAGCTTGTCGGCAAAGTCGCGCAGCAGCTTCTCCGCGGTGAAGATTGTGCTTTCTGCCTGGTTCATCACTTCGGCAGATTCCTTGCGCTTGGCGTCGTCGGCGGCATGCTTCTGCGCCTCGTCCACCATGCGCTTGATCTCGTTCTCGTTCAGGCCGCTTGACGCGGTGATCGTGATCTTCTGCTCACGGCCGGTCGCCTTGTCCTTGGCGCTCACGTTCAGGATACCGTTGGCGTCGATGTCGAAGGTGACTTCGACCTGCGGCACGCCGCGCGGGGCCGGCGGGATGCCGTCCAGAATGAAGCGGCCCAGGGACTTGTTATCCGCGGCCATCGGGCGCTCGCCCTGCGTCACGTGGATCTCGACCTGATTCTGGTTGTCCGACGCGGTCGAGAAGACCTGCGTCTTTTTCGTCGGGATCGTCGTATTGCGCTCGATCATCGGCGTCGCCACACCGCCGAGCGTCTCGATGCTCAGCGACAGCGGCGTCACGTCCAGCAGCAGGATGTCCTTGACATCACCGGCCAGCACGCCGCCCTGAATGGCCGCGCCCAGCGCCACCACTTCGTCAGGGTTCACGCTGCGGCTCGGCGCGCGGCCGAAGAACTTCTCGACCGCTTCCTGAATCGCCGGCATACGCGTCATACCGCCGACGAGGATCACGTCAATGATGTCGCCCTTCGCCAGCCCGGCATCCTTGAGTGCGGCCTCGCACGGCTTGATGCTGGCGTCGATCAGGTCGCGCACCAGGTTTTCCAGCTTGGCGCGCGTCAGTGTCACGTTGAGGTGCTTCGGCCCGGTCGCATCCGCCGTGATGAACGGAAGCTGGATCTCGGTGCTGAGCGTCGTCGACAGTTCCTTCTTGGCCTTCTCCGCTGCTTCCTTCAGACGCTGAAGCGCCTGACGATCCTGGCGCAGGTCGATGCCGTGCTCAGACTTGAACGAGTCCGCCAGCCAGGTGATGATGCGCTCGTCGAAGTTGTCGCCGCCCAGGTAGGTGTCACCGTTGGTGCTGCGGACTTCAAAGACGCCGTCGCCCATTTCGAGGATCGAAATGTCGAACGTGCCGCCGCCGAGGTCATACACAGCGATGTTGCCGCTCTTGCGGTCGCCCATGCCGTAAGCCAGGCTCGACGCAGTCGGTTCGTTGATGATGCGCATCACTTCCAGACCGGCGATGCGGCCCGCGTCCTTGGTGGCGTTACGCTGGGCGTCGTTGAAGTACGCCGGGACGGTGATGACGGCCTTTTCGACCTTCTCACCGAGATAGGCTTCTGCGTCGGCCTTGATCTTCTGCAGGATCATCGCCGAGATTTCCGGCGGGCTGTAGTCGCGCTCGCCAAGCTTCACGCGGGCGTCGCCGTTGGGCGCGGCCGACACGTGATAGGGTACGTGCTTAATCGCTTCCTGGACTTCGTTGTCGTTGAACTTGCGTCCCATGAAGCGCTTGATCGAGAATACCGTGTGCTCAGGGTTCATGACGGCCTGATTGCGCGCCACCTTGCCGATGAGGCGCTCGCCGTTCTTGTTGACGGCAACCACCGACGGGATCAGGCGTTCGCCTTCAGACGAGGGAATGACGACCGGCTCGCCGCCTTCCATCACGGCGACTACCGAGTTGGTGGTTCCCAGGTCAATACCGATAATGCGTCCCATGTGTTCTGATGCTCCTCTTGCTGTTCGTCGTCAGACTCGTGAATGTGTGTGAATGGGTGATTGATGTGTTAGCTCTTGACCCGCACCAGCGCGAGGCGCAGTACGCGCTCACCGCTGATGTAGCCCTTTTGGAGCGTCGCGGTCACGCGCCCGCTCTCCATGTCGCTGCTGTCGTCCATGGCGACAGCTTCGTGCTTGTTGGGATCAAATACCTCGCCCACAGGATCCAGCGACTCTACGCTGTACTCGCTCAACAGCTTGTGCAGCTTCGGCAGCAGCAGCATGGTACCCTTTACCCACGGATGCTCCGTGAGATCCTGCGGAATATTCTGCGCGGCGCGCTCGAAGTCGTCGACGATCGGCAGCAGGCTCTTGAGCGCGTCGTAACTGCCGTTCGCCTGACTCTCGCGGATCTCGCGCTCGATGCGCTTCTTGTAATTCGCAAATTCGGCACGCTCGCGCTGCCAACCGGTGAGGTATTCATCCGCCTTACCCTGCAGCGCGCGCACCATGTCGTTCGCGTCCCCCGCGCCCGGCGTGGAAGCGGCAGTATCTTCAGCCCGCGACGCCTCGTTCTCGGCGGCCGTCGGCTGAGTCTGCTCATCCACGGCGTTGGTCTCTTCGTTCGCCAATTGTTGCTCCCTCCAGGAGATAAAAACGGATGAAATTCGGTCGTCAGTATAGCAGTGGCATAATAGAATTGTGTTAGCAAAGTTGAGAATCGTATCAGAACTTCACCAGAATTGCCGGGTATCTTACGGATTCACCCGGTGACCTTCACCGGCGTGTTATACTGACGATTAAGAACATTGACCCGGATTGTATCCTCCCGGAGCCTGTACACCGCATGCCGCGCATTTACCGTCTGCACCGCCGCGACTGGATCGCGCTGTTCCTTGTGATCTTCACCGCCGCGCTGCTGCGCCTCGGTGATCCGCGCCTCGTCGAGTTCTTCCACGACGAAGCGATGCTGTCGCTCATGGCGCAGGAACTCGCCGCCGGCCTGACCTTCCCGCTGACCGGCATCGTGTCGTCGGTCGGCGTGCCGAACTCGCCCGCCGCCGTCTATCTGATGGCGCTGCCCTACGCGCTCACCGACGACGCCCTGACCGCCACGCTGTTCGTCGCTGCGCTGAACGTCGCCGGCGTTGGCCTGCTGTGGTGGATCGCCCGCCGCTACTTCGGCGCGCTGCCCGCGCTGATCGCGGGGCTGGCCTACGCGCTCAACCCGTGGGCGGTGTTCTACAGCCGCAAGATCTGGGCGCAGGACATGCACACGCCGTTCGTGCTGCTGGCGCTGGCGCTGGGACTCTACGGGTTCGCCGAACGCCGCCGCTGGGCGCAGATCGCCTGCCTGCCGGTGCTGCTGTACGCCCTGCAGATTCACTTCGCGGGCTGGGTGCTGCTGCCGCTGTATCTGTGGCTGATTTTCGCCTACCGCCACCACATCAAGCGCCGCGACCTGATCGTGTCGTTCGCGCTCGGCGCGCTGGTGATGCTGCCCTACGCGCTCGGCATCGTCCAGACGTTGAGCGCGCGCCCCGACGCCATCGGCGCCGCCCTGACGCGGACAGGCGCTTCGGGCTTCAGCGGTGACGCGCTCACGTTCACCGCGCAGTTGGCGACCGGCAC
>ERZ761609.2666-NODE-2666-length-12836-cov-11.551600_pt1 | contig 12836 bp, 11 predicted proteins | sample MGYA00511163_ERZ761609 | MGnify/ENA primary metagenome ERZ761609 (study PRJEB28899, sample SAMN02445070) | bioreactor sludge metagenome | biome: EBPR sludge | place: Australia: Brisbane, Thorneside Wastewater Treatment Plant | collected 2011-12-16 ... | reverse complement strand
TCGTCGAGGCCAATGAGGCTTTCGCGGCGCAGGCCCTGTCCGTGAACAAGGACCTTGGCTGGAACACCGACATCGTCAACGTGAACGGCGGCGCCATCGCCATCGGTCACCCGGTCGGCGCGTCCGGCGCGCGCATCCTCAACACGCTGCTGTTCGAAATGCAGCGCCGCAACGCCAAGAAGGCCCTCGCCACGCTGTGCATCGGCGGCGGCATGGGCATCGCGCTCTGCGTCGAGCGCTGAGTCGGGCGCACCACGGGGACGTCGCTTCCTGGCGGCGTCCCGATCCCTGACAGGCCACCGCAGGGTTGCAGGAAACATCCAGAGCAAGAGGAAACGCATCATGAGCAGAGTTGCACTCGTAACCGGCGGAACACGCGGCATCGGCGCCGCCATCTCGCTGTCGCTGAAGGCCGCCGGCTTCAAGGTCGCGGCGAGCTACGCCGGCAATGACGAGGCCGCCGCCAAGTTCAAGGCCGAGACCGGCATCCCGGTGTTCAAGTGGGACGTCGGCGACTTCGACGCCTGCGCCGCCGGCATCAAGCAGGTGGAGGCCGAGGTCGGCCCGATCGACGTGCTGGTGAACAACGCCGGCATCACGCGCGACGGCTTCTTCCACAAGATGACCAAGGCGAACTGGGACGCGGTGATCAACACCAACCTGAACTCGCTGTTCAACATGACCCGGAACGTCTGGGAAGGCATGATGGCGCGCAAGTTCGGCCGCGTGATCGTGATCTCCTCCGTCAATGGCCAGAAAGGCCAGGCCGGCCAGACCAACTACAGCGCGGCCAAGGCCGGCGACATCGGCTTCGTGAAGGCGCTGGCGCAGGAAGGCGTGCGCTCCGGCATCACCGTCAACGCCATCTGCCCGGGCTATATCGCCACGGAAATGGTCGCGGCCATCGCGCCGGAAGTGCTCAACAGCAAGATCATCCCGCAGATTCCGGTCGGCCGCCTCGGCAAGCCGGAGGAGATCGGCCGCTGCGTCGTGTTCCTCGCCTCCGACGATTCGGGCTTCATCACCGGAGCGACCATCTCCGCCAACGGCGGCCAGTACATGGTCTGATCGCCGGCGGCTTCCGCTCCATCGACAGGCATCGGCCGCGCGTGTTACGCGCGGCCGATGTCGTTTGAGAGCCAACCCACGCCCCACCGCCGCGCCACGCTGATCGGCCTTGCCGCCATCGCGCTGTGGGGTCTGCTCGCGGTGATGACCGCTGCCACGGCCGGAATCCCGCCCTTCCAGCTCACCGCCATGACCTTTGCCGTCGGCGGCGCCGTCAGGCTGGCCTTCGTCGCGGCGCGGGGGCAGCTGGCCCTGCTGCGCCAGCCACCAAAGGCCTGGGCGCTCGGCCTCTACGGGTTGTTCGGCTATCACGCGGTCTACTTCGCCGCGCTCAAGCTGGCCCCGCCGGCGGAAGCCAGCGTCGTCGCCTATCTCTGGCCCCTGCTGATCGTGCTGTTCTCCGCCCTGCTGCCGGGCGAACGATTGCAGGCCCGCCACCTGTTCGGCGCGGCGCTGGGATTTGCGGGCGTCGGGGCGCTGGCCGTCAGCCGCGGCGTCACCGGATTTTCCGGCGATGCGCTGCCCGGATACCTGCTGGCGCTGGCCTCGGCCGTGATCTGGGGCAGCTATTCCGTGCTCTCGCGCCTGCAACGCGACGTGCCGACCGAGGCTGTCGCGGGCTACTGCATCGGTGCGGCCGCGCTGGCGGCTTTATGTCACGCCGCTTTTGAAACCACCATCATCCCCGCCAATGCCTGGATGTGGGCGATGGTGATCCTGCTCGGGCTCGGGCCGGTGGGCGCGGCGTTCTTCTTCTGGGACCATGGGGTCAAGCGCGGCGACATCCGCTTCCTCGGCGTCGCCTCCTACGCAACGCCGCTGATCTCGACGGCGACGCTCATCCTCGCCGGCTTCGCCGAAGCCTCCTGGGGGCTGGCCATCGCCTGCGGGCTGATTGTCGGCGGCGCGTTCATCGCCCGGCAGTGACCTGGCGTCAGAGCCGATACTCGGTGTACCGGTAGACCTCCTGGAACCCGAGCGACCGGTACAGGCCGATCGCCACCACGTTGTTTTCCTCCACCTGGAGAAACACCCGACCGGCGCCATGCTGGACGGCCCAGCACAGCAGCGCTTCCACCAGGGCCCGGCCCAGTCCGCGGCCCCGCTGATCCGGCGCCAGCATGATGGAGCCGATCTCCGCCATGCCGCGGTCGACGACGCTCATGCCGTACCCCGCCTCCTGTCCTTCCCCCGCGACGGTGGCGAAGGCCGATGGCAGGCGCAGCTGCTTCAGGATCGCCGAGAGGTGATCGGGATTGCTCTTGCGCGCCTCCTGCCAGCGGCTGACGCCCTGAACCCAGGCCGTCCCTGCCTGCGACTGGATCGACACGGCCGGATGGGCTCGCCACATGCCGGCCGGCGCGACCATGCCGATGGAGGTGACGACCGGTCGCCAGCCTGTCGCCAGCAGCCTTGCACCGAGGTCAGGCGGCGACAGCGGCGTGACACGGATGGCCGGCGCCAGCCCTTCGGCGCGATACAGCCGCATGACATGATCGAGATCGGCCTCGCACAGGTCTGCGCCAATCCGGATAGCACTCGCGGAATTGGCCCGCCCCGAATAGCCCTGGGCGAAGCGCAGCACCCAGTCGCCCATCACGATCGTCTGTAGGGCCGGCCAGACATTGACCAGCCGCTCCTCGCAGGCCTGCACCGTCGCGAGGTCGCTCATGCATTCTCGTCCGGGCGCCACCCGGGCGGCGCCAGTTCGAAGCCGGAGAACTCGAAGCCCGGCGCGACCGAACAGCCGACCAGCGTCCATGCCCCAAGCGTGGCGGCGGATTGCCACCAGTGCGCCGGAACAACGGCCTGCGGCCGCTCGCCAGTACGCAGATCCGGACCAACCCGCAGGCTCTCCGAACGCCGGCCGTCCGCGCTGAGCGACAGCGCCAGCGGCGCGCCGGCATGCCAATGCCAGACCTCGGTCGCGTCCACCCGGTGCCAGTGCGACACTTCTCCCCGGCGCAGCAGGAAGTAGATCAGCGTCGAAGCGGCGCGGGCGCCCGACCCGGGGCGGTCGTCACGAAATGTCTCGCGATACCAGCCCCCTTCCGGATGCGGCCTCAGGTCGAGGAGGCGGATCACCTCCTCGGCCGTCATCGCATCCGCAACCGTTGCCGCCGCCATCAGAACCGGTTCTTGCGCTCACGCAACTCGCGGAAGACCGCCGCATCCGGCTGCCCCGCCATCCCGAGTCGCGCCTTCATGGCCGGATTCGTCGCCTGCAGGAAGGGATTGGCCGCCTTCTCGCGACCGATGGTCGTCGGCGAGGTCGCATCGCCCCGCGCACGCGCCTCGACGATCTCGGCGAAGGCCTGCTTCAGCGCCGGATTGTCGCCATCGACGCTGAGCGCGAACTTGGCGTTCGAAAGTGTGTATTCGTGCCCGAAGTAGACGCGCGTGTCGTCGGGCAGGGCGGCAAGACGCTCGAGTGCGCGCCAAAGCTCGTCATAGGCGCCGTCGAATACCCGCCCACACCCCAAGCCGAACAGCACATCCCCGGCGAAGACCACTTTCTCGGCGGCGAAATGGTAGATCACATGATCGGCGCAATGGCCGGGTGTTTCCCAAACGTCAGCTTCGAGCGCGCCAACCCGCACACGATCGCCCTCGCCAACGTACCGGTCCACGGCCGGCACGACACCCTTCGCCTTGGTCGGCGCGATCACCTCGCAGCCGAAATCCTGCTTCAGCGGCAGGACGGCCTCGATATGGTCGGGGTGCTTGTGCGTGACAAGCAGGTGTGTCAGGCGCCAGCCCGTGGTCTTGAGGGCGCGGTGCACGGCCGCCTCCTCAGGAGCGTCGATGGAAGCACAGGCGCCGGTCGACGGATCCTGGATCAGGACCCCGAAATTGTCGTCCCGGCACGCAAACTGGTGAATGCGCACGGTCTATCCCCACAGTGTCGTTGGTTCAGAGCGGCAATAAAGGTTCATAAATGAACAGTTCCTGTATGAACCAAACTGACGCCGCCCTTTCTTTCCCCGGAGCCAGCGCCAATATTGGCATCATGCCCCTGGACGTCGTCGACCTCAAACAATTTTATGCCTCGCCCCTCGGCCGCTTCGCCCGCCAGGCCATCCTTGGCGGGGTCCGCGCGCGCTGGCAGACCCTGCAAGGGCTTGCGGTGGCGGGCGTCGGCTACCCCGTTCCCTACCTCGACGAACTGCGCGATCAGGCGGAACGGTCATTCGCGCTGATGCCGAGCGCGCAGGGCGTGGTGGTCTGGCCCTCCGGCGGGCTGGCGGCGGCGGCGGTGGTGGATCCGCTGGACCTGCCCCTGCGCGATTCCGTCGTCGATCGTCTGCTCGTCATCCACGCGCTGGAGATGAGCGAGGACCCGCTCGGCCTGCTGGAAGAACTCTGGCGCATCCTCGCCCCCGGCGGTCACCTGATCGTCGTCGCCCCGAACCGGCGCGGCGGCTGGTCGCGTCGCGATTCGACGCCGTTCGGGCACGGGCTGCCGTTCAGCCGCCGGCAGCTTACCGAACTGCTGCGACAGGCATTGTTCACGCCGGTGCACTGGACGGAAGCGCTGCACCTGCCCCCGTTCTCGAGCACGATGCTGCTGCGTCTGGCGCCGGCGGTGGAACGGATCGGCACAACGCTCAACCTTCCGCTGGCCGGATTGCATCTGATCGAGGCGACCAAGCAAATCTACCGCCCGGCCCTCGCCGGACGACGCGCCCGGGCTTCGGCGCGGCTGGCGCCAGTGCTGGTGCCGACCGCCGGCCGCGTCGGCCACGACGCGGACTGATCCGAAACGCCGGGAGAGATCGACCTCAGCCGTAAGCGCCGTGGCAGTGCTTGTACTTCTTGCCCGAACCGCAGGGGCAGGGCTCGTTTCGCCCGACCTTGCCCCAGGTCGAGGCATCGTTCGGATCGATCGCAACGGCCGCGCGGCCTGGTCCCGAGGCTGATAGGGGCTGAACGTTTTCCAGCGCGGCGAACTCGTCCTCACCGGTCAGGGGGTTGATGTGCGATGCCGTCATCGGCGGCAGCGTCGGCTGCGGCGGCGGTTCCTCGAAGCGCACCTCGACCCGGTTGAGCTGCGCCGTCACGTGCTCGCGCAGGCGCGTGACCAGCCCATCGAACAGTTCGAACGCTTCCGCCTTGTATTCGTTCAGGGGATCGCGCTGGGCCAGGCCGCGCCAGCCGATGACATGCCTCAGATGATCCAGCGTCACCAGATGCTCGCGCCACAGATGATCGAGCGTCTGCAGGATCACCTGCTTCTCGATGTAACGCGTGGCCTCGACCGAATTGCGCTCCACGCGGGCCGCATAAGACTCATCCGCCGCCCTGTAGAGGCGTTCGCGGATTTCCTGATCGGCGATGCCTTCTTCCTTGGCCCAGTCCTCGACCGGAGTATCGGGCAGGTTCAGGTAGTTGGCGACGCCTTCCTTAAGCACCGCGAGATCCCATTGTTCGGGATAGGCGTCCTCGGGAATGGCCTTGGCCACCAGATCGTCGATGACGCCGTGACGCATCTCCTGCACCTGCCCGGCCATGTCCTCCAGCGCCATCATGTCGCGGCGCTGCTCGAACACGACCTTGCGCTGGTCGTTCATCACGTCGTCGTATTTCAGGATGTTCTTGCGGATGTCGAAGTTGCGCGCCTCGACCTTCTTCTGCGCCGTTTCGAGCGCCTTGTTGACCCAGGGGTGGGCGATGGCCTCGCCGTGCTTGAGGCCGAGCTTCTGCAGCATGGAATCCATGCGCTCCGAGCCGAAGATGCGCATCAGATCGTCTTCCAGCGACAGGAAGAACCGGGAATGGCCCGGGTCGCCCTGGCGGCCTGAGCGGCCCCGCAACTGGTTGTCGATGCGCCGGCTCTCGTGCCGCTCCGTGCCGATGACGTAGAGGCCCCCGGCGGCGAGCGCCTTCTCCTTCAGCTTGGCGACTTCGGCGCGGATCGCCTCCTCGGCCTGATGCCACTCGAAGGTGCCCTCCGCCTTGTCCAGCAGCTCCTGACGGATGCGCATGTCGACGTTGCCGCCAAGCTGGATGTCCGTGCCGCGACCGGCCATGTTGGTGGCGATGGTGACGGCGCCGGGCACGCCGGCCTGCGCCACGATATGGGCTTCCTGTTCGTGGAAGCGCGCGTTCAGCACGGCGAAGATTTTTTCCGGCTTGCCGCCGTGCGCCGCCCGGTAGAGCGGAGCGAAGGCGTTGGCGTCGCCGAGGTCGATTTGCTTGAACCCGTCCCTCAGCAGGATCGCCGCGATCTCCTCCGACTTCTCGATGGAGGTTGTGCCGACCAGCACGGGCTGACCGTTCTGCTGGCATTCCTCGATCAGCTTGACGATGGCCGCGTACTTTTCCTCCGCCGTCCGGTAGACCTCGTCGTCGTCGTCGATGCGCTTGACCGGGACATTGGTCGGGATCTCGACGACCTCGAGGTTGTAGATCTGCTGGAACTCGTCCGCTTCGGTCGCCGCCGTGCCGGTCATGCCGGCGAGCTTGTCGTAGAGGCGGAAATAGTTCTGGAAGGTGATGGAGGCGAGCGTCTGGTTCTCCGGCTGGACCTGCACATGCTCCTTGGCTTCCAGCGCCTGGTGCAGGCCTTCCGAGAAGCGCCGGCCCGGCATCATGCGTCCGGTAAACTCGTCGATGATGACGATTTCGCCGTTGTGGACAATGTACTCCTTGTCGCGCTGGAACAGCGTGTGCGCGCGCAAGGCCTGGTTGACGTGATGCACCAGAGTCGCGTTCTGGGCGTCGTAGAGCGAGCCTTCCTTGAGAATGCCGGCCTGACTGAGGAACTCCTCGATCCGCTCGTTGCCGGCTTCGGTCAGCGCGACCGAGCGCTGCTTCTCGTCGAGTTCGTAGTCCTCGCGCGTCAGTTTCGGCACGAGCGCGTCAATCGCGTTGTAGAGTTCCGAGCGATCGTCGAGCGGGCCGGAAATGATCAGCGGCGTGCGCGCCTCGTCGACCAGGATCGAGTCCACCTCGTCGACGATCGCGAAATTGTGCCCGCGCTGCACCATCTGCGCGAAGTCATACTTCATGTTGTCGCGCAGGTAGTCGAAGCCGTATTCGTTGTTGGTGCCGTACGTAATGTCGCAGGCATAGGACGCCTTGCGTTGCTCATCGTCGAGGCCATGCACGATGATGCCGACGGTCAGGCCGAGAAACTCGTAGATGCGCCCCATCCACTCGGCGTCACGCCGGGCGAGGTAGTCGTTCACCGTCACGACATGCACGCCCTTGCCGGAAAGGGCGTTGAGATAGACTGCAAGCGTGGCGACCAGCGTCTTGCCTTCGCCCGTCTTCATTTCCGAGATGGCACCCTCGTGCAGCACCATGCCGCCGATGAGCTGGACGTCGAAGTGCCTTTGCCTGAGCGTGCGCTTGGCGCCTTCGCGCACCGTCGCGAAGGCCGGCACGATCAGATCATCCAGGGTCTTCTCGCCGGCCGCGACCTGACGCTTGAACTCGGCCGTGCGCTCGCGCAGTTGCTCGTCGGTCAGCTTCTCGAGCTCGGGCTCAAGGGCGTTGACGGCGGCAACAAGCGGTCGGTACCGTTTCAGGCGGCGGTCGTTGGATGAACCGAATATTTTCTTGGCGAGCGCGCCGAACATCAATGCGATCCTTCGCTGGGCCGCTGGCCCGTCGGGGTGTCTCCCGCTGCGGATGCGACAAACACCGATTCTCGCCGCGGAACGGCCTCCGCAGCGTGACGCGGAGATAAGGAGCGACAGCCCGTCTTGTCAATGAATCAGGCCCACGCCACCGCTCGGAAGGTGCGGAACAGCACGAAAGTCCATCACCAGAGGCTTCGTGCTGCCCGTTCCGGCCAGGCTTCGTCATCGGCCTGTCCACCTATGCGCCCCCCGTACACCCCAGCGAGAATCTCGCCCGGTGTCGGCAGACTTGAGTGCTCGGGAAGCCTATACCCCGTCCAGAGCCCCGAGCGAACAACGGCACGCGCGCACTGGAATAGAGACGGTTTCGACCGAAATAGCGGCGACCGAGCGCGGCCGGGACCAGCGCCGATCACACTGCCTCGATCAAGGGTTGAAGATCGCCGCGCTTCATGCGAACCCGTCAGATACGCTGATTTCCCCGGAGAACCCGATGCTGCTCCCCTCTGTCCTGCGCCCGCTCCTGCTGTCGAGCGTCATCGTCCTGCCGCTGGTCGCCTGGGCCCAGCCGAAACAGCCCTTGGCCAGCGTCGACGGGACACCGATCATCGAGGAGGACCTCAAGACGGCGCTCGATGATCTCGGACAGAGTGTCGAGCGCATGGGCGAGGCGCAGCGGCGCAAATACCTGATCGACTATATGATCGATCTGCGCTTGATCTCACGCGCGGCGGAGAAGGAAAAGCTGGGCGAGGGCCCGGATTTCGCGCGCAAGCTCGCTTACATGCGCGAACGTGCCCTGATGGAGACGCTGATGGCGCGCATCGGCGCCGAGGCGACCACGCCGGAAAAGCTCAAGGCCTTCTACGATGAGGCGGTCAAGGGCCTGGGCCCGGAAATCGAGGTGCGAGCCCGTCACATCCTTGTGCCGACCGAGGACGAGGCCAAGAAGGCCCACGCGCGCGTCACGGGCGGGGAGGATTTCGCCAAGGTCGCGGGTGAGCTGTCCAAGGACCCGGGTTCGGGCAAGGAGGGCGGAGACCTTGGGTTCTTTACCAAGGATCGCATGGTGCCGGAATTCGGCGAGGCCGCCTTCGGAATGAAGCCCGGCGAAATCTCGAAGCCGGTCAAGTCGCAGTTCGGCTGGCATGTCATCAAGCTGGAGGAGCGCCGCGAGAAGCCGGTACCGCCGCTTGAGGAGGTCAAGGAGGAATTGACCCGCTATCTCGTTCAGAAGGCACAGCAGGAAATGATCTTGAAACTGCGCTCAGCAGCCAAGATCGACCGTCCGGCGGAGCCGGCCGCTCCCGCGACACCGCCCAAGCAGTGATTTGAAGAACCCGACAGGATCCGCATCATGGCCGGTAAAGCCGTCCCCGTTTCACCCCTTGCACCGAAGAAGCAGCCCAAACTGCCGCCGCTCGACGGCGTGACCTTCGCCACGGCGGAGGCGGGCATCCGCTACAAGGGGCGCACCGATGTGCTCCTGGTGAAGCTTGACGCCGGAACGCAGGTCGCCGGCGTGTTCACCCGCTCCAAGTGTCCGTCCGCCGCCGTGGACTGGTGCCGCGAGAACCTGGGTGGCGGCAAGGCGCGGGCGCTGGTCGTCAATTCCGGCAATGCCAACGCCTTCACCGGCATGAAGGGTCGCGAGGCGGTCAAGCTCACGGCCGACATCGCGGCCAGGGAACTCGGCGTGAAGCCAGGAGAGATCTTCCTCGCCTCGACCGGCGTCATCGGCGAACCGCTGGACGCCACCAAGTTCAAGGGCGTGATCGGCGCGTGCGCCAAGCGGGCGGAAGGCGCCCTCTGGCTCGATGCGGCGAAAGCCATCATGACCACCGACACCTTCCCGAAGATCGCCACGCGCAAGGCCAGGATCGACGGGCATGTGGTGACGATCAACGGCATGGCCAAGGGCGCTGGCATGATCGCCCCGGACATGGCCACCATGCTTTCCTTCGTCTTCACCGATGCGCCCGTGGCCGCTGCCGCGCTGCAAGGGCTGCTGGCGAAGGGTGTCAAATCCTCCTTCAACGCCGTGACGGTCGACGGCGACACCTCCACCTCCGACACGCTCATGCTGTTCGCCACCGGAACCGCCGCCGCTCGCGGCTGCCCGGCCATCGCCGAAGCCGGCGACAAGCGCCTTTCGGGCTTCAAGCGCGCGTTGAACGCGCTTCTGCTTGACCTCGCCATCCAGGTGGCGAAGGACGGCGAGGGCGCGCGCAAGTTCGTGGCGGTCACGGTGAAGGGCGCGAAGTCCGCGCGGTCCGCCCGGCGCGTCGCCTTTTCCATCGCCAATTCGCCCCTGGTGAAGACCGCCGTCGCCGGCGAGGACGCCAACTGGGGCCGCGTCGTCATGGCGGTGGGCAAGGCCGGCGAGCCGGCCGAGCGCGACCTCCTGTCGATCTGGTTCGGCCCGCACCGCGTGGCGCATAAGGGCGCGCGCGATCCCGGCTACAGCGAGGAGGCGGTGTCCGCCTACATGACGGGCGAGCGCATCGACATCGTCGCCGACCTGGGACTGGGGCGCGGCCGGGACACGGTCTATACCTGCGATCTCACCAAGGCCTACGTCGAGATCAACGGCGACTACCGTTCGTGAACGCGGCGCAGGCGTCACCGGCGTTCGTCGCCCGGCATCTGTTCCTGTGTTCGCTCGGCTGGGGATCCAGCTTCCTGTTCATGAAACTGATGGCCGGATCGGTCGACCCGGTCGTCATTGCCGCCGTGCGCGCGATCCTCGCCGCTGGCGTGCTGGCAATCTGGGTCGGGCTGCTCGGCCAGATGCCGCTGCCAAGAACGCAGGAACTCGTTCCCTGGTTGGTCCTCGGCACCTTCTCCGGCTGGATTCCCAACCTGCTTGTGGCCGTGGCGGTGAACCACCTCGACTCCGGCCCGGCAGCGCTGATCCAGGCCTCCAGTCCGCTCATGACGGCGGTAGGGGCGCATGTCCTGTTCTCCGACGAACGGATGGGCCGGCGACGGCTGATCGGCGTCGCCCTCGGACTCTGTGGTGTCGCACTGCTGATCGGCCCGCGCGCCTTCGAAGGGGGAGGAGCCACATTCGCGGTGGCCTGCATGCTGGCCGTCGCTGCCTGCTATGCCGCCACCAACCTCTACACCAAGACGATCCGCGATGTGGGAGCCGAACGCCTCGCGCTCGGCCAGCAGGCGATTTCCGCCCTGGCTGGACTGCTGCTCGCGCTGGTCTTTTCCGGTCCCCAGGGCTTCGCCGCCGCCGCGCCGCATCTGTGGCTGCTGCTCGCCCTCGGCCTCTGGTCCACCGCCATGCCGATGGCCGTGTTCATGCGGCTGATCCGCGCCGCAGGACCGACACGCTCCGCCATGACCGGCTACACCGTGCCCACCGTCGCCGCCCTGCTCGGCATCATCGTTCTCGGCGAGCGGCTCACCACATGGCAGTGGATCGGCGGCGCCGTGGCGCTGGCCGGCGTCGCCCTGGTCACCACCTCGACAGCGAGGCCCGAATGAAACTCTTGCTCGTCGCCGCCGTGGCGCTGGTCGACACGGACAAGCGCATCCTCATTGCGCAGCGCCCGGAAGGAAAGCAACTGGCCGGCCTCTGGGAGTTTCCCGGCGGCAAGGTCGAGCCGGGCGAGCGACCGGAACATACCCTGATCCGTGAGCTGAAGGAGGAACTGGGCCTTGTCGTGAAGGAGCCCTGCCTTGCCCCGCTCACCTTCGCCAGCCACGCCTACGAGACGTTTCATCTGCTGATGCCGCTCTACATCTGCCGGCGCTGGGAGGGCACGCCGCAGCCGCTGGAAGGCCAGAAGCTGGCCTGGGCTCGCGCCAACGACCTGCGGAACTACCCGATGCCGCCGGCGGACGAGCCGTTGATCCCCATGCTGCGGGACATGCTGCTCTGAAAGCGGATTGACGCATCTCAAGGCCTGAAGCCGCGCAAGGCGTCACAAAGACCTCGCATCCGAGGGGGATTGCGCCGTGACCTTGACGCCTGACGACATCCGAGCGCTGGCCGCGCCCGTGCCGCGCTACACCAGCTACCCGACCGCGCCGCATTTCCATGCCGGCGTCGACGCCACTGTCTATGGCGGCTGGCTCAGCGCCCTGCCCGATAACGCCAAGCTGTCGCTCTATTTCCACGTACCGTTCTGCGACACGTTGTGCTGGTTCTGCGGCTGCCACACCAAGATCACCCGCCGCTACGAGCCGGTGCGCGACTATCTCGACGCGCTGATGGCCGAGACCGCGACGCTTGGGATGCTCGTGCCGGCCCCCGCGCAAGTCACCCACATCCACTGGGGCGGCGGCTCGCCCACCATGCTGAAGCCGGACGACATCCGCCGCCTGTCCGACGCCACCAAAGCGGCCTTCCGGCTTGACGGCTCTTGCGACTTCGCGGTCGAGATCGATCCGCGCGGGCTCGATGACGCCCACATGGACGCGCTCGTCGCCGCCGGCCTCACCCGCGTCTCCATCGGCGTGCAGGATTTCGACATCGCGGTGCAGCAGGCGATCAACCGCATCCAGAGTGTCGAGGAAACCCGGCGCGTGGTGGATGGCTTCCGCGCACGCGGCGTTTCCTCGCTCAACATCGACGCCATCTACGGCCTGCCGCACCAGACGCGCAGACGCCTTGAAAACACGTTGCGCGAAGTCGTGCGGCTCAGGCCGGACCGCATCGCCCTGTTCGGTTACGCCCATGTGCCCTGGATGAAGAAGCACATGTCAATGATCGAGGAGGAGGCGCTGGCCGACGTGGTCGAGCGCTACCATCAGGCGGAGCTTGCGGCGGCTTTGCTGGTCGGCGAGGGCTATGAGCGCATCGGCATCGACCATTTCGCCCTGCCCCACGACAGCCTCGCCATTGCCGCCCGTGCCGGCACGCTGCAGCGCAATTTCCAGGGCTACACCGTGGACCCCGCCGATGCGCTCCTCGGCCTCGGCGCCTCCGCCATCGGTTCCTTGCCGCAGGGCTACGTGCAGAACACGACCGCGACGCCGTCCTACATGCGCGCGGCGCTGGAGGGTCGCCTTGCGGCCGAGCGCGGCGTCGCGCTGTCGGAGGAGGATCGCCTGCGCCGCGCGGTGATCGAGCAAATGATGTGCGGGCTGGAGTTTTCCACCCGATCACTGGCTGGAGCAGACGCGGGCCTTGCGACCGCACTGATCGGGGAGGCCAGGGCCATA
>ERZ761609.2665-NODE-2665-length-12837-cov-5.635894_pt1 | contig 12837 bp, 14 predicted proteins | sample MGYA00511163_ERZ761609 | MGnify/ENA primary metagenome ERZ761609 (study PRJEB28899, sample SAMN02445070) | bioreactor sludge metagenome | biome: EBPR sludge | place: Australia: Brisbane, Thorneside Wastewater Treatment Plant | collected 2011-12-16 ... | reverse complement strand
AGCAGATGAGGAATGCGCCTTCGGCGATTGAGAACACCCGGACGCCTTCGATGGTTTCCTCACCGACTTTGAGACTGAGCGCGGGCTCGCCCCACGATTTAAGCAGGACTTCGAAAAGCAAGTCTTGGGGGGTTCGGTCTCCTCGCGTGTGGTCGATGCCGAGCTTCAGCTGCTTGGCCAGTTGGTCGGCGTCGTTGGAGGCGGTTCCGTCCCATGGAATGAAGTTTGAGGGCACAAGCTTAAATGAACGGAATCCGCGGTCTCTCACGATGTTGTCATTAAAGAGATTCTCTTGCTTGTTCAGGCCAATTATGACTCTGCGAACTCGCTCCTTTGTGATCTCGGCAATGTTTCTGGGCCTAGCGATTGCGTCACAAAACTGGGCACCCGCGCGTTGCTCTGGCTTATCGGGATCAAGTCCCTCGGGTAACTGAACAAGAATAAACTTTCTGTCGCCCTCCGACTCAGCATTGAGTTCGAGAATCGATTGAGCCGTAGTTCCAGACCCTGCAAAGAAATCAAGCACAATGTCTCCCGGCTGAGACCCGATCCTCACGAAGTCTTCAATGAGTGCCGGCGGTTTTGGTGGCGATGAGAACAGCTGTGCTCCGCAAAGCTTCTTGATCGCAGCGGTTCCGTTGCCGCTACTATACTCGGGCTTGTACAGAAGGCTCTTCGGCTTCTTTGAAGGTAAGTCGCCCAAGCTTGGACGTTGCTTTTTGTAGATGGCGATCCCGTCGCCTTCTCCAACAATAATCACATCGTCAGGCTGTTTCTGAAACTTTGTCTTGCTCCAACGCCAAGACATTTCTTGGCCATCGGTCAGCGGAAGTAGCTCTACATCAGTGGGCGTTTGTCGCTCCAAGTGGACTTTGCCCTCATGGACGTATATGGGAAAAAAGAGGTTTGGACGCTTCTCGCGAGGGGCATTCTTCCCCGTTGCTTTGAGATTTGCTCCTCGCTTGTAAAACCCTAGCTCATCCTCTTCCCAGTCATCCTCATCCTCCTCATCGATCGGAAACTCAAATAGCTTAACCCGATCCTTGTGTTTGGCAAAGACAACGGTGTATTCATGTGTTCCCGCAAACCCGAACTCATCGTTATTGCCTTTCAGATTCATCACTGTTGGCAAGAAGCCTAAAAAGTTTTCTTCGCCGAAGATGTCAGTGCAAAGCCGTACCAGGTTTTGCGCCTCGTAATCATCGATGCTGATGAAGATCACGCCGTCATCTCGAAGAAGGTTTTTCGCTAAGAACAGTCTCGGATGCATCATGTTCAGCCATCGCGAGTGATACCGACCGTCCGAATCGGCATTCGGGCCAAACTTCCTGCCTTCCGAATCGACCTGGCCCGTGTATTCGAGATAGGTCTGCAATGATTCTGTGTAATTGTCCGGGTAGATGAAGTCCTTACCTGTGTTGTAGGGCGGATCGATGTAGATCATCTTGACCTTGCCAAGGTAGCTCTTCTGGAGAAGCTTGAGCACCTCAAGATTGTCGCCCTCGATGATCACGTTCTCCGTCGTGTCCCAGTCCACGCTCTCGTCGGGCATCGGAAGCAGCGTGCCCATGCTCGGCGCTTGGATCGTCCGCATGCACTCGGCCTTGCCGGGCCAGTTCATGCCGTATCGCTCCCGACCGGCGTCCACCATCTCGCCCAACACTGCCTTCAAGCGCTCGAAATCGATCTTCCCGCCTTCGGTTCTGACTTCAGGGAAGAGTTCAACCAGCTCCTGGCGCTTCAGCTCAGCAACATCAAGCGAACTCAGATCGAGCTTCTCAACTTCGGTGTTGGCGTTCGGTTCGTTCATTTGATTTTGGGTTCCTTTCAGCCTGATTGAACCGGATTCTACTGGTTCGCGCAAGGGTGTTTCTTTGTTCAGGAGAGCCAAGCCCAGTTCGGGCTTGGCTCCGGTCATGCCGCCACTTAGTCGCGGCGGTCGTCTACTTCCTTGGCTACACCTTTGAAGGGTTCGCCATCTTGCTTCTGGTCCATGAAGCGACCGGTCTCCGTGTCCCGCTTGGTCCAGTTCCCATTCTTAGGATTCTGAACCTGCGTGCGATTGTCGACCGAGCCACGCCTGAACCCGTTTCCTGTGTTTTTCGCCATATGTTTCAGTCGACGCGCGTGCCGGTCAAAAATGCCTGACTTGCATCGCCGTCGCCTCCAGATTCAGAATACCCGACCGATTTACGTAAATGGTGGGTACACTGCGAATCATTCTCTTTACCGAGAACGTAAAGAGAGTGCGGGATGGTGACTTGGACATCAGTTTTGCCACGGACCGGCTCGAAAGGGACATGAATGACCACGCTAGCATGGTCAGGGCATACGGCGCGGAACGAGCCAAGGCGCTTCAAAAGCGCTTGGCCGATCTCGACGCTGTGCAAGTGCTGGAGGAAATGCGCCTCTTGGCAGGGCGGTGCGAAGAGTTGGTCGGAGACCGGAAGGGTCAACTTTCGGTTCGGCTCAACGCAAACTACCGGTTGATCTTTCAGCCCGCGGATGAACCACCCGCCTTGAAGGACGACGGGGGAATCGATTGGAACCAAGTTCGCTCGATCCAAATCCTTGAAGTAATCGACTACCACTGAGACACGACACACAAACATTGGAGAATCATGAATAAGACCGCCTTTGCACCGAACTGGGCCTCACCGCCAGGAGACACCTTAAGTGATCTCCTGGATGAGCGCGGCATCACGCAGAAGGAGCTGAGCATCAAGTTGGGACGGTCTGACAAAAACTTGAGTCAGATCGTGAACGGGAAGGCCCCAATCACGCCTGATCTCGCATTGGACCTTGAGCGGGTCCTTGGAACCCCTGCTCACTTCTGGAACAGTCGCGAAGCTCGCTATCGCGAGTGGCTCACGCGACAAAGCATTGCTGAGCCCGCCGAGGATGACCTCGCGTGGGCTCGATCCTTTCCCTATGCGAGGATGGCTCAACACGGTTGGATTCCTGCGGCAACGAACGCGCGTGAGAAGTTCTTTAACCTGCTCAAGTTCTTTGGTGTAGTGGATCGCTCTGCGTTCATTGCCTGGCAAGCAACCCTGAGTCCAATGTATCGAAGGTCTGCGGCGTCGAACTTAGCCAAGGACAACTTGATAGCCGCTTGGCTTCGTCAGGGCGAAATTGAAGCCGCCGATGTGGAGACAGGCCAATACTCTGAAAAGGACTTCGAAGCGGCTGTTTTGGAGGCTAGGAAGTTGACCTGCCAGACTCCTGACGAGTTCGACTCGATACTGCGCAAGCTCTTTGCTGATGCGGGAGTCGCGCTTTTGTTCATCCCCGAACTTCCCTCAATGGGGGTCTCTGGGGCAACACGATGGCTTGGCTCAAAGGCCGTCATCCAGATCACCCTGCTTTACAAAACAAACGACCACTTTTGGTTCACAATCTTCCATGAATCGTGCCATATCCTCAAGCATCAAAAGCGCGCGGTTTTCTTGGAGACGCCCGGCAATACCAGTGTTGAGGAAGCGGAGGCGAATGAGTTCGCGGCAAATCTTTTGATTCCACCGACTGCGTTCAGGGAATTTATTGCCGAACGCTCGTTTGATGGACCGAGCGTGAGAAACTTTGCAGAGTCGCTTGGAATTTCTCCCGGGATCGTCGTAGGTCGGCTTCAGAAAGAAAGGCTGATTGATTGGAGCGCGCTCAACAACCTCAAGATCAGGTTCCAGTGGGTCGCGACTAGGGATGACTAGGTCACGTGCCAGCGGATCGTGAAGAGACGGTCCTCTTGGATGTGCTGCTCAAGCCGCTTGCTGATCTCGTCTAGCAACGAATCCTTCTGCTGATCGACTTCTCGACTCGCCTGGTCGTAGGCTCTCCACGCTTCTTCGCGCTTTGTTTCGAGGTTCCGAACTTGCCGCTGCTTCTCCAGCTTTTCCGGCAGGCTTCCGGCCAATCGAGCAGCTTTCTTGGATTCCCTGATGTTCGCGTCAAGCTCGGCAAGTTCCGACTTAAGACTTGCACGACGATCTTCGGCCCAGTGGTCGAGCTTTTCCATTTCCGTGTCGAACCAAGATCCATTGCGAACGGAGGCTTCGTCCAAAATGATCTTCTTCTTGATCTGGACCGAGCCTTCGAGATGGTTCTTGATCGTCTCCGGCACCGCCGTACGTCCGCCGACTGAGGCCGGAAGGTCAAACATGCGACGGGCTTGGTGCTCATCGAGAACTTCACCATCGTCGGTGACGCCAATCATCACGAGGCGATCCTCAGTTTCCAAAGCGGTCATCGTCAGCTTGACACAGGCGAGATACCCCGACTTCCCGGTGAAGTCGTTCAGGATCGCAATGTTCTTCCTTGAGCCGGTGTAGTCGAACGTGACCTCAGCTTCGGGTAGCTCTTTCGACGTGGCCGACGTAATCACTTTTTGAGCGAGCGGATGACCCACGCGGTAGGTGTTGGCATTCTCCACGTTCTTGCCAACGCGATATGGCCCCGCGTGGATAGTTTCGGGCGGAAATGGGTTCTGGACCAGCTGGAATGAGAAAGTCGCGTCCTCGAACGATGCGTGGTCTTTGAGGACGTGTCTCGTCAAGAGCCACAGTTGGTGCTGGAATCGGTCAAGTGCGTCCTTGCTCTCGACACGAACCTTCTCGACCACTTCCTGATCGAAGTTGTCGAGGAGCTTCTCGCGAGCGTCTCGCTGGGTCGCCTCGATGTCGCCTTCGAGGTCCCTTTGCAGTTCATCGAACTCAAACGCGATCTGCTGAGGCGTCCGGCACTTTTGATAGATCGAGGCGATTCGCTTCTCGAAATCCACGCCTGATTCAACCGCGCCAAGCACATCGTCACTAGCTCCGAAGACGCCGTTGAAGAGCTTGAACTTCTCGTCAAGCAATTCGTACACTCGCACGTCAGCGGCGTTGCTCTTGTTCAGAAAGTTGACTACAACCACGTCGAACTTCTGACCGTATCGGTGGCATCGCCCGATCCTCTGCTCGATTCGTTGAGGGTTCCAGGGCAAATCGTAGTTGACCACGAGATTGCAGAATTGCAGGTTGATTCCCTCGGCGGCCGCCTCGGTTGCAATCAGGATCGAAGCGTTGTCGCGGAAGTGTTCGACTAACGCTTGGCGCATATCGGCGGACTTCGATCCGCTGATCTTGTCGGTGCCCGCATGCTTCGTCAGCCACTCCTGATAGATGTCTTTGGAAAGTTGGTCGTTGTTGGTGCCGTTGAAGAGCATGACCTTGCCAGCAAACTCGGTCTCGCCAAGGATGCGGAACAGATACTCCTGAGTTCGCCTGGATTCGGTGAAGATGACGGCCTTCTGCTGAAGCGTGGCGCCTCCTCTTTCCTGCTGAGCTTTTGCGGCCGCGTCGAAACCTCGGCGTAATGCCGTGAGCAAAACCTCGCCTTTGGAGTTCTTGACGATGGACTTTGCCAGGGCACAGAATTCTTGGAGCTTAGCCTTCTCCATCTTCAATTCAGCCAGCTGCTCGGGAGTCAGCGGCTCACCCTTCTTTGGCCCTTCTTCGTCCTCTTCGCTCCATTCATCGGCCAGCTCGTCGTAGTCTTCCCATTCGCTCGGCAAGTCCTCTGGAGCGGCTTCAACTCGTTCAGCGTCGGCCTCGGCTTCTGACAGGCGATCAATCAAGCTTTGAAGGGTTCCTGAAATGGCGTAGGTTGACGAGGCGAGAAGCTTTCGAAGAATGAGAGTCACCAACGCTCGCTGACTGGCCGGGAGAGCGTAAAGTTTGTCCGCCTGCAGGTATTCGGAAACGAGATCGTAGAGTTGTTGTTCTTCTTCGGTTGGCACGAACTCCTGCACCAAAGCGTGGCGGTTCGTGTATCTGACATATTCCAGAACCTGCCGTCTCAGCGTTCGCTTGCAAATCGGAGCAAGCCGCTCTTTGAGTTCGGCGAAGTCCTCGTTCTCACCGAGCCTCGTGAACCGTTGGCGATAGCTCTTCTGATCGCCAAAAGCGTAGTCATCGATGATGCTGACCAGGCCGTACAGTTCCAACAGGCTGTTCTGGAGCGGTGTAGCGGTCAGCAGAACCTTCGGAAACGGCGCAACAGAGTTCTTGATCGAAAGGGCAATCTTGCTCGTGCCCTTGTACACGTTCCGAAGCCTGTGGGCCTCATCGATCACAACGAGATTCCAATCGGTTTGCTTGACGTAGGGCTCTTTTGCCTTGGCGAACTGGTACGAGCAAAGGATGATGGCGTCTTGCTTGAACGGGTTGAGATTGCCTTTCGCGATGGCTTCATTAAAGCTCCTCGCTTCCAGGATCACGGAAGGTAGGTAGAACTTGTCGGCCAGTTCCTGACTCCACTGCTTCCGCAGGTTGGCGGGGACGATGACAAGCAACCTTCGTTTGCGTTCGGCCCAAGTCTGGCTGAGGACGAGACCGGCTTCGATGGTTTTGCCGAGGCCGACTTCGTCGGCGAGGATGACGCCCTTGGACAGGGGAGAGCGGATGGCGAAGAGGGCGGCATCGACCTGGTGGGGGTTGAGGTCTACCTGAGCGTCCGCCAGTACGTGCGCGAGCTTTTCAACGCTGTCTGAAGCGCTGCGTTTGGTGAGTTCGTGCGCGAAGAACGCGGCGTGGTAGTCCGTGAGTTGCATGTTTTCCCTTGGATATTGCCTGGATTATGGAGCGAATGCCAGACAGTTCAGCTTGAACGTTCCGTTCGTTCGGCTCAAGCAGCGGATTTTGCTTGCTGATTGACGGGCTTGATACGCCTGGATTGCGACCGCCAAGGCTGGTCGCACCTAGGAGGTATCAGACATGTCTCGAACCGCCGTCGGAGCGGGAGCTTCGACGCTTCCAGGCCGATCGGCCACGAAATCGTCCCTTTCGATTGAGGTCCCCACTCGATCAGCGCCCTTTGATCAGGAACCAGGCTTCTATGAGCCTGCTGGTCTGTGGCTCTACGGCAACGTCAGGTTGCTGAGTGTCAACATGGCCATGATCTCGCAGGCCTGTGGTCCCCCGGATCACGCCCCCGACGAACTCGTTGAGATCGAGCGAATGGCAGAGCAATCCATTCTTGAGGGCAAGGTCCTCGTCACGGGCATTCATAGCCCGGCTCACATGCGGGCGGCAGTCGTTCCTTTGAGGTGGGGCGCTCCTCGGATATTGGTGGTTTCTGGAGGCTTCAAGTATCACCTGGGAGGTGACCTGAAGCAGGAACCCTTCCGCGCTGCCAGGCTCTGGCGGTACCAGTGGGATGAGCGAACGGACCTGGTGGTGTCGCGTCGTGCACCAGAGAAGCTGCCCACGTTCGCTCGGCACAACCCAACTGTGGATCGCCTCGTCCGCAAGATCGTCAACCAAGAACTTGGAGGCTGCCTGTTCGGCAATCCCGAGTTCTAAGACCCGCCCCTCGTTTGAGGGGCTTTGTTCGTTTGAAGCCTCACTGTTTTCCCCGTCAAGAAAGGCGGAGCACGGTCGTTGCATGCGCATTGAAGCGGCCGGTAAACAGTTCGTCTTTCCCCGTGAGTGTGCCTGTTGTGGCGGCTTTCCTGAAACAACGATCACGCTTAGTGGCACCGAGCGGAATCGGAACTCTCGCACTCGTGGTTGGGCATGGGACGTGCCGTATTGCCAAGAATGCCGTCGCCACGTCGCTCGCACTGATCGAGCTTTCATCGTAGGATTGTCCATTGCCGCACTGCTCGGTTTTTGTTCGCTCCTGTACGCAATTCTTATCGATGCACGGCTCGGCTTCGGATTCTTCGCCGGGTCTATTCTGCTAACCATGCTTGTGACCGCTCTGCTGATCCCTCGGATTCGATCCGGAGCAACTTGCTGCACGGTGTCTCGCGCCCTGATCTACCTTGGGTCAGCTGGCAACATTCACTCGTTCGACTTCAAGTCACCGCACTATGCTCGTGCCTTTGTTCGCGCGAACCGACTAAAACTTGTCAACGCCTCAACGGTAGTGTCCCAGATGGTGAGGGATCTTCCCGTTAGCGAAAACCAGGTTGCGCGTCGGCTGGCGAAGCGTTTACGATAGTTCGGTAAATGTTCGGTCTAATGTTCACTAAATGCGGCCACCTTGCCTGCCTTGGCACGCTCTGAGCATGAAGAACAAATCAAGCACGTCCGGTCCGGTCCGTTGTCACAATCGCATCGCGGCGATCATGGCTCATACGAGTCGATATAGTTTTCGGGGAACGTCGAGACTGGCTAAAGATGCAGGGGTCGCGAAGTCAACGATTTGCCATTTGACGCATGGCCAGTCGAGCCCCATGTACGTCACGCTCAAGCGGATCGTTTCTCAGCTGGAGTTTCAGATCGCGCGTCGGTTGGGGACTCGTGAGATTGTTTCGGAGGACGGAACCTACAAGACTCCATTCGTGTGCCAGCTCGTCGGCTGCGCTGGCTGTATGCCCGAACGAGCGTTCCACGCCGATGGCACGTTGAAGGACGAATGGTCGCATGTCCAACCGGGGAAGTGGACCGGTGACGTCGCAGAGTTCGAGGGTTTGAACTGATGGTCGGCGTTCTTGATCGTGGCATCAGCGGCGGCAACAGCAGCAGCGGATTCTATGTCGCACCTCGCATTGCGGCGCTTGACTTCAAGAGATTTCAGAGATGCGTCTGGCTGTGGCTCGGGGCGTCCGGCTATAAGCATATGCGATCGGGCGGGCGTCGGACTGAGCGTGGTCGTGGTGCTTCCGGTCCGGATTTCATTGTCCGAGTGGGTGAGGATGGAATGGATGTGGCGGTGCAAGTGCGGCATTGGAACTCTCCTGTTTCGAAGCGGGCAGTGGATGAGTTTCGAGGGTTGCTCCTCCGCGAGAACATTCCGGCCGGCATGATCGTAGCGAAGTCGCATTGCTCTCGGGCTGCTCGTCTCGCCGCCGCTGGATTTCCTGGGCGACCGATTCGTATCATTGGGATCGACCGGTTTGTCGAGTCAATGATGCAACTCGAATTCGATCTAAGTGCCCGCTTCCTGAAGATGCTCGGAAAGGTTCGTTTAGGCTATGAAGCGGACCCGTCCGATCCGAAAGTTCGCCGCTCGGCGCGGACGATGGCCGACGTTGATTTCGGTGATCAGCGCCCCAACCGGTGGCTCCTCGTCCTCGCGCTCGTGCTACTCGGATTCGTTATTGCCGGAGCCGTGCGATGAGCCGTCTTGAACCCATCGGTGAGTTGATCCCAAAGCAACAGAGTCATAAGCGGCGATTGAGTCCAGATGAAGCCATTCTCACGGACGCCGAAGAGCTGACACTTGACCTCGTGCGCGTCGGCATTGGCCTTCGAAAGGCTCAAAACTTGGTGGAGCGATATCCGCACGATCGGATCGCTCAGCAGTTAGAATGGCTGCCGCTTCGAGCCGCTCGTCGGCCCGCATCACTGCTCATTGCGGCGATTGAGAACAACTATGATCCTCCCGTCTATGCCAAGGGTTGAGTGGGTGGTTCGGGGTTCAACGCCGTTCCCCAATGCCTTGATTGATCAGGCAATGCCTCTCCTCAGCGATACGGCATGGCGCGTCCTGTGCATCGTTGTCCGCCAAACATTCGGTTGGCACGACGGCCCCGGTCGAAGGCGGTCAGCGGACTGGCTTTCTCACTCGCAACTGAAGCGCAGATCTGGCCGTCAGGGTGCGGCTGTGAGTCGCGCCGTCGATGCCCTGTGCAAACTTCGCCTGATCGCGGTGAGGGACGGGTCAGGACGCCTGCTCGAATCTGCTGCCGAACGCCGAAGGTCTCGTAGCTCCCTCTTCTACAGCTTGAGGTCGGAACGACGAATCGACCAGCGGAACGAACATAACCGAAGTTCCAAAACCGAAGACAACAAAACAAATCTAGACAAAAGAAAACAAACACGAGGTGCCAACGAATGACGCGCACCACCGGGCCATCGGACAGGCCAGCACTTGAGCCGCAACTGGAGTTTCAAGGATGCATCATTCCCGACACTAGTGACAAATCTAAAATTCCTGCGACACTGACGAGAGAGCAGACTCGGCAATTAGCCGAGATTATATTCACCGCCTTCACGCAATGGTACAAGCGATAGCTTATATTCGCGTCTCGACCGACCGTCAAGCAACAGACGGGACTTCGCTCGTTACCCAGCGCCGTCGAGTTGTCGAGTACACGGCACTCAAGGGGTATCGCCTCGTCAAACAGTTTGTCGAGGAAGGCGAATCGGCAAAAACTGACAATCGCCCTGTCCTCAAGCAGATGTTGCGTTATTGCGAAACGGAGCGTGGAAAGATCGATCTTCTTGTAGTTCCGAAAATCGACCGCTTCGCACGATATTCCGAAGACTATCACCACTTGAAGCGACAGCTTCGTAACCTTGGCATCAGAGTTGAGTCTATCGACGAGCGATTCGATGATTCACCCGCCGGAAAGTTCCTGGAAAGCATGTTGGCGGCAACCGCCCAGTTCGACAATGACGTGCGCTCGGAACGAACCTATAACGGAATGCGGGAGGCGGTCTCTCAAGGTCGTTGGGTCTGGAAGGCACCGACCGGCTACCGGAATGTACGGATCGATGGCAGGGCAAACATTGAGCCCGATCCCCGAACTGCGCCGCTTGTCATCGAAGCCTTTGAGAAACTTGCTCGCCGCGTCCGAGTAACGGATGTCAGAGAATGGCTGAACGAGCAAGGAATCCCAATTCGCCGCAATGGCTTCTACAAAATGGTGCGGAACCGTGTCTATATCGGAATCATCGAAGCATTCGGTGTGACCAGCCGAGGCGTGTTGCCTTTCACTCCACTTATTCCTTTCGAGCTGTTTGAAAGTGCTCAGACTGCGATTGCTCCGTCGAACCATCCGGGCGTTAACCAGCTAGATCACGAAGATTTTCCACTAAGAGGAACGGTGCGATGCGCGTGCGGCGCGTATTTGACCGCATGCTGGTCTAAGGGGAACAAACGCCGCTACGCCTATTATCGGTGTCGGACCTGTCCACGCGTCAATATCGGGCGTGAGTTCGTTGAGAGCCAGTTTCTAATGCAGCTTCAACGTTTGAGCGCTGCGATGACACCGGACGATCAAATGGCGGCTGATCTTCGGTCATTCTGGGATGGAACGCAGCGTCAGCTTAGGGTGCGATTCGAAGAACTGGAGCGAGATCGAGAACGAATCGAGAGTCAGCAAGCAAACTTGGTCCGCAAGGTGGCAGATGGCGTCGTGCCAGATCATTTGGCTAAGCAAATGCTCCAGGAGAACGAATCGAAGTTGCGCCAGATAAACGCCAAGCTCTCCAAGTCTCGCTCTCTTGACCGCGAACCACACTTTGATGTCCTCATTGAATTCGGGACACGGTTCCTCCGACAGGTTAGCGAGATGTGGCAGGACGCCGAAATCTGCCTAAAGAAGCAGATCCAGTCGTTCCTTTTTCCTAGTGGGTCCATCGTGGTTAGCAATACTCATCCGCGAACCGCTGCAAAAGCACCTTTAACAGATGGGAAAGTGCTTCCTACTGGGTCACTTGTTCACGTTGGTGGCCCACAGCGTCAAAAGTGCGAACACGATGCGGCCCTAAGTAAAGTTGAATTCCTCCGTGATCTTTACGACACATTTGGCAATGCGTAACGCTCAGGATCGACAAGATTTGGTTACTGATACTCAGCTTCTATGGGGAAACCATGCTTTGAAAGAATCGCGGTGATGGCCGCTTGGAGCTCCTCGGCTTCTGAAGCCTTGGCCATTGTCTCTTCGAACATCTCTGTGGCCTTCTCGATTCCACCGGAAACGAATGCATCGGTCATTAGAAGAGCGGTCGCTGTCGCTTCAGTTTGAGTGTGCCACTGCTGCCCGCTGAGCCTGGCAATCTCGCCAAGTGCCTTCGAAAGTTCGTCTGCGCGAGACTCCGATACGGTCAAGTCTGGTTCAGCCGAGTTGAGCCCAATAAAGGTTCCAATCATGAGGCAGGCAAAGATGACAACTGATGTGCCAATCAATTTTGCAACTGGGCGTAGCCAACTTGGCTCGGTGGCCTGCTTTTTTTGGTCTTCATAGGCTTAAAGCTACGCCTACCGTTCTGGTCGTGCAAGGAGGGGGGCCGCCTCGGTGGGTCCCTTCAAGGGGTCCTGGGTTCTAGGAGACTCGCTCATCTAACGGTTGGTTCGTCCGTCACGCGCGAAACGGTGATTCCCCGCTCTTCAAGCGCGTGAAAGAGCTCGCTCATCTCAATCTCGAAACCACGAGCGATTCGTGCCACGACATGGATGGACGGCATTTTGGACCCAAGCTCGATATGGGTCATGTAGGTTCGGTGAATACCGCAACGATAGGCGAACCCTTCTTGGCTGTAGCCGCGCTGTGTCCGCCACTCACGAACGAGCCGCCCAAATTCCTCGGATAAAGACAGCTCAGGCATCAAATCACGATGAAGAGCGTTGCATTCGATTGTCTACATGCGATAAGATGGTGACCTACAGTCACTCTAGGTCGAAGCACCAGTGTGGCAGGGTGAACGGTATGCAAGGTTCTCAAAAGGCGGGTTCATCGGTCGCCCGTGATCTGGTCGGAGGCATAGTGGGGGCCTTGATTGGCTTTGGCCTGATGCGCCTCGGCCAATCCCGGATCGCTGATCTTGCGGCGGAACAGGCGCCTGGCTTCGGTTCCACCAGACGTGTTGACGAAACACCGATGATGCAGATTCTCATCTGGCTTGGTGTTGCGCTAATCGTGATAGGCATCGCCTACGTTCTAAAGGGGCTTATTCGCGCTTCAAAGAGGACAGACTGACCATGAGAACGGTTGTCCTCTTGTTAGCTCTTACCGTCGCCAGCGGATGCGGTAGGAACGGGGATGATCTTGCGGAAGGGGTGCCTCCCGGAGAGCGGCCCATGGATGTGCGTGGCGTCGTTCCACCTGCTCGACCTAGTGATAAC
>ERZ761609.2664-NODE-2664-length-12838-cov-20.690292_pt1 | contig 12838 bp, 10 predicted proteins | sample MGYA00511163_ERZ761609 | MGnify/ENA primary metagenome ERZ761609 (study PRJEB28899, sample SAMN02445070) | bioreactor sludge metagenome | biome: EBPR sludge | place: Australia: Brisbane, Thorneside Wastewater Treatment Plant | collected 2011-12-16 ... | reverse complement strand
CCCGCCGCTACGAGCCGCGGATGGGGGCGGACGAGCGCGACCGGCTCCATGCCCGGTGGACGGACGCGGTCGCCCGCTCGGCCGGCTGGGCCAAGCCATGAGGGAAGAGCCGACGCTCCGGGAGACGAACATCGCCAGGCTCGACGATGGCGTCTTCGACGTGCTCGTCGTCGGCGGCGGGATCAACGGCGCGGTCGCCGCGGCGGCGCTTTCGGGCAAGGGCGCCCGGGTGGCGCTGATCGACCGGGGCGACTGGGGCGGGTTCACCAGCCAGGAGTCGTCCAACCTCGCCTGGGGCGGGATCAAGTATCTCGAGAGCTACGACTTCCGCCTCGTCCGCAAGCTCTGCCTCAGCCGCAACCACCTGCTGCGGAGCTTCCCCTCCATCGTCAAGGAGATCCGCTTCTATACCGGCGTGCCCAAGGGCTTCCGCCACGGCCGGCTGAAGCTGTGGGCCGGCGCCTGGCTCTACTGGCTGATGGGCAACGGCTTCACCCGGCCGCCGCGGCTGCTGTCGCCGGAGACGATGCGCACGGAGGAGCCGATCCTCGACGCCGAGCGCACCGTCGGCGGCTTCGAGTACTCCGACGCCTACCTCCACGACAACGACTCCCGCTTCGTCTTCACCTTCGTCCGCTCGGCGCTCAACAACGGCTGCATCGCCGCGAACTACGTCGAGTCCCTCGGCGCGAGGCGCGGCGGCGGCGTCTGGGAGACCCAGGCCCGCGACGTCGTCACGGGTGCCGCGTTCGCCATTCGCTCCCGGGTTCTGGTCAACGCCGCGGGCCCCTTCGTCGATGCCCATAACGCGCTGACCGGGCAGAAGACCGGGCATCGCCACGTCTTCTCCAAGGGCGTGCACCTGATCGTGGACCGGCTGACGCCCAACCAGCGGGTGCTGACCCTGTTCGCCAGCGACGGGCGGCTCTTTTTCGTCATCCCCATGGGTGCGCGCACCTGCATCGGCACGACGGACACCCGGGTGGACGGCCCGGTGACCGCGGTGAGCGACGAGGACCGCGATTTCATCCTCGCCAACGTCAACGACAGGCTGAAGCTGCCGAAGCCGCTAACCCGTGCCGACGTCATCGCCGAGCGCTGCGGCGTCCGGCCGCTGGTCGTGCGCGGCGGCGACGGTGACGCGGACGGGGGCGGGAATGGGGGCGGCGACGGCCGCGACTGGCTGCAGCTCTCGCGCAAGCACGCCGTCAAGGTGAACCGCGCCGACGCCCACGTCAGCATCTTCGGCGGCAAGCTCACCGATTGCATCAACGTCGGCGACGAGGTGAGCCGGGCGGCCGGGGCGTTGGGCGTGGACCTCCGCTTTCCCGACCACCGCTGGTACGGCGAGCCGGCCGCCCAGGTGCGCGGCGAGTTCGAGCATCAGGCGAAGCTGATGGACCTCGACGCCCTGACCGCCCCCACCTCCACCGAGCCATTGACCCGCAGGCTGTGGCGGCGCTACGGCGCCCGGGCCTTCCTGCTCCTGGAGGACATCCGCCGCGATCCTCGTCAGGCGGAGATCCTGATCGAGGGCACCGAGTACATCCGCTGCGAGCTCAAGGAGACGGCGCGCCGCGAAATGGTGGTGACGCTGGAGGACTTCCTTCGCCGCCGCTCGAAGATCGCCCTGGTCGTGCGCCGCGAGGACATCCGCCGTTCGCCCGGCCTGGCCGAGGCCTGCGCCATCCTGTTCGGCCCACGGGCGGGGGAGAGGCTCGAAGAGTACTTCGCCGGCGAAGAGCGCGAGCCCGCGCCGCCGGTCCGAGACGAGACCAGCTTCGTAGCACCGGTTTGAGCACATGCGAGGAGAAGGAGCATGACGGCGACGGCAATTCCGGGACACGGCGAGACGGCGGTGGCAGGGCTGCTCAACGAGGACGAACGCGAGGTCAGCGTCGTGATCAGCGACCCCTCGCTGCCCGACAACCCCTTGATCTTCGTCAGCGAGGAGTTCGAGCGCCAGACCGGCTACCCGGCGGAAGAGGCGCTGGGCCGCAACTGCCGCTTCCTCCAGGGGCCGGGCACCGACCCGAGGGCGGTGGCGGCGATCCACGCCGCCCTGGACGAGGGCCACGAGATCACCGTCGACATCCTAAACTACCGCAAGGACGGCCGGCCGTTCTGGAACCGCCTGCGCATCCGCCCGCTGCTCGACGCCTCGGGCCACGTGCGCTACTTCGCCGGCGCCCAGAACCCCATCGACGAGGCCGACGTGCTCCCGAGGCCGGTGCAGGCGCTGTTCGACTGAACGTAGCGCCTGCGGCCAGTATTTGTGGCGCCTTAAGGCCTTCATCCGTCACCCGCGGACTTGTTCCGCGGGTCCATCATGGACGGTCGTAACAAGTACCGCCCAAGACATCTGGATGGGGGTGGCGCGCCCGTCGGGTTCGAATCCGACCCACTTGCAGCTTGCCCTAGAAAATCTGGCCGGTGAACTCGAGGTGGACGCGTTTGCGCAAACCGTCGATGGTCTTCAGCGCGTCGAGCAGGTCCGCCCGCTCGCCTTTGGTCAGCCGCTCGGGATCGACGTAATAGGTCACCGGCTGGCCGGCGCGGTAGTCGACGATCTGCTTCGACAGCAGCACGCCGGTGACGACGTCGAAGGCGTGAGCGAGGTTCGCGGCCTCGCCCTTGAGCAGCGTGCCGCGCTCGGCCAGCGCGCGGATGCGCTCCAGCGTCGGCGTCTCCTCGACCCCCTCGCGCAGCGCCAGCAGGCGGACGGCGCCGACTAAAGGAATGGTGCCGGTGAGCTTGAGGTTGACCTGGCCGCGGTGGTCCCGCTTCTCCTTCTCGGTGACGAAGCCGCCGAAGAAGCCGAGGGCGACGTTGTGGCTGACCTTGTCCTGGAACATCTGCCGGAGGAAGCGGTGGTTGTTGCGCACGAGCGCGGTGATCCGGTGGCGCAGCTCGATCGCCAGGTCGTGGCGGCCCCACACCGGCTGGAAGTCGAAGAAGATGTCGGACAGGCGGATGGCGACGAAGTTGCTCTTGCGCCCCCACAGCGTGATCTGCTCGATCCACTGGCTCAGGCTCTTTCGCCAGAGCGGGTTCACCGCCATGCAGTAGCCGTTGCAGTAGGGGATGCCGACGGCGTCGAGGTCGCGGCACAGCCGCTCGGCCAGCTCGCGGTAGAAGGCGTCGACCTGGCCGTGCCGCTCGTCCGGGTAGTCGGCGATGATGATGCCGTTGTCCTGGTCGGGGAAGAGGAAGCTCTCGCCGCGCCCGCCCGAGCCCATGACGATGGCGCAGCCTCCAACCGGGATCTGGCCCCAGCCCTCGGCCGCCATCTGCGCCAGCGTCGCCTCGCCGAGGCGGCGGTAGATGTCGTTGTTGATGCGGGTCAGCAGCTGCTGGATCTCCGGCGCCGGTAGCTTGTCGGCGAAGAGCTCCTCGGCGAGCTCCACCTGGGCGGCCTTCACCTCGCGCAGGCCCTCCAGCGTGCCCTCGTGGGTCAGCCGGTCGATCTGGCGCATGAGCTGATCGTCGGCGGCGGCCAGGGCATCGTGGAGGAAGAGCAGGCCGGCGAGCCGCCCCTCCGCGTCGACCACCGGCATGTGGCGCAGGCCGTGCCGGCGCATCAGCGCGATGGCGTGGTAGAGGTAGTCGCGCCGGCGGACGGTCACGACCGGAGAGGTCATCACCCGCTCCACCGGCGTCTCGCCGGGGACGCGATAGGCGATGCGAAGCGCGATGTCGCGCTCGGTGACGATCCCCACCGGCCGGGCGGCGGCGTCGACGATGACCGCGCAGGTGGCTCGGGCGGCGGCCAGGCCCCTGATCATGTCCTCGCACGAGGTCCCGGGGCGAACCGCGAGGATCTCCTCTGCCGGGCGCATGAAGTCGCGGGCGAGCTTGCTGAAGATGGCCGTCCGCGAGGCCGCGGGCTTCTGCCGTAGCGGCGGCGCGCTCATGGCCTGCTCATCGTCTACCCGCGGCCGGGGAGCGGCCGAGTGCGCGGGTGGCCGGGGGCGGAGGACTACTTATGAGCGACCTGCGCCGGTGGGTGCTCGCCAAGGTTCAGCCCTGTTGTGCCCGCCCATCGATGATGCTATGCGTAGAGTAATCTCGAAAGCTCGTCGAGTGCTGGCGGCGCTTCAGAGAGAATGAAATCGAGTTGCAAGTCGCGCTAGAATAAGACGAAGCCGCGCGGTGTACCCGCGAGGCTTTTCGAGGACCCCGAACGGTCCCGTGGGAGGGTAAACGTCGGCCAGCCGATCCGCGGCGCTTGCGATGAGCGGACTCCGTCAGCATCGGCTCGTCGCCGGACAGGCGACCTCCCTCGTTGAGACTGGTTGGCGCGGGTGACCGGACCCGCGCAGGCGAAGGGCCCCGCGCCCTTCCGCCGCGCCCGAGGCGGGGCGTGCACGAGAGGAGGTGGGCGGTCTTGGCACCGAAAATCATCTGGTTGTTCGTTTTCGTCGCCCTCTACTGGGCCTACTGCATCTTCTGGGGAATCCGCGGCGCGCGGATGGCGCGGACCGCGAGCGATTACTTCATCGCCGGGCGCAAGCTGTCGCTGTGGGTGTTCGTCCTGGCGGCGACGGCGACGTCCTTTTCCGGCTGGACCTTCATGGGTCACCCGGGCCTCGTCTATCGCGACGGCTTCCAGTACGCCTACGCCTCCTTCTATACCATCACAATACCCTTCACGGGGGTGATCTTCCTCAAGCGGCAGTGGATGCTGGGAAAGCGGTTTGGCTACGTCACCCCCGGCGAGATGCTGTCCGACTATTTCCAGGGCGACGCCATCCGCATCCTCACCGTCATCGTCGCCCTCCTGTTCTCGATCCCGTACCTCGGCGTGCAGCTCGGCGCCTCCGGCTACCTGTTCAACGTGCTGACCACCACCGACGTCTACCCGCGGGGCTTGGTCAGCGAGAACTTCGGCATGTGGGTGCTGGCCATCGTCGTGCTCATCTACGTGGCCTCCGGCGGCCTGCGCGCCGTGGCCTACGTCGACACCCTGCAGTGCGTGCTGCTCGCCCTCGGCATCGTCATCACCGGGGTGATCGCGCTGAACGCCATCGGCGGCTGGGACGCGCTGAACGACGCCATGGCCCGGCTCGGCGCCACCTCCGTCGCCCGATGGGGGACCACCCAGGGCCTCGGCGGCGGCGACTACAATTCATACTTCGCGGTGCCCGGCGTCATCCAGTGGACCGCCGGCCTCGGCAAGGAGACGCCGGTCGGCGGCCTGTGGACCGGGGTCATGATCCTCACCTACATGTTCGCGCTGATGGGCATCCAGGCGGCGCCGGCTTTCACCATGTGGTCGTTCTCCAACACCAACCCGGCGCCGTTCGCGCCCCAGCAGGTGTGGGCGTCCTCCTTCGGGATCGGCCTGATCCTGATCTTCTTCACTGCGATCCAGGGGATGGCGGCGCTGTTCCTCGGGGCGCAGCCGGCCATCAACGAGGCCGGGCTGGCGGTCGCCGGCATCATCCCGGCTGAGGTCAACACCCAGCCCGACGCGCTGGTCCCGTTCTACTTCAACATCCTGGCGGAGACCTGGCCGTGGCTCATCGGCCTGCTCGCCGTCTGCGCCCTGGCGGCGATGCAGTCCACCGGCGCCGCCTACATGTCCACCGCCGGCGGCATCCTCACCCGCGACCTCTACAAGCGGTATCTGAACCCCGGGGCGACGCACACGACGCAAAAGCTGTTCGGCCGGCTCGGCGTCGCCTTCATCGTCATCTCGGCGCTGCTGGTCGCGACCTACTCCAAGGACGCGCTGGTCCTGCTGGGGGGCCTGGCCGTCGCCTTCGGCTTCCAGATGTGGGTGCCGCTGGCCGGCGTCTGCTACATCCCGTGGATCACCCGGCAGGGGGCGACCTGGGGGCTCGCGGCCGGCCTGCTGGCGGTGACCTTCACCGACAGCTTCGGCCTGGCGATGCTCGAGGCCCTCGGCATGCAGCCGTGGGGGCGCTGGCCGCTGACCATCCACTCGGCGGGCTGGGGCATCCTGTTCAACGTCGTCGTCTGCGTTCTGGTCTCCGCCGCGACCCAAAGCGATCAGGCGCACGCCCATCGCATGAAGTACCACAACTTCCTGCGCGAGCACGCCAGCCTGCCGCAGGCCAAGCGGCACCTCATACCGGTGGCCTGGGTGGTCACGCTCGCCTGGTTCTTCTTCGGCATCGGCCCCGGCGCCGTCATCGGCAACGACATCTTCGGTGCGCCGAGCGCCGGCAGGGAGGGCTGGACCTTCGGCATCCCCTCCATCTGGGCGTGGCAGATTCTGTTTTGGATCCTCGGCGTCGCGATGATGTGGTTCCTGGCCTACAAGATGGAGATGTCTTCGGTGCCTCAGGCCGACGTGGAGGCACTGGTGGAGGACATCGGCGACACGTCGTTGGAAAAGCCGGGAGCATAGCCCGCGCCACCCTGGCGAAAGACGGGCCCTGCCGCTGAAATGGCCGATCATCGGCCGCGCCGCTCGCGGCTCTCTATTCGCAGGTGCAGCGTAATTCGTTGTTCGGAGCTTGCCGCTGGCAGCGGTTGTCCGGGATGTGCCACGCCGCATCTTGGGATTTCGCACTCCAGGCTGCGCGAACGTTGACGCGGCCACCGGCCTCTGCCATTGCTGATGTACTTTAACGAGCCGGTCTGGGGATCAAGACCGAGTGCTTAGGGAGGACGTATGGCTCATTCTGACGCGCGGCTTCACGCATTGGCCGCCAAGAGATGGCGGATTGCCATCTGGTTGAGCGTGTTGATGCTCATCGCCTACTACGGCTTCATTCTGCTCGTGGCGTTCAACAAGCCCCTGCTCGGCACGGTGCTGACGACGGGGCTGACGCTGGGGATCCTCCTTGGCGCCTTGGTCATCGTGTTCGCCTGGGTCTTGACCCTGGTCTACGTCGGCTGGGCCAACAACAAGTACGATCACGAACTAGCCGAGTTGCGGGGGTAGGCCATGGGCCAGGGCACGAATATCGAAGCAATCATTTTCTTCTTTCTCTTCGTCTCCTTCACGATGGGCGTCACCTATTGGGCGGCGCGGCGGACGAAGACGGCGGAGCACTTCTACGCGGCCGGACGATCGATCACCGGCTTCCAGAACGGCCTCGCTTTGGCCGGCGACTACATGAGTGCGGCGAGCTTCCTCGGTATCGCCGGGCTGGTGGCGCTCAACGGCTTCGACGGGCTGATCTACTCCACCGGCTGGTTGGTCGGCTGGCCAATCATCCTGTTCCTCATCGCCGAACCGCTGCGCAACCTCGGCAAGTACACCTTCACGGACGTCGTCGCCTACCGGCTGCAGCAGAAGCCGGTCCGCCTGGCCTCGGCAATCGGCACGATGGCCGTCGTCCTCACCTACCTCATCGCCCAGATGGTAGGGTCGGGGACGCTGATCCAGCTGCTGTTCGGCCTCGACTACACCCTCGCCGTGATCATCGTCGGCCTGGTCATGATGACCTACGTGCTGTTCGGCGGCATGATCGCGACGACCTGGGTGCAGGTCATCAAGGCGTGCCTGCTGCTGGGTGGCGCCACCGTCATGGCGATCATCGTGCTGTCGAAGTTCGGGTTCAACCCGATGAACCTCTTCGCCCGCGCGGCCGAGTTGAACGGGCAGAGGGTTCTCGAGCCGGGCACCAAGGTCGTCACCGGCGCCTGGGACGCGATCTCCCTCGGCCTCGCGCTGATGTTCGGCACCGCCGGGCTGCCGCACATCCTCATGCGCTTCTACACGGTGCCGGATGCCAAGGCCGCGCGCGTGTCGGTCATGTGGGCGACGATCTGGATCGGCGGCTTCTACCTCATCACCTTCATCCTCGGCTTCGGCGCGATGGTGCTGGTGGGGCAGCAGCAGATCCTCGCTGCCGGCGGCGGCGGCAACATGGCCGCGCCCATCCTTGCCCAGGTGATCGCCGGAAACATCTTCTTCGGCTTCATCTGCGCCGTGGCCTTCGCGACCATCCTGGCGGTGGTCGCGGGGCTGACGCTCGCCGGTGCAGGGGCGCTTTCCCACGACCTGTGGGTCAACGTCATCCGCGGCGGCCACGCCCCGGAGCGGGAGCAGCTCGTCGTGGCACGGCTGTCGTCGGTCATCCTCGGCGTCAGCGCGGTCATCCTCGGCATCGTCTTCCAGGGCCAGAACGTGGCCTACATGGTGGGCCTGACGTTCTCGATCGCGGCCTCCGCCAACTTCCCGGCGCTGGTGATGTCGGTGTTCTGGCGGCGGTTCACGACCTGGGGCGCGGTCTGCAGCATCATGTTCGGGACGTTCGCGACGCTGCTCCTGATCTACCTCGGGCCGACCATCCAGATCGACCTGCTGGGTCCGAAGGCGGCGCCGGCAGGCTCGGCACCGGAGGTGGTGGAGGCGGCGAAGGCAGCCATGGCCGCCCACGCGGCCGACATCACCAGCCAGTGGTGGTTCTTCCCGCTGAAGAACCCCTGCCTGTTCACGATGACCGGGTCGTTCCTGATCGGGATCATCGTCTCGCTCGTCGCTCCGGAGCGGTCCGCCGAGGAAGGCTTCGCCGAGGTCGAGCGGCGGGCGCTGCTGGGCGAGCCCACCGTCACCGCCGCGGAGTAACGCCCGCAGAGTACAACGGCGCAAAATCGATCGGCGGCGCTGGTCGCCGCCGGCAGGAAACGGGCCGGAGGGGCAACTCTCCGGCCACTTTTTTTGGTCCATCCTCTGCGGCTAACGGCCGTACAGCCGTCAGTAGCGCCCGGCCACAGATTCGCCGCGTTGATTGCGTCAGATCCGTAGAACCGAAATGTTCTCGTAGGGAGTCTCGATGGGACGGACGCTCGCAACCACCCTCAAGGCCCTGTGCCTGGCCCTCCTTCTCGGCGCGACGCTGAGCGGGGCGGCGCTGGCCCAGGCCGCCCCGACCAACTTCAGCGACGCCAAGCTGAACTCGTTCATCGAAGCGGCGAAGAAGATCGACGGGGTCATCGTCGCCTGGAACCCGAAGATCGCTGCCGCCAAGACGCCGGAAGAAAAGCAGGAGGTCCTCACTCAGGCCGAGGGCGAGGCACTGAAGGCGATCGAAAAGACGAAGGGGATCACGGTCGACGAGTACCGCCAGATCGGCGAGGCCGCACGGCAGAACCCCGATCTCGCGGCCAAGCTGGACAAGCTCTACCAGGCGAAGCCGTAGGCCGTTCCCGACCTCGCCCGGACCCGCCGGCCGCGATAGGCGGCCGGTCTCGGGGGAACCGCAGTCGTCACGGCAGGCTGGGGCTTGAAGTCGGCCGCCCTACCTGTGGGCGACGCCGACCGCTAACGCGGCGCGAGCGGCTTCGTCGCCGGCCCGTGGATCACGTCGCCGTTCAGCTCGAACCTGGAGCCATGACAGGGACAGTCCCAGGTCCGGTCGGTTTCGTTCCAGCCGACGACACAGCCGAGGTGGGTGCAGACCGCGGACACCGCGTGGACTTGGCCCTGCTCGTCCTTGAAGGCCGCCACCGTCTTGCCGTCGATGTCCATGATCGCGGCGTGGCCGGCGGGGAGCTCGTCCAGCGACTTCGGCTTGCGCGACAGGTAGCCGCCCACCAGGTGCACCGCCGTGTTCACGTTCTCCTTCGCGAACCGCGCCGCGCCGGCGAGCGGTTTGACGCGCTTGGCGTCGAACAGGCCGAGCCAGGGGTTGGTCTTGCCGCCGGCCAGATCGGCGAGGATCATGCCAGCGGCGGTGCCGTTGCTGATGCCCCAGGCGTCGAACCCGGTCGCCACGAGGTAACCGCCGCCGATGGAGGACGACCAGCCGACGAACGGCGCGCTGTCCATCGACTCGTAGTCCTCGTTCACCCAGCGATACTCCACCGGCCCCGCCCCAAAGCTCTCGGTGAGCCAGCGCTCCAGGTCCTGGACGCTCTTGCGTTCCTCGTCGGTGTGCCCGGGCTTGAAGCTCGCCCCGGCGGCAATGGCGTAGACGTCGCCGTTTTCCCGCGCGTGGGTCCTGAGCGAGTGCGTCGGCTCTTCGGCGCTGATGTACATGCCGTCCGGCACCCGGCGGATCCGGGCGGCGATGACGGGCTCGGCCTGCGGGTAGGCGCGTGCGTAGTAGCCGCCGACCTGGCCCAAGGGGAGATGCGTCGCCATGACGACGTGGCGGGCGGTGACGCTGCCGTGCTCGGTGACGACGCGGGTCGGCTCCCAATCGACCGCGCGGCTGTTTTCGAAGACGTGGCAGCCGTCGCCGGGAATGGTCTGCGCGAGGCCCACGACGTACTTCGTCGGGTGAAACTGGGCCTGGCCGTCGAAGCGGACGGCCGCGAGCACGTCGAACGGGAGGTCGGTCTCGCGCACCAGGGAGGCCGGCAGCCCGAGCCGCACCGCGACCTCCACCTCCTGCTCGATCTTCGCGACGTAGGCCTGGTCGCGGGTGTAGACGAAAGCGGACTTGGCCTCGATGTCGCAGTCGATGCCGTGCTGGGCGGCCAGGCTCTGGATCCGGCGGACCGCGGTTTCCTGCGCTTCGGCGTAGAGGCGGGCACGCGCCTCTCCGAACTTTTGCTCCAGCGTCTGGTAGATGATGCCGTGCTGCGACGTGATCTTGGCCGTGGACCGACCAGTCACCTGTCGTCCGACCCTGCGGGCCTCGATCACCGCCACCGTCTGCCCCATGTCCTTGAGCAGCCGCGCCGTGGTGACCCCGACGATCCCGCCGCCGATGATGGCGACGTCGACGCTCACGTCTCCGGCGAGCTGCGGAAAGGCCGCTCCGACCGCCGTCTCGTTCCAGTAGGTCCGGTCCGTCGCGTCGTTGGCCATGGTCGTCTCCCGCGGATCGTCGCGCCAAAGTCAGGGAACTGGGTCCGTCGGCGCCTTGAAGCACCGCGTCGGGGCCTGCCGCGGCCCCCCTCTTCGGCTCGCCGTCTTCGGGGCGTGCCGCCGTTGATCTTTCGAGCAACAGACGGTGGAAGCGAAGGTTCCCGGCGGAGCGCCGGGCGTGTCCCGGTGCGCTTCCCGGGGCCCGTTGCTTCAGCCCGGCCGCTGGCACCCCCGGGGCCCGTGCCGACCCGGTTCCGCCGTGCCCGCCGAGTAAATGCCCAGGCAAGACCGAACGGAGCGGGCGCCGGCGGGCGATCCTTGACCCGGACACCCTTTCGCCGTATTAGTGAATACTGTTTTAGATGCTCCTGACGCGCGTCTTGCGGTGGCGCTGCGTCTTCCGGCGCCGCCGGACAGGGACGAAAAAAAAGGGGGTCCGAAGATGCGCCAGGCACTGACGTGCGCGGTGTGCGCGGTGGCGTTGCTTTCAGCGCTGGGCGGGCGGGCTTACGCCGCCGACGAGCTGATGGAGCAGGCGAAACAGCTCTTCGAGCCGATCCCCGATACGCCGCCGGCCGTCGAAGGGGTTCCCTCAACGCCGGCCATGATCGAGCTCGGGCGGATGCTGTACTTCGACCCGCGGCTGTCGGAGAGCCACAACATCAGCTGCAACACCTGTCACCAGATCGGTCTCGGCGGCGGCGACATGCTGCCGACTTCGATCGGCCACAAGTCGCAACGCGGCGGGCGCAACGCGCCGACGGTGTTGAACTCGGTGTTCAACGCCGCGCAGTTCTGGGACGGCCGGGCGAAGGATCTGGTCGAGCAGGCCGCGGGGCCGATCCAGAACCCGATCGAGATGGCGATCACCGCGGACCACGCGGTCGAGACGCTGAAGGCGATCCCCGGTTACGTCGAGGCGTTCGCCGCCGCCTTCCCGGAAGAGAAGGACCCGATCACCATCGACAACGTCGCCAAGGCGATCGCCGTCTTCGAGACGACGCTCATCACCCCGAACGCGCCGTTCGACCGCTTTCTCCGCGGCGACGCCAAGGCGCTCAGCGACGAGCAGCGCGCCGGGCTGAAGCTGTTCGTCGACAGCGGCTGCGCCAGCTGCCACAACGGCATCAACGTCGGCGGCGGCCAGTACCAGCCCTTCGGCGTCGTCGAGCGGCCGGGCGCGGAGATCCTGCCGCCGGACGACAAGGGCCGGTTCATGGTGACGAAGACGCCGGACGACGAGTTCGTCTTCAAGGTCCCCACCTTGCGCAACATCGCGCTGACGCTGCCCTACTTTCACAGCGGCCAATCGTGGGATCTCGAGCAGGCCGTCGGCGTCATGGCGGTGAGCCAGCTCGGCGTCGAGCTCGGCGCCGAGGACGTGAGGAAGATCACCGTCTTCCTGGAGACCCTCACCGGGGAGCAGCCGGAGGTGGTCTACCCGATCCTGCCGCCCAGCACCGCGGAGACGCCACGGCCGCAGTTCTGAGCGCCGCCCGTCCGCGCGCCCCGGCTCCGCTGACGGGCCTTACGTGAAGATCCGCTCCAGCGCCGAGCCGATCCCGGCCAGCGTCAGCACCGCCGAGAGGAAGCACAGGATCAGGCCAAGCCGGCTGAAGTCCGCCACCGGGCCCTCGGCGGCCCTGGGCGCCGCGGCCTCTCCCCACTCTGGTGCAAGGTCGGGTGCGAAGCCGGGAGCGGCGGCCGCCGCGGCCACCGGAGTTGCCTCCGGCCATGTGGTATCGACCTGCGCCATCGTCGTCGTCTCCCGTCGCGAAACCGTTAAGAGACGCTGAGGATGCGCTTGCCGCGGCGAACCCGCAGTGACGGCCGTCACCGCGCCGGCCGGCCGTCCCGCTTATAGTGGAGCGCTCGGTGATGAGGTTCATGCCCCGGCCGTAGACGAGGCCGTAGACGAGACCGGTGCGAGCCGGCAGCGGCACCAAGCCGGCGCAGCGCAATTCGGCTGGTTGGGCGCCCAGCCGCGGGCGCATTCCTCGCCGCGAACAGGCGGTCCCGCTTCGCCCCGACGGCGCCTCGACTGCCCTATGGCCAGCCGCGTTGCCTTCCCTCTGGCCGCGGCCGCTGCCCCTCTACCCG
>ERZ761609.2663-NODE-2663-length-12843-cov-7.856975_pt1 | contig 12843 bp, 14 predicted proteins | sample MGYA00511163_ERZ761609 | MGnify/ENA primary metagenome ERZ761609 (study PRJEB28899, sample SAMN02445070) | bioreactor sludge metagenome | biome: EBPR sludge | place: Australia: Brisbane, Thorneside Wastewater Treatment Plant | collected 2011-12-16 ... | reverse complement strand
CATCAGCCCTGTCGCCGCCGCGCCCGCCTTGACCGCCGCCGCGCCTTCTTCTCCCGCCTTACGCGCTACCGGCGATTTGGGCGTCGTGGTGGAGCGGGCGCAAGGCGCGCTCACGCTAGTGGAGCGCTCCGGCCGTTCGATCATCGGCCGGGTGACCGGCCTGGGCGACCTCAGCCACGCCTCGGCGGTGTTTTCCCGCGATGAGCGCTTCGTTTACATTTTCGGCCGCGACGGCGGGCTGACAAAGGTCGATCTGCTGACCCAGTCCATCGCCGCTCGCGTCGTGCAGGCCGGCAACAGCATCGGCGGGGCGATTTCCGATGACGGAAGGCTGGTGGCGGCGGCCAACTACGACCCCGGCGGGGTGCGGGTGTTTGACGCCGACACGCTGGAAATGCTGGCCGACATCCCGTCAAACTATGGCGACGGCGGCGCGCGGGCCAAGGTGGTGGGGCTGGAGGACAGTTTCGGCCGGGTCTTCGCCTTTTCGCTCTACGACGCGGACGAAATCCGTCTGCTCGACCTTTCCGACGTCAAGAATCCCAAAGTCACCCGCTTTCCCGGCGCCGGCCGCCAGCCTTACGACGCGCTGGTGACGCCGGACGGCCGCTGGTACGTCGCCGGCCTGTTCGGCGAAGACGGCATGACCATGCTCGACTTGTGGCGCCCGGAACAGGGCTTGCGCCGGGTCATGCCGGGCTACGGCCGCGGGCAAGAGCCCTTGCCGGTTTATAAAATGCCCCACCTGGAAGGCTGGGGCTTCGCCGACGGCAAGCTCTACCTGCCCGCCATCGGCCGGCGCGAGGTGCTGATCGTCGACGCCCGCACTTGGGAAGAGGTCGGTCGCGTTCCGGTCGCCGGGCAACCGGTGTTCGTCATGGCGCGGCCGGACGGCCGGCAAATCTGGGTCAACTTCGCCCTGCCCGACAATGGCAAGGTGCAGGTGATCGACACGCTGGACAACAAGGTGGTCGCCGATCTTTCCCCCGGCCCCGGCGTGCTGCATATGGAGTTCGCGCCGCGCGGCGAGGAATTGTGGTTGTCGGCCCGCGACATCGACCGGGTGAAAGTCTACGACACCAAGACCTTTCAAGAAATCGCCAGTCTGCCGGTGGACAAGCCGTCGGGGATTTTCTTCACCGCCCGCGCCCACCGCATCGGGCTGTGAGGTGCGACGATGGAGGACCTCGACGCCATCGACCGCGCGCTGCTCAACGATTTTCAGCGCGACTTCCCGCTGACGCCGCGGCCTTACGCCGAGATCGCCCGCCGGCTGGAAATCGGCGAGGATGAGGCGCTGACCCGATACATGCGCCTGTTAAAGGAAGGCTATATCGCCCGTATCGGCGCCGCGGTGCGGCCCAACACGGTGGGCGCGGGAACACTGGCGGCGCTGGCGGTCCCGCCCGACCGGCTGGAGGAAGTCGCCGCCACGGTCAGCGCCATGCCAGGCGTCAACCACAATTACGCCCGCGACCATCAGCTGAATCTTTGGTTCGTGGTGACGGAGCCCGACCGCGAAAAAGTCGCCGAGACGCTGGCGGCGGTGGCGCAGGCCACCGGCTTGACGCCGCTCTCTTTCCCGCTGGTGACCGGCTATCACATTGATTTGGGCTTTCCGCTATGGGAGCAATAACGTTGCGGCGGCGCCTGCTAACCCGGCTGGCGGACGGCCTGCCGCTGACCCCCCAGCCATACGCCGACTTGGCCGCCGAACTGCAAACCGATGAAGAAACGGTGCTGACGGAATTGGCGGCGTTGACGGCGGAAGGGGTGATTTCCCGCTTCGGCGTCATCGTCGATCACGCCGCCTTGGGTTTCTGCGTCAACGCCATGGTGGTTTGGGCGGTTCCGCCGCAACTGGCCGACGAAGCCGGCCGGCGGGTGGCGGCGGCCGGCTTGGCGTCGCTATGCTATCGGCGCGAAACCGCGCCGGGCTGGCCCTACCCGCTTTACACCATGCTGCACGGCCGCAGCCGCGCCGACATTGAAGCCCGCATTGAAAAGATCGCCGCCGCCATCGGCTTGCCGGGTCTGCGGCATGAGGCGCTCTACACCGTCAAGCGCTACAAGCAGACCGCAGCGCGCCACCACCGCGAAAGGATGCGCGCATGAATAATGTCGCCCCCCTCGACGATATAGACCGTGCGCTGGTCAACCGGCTGCAAGACGGCGTCCCCATCGTTGAACGCCCGTTCGCCGAGATCGCCGACGCGCTGGGGATTTCCGAACAACAGGTTTGCGACCGGCTGGCGGCGCTGTTGGCTTCCAGCGCGCTCAGCCGCTTTGGGCCAATGTTCGACGCCAAGCGGCTGGGCGGCGGGCTGTCGCTGGCGGCGCTGGCGGCCCCGCCGGAGCGCTTCGACGAGGTGGCCGCCATCGTCAACGGCTTCGACGAGGTGGCGCACAACTACGCCCGCGACCACCAGCTCAACATGTGGTTCGTCTTGGCGACTGAAGACGCGGGCGGGGTTGAAGCCGCCTGTGCCGCCATCGCCGCCGCGACGGGACTAGAGGTGCTGAACTTCCCCAAACGCGCGGAATACGCGCTGCGCCTGAGGTTTGAAGCATGAATGAACTCGGCTTTAACAACCCTCTCTCCCCTGGGGAGAGGGTGGAGCCGCAGGCTCCGGGTGAGGGGGCGCACGGTCGGCAGACCGAAAAAAGCCAAATCTCGCAGCGTTTCCCCCTCACCCAACCCTCTCCCCTGGGGGGAGAGGGCTCCGACGACCTTGACCGCCGGCTCATCCTGGCGACGCAAGCCGGATTGCCGCTGACTCCCCGGCCCTTTGCGGCGCTGGCCGAACAATTGGGCGCGACGGAAGCCGAGGTCGTCAACCGCTTTCGCGCCATGCAGGCCACGGGCGCGCTGCGCCGCATCGCCGCCGTCCCCGATCATTACCGCATGGGCTACGTCGCCAACGGCATGACGGTGTGGGAAGTGGCGGAACATGACCTCGACGCCGCCGGCCAAGCGCTGGCGGCCCTGCCCTGGGTCACCCACTGCTACAGCCGCCCGGCCCGCCTGCCCGTCTGGCCCTATACGCTGTTCGCGATGGCGCACGGCCGCAATCGCGAGGAAGTCTTGGCGCTGGTCAAGGATATGGCGGCGACCCTGGGCGATAAAGCTGGGCGTCGCGACGTGCTGTTCAGCACCCGCATCCTCAAAAAGACCGGGCTGCGCCTGAAGCGCCGCCCCGGCCGCGAGGGAGAGTGAAAGCCGATGTTCCGCCTGACCCAGTATATGCGCCTGCTGGCGGCCCCTGTTTCGGCGTCTCCGCCGAGGGCTCCCGCCGCCAATCCGACCGAAACCGGCCCGGTGGTGATTTGGAATCTCGTGCGGCGCTGCAACCTGTCCTGCCTGCACTGCTACGCCTTTTCCGCCGACCATGATTTCACCGGCGAGCTTTCCACCGTGGAAGCCTTCGCCGTGCTGGATGATTTGTGGGCGGCGGGCGTGCGGGTGCTGATCTTGTCGGGCGGCGAGCCCTTGATGCGCCCCGACACCCACCAGATCGGCGCGCGCGCCAAGGCGCTGGGCTTTTATGTCGGGCTGTCGAGCAACGGCACGCTGATGGACGCCGCGCGGGTTCGCGAGGTCGCCGCGGTGGGCTATGATTACGTCGGCGTCAGCCTCGACGGGCTGGCGGCGGTCAACGATCAGTTCCGCCGCAAGGCGGGCGCTTTCGACGCGGCGCTTAACGGCCTGCGGCTGTGCCGCGACGCCGGTTTGAAGACCGGCTTGCGGCTGACCTTGACCGAGACCACCGCCCGCGATCTTGAACCGCTGCTCGATTTGATGGCGGCGGAGCGCTTTGACAAGTTTTACCTCTCCCACCTCAACTACGCCGGCCGCGGCGACGTCAACCGTAAGACCGACGCGCTGCATCGCACCACCCGCACCGCCATGGACGCGCTGTTCGAGCGGGCGCTTGACGACGTGGTCAACGATGCGCCGCGGGAGTACGTCACCGGCAACAATGACGCCGACGGGGTCTACTTGCTGCTGTGGGCGCGGCGGCGCTTTCCCCAACGCGCCGCGGCGTTGGAGGCGCGGTTGAAGCGCTGGGGCGGCAATGCGTCGGGCGTCGGCATCGCCAACATCGACACGCAAGGCGTTGTCCATCCCGACACCATGTGGAGCCGCCATGATCTGGGCAGCGTGCGGGATCGCGCGTTCGCCGACATCTGGGCCGACGTCTCGCACCCGCTGATGGCAGGCTTGAAGCAGCGGCCGCGGCCGGTGACCGGGCGATGCGGTTCTTGCGCCTATCTCGCCATCTGCAACGGCAACACCCGGGTGCGGGCCGAAAGTGTGGGCGGCGACCCGTGGGCGGAAGATCCCGGCTGCTATCTGACCGACGCCGAAATCGGCCCTGCGGCGGAAGCCGCGGCGTGACCGAGGAGCCTGTAAAAATGACCAGCGCCGCAACTGTCGCCAACTCGGATGGAAAGGGCGACGCCTTCGACGGATTGCCTGGCAATCCGATGATGTGGATTTTGATTTTATCCGAGTTGGCGGTGTTCGGCGTCGCCTTCGTCGGCTTTTCCGTCGCCCGCATGTTCGACCCCGCGACGTTTGACGCCGGGCAAGAGCATCTCGACCGGCTGTTGGGCGGGCTCAACACGCTGGTGCTGCTGACCAGCGGCTATCTGGCGGCGCGCGGCGTTGAGGCGGGACGCGCCGACGACAAGAAAGCCGCCTCGCGCTGGATGCTGGCCGCCGCCGCCGTCGGCTGCGTGTTTCTGGTGATAAAGCTCGTCGAGTACGGCCACACCCTCGACGCCGGTTACGATATCAACACGAACGCCTTCTTCGCGCTCTACTTCATGCTGACCGGCTTCCACTTCTTTCACGTCATCATGGGCGTGATCGTGCTGTGCGTGGTGGCGCGCTGGAACGCGACGGAGAATCTGGAGACCGGCGCCGCCTTCTGGCACATGGTCGACCTGATTTGGGTGCTGCTTTACCCCTTGGTTTATTTGGTGCGGTGATGAAACCTGCTCTTCATCCCTTGACCCGCGCCTGGGTCATCTTAATGGCGCTGGCGATCTTGACTCTGGTGCTGGGTCTTAACGATCCGCACACGCCGTTGGGAATTTTAAGCGCCATCGCCTTGATGGCGACGACGGTGGTCAAAGGCCGGCAAATCCTGTTGGATTATCTGGAGTTGCGCCATGCGCCCGGCGGCTGGCGCGCCGGGCTGACGGTTTACCTGTCGCTGGTGGCGCTGTTGATCGTCGCCGCCTACGCCGCGACCTATTACGGCTGGCCGCTGAAGCGGTAGGGGGGTAACTTCTCCCAGCTTGCCCCCTTATTCTCAATGCGTCATGCCCGGATTTGATCCGGGCATCCCTTGTTCCGCCACATTGCGGAAGGGCGATGGCCGGGTCAAGCCCGGCCATGACGGTCTATAGAACTGGTGTCAAACCCCCGCCAGCGCGCGATCCAGATCGTCGATGATGTCGTCGGCGTCCTCCAGCCCCACCGACAGCCGGATCAGCGCCGGATTAATGCCGGCGCGCTGCTTGTCTTCCGGCGTCAGCTTGCAATGGGTGCTGGTGTCGGGGTGGGTGATGAGCGACTTCGAGTCGCCTAAATTGTTGGAGATCAGCACCATGCGCAGCGCGTTCATGACGCGGAAGGCTTCGTCCTTGCCGCCGTCGATGTAGAACGAAACCATGGTGCCGCCGCCGGTCATCTGGCGACGCGCTAAATCATGCTGCGGATGGCTGGCGAGGAACGGATAGACCGTCTTGGCGATCTTGGCATGGCTTTCCAAATATTGCGCCACCTTCAAGGCCGCAGCGCATTGCGCGCCGACTCGCAGCTCCATGGTCTCCAGGCTCTTTAACAGCAACCACGCATTAAACGGCGCAATCGCCGGGCCGGTATGGCGGATGTAGGGATGCACTTTCTCGGCGGCGAACTTGCGGTCGGTCATCACCACGCCGCCCAGGCAGCGCCCTTGCCCGTCAATGTGCTTGGTGGCGGAATACACCACCACATCGGCGCCCAGCTCGAACGGCCGCTGCAACACCGGGGTGGCGAAGGCGTTGTCGACGATCACCTTGGCCCCCGCCGCCTTGGCGAGTTCAGCCACCGCGGCGATATCGACGATCTCCAAGCACGGGTTGGAGGGGCTTTCCAGGAAGACGGCGGTGGTGGGTTTCGACAGCGCCTCCTTCCACTGGTCTAGGTCGGTTCCGTCAATCAGCACCGCCTCGACGCCGAAACGGCCGCAAACTTCGCGGATAACGTAAAGGCAAGAGATGAACAAGCCGATGGGGGCGACGATGCGGTCGCCGGTCTTAACGAACGACAGCAGCGACGCGGTGACGGCCGCCATGCCCGAAGCGGTTGCGTAGCCCCATTCGGCGCCTTCATAAGCGCACAGCCGGGCTTCAAACATGTTGGAGGTCGGGTTGCCGAAACGGGAATAGACCTGCCGGGCGCCGTCGTTGGCGAAGGCGGCCTCCGCCTCCTCCGCCGAGCCGTAGCAATAGCCGGAAGTCTGATAAATCGCCTCGCAGGTCTCATCGAACGACGAACGGCGCGCGCCGCCATGCACCAGTTGCGACCGTGGCCGCAATCCCGAAACGTCGGGGGCGCGGTGATCGGTTTTTTGCGGGAAACCAACGAACGGAATAGGGTTTTCAGCGCTCAAGGCCGTGTCCTCTCCAGCAATAGGGCCTCGACCGTGAAAGAGCGTCGGGGCGGCTGACAATGAGAGATATAGGCCGCGCGAGACCTCTTTAGCGGTTTGTTTTACGTGGCCCGCAAGCCGGTCGCTCAAATCACCACGTTATCGGCGTTGTAAGACCTGGGAAGCTCGCCGTCAATAACAAGATTTGTTAGTTGAATATGCCTGCGTTTCTGTGGCGAAGTCATGCAAGCTTTTGAATTGACAAAGCTATTCCCCTACCGTTAGCCTTTCGGCCATAAATCGCGGGGAGGCGGCCTAATGTCTGAGGACACTGAAACCAGCCTGGATGAATCCGGCCATAACACGGTGACGCGCGCGCAACTCAGCGAAGCGGTGTATCAGGAGGTCGGTTTGTCGCGCAACGAATCCGCCGATCTGGTGGAAGCGGTGCTGGACGAAATATCTGACGCCCTCGCGCGCGGCGAAATCGTCAAAATTTCGTCGTTCGGCAGCTTCCAAGTCCGTCAAAAGGGCCAGCGGGTCGGCCGCAATCCCAAAACCGGGGAGGAAGTGCCGATTCTGCCGCGCCGCGTGCTGGTGTTCCGCGCCAGCCACGTGCTGAAGGACCGCATCAACGAACGGCTGCACGGCGAAGCCTGACATCAAGGCAGGGCTGCGCCGGCACGACATTTAGGATAAGCGCATGCCTGCCGGCGGACATGAAAAAGCCGCGACGGCCTATCGCACCATCAGCGAAGTCGCCGAAGAACTCGACGTGCCGCAGCATGTCTTGCGTTTTTGGGAAACCCGATTCCCGCAGATAAGGCCGCGCAAGGGGGCGGGCGGGCGGCGCTATTACCGTCCAACCGACATCGACCTGCTGCGCCGCATCCGCAAGCTGCTCTACGATGATGGCTTCACCATCCGCGGCGCGCAAATGGCGTTGCGTGAAATGCGTAAGCCGGTTTCCGTCCCGGCCCTCGCCGCGCCCATTTCCGCTCCCATTTCCGCTCCCGCCGCCCCTCCTTCACCTGCTCCAACCGGGCCGGCGCCGACGTCGGTCGACGTAAAAACCCGCGAGCTGCAAGGAGTTCTGGAAGAATTGCGCGCGCTGCGCCGCAGCCTGCCCAACCCGTCTTAAAAAAAGATAATTATACATTTATGTAACGTTAATTATGATAATTTCACACAAAGCCTTGAAAGAAGCCTCGTCAGCCGGTAGTTTAATAGCATCGGTGTTTGTGGAAATTTGAGGCAGAGCATGACCATTCGCGACGGCTTTATCGGCGCCATCGGCGACACGCCCTTGATCCGGCTGGAAGGGCCGTCGCGCGCCACCGGCTGCGACATCCTGGGCAAGGCGGAATTTCTTAATCCCGGCGGGTCGGTGAAGGATCGCGCCGCCATCGCCATCATCCGCGACGCCGAAGCGCGCGGGCTGCTCAAGCCCGGCGGCACCATCGTCGAAGGCACCGCCGGCAACACCGGCATCGGCCTGACTCTGGTGGGCAACGCGCTGGGCTATCGCTCCGTGATCGTCATGCCTGACACCCAAAGCCAGGAAAAAAAGGACATGTTGCGGCTGATCGGGGCTGATCTGCGCCTCGTCCCGGCCGTCCCGTACAAGGACCCCAACAACTACGTGCGCTATTCCGAACGACTGGCGAACGAGTTGGCGGAAAGCGAGCCCAACGGCGTGATCTGGGCCAATCAGTTCGACAACACCGCCAACCGTGAAGGCCACCGCGCCACAACCGGCCGCGAGATTTGGGAGCAGACCGGCGGCAAGATCGACGCCTTCACCTGCGCGGTCGGCACCGGCGGCACCCTGGCCGGTGTCGGCTTGGCGCTGAAGGATTATAACCCCGACGTCCAAATCGTGCTGGCCGACCCAATGGGCTCGGCGATTTACAACTGGTACGCCAAGGGCGAGTTGACCGCCGAGGGCGGCTCGATCACCGAAGGCATCGGTCAAGGCCGCATCACCCGCAATCTGGAAGGCGCGCCCATCGACGCTTGGGAGCAGATCACCGATGATGAAGCGCTGCCGATCATCTTCGATCTGGTGAAGACCCAAGGCTTGGTGCTGGGCGGCTCGTCGGGGATCAACGTCGCCTCCGCCATTCGCACGGCGAAGCGGCTGGGGCCGGGCCATACCGTCGTCACCATCCTGTGCGACGGCGGCCAGCGCTATCAGTCCAAGCTGTTCAACCCGGATTTTCTGCGCGAAAAAGCACTGCCGGTCCCGTCCTGGTTGGCGTAAGCTCCCCCCGGCAATCGGGAGGAGTCTGGTTCATGGAAGCGCTTTTCCGCGCCGACGCATACTTGCGCGCCTGCGAGGCTGTGATTCAGTCGGTGGACGCAGTCGGCGTCCGGCTTGACCGCACGGTGTTCTACCCCAACGGCGGCGGCCAGCCCGGCGACACCGGCGTTTTTCGCGCCGCTGACGGCCGGTCGTTCCGCATCAAAGACGCCATCAAGGGCGACGCCGGCCCCGATGATGTTTTGCATGTGTTGGAAGACAGCGACGGCGATGCGCCAACGCCCGGCTTGTCGGTGACGGCGGAAATCGACTGGGAGCGCCGGCATCGCCACATGCGCATGCACACCGCCTTGCATTTGCTGTGCGCCGTGGTGCCGGGCGCCATCACCGGGGCGCAGGTCGGCGCCGACAAAAGCCGGGTGGATTTCAACGTTCCCACCGACTCGCTGGACAAGGCGGCGCTGGCGGCCGCGGTTAATGAGCTGGTGGCGCGCGACATTCCGGTGGTCTTGCGCTGGATTTCCGACGCCGAGCTGGAAGCCCAGCCGGAATTAATCCGCACCATGTCGGTCAAGCCGCCGATGGGATTTGGTCAGGTGCGGCTGGTGGATGTCGCGGGCGTCGACTTGCAGCCCTGCGGCGGCACCCATGTGGCGCGCACCGGCGAAATCGGCCGGCTGGATGTGGTAAAGATCGAAAACAAGGGCAAACAAAACCGGCGGATCGTGGTGGCGCTGGCCGATTAGGCCCGCCGCCCGCGCTAAACGCCCAATGGTGCTGACCAAGAATCGACGGCGAGGAGACCTCAAGATGACTGACACCGACGCGATCACCCTGCCTGCGGCATACGTTTCAACCGAATGGCTGGCGGCTCATCTCGGCCGGCCCGGCCTGACCATCCTTGATTCCACTTGGTACATGCACGGCTCGGGCAAGGACGCGCGCGACGAATTCGTTCAACGCCACATCCCCGGCGCCGCGTTCTTCGACGTGGACGAGGTGGCGTCGCCGGAATCCGGCTCCCTGCCCCACATGGTCCCGACCGCCCAGCGCTTCGCCGGCAAGGCCGCCGCGCTCGGCGTGAACAACGGCGACGCCATCATCGTCTACGATAATCACGGCCTGCAAACCGCCGGGCGAGCATGGTGGCTGTTCCGTCTGTTCGGCCATCGCAATGTCGCGGTGCTGGACGGCGGCTTGCCGAAATGGCAGGCGGAAAATCGTCCGGTGGAAGCCGGCGACCACAAGCCGCCCTTAGGCGATTTCACCCCGCAATTTCAGCGCGGTTTGCTGCGCCGGGTGGATGAGATCGTCGCCAATATCGCCGCCCCGGCCTTCCAACTGGTGGACGCCCGCTCGCAAGGCCGGTTTGAAGCGACGGCGCCGGAAGCCTGGGCGAAGGGCAAAGCCGGGCACATCCCCGGCAGCGTCAACCTGCCTTTCACCGACCTGATCGACCCGACCGCCAAGACCTTGCTGCCGGCCGATCAAATCGCCGCAAAGTTCGCCGCTATCGGCGTCGACCTCGACAAGCCCACCGTGGCGACCTGTGGCTCCGGCGTCACCGCCTGCGTGCTGGCGCTAGGCGCCGCCATTTTGAACAAGCCGGACGTGGCGGTTTACGACGGATCGTGGGCCGAATGGGGTTCGCGCGACGACCTGCCCTTCGCCACCGGCCCGGCGTGAGGCGACGGCGCACACCATGACTCAATCATTTTCACTGGACCCGGCGGGGTCGTCCCCCGCCGGCAAGGGACGGCTGAACGTCATCGTCACCTTTATGGAGATGGCGACGCCGCCCGCAGCGCCAAAGCCCGCCAAACCGGTGGGCGACGTTCGCATCATGCGCGCCGGCAATCCCACCGTCGCCTTCTACCGTTTCCTTTACAACACGGTGGGCGAGCCATGGCTGTGGCATGAGCGCCGCCGCATGTCAGACGCCGATCTGCTGGCCGCCATCGCCGACCCGCGGGTCGAACTGCAAGTGCTGTATGTCGATGGAACCCCGGCCGGCTATATCGAAATCGACCGCCGCGGCGCCAAGAACGGGGCCGAACCGGGCGTGGTCGATTTGGGCTATTTTGGCCTGATGCCGGAATACATCGGCCGCGGGCTGGGGCTGTGGCTGCTGCGCGAAGGCATAGATATGGCGTGGTCGGGCGGCGACGGGGCGCAAAAAACCGCCAAGCTGACGGTCAACACCTGCACCTTCGATCACCCGTCAGCCTTGGGGCTGTATCAAAGCTTCGGCTTCAAGCCGGTGCGCCACGTCAGCCACAACATCGCCGATCCGCGGGTGCATGGTTTCTTGCCGCGGCATTGCGCGCCGCACGTGCCGATCAACGAATAAACTTGCGGTCTTCGCAGCCAGACGGCGGCCGGACGTCAATCTGCGCCCGGCTCCTCTCGCGCCTGCTCACGCAAGCGGTAGCGCTTGATCTTGCCGGTTTCGGTGCGCGGCAGCGTATCGGTGAACACCACGACGCGGGGGTACTTGAACGGGGCCAACTGGTCGCGGACGAAGTCTTGCAGCTCGCGCGCCAGCTCCTCGTCTTCCGTCACCCCTTCCTGCACCACGACAAAGGCGTAAGGCGCAGCGCCGCGCAGCCGGTCAGGCCCCGCCACCACGGCGCATTCCGCCACCGCCGGGTGACGCAGCAGCACGTCCTCCACCTCCACCCCCGACAGCTTGTAGCCGCCGGAAACGATCAAATCATCGGTGCGGCCGTGGTGGTGGAAATAGCCGTCTTCATCCAGCCAACCAGCGTCGCCGGTCAGGTTCCAGCCCTGCCGGACATAGGTCGCTTGGCGTTCGTCGGCGACATAGCGGCAACCGGTGGGACCACGCACCGCCAGACGCCCGACTTCCCCAAGCGGCATATCGTTCATGTCGGCGTCGACGACGCGGATCTCGTAGCCCGGCGCCGCCTGCCCCACGGCGCCCGGTTTGACGGCGCCCGGACGGGCGTGCAGCACGGCGTTGAGCATCTCCGTCGTGCCCAGGCTGTCGAGGATGATCTTGCCGCTGACGTCGCGCCATGCTTCGGCGGTGGCGGACAGCAGCGGCTCGCCGGCTGATACGCATAGCCGTAATCGGGCGAAGGTTTCTTGCGGCAGCCCCAGCCGCCGGGCCAACGCGGTCAGCGAACGGTACGCCGTCGGCACGGCGAAAAGAATGGTGGCGCCATGGTTAACGATGACGTGCAACAGTTTTTCCGGCGTGCCGCGCTCCACCAGCGCCGCCGCGGCGCCGACCCGCAAGGGGAACAGCAGCAAGCCGCCCAGCCCATACGCAAACGCCAGACTGGGAGAGCCGCAAAACACGTCGTCGGCGTTGGACTGCAAAATATAGCGCGGCGAGAGATCGGCGACGGCGATTAGATCGCGATGGAAATGCGCCGCCGCCTTTGGCGTTCCCGTCGCGCCGGAGGTGAAACAGATCAACGCCACGTCTTCCGGCGAACATTCCACCGCGGCGAAGGGCGCCGCGTAACGCGCCGCCATCGCCTCCAGCCCGCCCGACCGCAGCCTGCCCCGCTCGGCGCTTTGCGCGCTGCGGCCGCCGTCGAAGTAAGCCACGCGCATCGGATGACAGTCCAGCCGCATCGCCGATTCCAGCTCTTCGGCGAAACGAACGTCGCACAGCGCCGCAACCGGCTTGGTTTTACGCAGCAAGGGCGCCAGTTCGACCCCGCGCAGCAAAGGCATGGTGGATACGACAATGCCGCCCGCCTTGACCACCGCCAGCCAACAGGCCGCGAGCCAGGGCGTGTTGGGGCCGCGCAGCAAGACCCGTCCGCCCGGCGTCAGCCCCAGATCACGGATTAGCGCATGCGCGATGGAATCCACCGTTTCGGCCAGCCGGCCATAACTCCATGTCTCATGCTCGCCGATAAACGCCGGGCGGTCGCGCCGATCAGGGGCGGTCGCCCC
>ERZ761609.2662-NODE-2662-length-12854-cov-47.464880_pt1 | contig 12854 bp, 10 predicted proteins | sample MGYA00511163_ERZ761609 | MGnify/ENA primary metagenome ERZ761609 (study PRJEB28899, sample SAMN02445070) | bioreactor sludge metagenome | biome: EBPR sludge | place: Australia: Brisbane, Thorneside Wastewater Treatment Plant | collected 2011-12-16 ... | reverse complement strand
ATTTTATTTTTCATACTAACATTTGATTTTCGTAAATCGTTTTCACACAGGCTCTGGGGTTTGGGAAGGAGGAAATGAGGAAGGGAAGTTGAGTACCTTCCCAAACTGGGGTTTGGGAAGGAGGGAAGGAGGAAGGGAGGAAGGGAAGTTGAGTACCTTCCCAAACTTGGGTTTGGGAAGGAGGAAATAAAGGAGGAAAAAATTAAGTTGTCATTTTAAAATACATCTTAAAGTCAATGTTTAGCAATTCAAGTGAATTTTAAAACGGATAGCAAAAGTAATATTATCTCTAAATTAAAAATATTAAGTTTATAAAAAAATTTAATAACAATAAAAATAAATTAAACATGTACGGTGGCGGTTATATTTTTGAAGAATCTAAGAACGGAAAACCAGAGTCTGTAGATTCGGAAAAGCTTGAGAGATTTGAATCAAAAATTGCAGCCGGAGAGAAGATAGAACCTTCTGACTGGATGCCGGCAGAATACAGAAAGCAGCTGATAAGAATGATAGAGCAGCACGCACATTCCGAAATTATCGGCGCGTTACCTGAAGGTACCTGGATCACGCGGGCACCGGGATTTAGAAGAAAGCTTGCTCTGATGGCTAAAGTCCAGGATGAAGTCGGACATGCGCAGCTTCTCTACAGCGCTGCGGAAACATTAGGCAAACCGCGCGAAGAAATGATAAATGATCTTATCACTGGTAAATCTAAATATTCAAATGTATTTAATTATCCTGCTGTAACCTGGGCAGATACTGCAATTATCGCCTGGCTGATAGATGCCGGCGCTATCATAAATCAGGTTGCAAATTCCAAAGGTTCTTATGGTCCATACTGCAGAGCTCTTGAGAGAATATGCGTTGAAGAATCATTTCATCTGAAATACGGACATGATAACGTTGTATTTCTTGCAACGGGAACTCCGAAGCAGAGAGAGATGGTGCAGGAAGCGCTTATAAGATGGTGGCCTCCGATAATGCATTTCTTCGGACCTTCTGATAAAATTTCCGTTCATACCGAAACTTTAATGAGATGGAAAGTTAAAATGGCATCAAACGACGACATGCGTCAGAAATTTCTTGATATGTATGTACCGAAAATATGGGAGCTCGGACTTACCATTCCTGATCCGCTTTTAAGGAAAAATGAAGAGACCGGACTTTGGGAATATACAGAACCTGACTGGCAGGAGTTTAAAAAAGTTATCAACGGCGACGGTCCATGCAATAAGGAAAGACTGGCAGTGAGAAGGAATGCAGAAGAAAAAGGCGAATGGGTGAGAAGAGCTTTGATGAGAAAAGATGAACGTTATACGGTTCCTCTTGCTTAAATTTAACAGAAAATTTTAAATTCTTTAATTTTTTAAATGTCCATTAAATCAATTGATCCGAGAGTCACCAGAGAAAATCTGCCTGAAGAGCCGGATCAAAATCCCATAAAAGAACTTAATCACTGGCAGACTTATGAAGTTTTTCATCAAACCAAAAAAGGTGATCATCATATACATGTTGGTTCTCTGCATGCTCCTAATGCAGAAATGGCGCTGATACTTGGAAAGGAACAGTATGCAAGACGTTATCAGTGCGTGAACATTTGGGTTGTCAAATCATCGGATATATTTACTTCTGATTATGATGATGAAGATATTTTTGAAACTACGCCTGAAAAAATGTACCGCGAAGCCGGCGGATATAAAGTGATGGATAAAATAAATAAATTTAAAAAAGAAAGGAAAGGCGTTTAATATTTGAAAGAGATAATAGACTTTAATGAAATAAAGACTGAAGCGATAAAAAATCTTTTATACAGACTTGCCGATGATCAGCTGATTTTAGGGCACCGAAATTCCGAATGGACGGGACTCGGACCGATACTTGAAGAGGACATTGCATTTTCTTCAATGGCTCAGGATAAGCTCGGTCATTCACAGGCTTTATATCAGCTGCTCCACAGTATGGGTGAAAAAGATCCTGATACAATTGCATTTACACGGAAAGTAAACGAATATTTATGCTGTCATCTGGTGGAATATCCGATTGGTGAATACGATTTCAGTCTTATGAGACATTTTCTTTTTGATATGTCGGAAGCGATCAGATTTAATATGCTATCTTCATCTTCATTCGAACCGCTTGCAAAGATAGCCAAGAAATTCAAAGGCGAATTAAAATATCATACAATGCATGCTGTCACATGGATAAATCAGCTTGGCGCAGGTTCAGAAGAAAGCGCTTCCAGAATTCAGAAATCTCTTGATAAATGTTTTCCTCTTGCGCTCGGAATTTTTGAGCCTTCTAAATATGAAGAAACGCTAATTAGTGAAAAGATTTTTTTCGGTGAAAAAGCATTGCAGGAAAAATGGCTTGAAGCCGTAATTCCGGTTTTGAAAAATGCCGGATTGAAAATACCACTTTTGGAAAATGTAAAAGCTGCTTACGGCGGAAGAGAAGGCGTTCATACTGAATATCTTAAGCCCTTAATTGATGAAATGACTGAAGTTTATAAAATAGATTCAGGCGCAGAGTGGTAGAAAAGTTTAGTATTCAGATTTCAGAATGTTTATAATAAGAAAATTATGAAGCTGGATGAAAATACAGTACGCGAAAAATTACGCGAAGTAATGGATCCGGAAATACCGAAATTATCAGTAATTGATCTGGGAGTTATTACCGGAGTTTATGTTGATGATGAAAACATCGTAAGCATTACAATGACTCCTACTTTTGCCGGATGCCCGGCTGTAGAATATATGAAGAATGATATTAAAGAAAAACTATCTTCTCTTAAAGCAAAAGAAGTAAAGGTTAATGTAAACTATGACGTTCAGTGGAATTCAAATATGATAACGGACAGAGGCAGGGAAATGCTTAAGGAATCAGGTTTTGCGCTTCCGGGAAAGCATAACGGTCTTGTGCAGATCGAACTTTTGCAAAATGTCGAATGCCCGTTTTGCGGAAGTAAAAATACAGAATTAAAATCCACCTTCGGACCAACACAATGCAGGGCAATTCATTATTGTAAAAATTGTCTGCAGTCATTTGAACAGTTTAAACCTGTCTGAATAAATAATATTTAGAAAAATTCGGAAATTTAAATTTAAATCATTCTCAAAAGAAATTTTGCATATTTTGTATTGCAAACTTTTGAGCATAAACATATTAATAGACACTGAACTTGTTTTTTATTTTAATTAAATTGACCAAAATAAATTTATAATGAAATTAGAAGATTTAACTGCTGAGCAGCAGGAAAAGATATCGGAATTCGGAGTGAATACTTGGTATGTGCTTGAATTACTTTCTCAATATAAATCTGATCCGGATTCAGTCAGTGATAAATGGAAAGATCTTTTTAAGGATTTTAATACGGAAAGCGTAAATGGCATTGATGTAAGTTCTGATACCGGAAAAAAAGACACTGCTAAAATCACCGGAAATACACAACAGATCAATATTCCTTTGCCCGGTGAAAATGAAGAGGCTCAGATAATCAGAGGAGTCGGAGCGAAGATTATTGATAACATGAACGGCAGTCTTACAATACCAACTGCCACAACATTCAGAACAATACCTGTAAAAGTACTTGAAGAGAACAGAAGGATTATAAATGATTTTTTAAAAAACAAGAACCTCGGTAAGATATCATATACTCACTTAATCGGCTGGGCGATTGTAAAAGGGATCAGCATAGTACCTGTTATGAATAATTCATATACCGTTATTAACGGTGAGCCAAATCTTGTAAAGAAACAGGATGTAAATCTCGGACTTGCAGTTGATCTGGAAAAGAAAGACGGTAGCCGTTCACTAATTGTACCTAATATAAAGAAAGCAAACCTTTTGAATTTTCATGAATATTTCCAGGCTTATAATGATATAATTGACAGATCAAGAAAAAATAAAATTGAGATACAGGATTTTCAGGGTACTTCAATTACATTGACAAATCCCGGAACGATAGGTACTGTCGCGTCAACGCCCCGTTTGATGCTCGGACAGGGAGCGATCATTGCAACAGGCGCAATTGATTATCCGGCAGAATATCAAGCAGTTACAAGAGAGATCATAACGACAATCGGAATAAGTAAGATCATGAATATTACAAGCACCTATGATCACAGGATAATACAAGGAGCGGAGTCAGGATTGTTTTTGAAAGAGTTAAGCGGACTGTTAAGAGGTGAGAATAACTTTTACGAAGAAATATTCGCTGATCTTGGAATTCCCATGAGTCCGGTAAAATGGTATTCCGATAAAACAGCGGAAGATCTTGGTAAGATTGATAACCTGGAAGAAATTGAGAGACAGGCAAAAGCTATACAGCTTATAAATATGTACAGAGTGAGAGGTCATTTATTAGCCAATCTTGATCCATTATATTTGAAAGTTCAGTATCATCCGGAGCTTGATCCATCAAATTACGGATTTACAGTCTGGGATTATGACAGGGAATTCATTACAGACGGACTCGGTGGATTAAGAACTGCGACTTTGAGAAAAATACTGGAAATTCTTCATCAGACATATTGCAACAAGATCGGTGTTGAATACAGGCACATTCAGGACCCTGAACAGAAAAAATGGCTGCAGGAAAAAATGGAGCCAAGAAGAAATCAGCCGGAATTTTCATCCGAAGAGAAAAAACATATACTCTTTAAAATTTCCGAGGCGGAAAATTTTGAAAAATTTATTGATAAAAAATATATCGGTCATAAAAGATTTTCGCTTGAAGGATCTGAAACAATTATCGCAACTCTGGATCATCTTTTATCAGTAGCTGCAGACTATAAAGTTGATGAAATGGTATTAGGAATGGCACACAGGGGAAGACTTAATGTGCTTGCGAATATTATAGGAAAATCCATGTCAGCTATCTTCTCAGAGTTTGAAGGATATATTGATCCAGTTTCCTCGCTTGGTTCCGGTGATGTTAAATACCATTTAGGCGCCTCGGGAGAATATCATACATTTCATGATAAAAAAATTAAAGTATCCGTAGTGTCAAATCCCTCGCATCTTGAATTTGTAAATCCTGTAGTGGAAGGAATTGTAAGAGCTAAACAGATGAGAATGAAGGATCTGGAAAGAAATAAGATTATACCGGTGCTGATACACGGAGATGCAGCGGTAGCGGGAGAAGGTATAGTAGCAGAGACACTGAATCTTTCACAGCTTCACGGATACAAGACCGGAGGAACTGTTCATATTATAATAAACAATCAAATCGGGTTTACAACTTCTCCAATAGACGCAAGGTCATCTGTTTATGCTTCGGATGTTGCAAAGATGATTCAGGCGCCGATTTTTCATGTTAACGGAGATGATCCGGAAGCGACAATGTTTGTAACCAAACTTGCGTTTGAATACAGAATGAAATTCAATAAGGATGTATTTATTGATGTATTCGGATACAGAAGATTAGGTCATAATGAAGCTGACGAACCTGCATTTACTCAGCCGATAATGTATAAGACAATCCGGAGCCATCCATCGGTAAAAGAAATTTATACAGAAAAACTTCTTTCGGAAAAAATTATTACTCCTGAAGAAATTGAAATATCTGAAAAGATAATTTATGATAAGATGAACGAAGGTCATGAGATTGTTCAAAAGTTTAAATCGGATATTCCGCTTGCAGTTACAAAGGAGGAAATATTAAAAGTGGAATCGAATTACGATACATTTGTACCGATTGAAAAATTAAATGAAATTGTAAAAGCAATTACATACATACCTGAAGATTTTCATTTGCATCCTAAGTTAAGAAAATTTATAGAGTCAAGGAGAGAGTTTCTTGATAAAGATATTGAAGTGGACTGGGCGTTTGCAGAATCACTTGCTTACGGAAGTCTTCTGCAGGAAGGGATTCCCGTTCGTCTCAGCGGTCAGGACAGTTCTCGTGGGACATTCTCACAGAGACATGTTGTGCTGACAGATTCTGAAAACGGAAAAGAAATTATCCCGTTAAATAATGTAGCACCTGAGAAAGCACTTATAGAACCGCTTGACAGTCTGCTGTCGGAAGCGGCTGTTCTGGGTTTTGAATACGGATATTCGACTGCAGATCCGATCACACTTGTCTTATGGGAAGCGCAGTTCGGAGATTTTGTTAATGCAGCTCAGGTTATTATCGATAATTTCATTGCAAGTTCATATACAAAATGGGGACTACCGAATAATATAGTTCTGCTTTTGCCTCATGCACAGGAAGGACAGGGACCGGAACATTCAAGCGCCAGAGTCGAGAGATTTCTTACCATTTGTGCCGATGACAGTATGATAGTCTGTAATGTTACTACAGCTTCACAGTATTTTCATCTGCTTAGAAAACAAACCAAGCACAGAAAAAGAAGACCGCTGGTAATACTTACGCCTAAAAGTCTTCTCAGATTACCGGAAGCAAAATCAGTAAAGAGTGATTTTACTTCAGGAAAATTTATGGAGATTATTGATGACACTATTGAAGATAAATCTGATATAAAAAGTGTTATAATAACAAGCGGTAAGGTTTATTATGATCTTAAAAAATATCAGAAAGAAAATGAACATTTTGATACGGCAATTGTGAGACTTGAACAATATTATCCATATAAGAGCGAAGTAATGAAAGAGATCCTTTCGTCATACAAGAAAGCGTCAAAAGTAATCTGGGTGCAGGAAGAACCGAGAAATATGGGCGCATGGAATTTTCTCGCTATATTATTGCAGAATAATCTGTCAAAGTGGCAGAAGCTTTACTGCGTAAGCAGAAAGGAAAGTTCAAGTCCCGCAGAAGGTTCATTAACAAAATATAACGAGAGTCAGGCTGAAATATTAAGGAGAGCATTTTCAGATGAGCAGATACAGGTATTTAAATTTGACAAGTGAGTTAAAAGAATTGTAATAATGGATTGAGCATTAGATTAAAGTTCAGCAGTAATTAGCAAAACCTGACAGGTTTGTAAAGATAGCATTTACAGATTCTCAATTTTAAAAACCTGTCAGGTTTCGCCCTAAATAACTCTGCCTGAATCTAAAAGACCCAGCACTTATCTATCACTGCTGTTCTCTTAAATAAAATTCACACAACTCCGCTGATGCTCTGGCAATATCATCGGAATTTATTTCCAAAACCGGAATTTTCTTTTTCTCCCGGTACCTTTTATCGTAATAATCCTTTATCATTATATCAGTAAAATCATATACATTCCCGGTCTCTAATTTTATAATCAGATCTTCAAATGTATTATTGCTAAGCTGCTGTCTGAAAAAATTTTCCTTTGACCGGAAAAGTTTAAGCATAAGTTTAATTCCTTTTTCTCTTTCAGAAAAATAATCTTTTATGATCCTGCGGATACGGTGTTCAGGTGATCCTGTTAACCTAACTGTCTTAGACGCTTCCATCTTTCTGTATAAATTTTCCGGAATGTTAAATTTTCCGACACGCTTGCTTTCGCTTTCTATTAAAAAAGGATAACAGGAATTATCATAAACTGAATATTCCGATTTATTTAAACTTATCTGAGCGTAAATGTTATTTTCAAATTCTGTCTGACCTGAAACTTGTTTAATCCCTTTTATATCAAATGGAATATGTCCAAGCAGACTTGAAAAATGTCTTGCAGCATTTTCAAGATCTATTACGGGAAGTTTTTCTGAAACTGATTTCAGAAGATCGGTTTTTCCGCAGCCCGTAAGTCCGGATATTTCAATCAGATCATACGGAAACATTTCTGTAGAAAAAGTTTTGTTTACTTCTTTTCTGAATGACTTAATTCCTCCTGTAATTATTTTTGATTTGTATCCAAGATCTGTGATCATTTTCGAAAGATAAGAACTCCTGCCCCCGCCTCTCCAGCAGTTTACGAAAATTTGTTTACCTTCAGCTTTATTTTCTTTAAGAAAAATCTTTAAAGAATTTATTTTTGGTTCCGCAAATTCAATTGCAAGTCTTATTGCTGCAGACTGTGAAAACTTTTTATAAACCAATCCTACCTTGTGTCTCTCTTCATTTGTCAGAACCGGAAAGTTTAAGGAATAAGGTATAGATGTTTCAGAATATTCTTTTTCAGATCTTGCATCTATCAAAAGAATTTTTCCGGGATCTGCTCTGAGGAGTTTAAGAAGTTCTTCAATTGAAAATGATTTGATCTCATAATCGCTTAATATATCTTTAAGCGACAGGGCTTTTTCATTTTTATAAGATAAAACTAATTCAAATAATTCTTTGCTGTTTAAATCTTTCAAATTTAAATCGCCGCTTCAGGTTTATTGGTAATTGAATATAACTGTCCCGTTCCTATACTTATCCGAACTTTCCAAAACTTCTCCGACTATTGCAGCATATATATCGCCGCGTTTGTGAAGCTCCAGCAGAAGAATATTCGCATGATCTTTCGGTACTGAGATAAGAAGTCCCCCTGAAGTTTGCGGATCATATAAAATATGTTCTTTTATTATATCTATTTCTCCTTCGCTGACAGTATTATCCTTTGTATATTCTCTGTTTGATTTATCGCCGCGTGTTAATAATTTTTCACTTATAGCATGCTCCGTTCCGGGAAATACAGGCAGATCGTTTACATTGAATTTTAAAACAACATTGCTCGCAATTGCCATCTGCATGGAATGTCCTGCTAATCCGAATCCTGTAATGTCAGTGCAGCCGTTTGCATGAAATGCATTCATACACTCCGCGGCATCCTTATTCAGTCTTGTCATTGATGAAATTAGCTGATCATAAATTTTTTCCTCCAGCTCACCGAATTTTATTACATTATTCAGAATACCTGTGCCGAGCGGCTTTGTAAGTATAAGCGTATCTCCCGGCTTTGCGTTGTTGTTACCTTTGATATGTTCAGGATGTATCTTTCCGGTAACTGCAAGTCCGTACACTATATTCGTAATATCAATGGAATGCCCACCGATAATTACAGCGCCTGATTCTTTAATTTTATCTGCTCCGCCTCTCAGGATTTCTTTTAAAATTGAAAGATCTTCCTTTTGCGGAAATGCAAGAATGTTCAATGCGCAGACGGGAACGCCTCCCATTGCATAGACATCGCTTAATGCGTTAGTTGCGGCAATCATTCCGAAAGTATAGGGATCATCCACTACCGGTGTAAAAAAATCCGTAGTTTGTATAAGCGCTGTGTCTTCTGAAATTTTATAAATCCCTGCATCATCTTTTCCTTCAAAACCTACAATAACATTTTCATTAGTTTCCCATTGGATGTCTTTAAGAGCTTTCGAAAGTATGTCAGGAAAAATCTTTGCCGCGCATCCGGCTGATGTTACCATTTGTGTTAATCTTACTTTATCTTTAATCATTTGAAATAATTTGTCTGAATTTTTAAAATATCTCCCGGAATAAAACTGTTTCGTTCCCGGTTATTTTACTGACTGCAGCGTTACATTTGTAATCTCAGAAAGATCTATGTATCCTATCTGAGCTCCGAGCTCATTCAATGCAGCAATATCATTAATATAAATTTCTCTTCGCTGAATCCCATCCTTTGAAAAAAAATCTGTATGATATAAATTTTCATCCGGATTTAAATTGAAATAAAACAGTCTCTTTATTTTCATACAGTAATGATTTTTTCCTGAAATATATAATTGTTCAAATCCTTCGTATCTTTTTTTTATTGTTAATATAGGTCCCTGCTTCAATATCCATTCAGCGTTAACTTCTAAAGGATATCTTATAACTTTTAATGGGGGATCATCATATGTAACTACAGAATCGCTTCCTTTAAATTCATTTCCTGCAAATCGGAGTATTTCATTTGGAGATGAAAATATTTTTCCGCCGTATGAATAATTTATATTGTTTCTGTAAGGACCTAATCCCGATCCGTTATTTAAAAATGCCATTCTGATCAATCCGGAATCTGTCTGTTTAAAATATTCGCGTGTAACTGAAATGTGTCCGTTGAAACTGTATTCATTTTTAAAAATCCTTACTATGTCATCTGATAGGACTGTGTCTTCCAAAAATACAGATATTCCGTAACCTGTCAGTGTATCGGTACTGAAATATTTTCTGATGGAATCCGGTCTTATGTTTGTGATAACATTTTTAGTTGTATAATACCAGTATGAGTTCAAGGAATAAGGATATCTGTAATTATTATCAGGTTCTAATTGATTTCCATTCTGCAAATTATCCGAACATGAAGAAAAATATGCTGCAGAAAATATGAATATTAAATATACTGCTGACCGGTTCATAATATTTTATGTTGCTGGTAATATTTTTCCCGAGACTTCGCCGAATCCAATTCTGAGACCGTCTTTTTCACAGTAACCCCTGATTATAAGCTCATCACCGTCCCGCAAAAATTTAATTTCACTGCCGTCTGATAATTTTATTGGTTCTTCTCCGCGCCAAGTTAATTCCAGTAAACTTCCGTAAGTACCTTTTTCAGGACCGCTTATTGTGCCGGATGCAAGCAGATCTCCCGTTCTCATATTACAACCTGTTATGGTATGATGAGCAAGCTGCTGACACATGTCCCAGTACATAAATTTAAAATTTGATCGGGATATTATTTCAGCGCTTTCAGATGAAGGTATTTTTAAAAGAACATCAAGTTTTATATCATAAGAATTTTCACCGCTGCTTTTTAAATAAGGCAGAGGTGCCGGATCCTGAGGTTCATTTTTTAACCTGAAAGGTTCAAGAGCTTCCATAGTAACTACCCACGGTGAAATTGAGGTAGCGAAATTTTTTGCAAGGAAGGGACCGAGCGGAACGTATTCCCATTTTTGAATGTCTCTCGCGCTCCAGTCATTAACTAACACCATTCCGAATATATGATCAGAAGCATCTTTTACGCTTATAGGTTCTCCAAGATTATTACCGGCTCCGATAAAAAAACCCATCTCCAGTTCAAAGTCAAGTAATCTGCTGGGACCAAAAGAAGGAGACTCCGCATCGTCGGCTTTTGTCTGACCTTTGGGACGGATTATATCCGTTCCGCTTAAAATTACTGAACTCGCCCTGCCGTGATATGCTACCGGAAGATGAAGCCAGTTTGGCATAAGAGCATTTTCTTTTCCTCTGAACATTATACCTACATTTGTAGCATGATCCTTTGATGAATAAAAATCGGTATAATCACCGATCTCAACAGGCATACACATTGTAACATCACTTTGAAGGATCAGACATTCTGATCTCAGTTTTTTATTATCTCTCAGTAAGGAATTATTTTCATCAAGTATATCTGTAATTTCTTTTCGAATTTCTTTGTGAAATTTTTTACCCATTGACATAAATCTGTTCAGTGATTTTGATGAAAAAATTTCCTTACCTGATAATTCTTTATTTTTAAATAATCCGTTTTTTTCCGCTGCTGAAAGGTCAAAGACATAATCTCCGATTGCTGTACCTGCCCTTGGAGAATTATTTTCATTTGTATAAAAAATTCCGTATGGCAGATTTTCGACAGGAAAATCAGAATCAATTTTTACTTCAATGAATGATTTCCTTTTTAAGTTCTCGCTCATAATTTTAATTAATTAAATTCAGATTTTTGAGATCTTCTACCGGTTCATCAAAACTGCAGCTACCGTATGACTTAACAAATGTCTGTCTTGCAAAATGAATATCTTCATTTTCAATTTCATATCCGCCCCAGCAGAATCCTGTATCTGTAAATTTAAAATTATCTGCATTCTCGTCTTCAATTAGTTTTTTTAAATCATGATCAGAAATGTTATGTCTCTTTGCAATAATTCCGGCTGTAAAAACGTTGATGAATCCGTGCATTTTAGCGCCAATTGACTTATCAAAATGTCTGAAGGGATGATGAAGCCCGGCTGTAAATTTCATTTCAAGATTTCGGTTAAGACAATGTCTTACAGCATACGTTATTTGGTCTGAAGAAGGAATTGCGTCAGCAGTAACTCCGCCAGTACGAAGTTTAAATCCTGTATCCTGATATTTTTCATTATGCTCTTCAATAATATCAGTTGCAGTTTTTATGTTTTTTTTCCAGTCACCTGCTAATGAAGTTTCAGCAAAAAATTTTAATTTTCTGCCGTTGCTGCTTTTTAAAGTCTGACTTACAAAATCCAACAGGCTGAAAAGCCGTTCGCTGTCTTCCATTATACTCTCAGGAATTTTATATTCAAAATTATCTGCAGCGATGAAAGAATTATTTCCGTCAAGAAAGTATTCTCTGATTTTAAGATCTGATATGAAATTTTCTTTAAATGTATTTTCATCCTTTCCCCCTGAAAGTATAAGAGATAAACTAACAGGAAATTTAAATTCGGGAATTTTATCACAGATCACCCTTAGTTCTGGCAGCAATTTAACCGGACAAATAAATTTTGAAAGAATAAATGAATGATTTCCGGAAATATACTTGATGTAATTAGAGAATGCGCTGCTTAGATCAAGCTCTGCTGGTGGAAACAATCCTGCATAATCAATTATTCCTTCTGTAAAAATACCTAAACTTTTAAAGTTGATTATATTTTTTTCTGACAAGAATTAGAAGAGTTTTTAATTTTAAAATTAATTACTTTAAAATAGTCAATCTCAATTACTAAATAAATTTATTTATAAAAAATTTATTTTAATAATAAGATTTTTGAGTCTGAGTGTTTTTTTTCAGAGAATTCAAATCTATATAAGATTATTTACATAAAATATTTTTAATTTTAATCCATTTTGTTAGAATTTTGTTAGGATTAGATTTATTTTTATACTAAGTAATTTTAAGAAATATATATTTTAATCGGGGTATAATAGTTTATTTAAATCAATTGAATTTTGAATATTATTGATTTATTTTAACATTCAATTTTTATAACAATAATGTAACTCTGTCTGAGACAAATTCGAAATAAAATATTAT
>ERZ761609.2659-NODE-2659-length-12857-cov-7.819950_pt1 | contig 12857 bp, 12 predicted proteins | sample MGYA00511163_ERZ761609 | MGnify/ENA primary metagenome ERZ761609 (study PRJEB28899, sample SAMN02445070) | bioreactor sludge metagenome | biome: EBPR sludge | place: Australia: Brisbane, Thorneside Wastewater Treatment Plant | collected 2011-12-16 ... | reverse complement strand
ATGCGCGCGCCGTCGCCGATCGCGCCGGCGTCAGACGGACGACGCGACACGACATCGCGGCGTGGAAGACCCAATCGGGCCGCACGACATACTTCTTCGATGTCCGCACGCCGGAGGAATACGCGCGCGGCCACATCCCAGGTTTCCTCTCGATCGCAGGTGGGCAACTCGTCCAGGAAACCGAGATGTATGCCCCCGTCCGGGGTGCGCGCCTCGTCCTCGTCGATGACGACGGCGTCCGCGCCAACATGACCGCGTCATGGCTCGCGCAGATGGCCTGGGATGTCTACGTCGCGGACGATATCCGTAGCGTCGATTTCACCGAGGCGGGAACGCCCGCTCCGGCCCTGCCCCCGCTACCGGACGCACGCGCGGTCGATGTCACGACGCTTGTCACCTGGCTAGCCGATACGTCGCAGCCGACCGTGGTCGTCGATCTCTCGAAACTCGCAAACTACCGCAAGGGCCATATCCCCGGCGCATGGTTCCTCATCCGATCGACGCTTGCTGAATCCGCCGCGAACCTTCCGAAGGCCGCGCGCTACGTCCTCACCGCTGCCGATGAGAACCTCGCTCGTATCACCGCCCCGGAACTGGCGGCGAAAGTCGCCGGTGAGGTCTTCGTTCTCGATGGCGGCAACGAGGCGTGGCGCAGGACGGGCAGGCCGATGGAGACCGGCGAGATCAGCCTCGCGTCCCCGCCCATCGACCGCTACCGCCGCCCCTACGAAGGCACCGATGTTCCCGACAGCGCGATGCAGGCCTACCTCGACTGGGAATTCGGCCTGATCGAGCAGCTCCGTCGCGACGGGACACATCATTTCACGCCAATGCCGCCGCCCGCCACACACACTGGAAGTCACTGAAAGGCACGATCAGTCTGTCGTCAGGCGTTGCCGCCATCGTCGGGACGCCTTGATCGCGTGAATAGTGACGACGGAAAATCTGCCGCGTATCGAATGCCCCTGTTCGCCGGCTCGTAATCGGGCCGGTGTCCGGGATCGGCTTCGACGGCCTTGCGATAGAGATGCCACGTGGAATGGCCGAGGATCGGCAGCACCACGGCGAGGCCGGCAAATGCGGGGATCGAACCGACGAACAAGGCCAGGGCCACGAACACGAACCAGACGGCCATCACGACGGGGTTCCTTGCGACGACGCGCACGGACGTCAGGACAGCCGCCGCAAGGCTGACGTGGCGATCGAGCAGCAACGGCAGCGAGACGACACTGATCGATGCAGCCACGACGGCGAAAACGAAGCCGATCACATTGCCGACCACGATCAGCCTGCGACCTTCCGGTTCGTTCACGAGCGCATCGACGAACGTCGCCGGCGTCAATATCCCGTAGCCGAAAGTCGCCACATAAAGACCCTGCGCGATCGCGATCCAGAGTGCGAATATGAACATCAGAGCCGCACCCACGCCGAGAATGGGAACGAGCGATGGCGAATAGAACACGTCGAACGCATGCGACCAGGACGTGTCGAGCCCGAGTTCCCGCCGCCGGCTGAGTTCGTAGAGGCCGATCGCCGAGAACGGGCCGATCAACGCAAATCCAGCCGCCAGCGGATAGAGAAGATAGATCAGATCTGCCGCGAAGACCGTCCAGTAGATGACGAAACCTGCGACCGGATAGATCGCATACAGGAAAACGAGATGCGTCGGCATGGTCCAGAAGTCGTCGAACCCTTTGGCCAGCGCGTCTCTGAGGTCGGAGATTTCGATATCGCGAACGACCGGCACAGCCGAGACAGGTTCGATCGGAAGCAGTACATCTGTCGTAGCCATCTGACTCTCCTTCTGGAGTAGCCAGTATCGCTGCTTCGCTTCAGTGCCCTGCACCGCCCCCAGTGTCGCGAACGCAGGCGACCTGGAACTTGAAAGCCGAAGCCTACCATCGCGAGGCGAACGTGCCACGCCGCTCTCGACATCACGATGCCGCGCGCTGAGGTTTCGCATCGCGAAGCGAACAGACCTGCGACACGGTCGCGCTACGGCGACAGGTCGGTACGGTTGCGCACCGCCTTACTGTTTTGGCGCGGCAGCAAGTGCTTTTTCGGCGGCCTCGCGGGCACTGATCGCCTTGGCGAGGCTGTCGCGCATTTCCGCCAACCTGCCTTCCGCGGCTTTGCCCGCCGCTTCGGCAGCCGACAGTTTGGCCGCGATGGACGTGAGTTCCGTATTGAGGCGGGCCGTCTCCGATTGCGCCGCCTTGAGAGACGCCTCTGCCTTTTCGGTCGCAGCGGCAGCAGCGGACTTTTCACCCGTCAGTTTCTCGATCTGCGCCTTGAGCTCCGTTGCAGACTTTTCGAGCGTAGCGCTCGACGAGACCGCCGACGCCAGCTTCGCCTCGACGTCCTTGGCCTTGTCCTGCGCCGCCTGTGCCACCTTCTCGATGGCTGCTTTCTGCTGACTGACGGTCGAGACCTGTCCGTACATGTATCCGCCGGCGACAGCGACACCCAGGATCAGCCCCAGCAAAATCATCTTGAGATTGTTCATTGGTCACCGATCCCCGGTCGTTTGCTCGTTGAAAAGTCCGCGCCAGAACACCGCCCGGCAAGCCCGATAGGCCCGCCGGCCAGCGCACCCCGATACTATCAACGCGCAAAAACCTCGCAAGCGCCTTGGTCGCTTCCGCCCCCGGCGGGAACTTAGCCGGGCCACCGGTATGGATCGTCAGCTGACGCCGCAGCGAGTATGTCACGCGCCATTGCCACGTCGGCATCCATCTGCTTCACGAGACTTTCGGTGTCATGGAACTTGCGGTCCCCGCGCACGTGCCCGACGAATTCGATCTCGATCTCGCGTCCGTAGATATTGTCGTCGAAATCGAAGAGGAAGGTTTCGAGCAACGCGTCACCATTGTCGTAGGTCGGCCGCGTTCCAAAGTACGCCGCACCGTCGTGCACGTCCTTGCCGATGTAGACGCGCACGGCATAGATCCCGTGCGCGAGCGCCACGCCGGGCGCAAGCCCGATGTTCGCTGTCGGATACCCCATGCCCGTGCCGCGCTTGGCCCCACCCCGAACGTGCCCCCGCACCCGCCACCAGTGCCCGAGCATCTTCGCCGCGCCAACGACATCGCCTTGCGCCAGTTCCGACCGTATCGCGCTCGACGACACGACCTCGCCACCGTCCGCGACCTGTTCGACGATCGTCACGCCGAAACCCATGTCGCGGCCCGCCTCCGCGAGCATCTGCGGCGACCCGGCACGACCCTTGCCGAAATGAAAATCGTAACCGACCACGACGTGTCGCACTCCGAGCCCCGCCACCAGGACGCGCTCGACGAAGGCCTGCGCTTCGAGGTTCGCGAATTTCTGGTCGAACGGCAGCACGACCGTCAGATCCATGCCGTAGCGCCTGAGAAGGTCGAGCCGCTGCGTCAGCGTCGTAAGCCCGAAGTGCGGCCTGTCGGGCTGGAAGAACTGCCTCGGATGCGGCTCGAAGATCAGCACGCCCGCCTTGGTCCCCGCCCGCTCTGCCGCGATCGCCCGCGTGCGCCGCATCAGCGCCTGATGCCCGCGATGGACCCCGTCGAAATTGCCGATCGCCAGCACCGCACCGCGACAGTCGCGGGGGACGTGATCGTATCCGTTGTGAATCTGCATGGACGCCTCTCGGCTGGCATCGGGCACGAAAAATCAAAGTGAGCCGCCCGGCCTTCCGGGTCAAGCACGCGCTGCGCCGGCCCTATCCCTTCGACGGCACCATCAGGATCGCCTCGCCTTCGAGTACGACCTTTCCATCGACCGTGCACTTGCAATCGAAGCGCGCCCGCCGCTTGGCCGGATAGAGTTCGATCACCGTCACGACGGCGCGCACGAGGTCGCCGTGCCGGACCGGCGCACGGAAGTTGAGCGTTTGGGAAACATAGATCGCACCCGGCCCCGGCAACTTCGTCCCGAAGACCGTTGAAATATAGGACGCAGTCAGCATGCCGTGCGAAATGCGCCCCTTGAACGGCGTCGCCGCCGCGAACTCCGCATCGAGGTGAACCGGATTCTTGTCGCCCGAAACAGCCGCGAAGATCTCGATGTCCTCGTCCGTGCACCGCCGCTCGTAGCTCGCGTCCTGACCGATTTCGAGGTCTTCGAAAAAATGGGTCTTGTAGGCCATCAGTCCATCCCCCTGCGCCGCAACCGGACTCAGTCGCCTACCTCATGCCCCGTCCCCGGCGCAAGTGAACCTCCGTCGGAACGACCATCCGTATCGCATTGCAGAAATCCGCGTCCGGAGCGCCGGTCGGCAGGTCCTTTGCCCCTGGACAGGCGACCAACGTACAGGCGCCCGCACAGGAGATTGCAGCGACGGAACCGGCCGCGCTATGGTCCGGCCTCGCTCGGCGACAAACCACGGAACCTGACCTGCCATGACCACCTGCCTCATCACCGGTGCGAACCGCGGCATCGGCCTCGAACTTGCACGTCTCTACGCGACCTCCGGCACAAGCGTCGTTGCCACCGCCCGGGACCCCGGCAAGGCCACCGCTCTCCGCGAACTCGCTGCATCGACCGGCAAGGTCGAGGTTCTGCCACTTGATGTTTCGGACGAGGCGAGCCTCGCAGCATTCTCGAAAGCCGTCTCGGGCCGCGCTATCGACCTGCTCGTCGTCAACTCCGGCGTATCCGGCCCGCGCGGTCCGATGTCCGATGCTGGCAACACCCACGACGCCTGGGCGCGCATCTTCGCGACCAACGTGGCCGGCGCCTTCATGACCGTAAAGGCCTGCGACGCGACCCTTGCGAATGGCGCCAAGGTCGCCATCATTTCCTCGATCATGGCCTCCGCCGGCAACGCCAACGGGTCGAGCTACCCCTACCGTGCGTCCAAGGCCGCCGTCGCCAACGTCGGCGCGAACCTCGCGATCGAACTGAAGCCGCGCGGCGTGGCCGTCGGCATCTACCACCCCGGCTGGGTCAAGACCGACATGGGCGGCCCCTCCGCCGCCATCGACGTTGAGACGAGCGCAAGCGGCCTGAAACAGCGCTTTGCCGCCCTCACACTTGCCACGACCGGCGTTTTCGAGGATTACGCAGGCAAGCCGATCTCGTTCTGATCGCCAATCCCGCCCGACGAGGCCAGCCCTTTACGAGGCAAGACCGCATGAAATTCGCAGGCACGAAAAACTACGTCGCGACCGACGATCTGAAGGTTGCGGTCAACGCCGCCGTCACGCTGCAGCGCCCACTACTCGTCAAGGGCGAACCCGGCACCGGCAAGACCGCACTCGCCATCGAGATCGCCAAGGCGCTCGACGCGCCGCTCCTCGAATGGCACATCAAGTCCACCACCAAGGCGCAGCAGGGCCTCTACGAATACGACGCCGTCTCGCGTCTCCGCGACAGCCAGCTCGGCGACAGCCGCGTCAAGGACATCCGGAACTACATCAAGAAGGGCAAGCTCTGGGAGGCCTTCACCTCGCCGAAGCGGCCCGTGCTTCTCATCGACGAGATCGACAAGGCCGACATCGAATTCCCGAACGATCTCCTCCAGGAGCTCGATCGCATGGAGTTCTTCGTCTACGAAACCGGCGAGACCGTCAAGGCCGACGTGCGCCCCATCGTCGTCATCACCTCGAACAACGAGAAGGAGTTGCCCGACGCATTCCTGCGCCGCTGCTTCTTCCACTTCATCAAGTTCCCCGACCCCGACACGATGAAGGAGATCATCGAAGTCCACTTCCCCGGCCTCAAGGGCCGCCTCGTCGGCGAGGCCATGCGCGTCTTCTACGACATGCGCGAAGTCCCCGGCCTCAAGAAGAAGCCCTCCACGTCAGAGCTACTCGACTGGATCAAGCTGCTGCTCAACGAGGATGTGCCGCCCGAGACGCTGCGCGAGAACGACGCGCGCAAGCTCATCCCGCCGCTGCATGGCGCGCTCCTGAAGAACGAGCAGGATGTCCACCTCTTCGAGCGCCTCGCCTTCATGGCGCGACGGAAGGGCGAGTAACGACCGATATGCCCAACCCCATCCTCGTCGAACTGACACGCGGCGGCACCGTCGAGAGTGTGCACACCGGCGCGCTCGCTGTTTGTGATAGCAGCGGCGCCATCCGGTCGAGCATTGGCGACATCGACCGACCCATCTTCCCGCGCTCGTCGATCAAGGCGTTCCAGGCGCTCCCGGTACTCGCGACCGGCACGGCCGACCGCTACGGCTACGGCAAGAAGGAGATCGCGTTCCTGTGCGCGTCCCACTCCGGCACCGACGACCACGCAGCCCTCGCCGCTGACATGCTCGCTCGCGCCGGCCAGTCGAAAGACGCACTCGCCTGCGGCGCGCATGACCCCATGCACACCTTGTCCGCCAAGCAGCTCTTCAAGCGCGGCGAACAGCCGTCGCGCCTCCACAACAACTGCTCCGGCAAGCATTCCGGCATGGTGGCAACGTGCGTCCAATGCGGCGACGACGTCAGCGGCTATTGCGACATCCACCATCCCCACCAGCGCCGCATCGCACGAACGCTCCATGATTTCACCGGCTTCGACGTGACCAGAGGCCCGGTCGGCATCGACGGCTGCTCCGCCCCGAACTGGGCGATCCCGCTCCGCAATCTCGCCCACGCCTTCGCGCGCCTCATGACCGGCGACGGCCTCGACACCGAAACGGCCCGCCACGCGCGCGCGATCACCGACGCCTGCATGGCCGAGCCGTTCTACGTCGCAGGTCCCGACCGCCTCGATACCGTCGCGATGACGAAATTCCCCGGCCGCGTCTTCATGAAAACAGGCGCCGAAGCCGTCTACTGCGGCGCTTTCCCGGAGTCGGGGCTCGGCTTCGCACTCAAGATCGACGATGGCAACGGCCGCGCCTCGGAAGCTGTCATGACCGCCCTGATGCAGTCGCACCTCCGCATCACCGAGACATTCGATCGCCTCGGCACCTTCAGGAATTATGCCGGTATCGAGGTCGGCGAAATCAGATTGACTGACGCCGCCAAGAGCGCGCTCTGACTGTCATCCCGGATGCATCGCAACGTGAAGCGGAGCAAAGCGGTGCGATGCTGATCCGGGACCTCGCATCAGCTTTCCTCTCCCCGTCACTCAAAGGGAGAGGGTGCACTGTGCCAACTACGCTCACGACATCCTGTAGCCCGGCGTCGAGTTCATGATGTCCTTTTCCTCGTCCGTCATGACCTCCGCCACCCCCTCGAACAGCGGTGACGTCAGATAGCGCTCGCCCGTATCCGGCAGCATGCACAGGATCGTCGACCCCGGCGCGGCCTTCTCCGCGACCTTCATGGCGACCGCGAACGTCGCGCCACCCGAGATGCCGGTGAAGATGCCTTCCTTCTGCGCAAGCTTCCGCGACCACTCGATTCCTTCCGGGCCCTTGACCGGAATGAGGTCGTCATAGAATTTCTTGTCCACTGCTTCCTGAAGCACCAGCGGAATGAAATCCGGTGTCCAGCCCTGGATCGGATGCGGCTCGAACGCCGTATGCCCGACCGCCGGTGATCCGTCCGCGTTGCGCGCCTGCGGCGTGCCCGACCCGAGCAGCTGCGCGTTGGCAGGCTCTGTCAGCACGATCTTCGTGCTCGGCATTTCCTTGCGCAGAACCCGCGCCACGCCCGTCACGGTCCCGCCCGTACCATAGCCCGTCACGAAGTAGTCGAGCTTCCGGCCTTTGAAATCCGCGACGATCTCCCGCGCCGTCGTATTTTCGTGCACCAGCGCGTTTGCCGTCGTCTCGAACTGCCGCGCAAAGAACCAGCCATTCTTCTCGGCCAGCTCCTGCGCCTTCTTGTACATGCCGACGGCCTTCTCCGCCTTCGGCGTCAGGATCACTTTTGCGCCGAGAAACCGCATGAGCTTTCGCCGCTCGATCGAAAACGTCTCGACCATGGTGATGACCAGCGGATAGCCCTTCGCCGCACACACCATAGCAAGACCGATGCCGGTATTGCCGCTCGTGGCCTCGACCACCGTCTGGCCGGGCTTCAGCGCGCCACTCCGCTCCGCTTCCTCGATGATCGAAACCGCGAGCCGGTCCTTAACGCTCGACGCCGGATTGAAGAACTCCGCCTTGACGTAGAGGTCGACGCCCTTCGGCGCGAGCGCATTGATGCGGATGCACGGCGTGTTGCCCATGGTCTCGAGCACGCTGTCGTAGAGGCGGCCGCGCCCGGCTGTCGTCCGGCTTGTCGTCGTCATGAACTGTTCCTTCCACACCACAGAAAATCTGCCGGATGGTGCCTGAAACCGTGCAGCAAGGAAAGTTTGAAATCGAATTCTGAATTCGTGGCCAATCCCGGATGCGAATTGCCCGGCATCGCCGAAAGCGAAGAAAGCGCGTACCATTGATTTGCAGATGGAGCGAATGCGGGTCTCAGCGTATCGCCGTCGTTCGACGCGCATCGATCTCGCGACAGAACGCGGCGATGCCCTCCTCCCCACCAAACGCGGAAGCCGGCATGAACGACCCGACGACCGGCTCGAACCAGACGATGACGATGTCCTTGTACACTTCGACACCCTCGACTGCGTCCCACCGGTAGACCTGCTCGGACGTGCTGCCGCGAAAGACGAGCCCGTCGTCTCCGACGGTGAGCGTTTTCGGCCCGAGGACGATGCCGTCCGCCTTCAAACCGCGCCTTTGGGTATGTCGCTGCCAACGCAAGAGATAGCTGGTCAGCAACAGCCACGCCGCCAGCGTACCGACCGAAAACGAAAGCGCGTGTTCCGGCCCGAACCCGTAGGCGACCAGCCACGGCATTGCCACCACGAACGCGACCACGAGCGCCAGCCACGCAAGGACCGCACCGTATCCCGGTCCCCTGGCGCCACGCTTCATCTTCTGCTGCACGGCCGCCACGTAGCTGGACCAGTGCTGCATCTCGACGACGTAGCTCATGTCCATTGGTCGGTTCCCTTCCAGTGCGCGGCCCGACATTCGTCAGCTCGCAATATTGCCGGACAGTCTGACGTTTTCGTTCGCGGCATCGCGCTCCGACAGAACTCCGATGCGATTGTCGTGATCCATGGCGACGATAGCACCGTGCCTGCTGCCGGACACGACATTGTTCGCGACCAGGACCCGACCCGCGTCAACCGACACTGAAACCCCGATGCCGACGCCGCAATCGCGCACGATGTTGCCTGTCGCCGCCACGTCCCGCATGTGTTTGCCCCAGCCGATCAGGATGCCGATACTCGGCGCGCCCTCGACGACATTCCCGGAAACGGCCGCATCCGCTTCGACCGCGATGCCCTCGCCGCGCTTGTCGACCGGTTCGTGATCGCGTCGCCTGAGATTGCGAACGAGATTGCCCTGCACGACCGCGAGCCGCCCGCCATGATCGAAGTTCGTGACTGCGATCCCGGTCGCAGCGCCATCGACGACGTTGTTTGCGATGACAGCACCTGAGAACCCGAACTCGGCATAGAGCGCGACCTCTCCGATGTCGGCGATTCCGTTGCCGATCATCCGGATGTTGTCCGCCGCGTTCCCGCGAACAGCCGAATAGGCGCACTGAGTTATATGGCAGCCCGTGACGGCGACTCCACCGGCACGGAATACATTCACACCATTGCCGAACTGCCCGCTGCCGCCGCTCTTGTTGCCGATCAGCGCGATCGTCGCATTCGTCACACGCGATCCGTCATCGCCCTTTACCGAACGCCAGATGAGAATGCCATTGTCGCGGCAGTTCCTGACCTGCACATCCGAAATTGCGACCGAGCCCGATGCCAGATCCGCATCCAGCGAAAATATGCCCGCATCCGCAACGCCATCGACGAGCGTTCTCGTGATGCGTCCGGAACACCCCGAGAGCGCTAGGCCGTCACCCGCCGATCCGGTCACCGAAAGGCCATCGATCGACACGCCCCGTGTCGTCTCGAGATCGACGAGCGCCCGCGCACGCGCCCGGTCGAGCGGACGCTCCGCACCGTCGATCGCGAAATCCCTGAGCGTGACGCCGTCGGCGCCCGCGCCCCGGAACATCGTCCCGCCACCGCCATAGACGAGAACACTCGACCGGCCCGAGCCGGCGAGCACCGCTCCCGCTCGCAGCACGACATTGCTAGCCACGACCCGGCCCGGTGGCAGCAGGAGCCCGAGCCCGCGCTCCACGGCCCGATCGAGTGCGGCCTGCAGCGCCGCGCCCTGGTCTTTACCAAGTCCCGGAACGACACCGGCATCTGTCGCATTCAGATACGCGCCATTGCCGCGCCCCGGAGCCGCTGTCCCGGCATGGGCCGATTCCTGCGCCAGAATTGACCCTGCAGCGCCGATCGCTGCTCCCGAAGCCAGCACCGCCCGTCTCGACAAAACGCGCTGTGTGGTCATCTCAGGGCTCCTCGCAAATTAATCGTGATCGCCCTGCAAACCGCGTGCAAACGTCGCCCGATGGCGACTCTATGAACGAGGTCGGTTAACGCCGGGCCGCTGCACCGGCGGCCGCCCGAGGCAAGCACCCACGATCTCGACACCGCCCGCGATCGCTGCATCCCAGTCGAGTGGCGACTTCGCGAGCGCGATCGGCCGCCGCGTCGTCGCGCTCATCCGCAGCCCTGCCAGCGCATCCGGCACGTGCACGAAACCGACGCACGCCAGATCCTCGTGGCGATCGAAAACCGAAAGCGAATGAAAAAGCGTCCTGTTGCAGAGATACGTACCCGCGTCGCGCGACAAGTACGCCGCGATCCCCCGGCGCCTCAGCCGTCGCACGATCTCCGCCGCCGGAAACCGTGATGGCAGCGCCGCATCGAGCCCCCGGTCGATGACGCCGTCTCGCGGCATGCTACCCGCCGCATCGGCCGCATCGGCACACGCGTTGACCCCACGCGTTTCGATCTCGAATCCGCGCGCGCGCCCCGACACGCCGAAATGCAGCACCACGTCCGGCTTGAGTTCGTCGAGCATCGCGTCCACCAGCTGAGGCGCCCGCTCCCACTCTGTCGGCAGGATGCGATCGACCATGACGACTCCGGGAAAGGCGTGCCGCGCCGCCGCCGCGACCCTCGGCACCATCAGCATCGTCGCATTGACCGGAACACGCGGAAACGGCCCGAACCCGGTCAGCAGCACCGTCGTCCGCCCGTGTCCCGCACCTGCCTTCATGTCCGTCCCCGCCCGTCTGCTTCGCCTCAGTGATGCCTGAGCGCGGCACCGTGAAGCCCCATCACCTGGAGCATGGCCTCGACCGCCATCGGCGCGGTGATCGTGCCCTCGCGCACACGCGCTTCGAGTTCCTTCCGCCGCGCCGAGATCTCCGGCGTCCGGTCGGCGAGTGCCATCAGCCGCTCGCTCAGCATCGCGCGCATCCAGCCAACCGCCTGCATACGGCGCCGCTCCTCGAACGCGCCCGCTGCCGTCATTTTCGCGCGATGCTCCGAGATCACCGACCACAGCCTGTCGAGCCCGCTGTTGTCCCGCCCCGACATCGTCAGCACCGGCGGCGCCCACAGCGCATCGTGCGGCGTCAGGATGTTGAGCGCGCCCTGATACTCCGCCGCCGCCTGCGTCGCGCGCGCGACGTTGTCGCCGTCCGCCTTGTTGATCGCGATCACGTCAGCGAGCTCGATGATGCCCTTCTTGATGCCCTGCAGATCGTCGCCGCCGCCCGCGAGCAGCAGCACCACGAAAATGTCGACCATGTCGGCGACAGTGGTCTCGGACTGCCCGACCCCGACCGTCTCCACGATCACCACGTCGAAACCCGCCGCCTCCACGAGCGCCATCGTCTCACGCGTCTTCCTCGCGACCCCGCCGAGCGTGCCCGACGAGGGCGATGGACGGATGAACGCCTGTGGCGACTGCGACAGCCGGTTCATCCGTGTCTTGTCACCGAGGATCGACCCGCCCGTCCGTGACGATGACGGATCGACCGCGAGCACCGCCACCTTGTGGCCCTGCGCCACGAGGTTCATGCCGAACTGGTCGATCGTCGTCGACTTGCCGACGCCCGGCACCCCGGTGAGCCCGATCCGATGCGCGCGGCCCGTCTCCGGCAGGATCGCCTGCAAGAGGTCCTGCGCTTCGTCCCTGTGCGACGGCCGGTTGCTCTCGACGAGTGTGATCGCGCGCGCCAGCACGGCCCTGTCGCCGCGCTTCAGCCCGGTGACGTACTCGTCGATCGTCAGTTTCGCCTTGGTCACTGTCATTGGAGCCGCCTACCACGCCCGCGCCACCCCTTCAACGCGATCGCGAAAACACGGTCGGACCGCCCTGCGATAGACTGAGCGATCGACGCGATCGGACGACGCAAAAGAGCATTTCAATGCGATGTCCGATCCTGCCAATCATCTCCGACCGCGTGCCCGCGCAGCGACCATGAGCGGCTGCACTCCGGCACGATGGCGACGAAGGATATGCCCGTGCATTGCAAAATGTCGCCCACCCGGAAGTCACCACCAGTATCGTGCACTGAGCACTCATTCAGGCGGCCAGACCTACCACCTACAGACGTCGCCAAAGGCGCGTTCGCAGGGCGCGGACGTACATTTCAAAGCAATACTTGTTAGTGGTGATCAAACCCGAACGCAGTATCGCGAGACGTGTCGCGTGCGCTCGGACAGAGGTCCACTAACATTCCGAAACGATTGTAATGTTTTTTACCTTATGGAGCCTAAGAGACAACATTAACCCAGATTCGTAAGATACTCAGCGCCCGCAAATTAAATGACAAGTCGCGTGGATCAGCAAAGCTTTTTGGGGCCAAATCCAAAACTTTCATGCTTCCAGGACGTTCAATTCGATGTTCATCCCATTTGCAGGCAACGAGGATGCGACAACCGACGGCGCCTGGTGCGCCGCCGGCTTTGTCCGTTGTCATGGGTATCAGGTCGATGATTGCGAGCCCGATCTTCTCCCGAAAGCCCTTCGCGTCATCCATATACTTGCC
>ERZ761609.2657-NODE-2657-length-12862-cov-7.836964_pt1 | contig 12862 bp, 10 predicted proteins | sample MGYA00511163_ERZ761609 | MGnify/ENA primary metagenome ERZ761609 (study PRJEB28899, sample SAMN02445070) | bioreactor sludge metagenome | biome: EBPR sludge | place: Australia: Brisbane, Thorneside Wastewater Treatment Plant | collected 2011-12-16 ... | reverse complement strand
AGGGCTTGATGATGTAATCATCCGCCCCCAGCTCAAGCCCCGTCACCCGGTCTTGCACCTGTGCCCGGCCTGAGATGATGATGATGGCCGCCCCCGATTCCAGTGCCAGCCGATGCACCACCGCCAGCCCGTCACGATCGGGCAGGCCCAGATCGACAAGGCAGACATCGGGGATCATGCGTTTCAGCGCGGCCTCGAATTCGGTGGCACGGCCATAGGTCGTCACCTTGAAACCCGACTCCTCCAGCGCATCGGCCAGCATGCGGCGAATCTCCGGCTCGTCGTCCAGAATGGCGACATGGGCGGTCATGCGGCGGCCTCCCGGCCCATGGCGAGGGCCAGCGCATCGGCCAGGGCCTCGGCATCGAAGGGCTTGCCCAGCACCGGCACCGGAGCTTGCGCGCGGCGCGGATCATGGGGAGGCAGCGCGCTCATCAGCAGCATGCGCGCCGGATGGCCCTGCGCCATCAACAGACACAAAAGCTCTGCCCCATTGCCTGCACCCAGTTGAATATCCGACAGCACCAGCCCGATGCCCGGCACCTCGGCCAGCATCAGGGCTTCGGGCACTGTCGCCGCCTCCATCACCGCATGGCCAAGCCCACGCAGCATTTCGCGCACCGTTTCGCGGATGTCGGAGTCATCTTCGACCAGCAAGACCAGCATCGGCGGCGCTGCCTCGGCCACCGGGCGGAAGGGCAACCGCAGCGACACGACGGCCCCCCCCTCGGGCTTGTTCATCAGCCGGATCGAGCCGCCCGACAGGGTGATATGGTCGAACACCATCGACAGGCCAAGGCCAGACCCCTCGCCGCCCTTGGTGGTGAAAAACGGGTCCAGCGCGTGATCCAGCGCCGGGCCGGAAAAGCCGGGCCCCTCATCCTCGACCCGGATTTCAATCCAGGTATCGCGCAGATTGCGGGCGCAGATACGGATCAGGCCGCCCCGGCCCGCCATGGCATCGCGGGCGTTCAGGATCAGGTTCAGCAGCGCATCCTGCAGGCCGCCCGCATCCAGCGACAGGCGTGGCAGCGCGCCGCCCAGATGCACTTCAAGCCGGGTTTGCGGTGGCAATGTCGGCGAGGCGAGCAGCCGCAGATCCTCCAGCAGCGCGGGCAGATCGGTCGGCCCCAGCTTGAGCGCAGGCCGGCCCGAAATGGTGGCGATCCGGTCCAGCAGCACGCCACCGCGCCGCGCCGCCGCCAAGGTGCCAGAGACCAGCCCTCGCGCCTCATCAGGCAAGGCCATGCGTTCCAGCCGCGATTGCAGGCCCAGAATGATGGTCAGCAAATTGGCGAAATCATGCGCCACACCCGAGGTGAGTTGCGCCGCCAGTTCGCGCTTGCGGGTCTGCGCCAGCGCGGCGCGGGCCTGCGCCTCGGCGGTGACATCCATCGACAGGATATAGACGCCGTTCACCGCGGCCCCGTTTTCCTGATCGGGGGTGAAGGCCGCACGGATGCGCCGCCCGCTGTCATCATCGGTGAATTCGAACACCGAAGCCTCGCCTTCCAGTGCCTTTTCCAGCCAAGGCAGGATGCGGGCAAAGTTCACCGGGCCAAGCGCCTCGCGCCCGGTCAGCCCAATGATTTCGGTTGCCCGGCCCGGCATCACGCTGCCCAGACGGCGGTTGGAATAGGTGTAACGCAGATCGCGCCCGACATGGGCGATATGGGCGGGCATCATCTCGGTCGTCAGGCGGATGCGCGCCTCCATCTCGGTCAACTGGCGCTTGGTTTCCTCCAGCGTGGCATTGCTGGCGGCGAGCTGGCGGTTGGCATGGGCCAGACGCTCGGCCTTGGCCAGCACCTCACCCGACAATTCCACCGAGCGGTCGCGGAGCATCCGCTCCTGCAACTTCACCTCGGTGATGTCGGTATAGACGGTGATCCAGCCCCCTTGCGGCAGCGGTGCCCCCTCGACCGAAATCCAGAACCCGCCGGGGCGTTCGCGCTCCATGTAATGCGGCTTGAAGGCGCGGGCGGCCTGCACACGCGCCTGCACGGCGGCCTCCGGGTCATCCACCACACCATATTCGCCGCGCTGCACCAGATGGCGGATGGTCTCCTCGAAACTGGCCCCCTTGGTCGCCAGATGTTCGGGCAGCGCGAACATTTCGACAAAGCGCCGGTTCCAGACCGAAAGTTTCAGATCGCTGTCATAGATCGACAACGCCTGCTGGATCAGGTTCAACCCGGCCCGCATCAGGCCTGTCTGTTCCTCGTCGCTGGCCATGACATCCTCCCCCTGCCCATGGCTAACACCGGCCACAGCGGGGCGGGAAGGGGGAAAAGCCCTCCGTTACAATTCGAAAGGATTGCGAAAAAGTCGCGCAAGCATTGGCGGCAAATCTGTTCATTGTCAGGCGTGGCGGACAGGATTCGCCGCGCAGCCCTTGAGGAGGGGCAGCCCCGCAAGCCCACACAGGCAGGCCGGGGGACACGAGGGAGGAAGATATGGCAGCGACGGACGAGTTGACCTCGGTTCCGGCCTTGTTGGCGCGCAACGCCCGGCTTTATGCCGGACGGCCAGCTTGGCGGGAAAAGGAATTCGGCATCTGGCAAAGCTGGACCTGGGCCGAAGGTGCGGCCGAGATCCGCGGCATTGCACTTGGCTTTTTGGCACTGGGGCTCAACCGGGGCGACCACGTTGCGATCATCGGGCGCAATCGCCCGGCGCTTTACTGGTCGATGGTTGCCGCGCAGATGTGCGGCGCAGTGCCGGTGCCGCTTTATCAAGATGCCGTGGCAGAAGAGATGGCCTATGTGCTGGAAAACTGCGGCGCGCGCTTTGTGATCTGCGGCGATCAGGAGCAGGTGGACAAGGTGATCGAGGTGCAGGACCGCCTGCATCTGGTGGAGCAGATCGTCTATGTCGACAAGCGCGGCATGCGCAAATACGACCACAGCCGGATGAATGCGCTGGCCGATGTGGAAGCCGAGGGCAAGGCTGGTCATTTCCGCTTCGATGCCGAACTGGATGCCCGTATTGCCGAACTGGGCTATGACAGCACCTGTGTCATGCTTTACACTTCGGGCACCACGGGCAAACCCAAGGGCGTGGTGCTGTCCAACCGCAATATCATCGAAACCGCCAAGAATTCTTCCAGTTTCGACAAGCTGCGCCCCGGCGATGATGTTCTGGCCTATTTGCCGATGGCCTGGGTGGGGGATTTCATCTTCTCCGTCGGGCAGGCGATGTGGACGGGCTTTTGCGTCAATTGCCCCGAAAGCGCCGCCACCATGATGACCGACCTGCGCGAGATCGGGCCGACCTATTTCTTCGCCCCGCCGCGCGTGTTCGAGGGTCAGCTCACACAAGTGATGATCCGCATGGAGGATGCCGGGCGGCTGAAAAAGGCGATGTTCGACCGCTGCATGAAGGTCGCGCGGCGCGTCGGGCCCGCAATCCTCGATGGCAAGCCGGTGAGCCTGGGAGACCGTCTGGCCTATTGGATCGGCGACAAGCTGGTTTACGGGCCGCTGAAAAACACGCTCGGCTTTTCGCGCATCCGCGTGGGTTACACGGCGGGCGAGGCGATCGGGCCGGAGATCTTTGATTTCTACCGCTCGCTCGGCATCAACCTGAAACAGCTATACGGCCAGACCGAGGCCACGGTGTTCATCACCCAACAACCCGATGGCGAGGTGCGTTCAGATACCGTTGGCGTGCCCTCGCCGGGTGTGGAGGTGCGGATCGCGGAAAATGGCGAGGTGTTCTACCGCAGCCCCGGCACTTTTGTGGAATATTACAAGAACCCCGAAAGCACCGCCTCTACCAAGGATGCAGAGGGCTGGGTGGCCACTGGTGACGCCGGATTTTTCGAAGAAAAATCGGGGCATCTGCGGATCATCGACCGCGCCAAGGATGTGGGCAAGATGGCCGATGGCCGCCTGTTCGCGCCGAAATATGTGGAGAACAAGCTGAAGTTCTTCCCCAATATTCTGGAGGCCGTGGTCTTTGGCAATGGCCGCGACCGCTGCACCGCCTTCATCAACATCGACCTGACCGCCGTCGGCAACTGGGCCGAGCGCAACAACATCGCCTATTCCAGCTATCAGGAGCTGGCGGGTCATCCCCGCGTCTACGAGACCATCGCCCGCCATGTGGCCGAGGTGAACGCCTCGGTGGCACAGGATGCCGTGCTATCGGGCTGCCAGATTCACCGCTTCTGCATCCTGCACAAGGAACTGGACGCCGATGATGGCGAGATGACCCGCACCCGCAAGGTGCGCCGCAATGTCATCGAGACCAAATATGCCGATCTCATCGCAGGGCTTTATGACGGTGCCACCTCGGTCGCGACCGAAACCGAGGTGACCTATGAGGATGGCCGCAAAGGCGCCATCCGCGCCACTGTCCGCATGATGGACGCGGCCACCGTTCCCCCCAATCGCACCCCAGACCGGAGGGCTGCCGCATGAGCACCGAAGGCTATACCACCGCCGACGGCCGCAAGATCGGCGGCGTCTTGATGGAGATGAAGAACATCACGCTGCGTTTTGGCGGGGTGAAGGCGATCACGGACATCAGCTTTGACATCCGCGAGGGCGAGATCCGCGCCATCATCGGCCCCAACGGCGCGGGCAAATCCTCCATGTTGAACGTCATCTCGGGCTTCTATGTGCCACAGGAGGGCGAAGTCTGGTTTCGTGGCCAGAAGCGCGCGCCGATGCGCCCCTATGAGGTGGCCCGCCAAGGCATCGCCCGCACCTTCCAGAACATCGCGCTGTTTGAAGGCATGACGGTTCTGGACAATATCATGACCGGACGCCTGACCTTGATGGAAACCGGGCTTGCCGCGCAATCCCTGTGGTGGGGAAAGGCGCAGCGCGAGGAAGTCGCGCATCGCGAAAAGGTCGAGAAGATCATCGACTTTCTGGAAATTCAGCCCATCCGCAAAACTCCGGTGGGCCGCCTGCCCTACGGACTGAAAAAGCGGGTTGAGCTTGCCCGCGCCCTGGCGGCCGAGCCGAAGCTGCTGCTGCTGGACGAGCCCATGGCCGGGATGAACGTCGAGGAAAAGGAGGACATGTGCCGCTTCATCCTCGATGTGAATGACGAATTCGGCACCACCATCGCGCTTATTGAACATGACATGGGGGTGGTGATGGACCTGAGCGACCGCGTGGTGGTGATGGATTACGGCAAGAAGATCGGCGACGGCACGCCCGACGAGGTGCGCAGCAATCCCGATGTGATCCGGGCCTATCTGGGGGTGGAACATGCCTGACACTTTGCTTTACGCGATCGAGGTCTCGCTCAATGGCCTCATGGCCGGGATCATGTATGCCCTTGTGGCGCTTGGTTTCGTGCTGATCTTCAAGGCCAGCGGCATCTTCAACTATGCCCAAGGGGTGCTGGCGCTGTTTGCCGCCCTCACGCTGGTGGGCTTGCAGAAGGGGCAAATTCCCTTTGCCCATATCATCAACGCCACCTTGGGCACCGATCTGCACTATTTCGGCTGGACCCTGCCTGCCTTGGTCGCCATCGCGCTGACCGCGCTGGTCATGGTGGGCCTTGCCTGGGCCATCGAGCGCATCGTGCTGCAACATCTGGTCAATCAGGCCCCCATCATCCTGTTCATGGCAACCATTGGCCTGGCCTATTTCCTGGAAGGCCTGGGCGACGTGATGTGGGGGGCCGACATCAAGAAACTGGATGTGGGCCTGCCGCAAGGCATCAACGAAACCATCGACGAGCTGACCTTCAACGCCTTCGGCTATGGGTTCTTCATCGACAATCTCGACATCATCGCGGCTTTCGTGGCCGGGGCGCTGGTGCTGACGCTGACCCTGTTCAGCCAATACACCAAATATGGCCGCGCCCTGCGCGCGGTGGCCGATGACCACCAGGCGGCGCTGTCGGTCGGCATTTCGCTGCGCTTCATCTGGGTTCTGGTCTGGTCGATTGCGGGCTTTGTGGCGCTGGTTGCCGGCATCATGTGGGGGTCCAAATCCGGGGTGCAATTCTCGCTGTCGCTGATCGCCCTGAAGGCGCTGCCGGTGCTGATGCTGGGCGGCTTCACCTCGATCCCCGGCGCCATTGTCGGCGGCCTCATCATCGGCATGGGCGAGAAACTGTTCGAGTTCTTCGCAGGCCCGCTGATCGGCGGCGCGACGGAAAACTGGTTCGCCTATGTGCTGGCGCTCATCTTCCTCGTCTTCCGGCCGCAGGGCCTGTTTGGCGAGAAGATCATCGAAAGGGTATGACCGATGCTGTACAGAGAAGCCGGTGATTTCAAGACTTCCTATGTGAAGGACAGCCAGACCTTCCCGATCAAGGCGGATCGGATGGCCTATTTCGCCCTGCTGGCCGTGGCCTTCGGAGTGGTGCCGTTCTTCATCAACGATTACTGGGCCAATGCGGTTTTCGTGCCCTTCCTGATCTATGCCATCGCCGCCATCGGCCTGAACATCCTGACCGGCTATTGCGGGCAGGTCAGCCTTGGCACGGGCGGGTTCATGGCGGTGGGGGCCTATGCCTGCTACAAGCTGATGACCGGCTTTCCCGATCTGCCGATGCTGCTGAACGTGCTGCTGGCAGGCGGGATCACAGCAGGTGTGGGCGTGCTCTTCGGCCTGCCATCGCTGCGCATCAAGGGGTTCTACCTTGCCGTGGCCACACTGGCGGCGCAGTTCTTCCTGGTCTGGCTGTTCAACAAGGTGCCGTGGTTCTACAACTACTCGGCCTCGGGCCAGATCACGGCGCCCGAACGCACGATGTTCGGCATCGCTGTCACAGGGGCCAATACCCCAGCCTGGGCCAAATACCTGTTCTGCCTCGTGATTCTGGTGGCGCTGGCCTGGCTGGCCCGCAACCTGACGCGCGGCATGGTGGGGCGCAAATGGATGGCGATCCGCGACATGGACATCGCCGCCGAGATCATCGGGGTGAACCCGCTGACCACCAAACTCTCAGCCTTCGCCATCTCCAGTTTCTTCATCGGGGTTTCGGGGGCGCTGTTCTTCTCGGTCTACCTGGGCGCGGCAGAAGTGGGCGAGGCCTTTGGCATCCAGAAAAGCTTCCTGATCCTGTTCATGATCATCATTGGCGGCCTGGGCTCCATGTTCGGCTCCTTCGCCGGAGCGGCGTTCCTGGTGCTGCTGCCGGTGTTCCTGAAGAACGTGCTGGTGGGGGGCCTTGGCTGGCCCACCGATCTGGCCGCCCATATCGAGTTGATGATCGTCGGCGGCCTCATCATCACCTTCCTGATCCTTGAACCGCATGGCCTTGCACAGCTCTGGCGTGTGGCAAAAGAGAAACTGCGCCTTTGGCCCTTCCCGCACTGAACGGCGGGCGGACCGGAATACCCCGGCGCGGGGAGGCGCCGGGATCATCTCAAACGGGAGGAAACCCAAGATGAAAAAGACCTTTACCCTGCTGGCAGCAGCAGCCATTGCGGCCAGCGCGGGTTTTGCGACCCCTGCCGCCGCCGATCTGGTGGTGCCGAACCTCAGCTATCGCACCGGCCCCTTTGCCGCAGGCGGCATCCCCTACGCTGATGGCTTCATGGATTACTTCACCCTGCTGAATGAACGCGATGGCGGCATTGGCGGCGAGAAGGTCAGCGTGCCGGAATGTGAAACCGCCTATAACACCGAAAAAGGTGTGGAGTGCTATGAGGCGACCAAAGGCCAGGGCGCGCTGGTCTACAACCCGCTGTCCACCGGCATCACCTATCAGCTGATCCCCAAGGTCGCGGCCGATGGTATCCCGCTTTACACCCCCGGCTATGGCCGCACCTCTGCTGCCAATGGCAAGGTGTTTGAATGGGTATTCAACTATCCGGCGAACTACTGGGATGGTGCCAGCGTCGCGGTGAAACATCTGCTGGAGCAGAACGGCGGCAGCCTGGAAGGCAAGAAGATTGCCCTGCTCTATCACAACTCGGCCTATGGCAAAGAGCCGAGCCGCACCCTGCAAGAACTGTCGAAAAAGCACGGCTTCACCCTGTCGGAACTGCCGATCGACAGCCCCGGCCAGGAGCAGAAAAGCCAATGGCTGCAAGTGCGCCGCGACAAGCCCGACTACGTTCTGTTCTGGGGCTGGGGCGTGATGAACTCGGTCGCCATTCAAGAGGCGGCGAATATCCGCTTCCCGATGGAAAACTTCATCGGCATCTGGTGGTCGGGTTCGGAAAATGACGTGACCCCGGCGGGCGATGGGGCCAATGGCTACAAATCGCTGGCGATGCACGGCACGGGCATGGATTACCCGGTTTATGCCGACCTGAAGAAATACGTCATCGACGCAGGCAAGGCGGCGGGCGCAGGCGATCAGGTGGGCACGGTGCTGTATTCCCGCGGCATGTATGCGGCCATGGTCATCGCCGAGGCGATCCGCAAGGCGCAGGAAATCCACGGCACGGCTGCGGTGAATGCCAAGCAGGTGCGCGACGGCTTTGAACAGCTTGAAATCACCGAGGCGCGCATGGTGGAGCTTGGCCTGCCGAACTTTGGCCAGCCCTTCGCGGCCTCTTGCGCCGATCACGGCGGGCCGGGCGCTGCCATGATCCAGCAATGGGATGCGACGGCGAAGAAGTGGAACCTGATCACCGGCTTCATCGCGCCGGATGACGAGGTGCTGAACCCGCTGGTGGCCGAGGACAGCGCGGCCTACGCCAAGGAAAACAACATCACCGAGCGCTGCAACTGATGCGCCGCGGGGGCGGCACACCGCCCGCCCCCGCACCCTTTCCTGCGAGGCCAGAGCCATGCTTGACGCACCCCATACCGCTCCTTCCAACGCCCCCAAGACAGGCGAACCCCTGCTGGAGGTCAACAATATCGAGGTGATCTACAATCACGTCATCCTCGTGCTGAAAGGTGTCAGCCTTTCGGTCCCAAAGGGCGGCATCACCGCACTTCTGGGCGGCAATGGCGCGGGCAAGACCACCACACTCAAGGCCATTTCCAACCTGCTGCATTCCGAACGCGGCGAGGTCACCAAGGGCCAGATCAGCTATAAAGGCAGCCGCGTGCAGGATCTGAACCCGGCCGAGCTGGTGAAGATGGGTGTCATTCAGGTGATGGAAGGCCGCCATTGCTTTGAACACCTGACGGTCGAGGAAAACCTGCTGACCGGTGCCTATACCCGCAAGGATGGCAAGGGTGCCATCAATGCCGACCTTGAAATGGTCTACAAATACTTCCCCCGCCTGAAAGAGCGCCGCAAAAGCCAGGCGGGCTATACTTCGGGTGGCGAACAGCAGATGGTCGCCATGGGCCGCGCGTTGATGTCGCGCCCCGAGATGATCTTGCTGGACGAGCCCTCGATGGGTCTGGCCCCGCAACTGGTTGAGCAGATCTTCGAGATCGTGAAGGCGGTGAATGCGGGCGAAGGCGTGACCTTCCTGCTGGCCGAACAGAATACCAATGTCGCGCTGCGCTATGCCCATACCGGCTATATTCTGGAATCGGGCCGCGTGGTGATGGAGGGCAGCGCGCAAGAGCTGCGCGAGAACCCGGATGTGGCCGAATTTTACCTCGGCATGTCCGACAAGGGCCGCAAGTCCTTCCGCGATGTGCGCAGCTATCGCCGCCGCAAGCGGTGGCTGGCGTGAGGGGGGATCCGGCCATGCCCTATTTCGACGCGCTCGAAACCCGTTCCGCAGATCAACGCGCCGCCGATCTGGCGCGCGATCTGCCCGCGCTGATCGCCCATGCCCAAACCGCACCCGCGCTTGCTGCCAGCCTTGCCGGGATCGAGGCCGCACAGATCACCAGCCTGGCCGCGCTGGCCCGCCTTCCGGTGATCCGCAAATCCGACCTGTCGGGCGCGCAAAAGCAACAACCGCCGCTGGGGGGCTTTCTGCCTGCGGGCGGGCGGTTCGAGCATGTGTTCCAATCGCCCGGCCCGATCTATGAGATTGGCCGCACCGGGCATGACTGGTGGCGCATGGGCCGGTTTCTGCATGCTTGTGGCGTTGGCCCCGGCGATATTGTGCAGAACTGCTTTGGCTATCATCTGACCCCCGCCGGGATGATCTTTGAATCCGGCGCGCGGGCGGTGGGGGCTGCCGTGCTGCCTGCGGGCACCGGCCAGACCGATCTGCAAGTGCGCGCGGCGGTGGATGTCGGCAGCACCGCCTATGCCGGCACGCCCGATTACCTCAAGATCATCCTCGACCGCGCCGATGAAATGGGCGAGCGGCTGAAGATCACCCGCGCCGCCGTGGGCGGCGGGGCGCTGTTCCCCAGCTTGCGCCGTGAATATGCAGATCGTGGCATCCTCACCCTGCAATGCTACGCCACCGCCGATCTGGGCAATATTGCTTACGAATCCGAGGCGCAGGACGGCATGATCCTGGATGAAGGCGTGATCGTCGAGATCGTCCGCCCCGGCACCGGCGATCCGGTTCCGATGGGCGAGGTGGGCGAGGTGGTGGTGACCACGCTGAACCGCGATTACCCGCTGGTGCGCTTTGCCACCGGCGATCTCTCGGCGCTGATGCCCGGTCAGTCGCCCTGCGGCCGCACCAATCTTCGCATCAAGGGCTGGCTCGGTCGTGCCGATCAGACAACCAAGATCAAGGGCATGTTCGTGCGCCCCGAACAGGTGGCCGAATTCGTCGCCCGTCACGAGGAGGTGGCGCGCGCCCGCGTCATCGCCACGCGCGAGGGCGAGATGGATGCCATGACCGTGCAAGTGGAAAGCCGCGCTTCCAACCCCGCGCTCTACGAGGGCTCGGTGCTGGAAACGCTGAAACTGCGCGGACGGGTGGAAATCGTCGCCCCCGGCAGCCTGCCCAATGATGGCAAAGTCATCGAAGATCGCCGCAGCTACGGCTGATCCTTGTTTATACGGCCTCCTTCCCCAGGCCTGTTGCCTTGCCGCGCCCCTTGGGGCGCGGTCTTTTTTTCATGGCCAACGAATTTCATGGCCAACGAAAAAGGCGGCCCCAAGGGACCGCCTTTGATCTCTTTCTGGCACGCCGCGATCAGGCGGTTTTCAGCGCCGCCACCAGCGCATCCAGATCGCCCTTCTGCTTTTTCAGCATCGCGCCGATTTCCTCGCGCTCGGAGGCGAGCATGTTCACGCCTTCGATGATGATATTGAAGAACAGGTCGCGGCCCGATTTGTTCGACACATGCCAGCGCAGATCAAAGGGCGACTCGCCTTGCAGCCGGGCAATCGAGATCACCTCGAAATAGCTTTTCAGCGGCTTGGCATCGGTCACTTCGATCTTGCCGCCGATGAACTCCCGGAAGCGACGACCGTATTTGCGGCTGATATAGCCCTGATAGGCCGCGGTGAAGGCCTTCATCTGCGCAGCCGTTGCGCTGCGTGCAGCAGGGCCCAGAGCAGAACGGGCAATGGCAGACACATCGGCGTATTTCGCAAAGATGCGCTCGAAATCGCCATACATCGCAGTCTCGGACTTGCCCGAGTTGATGACCTTGTTCACCTCACCAATGGCGCGGTCGATCAGCGCCTTGGCCGAGGCCAGGTCCAGCGCCTGCGCCGGGCCGGCAGTCATTGCGGCGGCCGCACCGGCAGCCAAGGTCGCACCAAAGGTGCGGCGCGTCATCAGGGTCATGTCACCATCACTCCGCATAGGGGTCAATGAAATCGTCACCGGCGCTGCCCGGCTCTGCCGCCTGACCAAGCTCGAACCGGCGGTTTTGCAGATACAGCAAGCGCGCCTGCGCATAGCTATCCGCACTCTCATACAAGATGGAGTCGATCGTGCTGGAATACCTGTCCCGATCACCAAGTTTTGAACCGACCTTGGCGACTGTCGCGTAATAGCTTTCCGGCGAGGGCAGCGCGAGGCTGACCGGGTTCGCGGCAATATCGACCGCCGTGCCGATGGCATCGCGCACCGTCGAGGGGCCAATGCCCGGCAGCTCGACATAAGCCCCTTCCCCCACGCCCCAGACATGCAGGGTTTGGCCAAAATCGGTTTTCGCCGCATCCAGCCCGAAAGACTTGGCCGGATCGAACAATCCGCCCAGCCCCAAGGTGCTGTTGATGGCGAAGCGGAAGAAGTTCTTGCCGAAGCCGTTCACATTGCCTTGCAGCGCGCCATTCACCATATCGCCCGGCAAATCGAGGTTGGTGGCGAAATTCGCCACGCCCGTTTTCACAGGCTGCGGCAGCACAAAGCCGTAAACCTTGGAGGAGGGCCGCACCAGCGCCCGGTCAATGCCGCGGTTGAAGCCATGCATCACCCGGTTGGTGGATTCGTAGGGGTCATTCGGCACCGGACCCGGAGCCGGATTCGCACAAGCCGCCAGCACGCTCAGCGCTGCAAGCCCCGCAAATTTGCCATAATTATGCAACATTGCCGAAATCAAAGAGAATGTCATCGTCGTGATGCCTGTTGCCGAAGCCATTTGTCCATGCCAGACCGACGCTAGACATAGCGTTTCGCCCCGAAAGGCAAGCCATAAGGCCTTTGGACAGGCAACACAATTCAAGACCGTGACATTGCAGAGACGAAAGCGGTAGAACGCCGATGCGCCACGCGCAAAGCAGGCCGCAGGATTACGGGCCCCAAGAGGCCAAGGTGGGAGAGTGCAGTCATGAGCCGCAATGAGATCGGCCTCAACATCACGCCGGGTCTGGCAGAACTGCGGGCCGCACGACGCGAGTCGAACGCGCTGGTCCTTGCAGTGTTCCTGTTCAGCGTCGTGGTGAACCTGCTGCTGCTGACCGGGCCGCTTTACATGCTTCAGGTCTATGACCGGGTGCTGGGCTCGCGCTCGGAACCCACGCTGTTCGCGCTGACGGCGTTGATCGTCTTTCTCTTTCTGGTCATGGGTATCCTGGACCATGCCCGCGGCCGGGTGATGGCGCGGGTGGGCGCGGCCTTTCAGGCGCGGCTGGATCGCCGCACCTTTGAGGCCGCGCTGAA
>ERZ761609.2655-NODE-2655-length-12873-cov-7.308160_pt1 | contig 12873 bp, 10 predicted proteins | sample MGYA00511163_ERZ761609 | MGnify/ENA primary metagenome ERZ761609 (study PRJEB28899, sample SAMN02445070) | bioreactor sludge metagenome | biome: EBPR sludge | place: Australia: Brisbane, Thorneside Wastewater Treatment Plant | collected 2011-12-16 ... | reverse complement strand
CATCCGCTTCGATGCCAACGGCGATACCGAGCGCGACACCTTTCTTTCCCGGATGACCGTGAGCCGCGCGCCCGGATCCCAGGCGGCGATGCGCTCGGCGATCTCGCGCGACACCGCCACGCGCTCGGGCCGCACCAGCGCGAAGAGAGCCTTTGCCAGCCGTCGCCGCTTCGCATCCTCGTAATGCCACCCATCGTGCTCGACGTGCACGACGGTGCGGATGCCGGCCGCCCGTGCTGCGAGCCCGCCATAGACCAGCGGCCCGATGTGATGCGCGATGACGCTCGTGGCGCCGACCGCCTTCAGGTGTCTGCGAAGCCGAAGGATGAGCGACGGATCGAGCCCGCCCTGTCGTCCGAGTCCGACGAGCCGATGATGTTCCGCCGCCAGCGCCGGCCATGCTGCGACGAGGCTTTCGGCACTGCCCTGCAGGCTGACGATGGTGTGCCGCCCCGGCGTCTCGCGCACCATGTCGAGCACCAGCGTCTCGATGCCGCCGGGCGCCATGTACTCGACGACGTGTACGATCGACGGTGTCGAGGCTGCGGCCATGGCGACGTCACGAACTCTCTACAATCGGACTGTGCCCCCTCTGGGAGCATGCGGCCGCGGGAGCGTCCTGCTCCTCCGCGATCGACCATTTCGCCGACATGCACGTTCGATGCCGGATGCGCGTTCCTATTACAACAGGCCCCGCCGTGGTAGGCAAAATCTGAATGCAGAGCGTTAAATTGTAGCAATTCGGGAAACGCCCCCGTAACACTTTGCGACAGCGTCGTCTCGGATCGGTCCCGCCGTCGCGAGGCGCGACGATGACAAATGGTCGCCGTCGTCCTAAACCCCACGGCGCGACCCCGGCAGAATCGGATCCGGTGGCGCGAGAGGCGACCCATGACGGCACGGAAAAAAGTCGGCATCCTGATCTCGGGACGAGGCTCGAACATGCAGGCCCTCGTGGAGGCCATGGCCGACACGGCCTTTCCAGCCGAACCGGTGGTTGTGATTTCGAACAGGCCCGAGGCGGCCGGGCTGGCCTGGGCGGCCGCACGCGGCATTCCCGCCGTCGCCATCGACCACAAGCAGTTCGCCACCCGCCCAGCCTTCGAGGCGCGCCTGCACCAGACCCTGCTCGACCACGGTGTCGAGATCGTCTGCAATGCCGGCTTCATGCGCATGTTGACCGGCGGCTTCGTCGATCGCTGGCGCGACCGCCAGCTGAACATACATCCCTCTCTGCTGCCTGCATTTCCCGGCCTCGACACGCATCGCCGCGCGCTCGATCAGGGCGTGCTCGTTTCCGGCTGCACCGTGCATTTCATCCGCACCGAAATGGATTCAGGCCCCATCATCGCCCAGGCGGCCGTGGCCGTGCTGCCGGGCGACACGGAAGAGACATTGGCCGCCCGCATCCTCGCCGCCGAGCACCAGATCTATCCCCTGGCTCTCCGCCTCGTGGCCGCCGGTCACGTCCACGTCGAGAACGAAACGGCCGTATTCACGACCGGCATGGCGACGCCGCGGCCGCTGATCGTGCCCGCCCTGATCGGACCCGACCGCCCCTCCTGAGCCCGTCCGCCCGTCGGCATGATGCCCGTTAACCACACTCCGGCCCGGCTTTTCCTCAACCTTTGATCCTGAACAAACCATAAGCGCGACATCTCAGCCCAAAGGCGCAGCCGGCGCTGGACATCGTTTGTCCGCCAATGATACCTGACCGACGATCAGGAGCCGTCTGGGTCCGGCTCGCCGCGAGCGAAAGCGCTTCGCCCCGTCGGACCCCTTGAAGACCTCGAAGCTGTTCGGCGCGGCACGGCGCCGCCCAGGACATGCCGAGCGGGAGATGATGATGACCGCAGCACTTGCCAAAGTCGCAGCTGAAACGGAAACACCGGCACACGCCAAAGGGCTCGGCGACGAGAACAGCGTCTGGTTCAAGCTGTCCGCCCTCCAGCGTCCGGGCGTCGACAACCCGATGCTGCCGCTGATGCATCTGACGCAACGCTACGGCGGCGTCGTCCCTGTCAACATGGGCAACCAGCGCGTCGTCTTCCTCTCCGAGCCGGAGCACTACAAGCGCGTCCTCGTCACCAAGGTCGACGACTACGTGAAGTACTTCGACGGCCTTCATCCCGTTTTCGGCAAGGCCATGATCACGCACGACGGCGCGCTCTGGCAGAAAATCCGCATGCCGCAGCAGCCGGCCTTCCACCCCGATATGTTCGGCGAGTACATGCCGTTCTTTCTCGCCGCCATTCGCGACAAGATGGATATCTGGGCGAAGCTCGCGAAATCCGGCGAGAGCTTCGAGATGCTCGAGCAGACCTGGACGCTCGCCGCCGACATGATCTGCAAGGCGCTGTTCGATCGCGACATGCCCTTCAATCCGCACGTCGTCTTCCGCTGCGTGAAAACCTATACCGACGTGATGAACCACAAGGCCGTGCGTCTGAAGAAAGTCGCGGGCGAAGAGTTCGAGATCACCGAGCAAGACGCCGCCAAGGCGATGGAAGCCTGGTGGGCCGTGCCGCCCGCCGTCATGGCCCAGGAGCCGCGCGATCATCGTGACCGTACGCTTCTGAAGCTGATCCAGGACGCTGTCGCCGATCCGGCAGTCCCCGAATTCGACGAAGAACAGGCGCTCGACGAGATCAAGCAGTATCTCTGGGCCGGCACCGAGACGACCGCGCTGACGCTCGCCTGGACGCTCTACGAGATGTCGAAGAACCCCGAGATGCGCGCCCGCATCCAGAAGGAAGGCGAGGAAGTCTACGGCGATCGCGAGCCGACCGCCGACGACTACGGCGCACTCGTCTACACCCGCGCCGTCATCCAGGAGACGATGCGCAAGTATCCTCCGGTGTGGGGTCTCATCCGCGTCGCCTCCAAGCCCGACGAGATCGGTGGCAAGGAGATCAAGGTCGGCGATCGCATCGTGCTGTTCGTCTACGGCACGCACCATGATGCGAAGTATTGGGAAGACCCGGAAGAATTCCGCCCCGAGCGGTTCATGGGCGAGGCCGCACGCAAGCGCAAACCCTACACCTACATTCCGCTCGGCGGCGGCAAGCGCTCCTGCATCGGTGGCGCCATGAGTCAGGTCGAGAACACGCTCGCGCTGTCGTTCCTTCTGCGCCGTTTCCGCCTCGAGTACGTCGGCGCCGAGCCGCCCGGCATCGACGCGACCGTGACGCTCGTCCCGCGCGGCGGCCTGCGCTTCAAGGTCCATGAACTCAGCTGATCGCGCCAGCGATCAGCGACGCGCGCCAGCTGATCGGCTTCACGATCAGCGAGAGCGCTGACTGTGGCTCATCACGTCCCGGTTACTTCACTCAGCTGATCGCTTGCGATCAGCGACAGCGCGCATGTTCACGCGCCCGCAATCAGCAAGAAAAAGCGCTGTCATCCCGTGCGCACTGCGGCGCCAGGCGACGCGGTGCAGACACGGGACCTCTCTCCGTCCGAGCGTCGCTGTGCCGCAAAAAGGCACTGCGATTTCGATCGTGTCTGGTTAATCCAATCCCTGCGTCCCCGGAGCGCCACACGCGCATTAATCATGCGCCCGGCACCACCCCTCAAGGCCCGTCCGTACTCGTGCACCAGTGGTCAAATCTGGCGCAGGAATCGGCCGTTGAGACCCGCGCCTCCACCCGCCATCCCAGTGCGTCTGCTCACGCCTTCTCCAACGTCGGCATCACGCGCTTCATGAACTCGTCGAACAGCGGCACGGTAAACGCGGTATCCCCGTGCGACGGCGCGTAGATCATGCCCTTCCGGATCAGGTGACTGCGCGTCGGCGCCACACTCGACACCTTGACGCCCAGCACGTCCGAAATGTCGCCCGACCGGTGCGGCCCTGGACCCAGTTCCGCCATCGCACGCACGTAGCGCTTCTCCGTCGGCGTCAGACGGTCGAAGCGGACGCGGAAGAAACTCCGGTCGAGATCTTCGATCACCTTCGGGCTCGCACGTTCGACATCCTTGGCCGAAATCGGTGACTTCTCGGCCTCGATCCACGCCGCCGAGCCCCACGCTTGCAGGAAGTACGGATACCCCTGCGTCGCCTTCAGGATGAGCGCGACCGCTCCGGGTGCGATCGTCTCGCCTTCCCGCTCGATCGGCTCGACGATGGCCTGCTCCGCGTGCTCCTTGCCGAGCGGGCCGATCTCCGGGAAATCGAAAAGCCGTTCGGCATAGCTTTTCGACCGCCCCATGTGCCCGACGAGCTGCGGCAGACCCGCACCCGCGAGCACCAGAGGCAGCTGCTTCTGCGCCACCTTGTGAATACCCATGATGAGTGCGCTGAGCTCGGTTTCGCTCAGATACTGCAATTCGTCGATCAGCAGCGCCACGCCCGTCTTGCGCGCCGCCGCCGCTTCCCCGACCGAAACCAGCAGGTCCGGCAGGTCCACTTCGATGTCGCCGCTGTCGGCGACGCCCTCCTCCTTTGGCATCCCGATGGTCGCCTCGATGTCGCCGACCTTGACCTTGATCGAACCGGCGAAACTTTTCAGTACCCTGAGTCCGCGCCGAACCTTCTCGTTCATCGCGCCCACCCGGTCGAGCGCCAGCAGGACATGCTTCAGTGCCGGCAGCAGAAGGTCCGGCAGCGGCTTGTCCTCGTGCGCCTCCACGAGCACGGTCTTGTACTGCTTCTCCTCCGCCAGCCGTTCGACACGGTTGAGCAGCACGGTCTTCCCCACCCCCCTGAGCCCGATCAGTACGAAACTCTTCGCGTACCGGCCGTGGAGCGCGCGCGACAGCACGATGTCGGCCTGTTCCAGCAGGTGCTGCCGGCCGGCCAGTTCCGGCGGCGGCGTCCCTGCCCCCGGCGCGAAGGGATTGCGGATGGGATCCATGTATGTCGACCTTAATTGAAGTTATAAAAGTTATCAGCCTAACAATAACTTCGATAACATGAGCTAACCTGCCTTGAAATACAAGGCCCCGGCCTATGGTGTTGGCGGTGCTGACGTCGGGTGCGATACCTGTCGATATTCCAGCCCGCTTCGATCGATCCAAGGATGTTCGTCCATGCGCCTGTCGAATTTGCCGATCGTAACCCGCCGTACCGTCGCCTCCGCTCTCGCCGCCCTGATCCTGGTCCCTGTCGCCGCCCCGGTCCCGCTATCCGCACAAGAGTTCCCCTCGAAGCAGATCCGCATCGTCGTGCCCTATCCCGCCGGTGGCCCGACCGACGCCCTCGCCCGCATCGTCGCCACCGAACTGCAGACCGCACTCGGCCAGACGGTCATCGTCGAGAACAAGGCTGGCGCCTCCGGCTCCATCGGCACCCGTGAAGTCGCCAAAGCCGAAGCCGACGGCCACACCCTCGTTCTGGGCAACAACCAGACCCACGTCACCAACGCCTATCTGCTGAAAGAGCCCGGCTACGATCCACTGGCCGACTTCAAGGCCATCGCCGGCCTTGCCGACCTCCAGCACGCTCTCGTCGTCCCCAAGACCTCCGCAGTGAAATCGGTCGCCGATCTCGTGGCGCTCGCCAAAAAGGAGCCCGGCAAGCTCAACTACGGCTCGACCGGTTTGGGCTCGGGCTCGCACCTGACGATGGAACTCTTCAAAACGCGGACCGGCATCGAGGCGACACACGTGCCCTTCCGCGGCGCCGCGCCCATGGCGCTCGAAGTGCTCGCCGGTCGCATCGATCTCGCCTTCGCGACGCTTCCGTCCGTCCTCGGCCAGATCCAGTCCGGCGACATGAAGGCGCTCGCCATCGCCTCGACGGTCCGCGCGCCGCAGGTGCCCGACGTACCGCTCCTGACGGAGCAGGGCGTGACCGACAGCGAAGGCGACAGCTGGCTCGCGCTTTTCCCCCGCCGCAACACCGCCCGCAGTGATCGAAAAGATCTCCGCAGCCGTCGTCGCAGCGCTCGCCAAGCCAGATGTCAAGGCGTCCGCCGTCAAGCAGGGTATCGCGGTCAACGTGCGAAAGAGCGCAGACTTCCAGACCTACTGGGCCGCAGAAATGAAAAAGTGGGCCGCTGTCATCAAGGCCGCTGGCGTGCAGCCGGCAGGCAACTGACGCGCCCCGACCAATGCCGGCGAGAGGTGCGCTTCAGACGGGGCGCACCTCTTTCGTTTTGGACTTGTACCAGAAGAGAACCACGAGGATCGCCGCCAGCACCGGTAGGGATGCGGCATTGATGAGCGTCCACCCCGCCTGCGCCTGCAGGAAGCCGGAAAGGCCAGCCGCCAGCGCCGTCGACGAGTAGACCATCAAATCGTGCACGCCCTGCACCTTTTCCTTTTCCGCCGGCTTGTACGCCTGCGCCAGCAGCGTCGATCCCCCGACATAGCAGAAGTTCCAGCCGAGCCCGACGAACAGGTTCGCGATCAGGAAGTTCTCGAACGCTACGCCCATGAAATTGACGATCGCACAGAGCATCTCGATGATCGCGCCGGCCGCGATGATCCTGAGGTGTCCGTACTTCTGGATCAGGCTGCCGGTGAAGAACGACGGCAGGAACATCGCGATCACGTGCGCCTGAATGACGGTCGCGCTGTCTCCGAACCCGAACCCGCATCCGAGCATGGCGAGCGGCGTCGCACTCATCACGAGCGTCATGACCGCATACCCGAACATCGACGACGTCACCGCCGTTATGAACACCGGCTGTCGCATGATCTCGCCGAGAGGGCGGCCGGTCTCCGCCATCGTGCGCTTTGGCGGCGTAGGAATCTGCACGAGCTGCACGAGCGCCAGCATGCCGAGTGAGAACAGCCCGGTCATCAGATAAACGCCGGCGAACAGTACGGGATGGAAGAGATCGACCGACCATTTCGCCGTCTGTGGACCGAGAAGACCGGCAATGACGCCGCCTGCCATGACGAGCGAAAGCGCTTTCGGCTTGAAGGAGTCGCTCGCGGTGTCTGTCGCGGCGAACCGGTAGTGCCAGGCGAAGGCGGCCGACGAACCCTGCATGAACCCGCCGACGCAGAGCAGGATGAAATTCTGCCACCAGATGCCGAGGAACGACACGATCGCGCCTGCGACGCCGATCAGTGCCCCGATGGAGAATCCCGCCCGGCGTCCGATCCGCCCCATCAGCAGGGCTGCCGGAAAGGTCGTCGACATCAGCCCGAGATGCGAGAGGAAGATCGGCACCGTCGCCAGCGTCTTGTCCGTGCCCAGCATGCCGTACGCGGCCAGCGGCGTCGTCGCGATGGCCATGCTTTGCGTGCAGTGGAAAAGGATCTGCGCGGTGGCCAGAACCAGCACGTTGAGGCGTGTAGGATCGCCTTTGGCGAAGGTTTCGGCCATCTTGTGGTCTCGCAGTCTGGACTGTGCGGACAGGGCTTTGCTATCCGGAGGTCTCGATGTGTCGAACATGTGCCACAAGACTTGCGAGCGACGCGCACCTTAGTCGTCGCCAGAGATGATGCAATGTCGAATGATGAAACCCCGCCCACCATTTCGGGCATGATGCGTCCGCTCTCGGGACGGGGCCGGACGAAAGCGTCGTCGTGGCGCCGCTGGGTCTACGAGACCATCGAGGTCGGGCCCCCCGACAATCGGCTGAGCCGCTATTTCGACGCCAGTGTCGTCATTCTGATCGTGCTCAATATCGCCGCGTTCGTCGCCGAAACAGTGCCGTCGATCGAGTTCCGCTACCGCCGCGAGTTCGAGATCTTCGAGTTGGTCTCGATAATCCTGTTCACGACCGAATACGTGCTCCGGCTCTGGACCGCGGTCGAGGTGCCGTTTCTCGCCCGCAAGCCGCCCTGGCGCGCCCGCCTGTCGTTTGCGCGTCGCCCGTACATGATCATCGACTTGCTGGCGATCCTGCCATTCTACCTGAGCCTGATCCTTCCGATCGACCTCAGGGCATTGCGCGTCCTGCGACTGATCCGCTTTTTCAAGCTGTCCCGCTATTCGCCCGCGATCCATACGTTGCTGCGCGTTCTGAGCAACGAGCGCCGTTCGCTGACGGGAGCGGGTATCCTGCTCGTAGCCGCCGTGCTGATGAGCTCGACGATGATGTACTACATCGAGGGCGACGTGCAGCCCGACAAGTTCGGCTCGGTCCCGCTCGCCGCCTACTGGGCGGTCACCACCCTGACCACGGTCGGCTATGGCGATGTTACGCCGATCACTGCCGCGGGTAAGGTTTGGGCCGGTATCACGATGATCTTCGGCCTCTGTATTCTCGCCCTTCCAGTGGCGATCGTGTCGACCGGGTTCGCCCAGGAGGCCGGTCGCCGCGATTTCGTCGTCACCTGGTCGCTGATGTCGCGCATCCCCATGCTGGCCGACCTCGAAGCCCACGACGTGGCCCAGATCATGCCGTTGCTGCAGGCCAACCACATGCCCCCGAGCACGGAAATCATCGGCGAGGGCGCATCGGCCGAAGCCATGTATTTCATCGCCTCCGGCGCGGTCGACCATCACGACGAAAGCGGCGTGACGCGCATGTCGCCTGGCGAATTCTTCGGCGCAGGCGCCATGCTGGAACGGTCCGCCAGCACCGGCGCCTACCGCACGGTCGGCCGCACGCGCCTTCTGAAGCTGCATCGCGCGGATTTCCATCGCCTCGAACAGATCAATCCCGCCCTCGGCCGCCACATTCGCATTGTTGCGGCATCGATGCATCGTACCGGCCACCACGACCCCGTCCCATCTTGAGCATTGCCGAAATCCCTGCCAAGGAACGGACAACTAACGCACGGAGGAGAGCAGTATGGATCGGCAATTGCGCGACAAGGGTCTGGCCATGCGCAAGAAGGTGCTGGGCGACGCCTATGTCGAGAAATCGATGGCTACCGCCGATGCGTTCAACGCGCCTTTCCAGGAGATCCTGAACGAGTATTGCTGGGGCGCGGCCTGGTGCGACGATCGCCTTCCGCCAAAGACGCGTTCGATGCTCAACGTCGCACTTCTCGCCGGCATCAACCGCATGCACGAGTGGGAACTGCACCTGAAGGGCGCGCTCAACAACGGCGTCACGCGCGACGAGATTCAGGCCATCATCCATCACGTCGCCGTCTACGCCGGCGCGCCGGTCGGCGTCGAATGCATGCGCATCGCCCGCAAGGTCTTCGCCGAACTGGATGCGAAGCCCTGATCGAAACTTGCGTTCGGGATAGTCGTCGTCGATGACCTACCGGCTGACATTCCTGGGAACAGGCTCTTCGGGCGGCGTGCCGCGCATCGGCAACGTGTGGGGCGCCTGCGACAGTTCGAATCCGAAGAACCGGCGCCGCCGCTGCTCGGTCCTCGTCGAGCGCATCGGGCCGAAGGGGCGCACGGTCGTCCTTGTCGACACTTCGCCCGACCTGCGCGACCAGTGCCTCGACCACGACGTCGCCTATATCGACGCCGTGCTCTACACCCATGACCATGCCGACCACACTCACGGCATCGACGAGTTGCGCATCTTCGCCCTGACCGAGCGCCGCCGCATCCCCTGCTACATGGACGCTGCCACCTGGGACAGTCTCCTCGCCCGCTTCCGCTATTGTTTCGAGCGCAAGCCGAACTCGAACTACATGCCGATCCTCGAGCGGCGCGAGATCGAGCCTGCGGTGCCTGTCGTGATCGACGGCAAGGGCGGCCCGATTACCGTTCTGCCGTTCCTCCAGGATCACGGCGAGATGCCTTCGCTGGGCTTCCGCTTCGGCTCGCTCGCCTATTCGTCCGACGTCGTCGGCCTCCCGCCGGAATCCGAGAAGCTGTTGCAGGGCCTCGACGTCTGGATCGTCGATGCGCTCCGCCCGATGCCGCATCCAAGCCACTGGAGCGTTCGCCAGGCCCTCGCCGCCATAGATCGCATCGGCCCGCGCCGCGCCATCCTGACCCACATGCACATCGACCTCGACTACGACACGCTGGCGCGCGAACTGCCGACCCACGTGGTCCCGGCCTACGACGGCCTGAAGGTCGAGTTTGCCGGCTGAGCCCGTCGCTTTTCGCCGATGACACGATGTCACGATGACAAAGAGAAAGGCGCCGACCCTTTCGAGCCGGCGCCATCGCATGTGTCTGGCTGTTTTTCCGGGCGTGCCCTGTCAGCGCCGGGGCGCGAGCTCGACCGGCTGGTTGGACGGTGTGGCTGCGAACGTATCGGCAAGTTTCTGCACCTGCCGACCCGCATCGGCAGTGGGCACCGCCATCGACTTGCCCGGAGCCGGTCTCACGCTGGCCGTCGAGATCGGCGCCTTGCCGGTAACGGCAGATGTTCGTGTCGGTGTCGTCGTCGTGACCGTCGTCGCAAACTGCGGCGTCGAGGCAGTGACGGGCTCTGCACGCACCATCTGCTTGAGGAACTGCGAATCCTCCGCCGCCTTGTCGGGTGATACCACCCGGGCGAGGATGGTCTTCGACTCCTCGTGCTTGCCCTGCAGGCTCAGCACGAGCGACAGGTTTTGTGCGATCCGCTCGTCGTTCGGCGTTTTCTGCAGCGCGTCGCGCAGCATCGTCTCGGCCTTCTCCGCGCGACCGTCCATGGCGTGCGCGAGCGCGAGATTGTTCAGCACCGAACTCTGCTCCGGCGCGAGATGGCGCGCACGGTCGAAGAAGTGGATCGCTTCGCGGTACTTGCCCTGCTTGGCGAGCACCGTGCCGCGTGCCGAAATCGTCTTCCAGTCCGTGTTGACCGGATCATCCGCCTGTTCGAGCAGCTTTTGCGCCACCGCGACCTGATCGAGCTCGAGCGCGAGGCGTCCGAGCTCCGAATTGACGGTCTTGTGCGTCGGGTTCGACGTGTGTGCTGCCTGGAGCACGGTCATCGCCTGCTGCTTCGCACCGAGCGCCTTGAGATTGCGTGCGTAATTGATGGCGGCCTGAGCATCCGACGGCGACTTCTTGAACTGTTCGCCCCAGTATTCCGCCGCCTTCTGCAGTTCGGACTTCGGCTGGCTGGTGCTCGCCGTTTCCACGACCTTGCTCGACTCCGCGAGCGACAGCGGATTGCCGGCTCCTCCGGCACACCCGCCGAGCGCGAGAGCCGTCAGCCCGACCGCGAGAACGCCGGGGCGGCGGGCGGAAGAGAGGAATTTGATACGCGGAAAAGTCGCAACTTGAATACGCGGCATCTCTTGTCTCCTGGGCCGAGCCAGCGATACGAATGGCCAGAGACGCAGCAAAAAAGTCTGGCATGGAGCGAAGGTCGCACACGTCCGTCAAAAAACGGTTAAGTTGCTGTTCGAATTGAAACAGCGTCCGTGCACGACACTTTTCACCCGGCTGGTGACGCGCGCTCGCGGGTTATGCGATGCTCGCGGGTCCGATCCGCTCGCTCTCGAGAGACACGAAGTTCATGGCGACTGAGACAAAGCATTCCTCGGCCAAGGCCCCGTCGTCCGGCCTTTTCGTCGACGGCCCGGCCGGCGGAACTGCCGTTCCGATCCATCTCGTCGGCAGCGCTGGCGACCTCGACAGTGTCGCGGCAGCTGTTCCATCTGCGAAAGTCTGGCTCGAGGCGAACGGCTTCCGGCTCGGCAGCCGCAAGGTCGTGCTCGTCCCCGATGCGACCGGCCGGCCGGCCTGCGTCGTCGTCGGTCTCCAGAAGCCTGCGGCGGGCCGCCCGCCCGACCCCATGGCGAGACCGGAACTGCAACTCGGCACACTCGCGGCCTCCCTTCCCCCCGGCCTCTACAAGGCGGCCGGCAGGCTCGAAGATCCCACCCTCGCCGCCGTCGCGTGGGGGCTCGGCGGCTACCGCTTCCGCCGCTACAAGTCGGGCGATCCCGAACCCGTCGCAATGCTCGTGATGCCACCGGACGCCGACGCGACCCGTGTACGCTCGATCGTCGACGGTACGACCCTGGGCCGCGACCTCGTCAACACGCCCTCGAACGACATGGGCCCGGCGGAGATCGAGGCGACCGTGCGGGCGCTCGCCGAAAAGTTCGACGCCGCCGTGTCGAGCATTGTCGGCGATGACTTGTTGCAGCACGATCTCCGGCTCATCCATGCCGTCGGCCGCGCATCGCCCCGTCCGCCCCGCCTGATCGACTTGGTGTGGACGGGTCCCGGCGCCGGGCCGAAGGCGCCGCGCGTGACGCTTGTCGGCAAGGGGATCGCCTTCGACACCGGCGGCCTCGATCTGAAACCGGCGTCCGGCATGCTGCTCATGAAAAAGGACATGGGTGGCGCCGCTGCGGCAATCGCCTGCGCGCACATGATCATGAGTGCCGGACTGCCGGTTCGACTGCGAGTGCTGATTGCGTCGGCCGAAAATGCCGTCTCCGGCGACAGCTTTCGACCGCTCGACGTGATCCGGTCGCGCGCCGGTCTGACGGTCGAGATCGGCAATACGGACGCCGAAGGCCGGCTCGTCCTCGCCGATGCGCTCGCCATCGCCGACGAGGAAAAGCCGGACCTCCTCGTGACCTACGCGACCCTGACCGGCGCGGCCCGTGTCGCCCTCGGCCCCGAACTCCCCCCGCTCTTCGCCGATGACGACGATCTCGCCGCGCGTTTCGCCGCCTGCGGCGACCGGACCGCAGACCCCGTCTGGCGCCTGCCGTTCTGGACGTCCTACGAAGCGGGCCTCGAAAGCGCTGTCGCCGACATCTCCAACGTCTCCGACGGCCCGTTCGCGGGCTCCATCACGGCCGCGCTTTTCCTGCGCAAGTTTGTCAAGACGACACCACGCTACATCCACCTCGACATCTATGGATGGCGTCCGGCTCCGAAGCCGCTCGGACCGAAAGGTGGCGAAGTCCAGGGCGCGCGCGCCACGTTCGAACTCGTTTCCGACATGGTAAGGTGACGCCATGCAGGACCAGTCGACCATCGGCGCGCCCGTCGCCCTCGATGCCCGCCTCAATGCTGTCCGCCCCGATCTGGCCGACGTCAGGCTCTCGGCCCTTGTCGCCGCCGACCGCTACGTCGAGGGGCGCCGCGCGCAGGTC
>ERZ761609.2654-NODE-2654-length-12873-cov-10.651194_pt1 | contig 12873 bp, 12 predicted proteins | sample MGYA00511163_ERZ761609 | MGnify/ENA primary metagenome ERZ761609 (study PRJEB28899, sample SAMN02445070) | bioreactor sludge metagenome | biome: EBPR sludge | place: Australia: Brisbane, Thorneside Wastewater Treatment Plant | collected 2011-12-16 ... | reverse complement strand
CCGGCCTTCCAGCGTTGCCATTCGCGCGTGGTGCGCTGGACGGGATCGCCGCGCGGCTGGTCGGCCGGGGCTGAGCCCAGGCCTTGTGACGGCGCCACCAGGGGTCGCCTCCTGACCGGGGCGGCCCTGATGCACGGCAAAGACCGGCTGGGATTTGTCCATCCGGTCCAATTGGTATGCTTCCTGTCCAGGGCTGGGCGCACCCCCTGGGGCGCCCGACATGCTGTGCGATGCGCGAGCAAATCCGCCCCGCGACTCGGCCGAAATCCCCCTCCTGGGGCCCCGGGAACCCGCCGCTTGCTGTCCTTATTTTGCTGGATATATGGCGAGAACGCATATTTCTTCAGCACCTTTTCCGATCCCCGCCGGAATCGCCGGGAAAGCGCGCCGCCACACCCCCTTCGCAAGAAAAATAATTGACCCACGGTGATCATGGGGCCTGAGTGGAAGGGTCCAGTGAGCCAATTTCCGTAATTGGTGCAGACCAAAAACCCGACACGCTGGACGACATGCCGTCTTTTGGAGACAGGGAGCCCCACGTGGAAACGGACATCTCAACCTTGGCCGAAGCGGTCGCCCAGTTGCAGGCGAGCTCGGCCGCGACCAACACGATCTTCGCTGAAACCTATTACTTCCTCTCGATCCCGCTCATGGTGCTGATCCATGCCGGGTTCCTGGCCTATGAAATGGGCGCCTCGCGGTCGAAGAACGCGCTGGCCTCGGGGATCAAGAACATCCTCGCCTTTGCGATGATCGTCCCCTTCTTCTATTTCATCGGCTGGTGGATCTACTGGGCCTTCCCCACGGGCCTTACCGGGTCCGAGGGCGCGATGGGCATCTCAGGCTTCGGCTACGCGACCGGGATCGCCGCGCCCTGGTCGGCCTTCATGGGGCCGAACCTCGATGACAAATCCTCGGGCGTGTTCTTCGGGGCCTTCGTCCTGTTCGCCGCGACTACCGCCTCGATCCTGTCGGGCGCCCTGATCGAGCGGATCCGCCTGACGGGCTTCGTGGTCCTCGCCATCGTGCTGGGCGCCTTCATCTGGATCCTGGCGGCCGCCTGGGGCTGGCACGCGGACGGCTGGCTGGTCACTCAATGGGGCTATCACGATTTCGGCGCCGCCGGTGTCGTGCACATGATCGCGGGCTTCTTCACGCTGGGGGTGCTGCTGAACCTCGGGCCGCGCGTGGGCAAGTTCAACCCGGACGGCTCGGCCAACCAGATCGCCGGGCATTCCATGCCGATGACGCTGATCGGCCTCATGCTGATCATCGCGGGTTTCTGGGGCTTCCTGATGGCCTGCGTCATCGTCCCCGGCGAGGCCTGGAGCTGGTCCACCACCATGGGCGCCACGATCTACGGCACGCCGATGACGCTGTCGGGCATGACCTTCAACACGATCATGGGCTTTGCGGGCGGCATCATCGGCGCCTGGATGGTGACGCGCGATCCGTTCTGGATGATGTCTGGCGCGCTTGGCGGGATCATCTCCTGCGCGGCGGGGCTTGATGTCTGGTATCCGCCCATGGCCTTTGCCATCGGCTTCATCGGCGCCTCGGCCATGCCCTTCGTCGCCTCGCTCCTGGAACGGCGCGGGATCGACGATGCGGTCGGCGCCTTTGCGGTGCACGGGTTCCTCGGCATGTGGGGCCTGCTGGCCGTCGGCATCGCCGCACAGGGCTATCCGGCGCTGGCGGGTGAGGCGGTTGTGACCACCTCGTTCCTGGGTCAGCTGGTCGGCGCGGTGACCATGGGCCTGCTGGGCTTCGTGCCGGGCTATCTCGTGTCGCTCATCCTGAAGCTCACCGGCCAGTTGCGGGTCCCGCCCGAGGTCGAGATCCTGGGCCTCGATGCCGTCAAGGTCCCGTCGCGCGCCTATCCCGAGGGGATCAACGCCTCGGTCAGCCCGGCTGAATGACGCAAGCGGACCGGCGGGCGCCCCTGCCGGTCCTTCCTCCAAACAGGAAAGGAAATCACCATGGAAGCGCCTTTTGATGCGAATACCTGGGACGGTATTTCGGGGGCCATCTTTACCGGCTACGGTAGTGTCGAGGGGGTCTGGCTGGGCCTCTGCCTCGCCGCCATCGTCGCTGCCGTGATCCTCGGCTGGCGGCACGAGAAACACGCCTATGAGGCGGCGAAGAAGAAGGCCTGAACCCGGACGGGGCGGGGAAACCCGCCCTTTGCCCTCGGCGAGCGGTTGGTTCATTTGGCCTTTACATTGCGGCCATATGACCTATCTTGAGCCGAAAGGAGAAACCGATGCCCATCGCCGCCCGGATCCGCCAGCCAGCCCAGTTGAATGCCGTCGCCCTCAAGGCCTATGCGCGGATCGTCGATGCTTGGGCTCTGGGTCTGCGCGAAGCTGCGGCGCTGGCCGATATGTCCGAAAGCACCTGGAAACGCGCCCGCAAGCCCGATTTCAGCGGCGAATTGACCAAGGACCAGTTGCTGCGGCTCAGCGCGGTGATCGGCATCTACAAATCGCTGGAGCTCTATTTCTCCGAACCGCTGGCGCGAGGCTGGTTCACCCGGCCAAATACCGGGCCGCTCTTCGGCGGCCAGCGCCCCGTCGATACCGCCATCGAGGGCGGACTGCCGCAGATCCTGGCCATCCGCACCTATCTCGACGCGCTCAGGGGCGGTGCATGAGGCAGACCGGGATTTCCGACCGCGGTCTTGTTCGTCTGCTGCCGGCCACCTACCACAAACCGCCCGCCTTGCGCGGCCTGGTCGACAGTGACGACGAACTGGCGGTTCTGGCCGAGATCGAGGGGTTGACCAGCGGGCGCCTTCTGGCCGAACGCGGCCGAAACCCACATCTCGACCCGCGGGAACTGGCCTGGCAGCGGCGCAGCCGTGACCTCAGGCTCTATGGCGACAGCCATGTCAACGCGGCCTTCACCTATACGCGGGCGGGCGGCAACCGCTTCAACACCGGCGAGCGCGGCGCCTGGTATTGTGCCTGGGACAGCATGGTCTCGGTCGCCGAGGTCGCCTGGCACCGCACGCGCGAGCTGGGTTTCACCGGCTGCTACGAGGATAGCGCCCGCTATGTCGAATTGCTGGCCGATTTCATTGGCGTGTTCGACGATCTGACCGACGAGCCCGACCATCCCGCGCTGCATCCCGACCCCGAGATCGGCTACCCCGAAGGCCAGAGCCTGGCGCAACACCTGCAACGGGGCGGCTCGCGGGGGCTGATCTACCCCTCGGTCCGCGCCCCGGCGCCTGGCGGCAATTGCCTCGTCTGCTTCGAGCCCCGCGCAATCCAGAGCGTCCGCCCGGGGGCCTCCTGGGATCTGGTCTGGCGAGGAGGGCCGGAGTATTCGATCCTCGCTGTGGGGTGAGGCAGGCGCGACCTTCGGAACCGGACGGCATTGCGCAGCGATCCAGGGCCTGAACACGCGTTGCATTATTGGTGGCCATCCCGCGCAGGGCCCTTTCCGGCTTGCCATTCGTGATGGCAGTGGTACTTGATCTCGACCCGGGCCGCAGACGGGTTCATGCCGCCATGAACGGGTCAGTGGGGGATCGGGACGGCGATGTCAGTTGACGGGGGCACAGGATGGGCGCGGCCCGGTCCAGGACCCACATCGGCTGCCGGGGACTTGCGGGGGCGGCACACCGAGGGTCAGGCAGGGTCGCGTCGCGGCAATCAAGACCCTGGCCGGGTGACCGAGGCAGGCGTCATCATGCTCACATACCCGCATGGTTCTGTGCAGGCCCATCGCACCCGAGCCGGGTCCGCATCCCGCAGCCATGCGGCTGATGCAGCCAGGCAAAAGGTGGCGTATGGGTCGTGGTTTCTCTGGAGCTTCCTGTAACCCTATGAATTGAAATAATTAATTTTCATGGAGCAACGCGGCAGATCTATGCCGCTCTGCAGCGCGGGCTGAACTTCGACCTGTTCAAAAGACGCGCGTTGCGGTACTCGCAACCTCGAATTGATAGCAACACGAATCGTACTGAAGTCTTGTCGCGATAGACAGCCGGAAGGAAAAGTATGAACATTCACATTGAAAACGCCACGGCAACCAAGCTTTTGGAAAAGCTGTCGCGGCGCAACGCAGTCATCGGCATTCTGGGCATGGGCTATGTGGGTCAGCCCCTCGCGCTGCGTTACTCGGGGATCGGCTTCAAGGTTCTGGGCTTCGACATCGACGCGGCCAAAGTCGACGAGTTGAACAACGGCAGGTCCGGCATCGAGCACATCGACGACGCAGCCATCGCCGCCGCCAATGCCGCGGGCATGGAATGCACCACCGATTTCAGTCGGGCCTCCGAGGCCGATGCCCTGATCCTCTGTGTGCCCACGCCGCTGAACAAATACCGTGAACCCGACCTGAGCTATGTCATCACCACCACGGAATCGGTGATGCCCTATCTGCGCGCCGGTCATGTCCTGTCGCTGGAAAGCACCACCTATCCCGGGACGACCGAGGAAGAGCTGCTGCCCCGGATGGAGGCCCGCGGCCTGACCGTCGGCAAGGATGTCTTCCTGGTCTACTCGCCCGAAAGGGAAGATCCGGGCAATGCGCATTTCACCACCAACACGATTCCCAAGGTGGTGGGGGGGCACACGCAGGCCTGTCTCGAAGTCGGCAAGGCCCTTTATGGCCCGGCCATCGACCGCATCGTGCCGGTCAGCTCGACCAAGGCGGCCGAGATGACCAAGTTGCTCGAGAACATTCACCGCGCCGTGAACATCGGCCTTGTCAACGAGATGAAGATTGTTGCCGACCGCATGGGCATCGACATCTTCGAGGTGATCGACGCTGCGGCAACCAAGCCTTTCGGCTTCACACCCTATTATCCGGGCCCGGGTCTTGGCGGGCATTGCATCCCGATCGACCCCTTCTATCTGACCTGGAAGGCACGTGAATACGGGCTGCATACGCGGTTCATCGAGTTGTCGGGCGAGATCAACCGCGCCATGCCGGAATACGTTGTCGGCAAGCTGATGAAAGCACTGAACGACCGGCAGAAGTCGCTCAAGGGCAGCCGCGTCATGGTTCTGGGCATCGCCTACAAGAAGAACGTCGACGACATGCGCGAAAGCCCCTCGGTCGAGATCATGGAACTGCTGCGGGACGCCGGCGCTGATCTGCAATACTCGGACCCGCATGTGCCGGTCTTCCCCAGGATGCGCGAGCACAAGTTCGACCTCAGCAGCGTTCCCGTGACGGCAGAAAACCTCTCTGCCTGCGACGCCGTGGTCGTGACCACCGATCATGCGAAGTTCGACTACGACCTGATCCGCCAGCACGCACCCCTGATCATCGACAGCCGCGGTGTCTATCGTGATGCCGCAGACCACATTGTGAAAGCCTGATTCCATGAAACGCTTTGCCCTGATCGGCGCTGCCGGATACATCGCTCCCCGCCATATGAAGGCGATCAAGGAGGTCGGCGGCGAGCTGGCCGTCGCGATGGATATCAACGACTCGGTCGGCATTCTGGACAGCAACTTCCCGGATGCGCAGTTCTTCACGGAGTTCGAGCAATTCGAGGCTTTTGTCGATGACGAGCGCCGGGCGGGGCGTGGCATGGATTATGTCGCCATTGCCTCGCCCAACTACCTGCACGACGCGCATATGCGCTATGCGCTGCGGTCCGGCGCCGAAGCCATCTGCGAGAAGCCGCTGGTCCTGTATCCCGGGCAGATCGACGCCCTGCAGAAGATCGAGGCCGAGTCGGGCCAGAAGGTGAACACCATCCTGCAACTGCGCCTGCATCCGGCGATCATCGACGTGCGCAACCGCATGGCGGCACTGCCAGGCGATACCAAGGTCGATGTGGACCTGACTTATGTTACCTCGCGCGGGAACTGGTATCTGAAAAGCTGGAAGGGTTTCACCGAGAAATCGGGCGGAATCGCCACGAATATCGGCGTGCATTTCTATGACATGCTGCATTTCGTCTACGGCAAGCTGCAGCAGAATGTCGTCCATCTGAATACGCCGACCAAGGCGGCCGGATATCTGGAATACGAAAAGGCCCGGGTGCGCTGGTTCCTGTCGCTCGATGTCAACGATGTCCCTGAGGCCGAGCGCGCCAAGGGCATGCGCACCTATCGCGCGATCACGGCGGGCGACGAGAGCATCGAGTTCTCGGGCGGGTTCACCGACCTGCACACGCGCAGCTACGAGGAGATCCTCGCCGGTCGCGGTTTCGGCCTCGAAGAGAACCGTGTCGCGATCGAAACCGTTTCGCATATCCGCAACGCGCCGATCGTTTCGACCGGCGAGATGCATCCATTTGTTCGGTCAACCAGGGGCTCCTGATGTTCACAGGCAAACTTTTTGAGATCGAAGATTTCGCGGACTTAGCCGAGCTAGCAATATGCAATAGCTTTAGCTTCTCCTACGCAGGAAAGATCGACACTGCGTTGGCGCCGCGCGTTGTTGCATGTCGATCCGGCGAATACCTGCAACGAGCACTTATCACCTCCGGTGTTGCCGGGGTAATTATTCCTCCGAGTTTGCGAGGCCTTGTTCCCCCTAGCATAGGCGCTGCAGTTGCCGAAGATCCAATAAGGTCGTTGAACACGATTCAGGCTTACTTGGCCAAAGAGGATAGTGGGCAATGGTCGCGCTTCGAGTCAAGGATTCACGATTCTGTGGTCCGCTTTCCTGGTTGCTACGTCGCTCCATATGATGTGATAATTGAGGAATGCGTCACTCTCTATCCGAATAGTGTAATCATGCCGCGGACAATCATTGGTGCTAGATCCAGTATTGGTGCGGGTACTGTAGTTGGAACGGACGCTTTCGAGGTTGATATGACGGCGGAGCCCCGCTGTATTCTTGCACAATCTGGCGGTGTTCGGATCGGAAGCAACGTAGACATCCAAGCTGGATGCACAATTGTTCGGGCGACATTTGGTGGCTTTACCGAATTGGCTGATGAGACAAAGCTGGATTGCCAAGTGCACTTTGCTCATGACTGCAGAGCGGGGAGAAGGGTACGAATTGCGGCATGTGCCGAACTTTCGGGGCGTGTTTCTATAGGCGATGACAGTTTCATCGGCCCAAATGCCGCGATCGTGAACGGAGCAGAGATTGGAACGAACGCTCACGTTTCGATCGGTGCTGTCGTCACTAGGAATGTCGTGGACGATTCCCAAGTGACAGGAAATTTCGCGCTGGATCACGATAAGTGGCTTAAGTTCGTTCGGAGCATTCGATGATCCCCTTCATTGACCTGGCGGCCCAGCAAGACCGGCTGCGCGACAAGATCGAGGCCGGTATTGCCGGCGTCCTGGCGCATGGCCAGTACATCCTGGGCCCCGAGGTCGCCGAGCTCGAGGACAAACTCGCTGCCTACACGGGCGCGAAATATTGTATCTCCTGTGCGAACGGAACCGATGCGCTGCAGATTGCGCTCATGGCGCTCGGCGTCGGCCCGGGTGACGAGGTCATCACCCCCGGCTTCACCTATATCGCGACCGCCGAGGCTGCGGCGGTGCTGGGGGCTCGACCCATCTATGTCGACATCGACCCGGTGACCTACAACCTCGACCCCGACCTTCTGGAAGCGGCGATCACGCCCCGGACCAAGGCAATCATTCCCGTCTCCCTCTACGGCCAGCCGGCCGATTTCGACAGGATCAACGCTGTTGCGGACCGGCACGGGATCGCCGTCATCGAGGATGCTGCCCAGAGCTTCGGCGCAGACTACCGGGGCCGGAAGTCGTGCAATCTGTCCACCATTGCGACCACGAGCTTCTTTCCGTCCAAGCCGCTGGGCTGCTACGGCGATGGCGGAGCGATCTTCACCTCGGATCCCGACCTGGCCCTGCTCATCCGGCAGATCGCCCGGCACGGTCAGGAAAAGCGCTATCACCATGTGCGGATCGGCGTGAACTCACGCCTCGACACCATCCAGGCCGCGATCCTTTTGCCGAAGCTCGAGATTCTCGATGACGAGATCGCGGGCCGGCAACGGGTGGCAGATGCTTATGCTTCGGCGCTCTCCACCAGCAACCGGCTGACCTTGCCTGCGGTGATCTCCGGCTACCAGAGCGCATGGGCGCAATACACCCTTCGCGTCGCCGACCGTCCCGCCGTGCAGCAAGCGCTCACCGAAGCCGGCGTGCCGACGGCTGTCCACTATCCGCTGCCGCTGAACCGCCAGCCGGCCGTGGCCCAGCCCGACGCCCGTCTGCCGCATGGGGACAAAGCGGCGACCGAGGTCATCAGCCTGCCGATGCACCCCTACATGGATGCCGCGACGCAAGAGATGATCGTGACCGCCGTTCGAAACGCCGTAGGATAGGCGAGATCCTGGTGTTCCAGCGCCTCACCTCCAGCAGCATTGTCCGCGACGTGGCCAAGCTGGTTTCCGGCACGGTCGGCGGACGGCTGGTGCTGCTGTTGGCGATGCCGGTCGTGACCAGGCTCTACAGCCCCGAGGATTTCGAGCTGCTCGCCGTCTATGCAGCCCTGGTCGGCACGGTCGCTGTCGCGGCCTGCCTGCGCTTCGAAATCGCCATCCCCCTGGCCGAAAACGACGACGATGCGGTTCACTTGCTGGTCCTGTCGCTGTTGTCCATGGCGGGGGTGGTTGCGCTGATCCTTCTGCTCGCCCTCACCCTGCCGCAGCACGTCGCCGACCTGGTCGGCTCGCCCGGAATCGGACCCTATATGTGGCTGGTTGCGGTGGGTGTGGCGATGACCGCCAGCTATTCGGCGCTGCAATTCTGGGCCACGCGCAACCGGCGTTTCGGCGCCATCGCCCGAACCCGCGTCGGACAGGCGACCACCGGTGCGGCGACCATGCTGGGGTTCGGCTGGCTTGGGCTGGCGCCGATGGGATTGTTGCTTGGCAATATGCTCTCGCTGGGCGCGGGGGGGCTGTCCTTGGCCGCGCAGGTGATGCGCTGGGACCGGGCGGCCCTGCGGGTCGTCACGCGCCGCGGTCTGGCGGCAACCCTCGGCAAATACCGGCGCTATGCGATCTTCTCGACACCCGAGGCCCTGGCCAATGTCGCGGGCATCCAGATCCCGATCCTGATGATCGCCGCGATGGCCGAGGCCGAGGCCGGGCAATTGTTCCTGGCGATGCAGATCATGGCGGCCCCGATGACGCTGCTGGGGGCCTCGGTCGGCCAGGTCTATGCCTCTCGCGCGCAGGAGGAGTTGCGCAACGGCACGCTGTACCGTTTCACCTTGTCCATGATGCGCCGGCTGTTCCTGATCGGCGTGGTTCCGATGGCCGCCGCCGCGCTGCTGGCGCCCCCGCTCTTCCCGGTGGTCTTTGGCGCTGACTGGGCCCGCGCCGGGGTGATCGTCGCCTGGATCGCGCCCTGGATGCTGTTGCAGCTGACGGTCTCGCCGGTGTCGATGGGCCTCCATGTGACGGGGCACCAGAGGACGGCGATGGTGTTGCAAGTCTTTGGCCTGGCACTGCGCGTGGGCTCGGTGGCCGCGGCGGCGATGATCCCTGCCATCGGCCCGGTCGAGGGCTACGCCGCCTCGGGCGCGCTCTTCTACGGCCTTTACGCCATGATCGTGTTGGGAGCCGTCCGAAAACCATGAAGATTTCCTATGCCCTCGCACGTTTCCTCAAACACGCGCGACTCAAGGCCGTGACGGGCTCCACGCTTCACGCGCAGGCCCGGATCGGGGCCGCATCGCAGGCGATCCACTGGCACCCGTATTTCACCCGATACATATTGATCGAGGCTCTCGAATGAAAATCGTCCATTTCTGTCTGTCGAATTTCTTCATCGACGGTCGCCTCTATCAGGAAAACGAGCTTGTTCGAGAGCACGCTCGGGCGGGTCACGATGTTCTGGTCGTGGCCTCGACCGAGACGTTCGACGAACGGGGGCACACGCATTACACGCAAGCGCGGGAGTATGTCGGCGTCGAAGGGGTGCGGATCATCCGCCTTCCCTATCGGCGGTGGATGCCGTCCAGCGTGGCCCGGAAGATCCGATCCTATCCCGGCGTCCGCAAGATCCTCGAGGATTTCGCGCCCGATGCGATCATGTTCCATGGCTCGGCAGGGTGGGAGCTGCGGACGGTGGCCGGCTATGCGCGCGCGCATCCCCGGGTCGTGTTCAACATCGACAGTCATTCCGATGCCATCAACAGTGCTCAGGGATGGATTTCGCGCGAGATCCTGCACCGGCGTTTCTACGCGCCGATCCTGCGCAAGGCGATGCAGCGATCAGGGCCGCTTCTGTGCGTCTCGTTGACAGTGATGGATTTCGCACACGAGGTGTACGGCGTTCCGCGCGACAGGATGGAGTTCTACCCGCTGGGCGGGCAGATCCCCGACGACGAGACCCGATCGGCCCATCGGCACGAGGTGCGCCAGCGGCTGGGCCTCGCCGCAGACGACATCATGATCGTGCAATCGGGCAAGCAGAACCGCCTCAAGAAACTGCCCGAGTCGCTGCGGGCCTTGTCCGCGGTGGACAATCCCAGGCTCCGCCTGGTGATTGCCGGGGTCCTGCAGGAGGATGTTCGCGCGGAATGCGAGGCCCTGATCGCCGCCGATCCCCGCGTGACGTTTCTGGGCTGGCAGGGTCCGGACGAGTTGACCGCACTGCTCTGCGCCGCCGATGTGTATCTGCAACCCGGCACGCAATCCGTAACAATGCAGCACAGCCTGTGCTGTGGCTGCGCGGTCATTCTGGACGCGATACCGGCGCATGAATCCTATATCGACGGGACTGGATGGTTGGTTCGCAATCACTCAGATCTCGTCGAGGCACTCCAAGGACTTCGGGGTGCGAACCTTCCCGAGCTAGAGGCGCGCTCATTGGATTTTGCGAGGCGCAAGCTCGATTATTCGGCTCTTGGAAACAGGTTGCTGATTGGAGATCCTCGGTGACAAGGGCAGGAAAGCTTGGCGATTTTCGGATCTTAAGAGCCTATTCCAAGCTGCTGCTGGGCGCGGTCTTTCTCATTGTGTATGTGTGGCTCTACACGCATTTTTATATTGAGAACATCTATCCCAGATGGGGGTATTTCGGATTCAGGCTGGGGCTCGACAACAGCAATTCCTATTGGATCGGCCTGTTCTGTATCTTCGCCGCATATGCCGTTGTCCCAAGAGAGGCCAAGACGGCATCTGACTACGTTCTATGGCTTCTGTTTGTTCTGGCTTTCGTTCCTATTCAGATTACCTTTGGTCTTTCAGACAGCGTTGGATCTGATGGAATCTACTACCAGGTAGCTTTGCTTGTTTCTTTCCTAATTTCTGCATCCATTGCTAGAATTTCTGGTCGAATCTCATGGGTCGTGAGGAAGCAAGATACAAAGTCCGAAACCTCTGATGCGCAAGCCCGGTCAGGTGGCTTCAATAGGATATTTGTCGTTGTAACCTCTATAATTGTCGTTCTGTTGGCCTTTCGGTTTCGTTCTATCATGAGCTTTGCTGGTGTCGAAGACGTCTATGAGCAACGGGCTGCGGCATCTGAGTTCGGTATTGGGATCTTCTTTGGATATCTGATACTTTGGACGACCTATCTCTTTTCTCCCGCAATAATTGCACTAGGGCTGGTAGAGGGAAAGAAAAGGTTGGTCTTTTTGGCGATGATCATGTTTCTGGTGATCTACATGATTACCGCCTCTAAGGCAACGTTTGTAATTGCCGCATTTTGCATATCGATTCACTTCTTTAATCGAATTAATCTCCCAAAACATATGTATCTGCTGTTCACCATTCCGGTCATCCCGATGCTGATTGCGATGTTGTTCGAATTTTCTGGTGACACCGATATTGGAGTAATTGCCTCCTATATTATCGATCAGATTGTCATCCGAGGCGTTGCGATACAGGCCATGATATTTAACTTGTATGTCGAATTCTTTTCAAGAAATCCACTGACTTATTATTCGCATGTAACCGGTATCTCTTCCCTTGTCGGCTATCCCTATGACCTCCCAGTTGGCAGAATAATCAGCATCTACCAATACGGCCATCCTAATGCCAACGCCAATTCAGGGATTTGGGCAACGGACGGAGTTGCCGCGGCTGGCCCGACCGGAATCGTCATTGTTGGAGTGTTGCTTGGTGCGTTCTTGGGATTTGCGAATAGGATCACAAAGAACGTCGGCCACGAATTCTTGTCCATAACGATGGTGCCTCTAGCGATGCTGATGGTCAATGTATCGATGTTTACGACGCTCGCATCTGGAGGCGGCTTTTTGCTGGTATTGCTGGTGCGAAAGCTGTGGAAGGACATGGCCCAAGACGCTGAGCGATCCACCTAATAGGCAGAAATTTCGACGGACAACGCGCGCAACCTGAAGCGATCTATTCCTTACGACCCGCAGCACAGGTTCTCTTGGTTACTTCGTTCCCGGTTCCGTTGGTCAAAAGCGGTCCCGAACTCGCCATGCTCAGCCACGTTGAGGATAGACAGGACAGGCAGCGCAACCCTGTCCGTCCTCTCGGCAAGATGGTCTGCGGGATCAGAAGTCTTTGTTTCCCATGGGGGCAGGCATCCGGCCCTTCGACCGAACCGCCGCTGGCGGGATGATCCCGAGGCGCCTATGTCACATTTCCGGTTTCAATCTGTTCAGACAGGCCGAGGCGCCGAGCAGGATCGCCAGCAACAGGCGGCGTCGTTGCGGTTTCCGATCTACCGGGCGGGACGATTCGCTCTGGTCTCTCTCCATGTCCGGCCCTTCAGCGCCGGATCGGGGACGCCTTTGGCGACGCAGCCTCGGCGGCCCTCGATGTCCAACCCAGCCGGGGTGCTTCTGGTTGATCGGCTCCACAGGCCTGTATCGGGGTCGCGCTCCCGTCCGGAACCCAGGGCTGACCGCTTGCAGGCCGGCCGATCCTGATGCGCGTGAACGGGGATGCTGCGGATGGGGTGCGGAGCCTCGGAGCCGGGGTGGGTTTCG
>ERZ761609.2652-NODE-2652-length-12884-cov-11.123470_pt1 | contig 12884 bp, 8 predicted proteins | sample MGYA00511163_ERZ761609 | MGnify/ENA primary metagenome ERZ761609 (study PRJEB28899, sample SAMN02445070) | bioreactor sludge metagenome | biome: EBPR sludge | place: Australia: Brisbane, Thorneside Wastewater Treatment Plant | collected 2011-12-16 ... | reverse complement strand
CGGCCACGGCGTCGGTCTCGACGTCGGGCTCGGACATGAGCATCAACCTGTCGACACTGCCGGCAAGCGGCGGGGTCGGGCAGCCGTATACAGGCACCTACACGTGTACCAACGCGGGTGCTCCTGCCCTCGCCGCTACCAGTGCTTCTTGCGCGATTGCGGGACTTCCGGCGGGGCTGACTTCAACGTGTACGCCCACGCCACCGACGACGGTCAACCCTGGCGCGTCAATCACGTGTACGGTCACGGGTACTCCTACGTCAGCAGGCACGGCCACGCTGAATGGTTCGACTGGCGCCACCAATGATTCGAATTCTTCGAACAATGCGGCTGTAGCTAATCTGAATATCGGCACGCCCACGTTGTCGGTCGTGAAGGCGTCGACGACGACGTCCTTCTCCACAGTCGGAACGGTCGTACCTTATACGTTCACCGTCACCAATAACGGGTCGGTGACGTTCATCACGCCGGTTACTGTCAGCGACAACAGAATCGCATCGGTTAGCTGCCCGGCGCTGCCGCCAGCCGGTCTGGCACCGGCTGCGTCCATCGTGTGTACCGGTACGTACACGACGACACAGGCTGATCTTGACGCCGGGAACGTCGTGAACACGGCGTCGGCCACGTCGGGGACGACGACGTCGCCGCCGGTCACGCATACGCTGCCGGCTGCACAGACGCGGTCGCTCTCGGTCGTGAAAGCGACGACGGTGACGAGCTTCAATGCGGTTGGCGTTGCGGTTCCATACACGTTCACCGTCCGGAACACGGGCAACGTCACGCTGACGAGTGCTGTGACCGTCTCGGATAACCGGATCGCGTCGGTGACGTGCCCGGCGCTGCCGCCAGCCGGTCTGGCTCCGAATGCGACAATCACCTGCACGGGCACCTACACGACGACACAGGCTGATCTTGACGCCGGGAACGTCGTGAACACGGCGTCGGCCACGTCGGGGACGACGACGTCGCCGCCGGTCACGCATACGCTGCCGGCAGTTCAAACTCCTGCCTTGTCGCTCGTAAAGGCATCGACGTCGACTGGCTTCGAGACGGTGGGTGCTGTCATTCCTTACACTTACACTGTCCGAAACTCTGGTAACGTGACCATCACCCAGCCGATCACGGTTTCGGACGACCGGATACCGTCCGTCACGTGTCCAGCACTGCCGACTGGCGGGCTCGCTCCGAATGCGACGATCGTCTGCACGGCATCGTACGCCGTGACCCAGGCTGATCTCAACGCCGGTCGCGTGACCAACGTCGCGCAGGCACAATCGGGGACATTGGTTTCGTCGCAGGTGTCGCTGACCGTCAACGCGCTGCAGCGCCCGAACTTCACGACCACCAAGACAACCGCTTCGCCCTTGGCACAGGCCAATGGTGACGGGTCCTACACGGCAACATTCACGGTGGTGATCGAAAACACCGGGAACGTCGATCTGACGAACGTCCAGGCGGAAGACGATTATGCGTCGCAACTGCCAAGCGGATCGTCGGTGGTATCCGCCCAGATGCAGTCGGCGGTGTCGAGCACGAGAGGGCCGCTTGCCGAAGCCAATACGGGATACGGCGCGGCTCAGCCGAACGCAAACCTGTTCACTACCGGCGGTATTTCCCTGGCTGTCGCGGAGCGCGTCACGGTCCAGTTCGCAATTACGTTCCGTCCCGGTCCCAATGGTCCCGGTTCGTCATTCGAGAACACGGTATCTGCATCGACGATCTTCTTCCCCGGAACTCCGCTTCAGGCTACGGCGCAGCGGACCGGTACGATCGCTGTCGCGTTCGCACCCGATGCGCCGCTGACGATCACGAAGACGACACCCAAGACCGATGTCGTGGTCGGCGAGATCGTTCCGTACACGATTACGGTGCGCAATACCGTCAGCTTCCCGAGAACAGCGATGACGGTCGTCGACCTGATACCTGCCGGATTCAAGTATCGGCCGGGTTCGGCGACTGTCGACGGGGTGAGCCGTGAACCTGCCATGGCCGGACGCGAGCTGACGTGGACCGGGATTGCGATCCCGGGCAACGGAAACCTCGTGGTCAAGCTGTTGCTGATCGCAGGATCGGGTGTCGGCGGCGGGGAATACACGAACGAGGCGTTCGTCCGCGACAACACCGGTGCAACGGTGACTGCAATCGCGCGGGCAACGGTGCGTGTCACGGGCGATCCGACCTTCGATTGTACCGACATCATCGGCAAGGTCTTTGACGACAAGAATCAGAACGGGTCGCAAGACGAGGGTGAGCGCGGCATCGCAAGTGCGAAACTCGTTACCGTGCGCGGCCAGATCATCACGACTGACAGTGAAGGTCGGTATCACATCGCGTGTGCCGATATTCCGGAATCGGACCGCGGGACCAACTTCATCCTGAAGCTGGATGTGAGGTCACTGCCGACGGGATACCGCGTGACCACGGAGAACCCGCGCGTCATCCGCATCACCAAGGGCAAGATGGCGAAGATCAACTTCGGTGCCTCGATCGTCCGCGTGGCGCGGCTCGATCTCGCCGATGGTGCGTTCGAGCCGGGGACGACCAGGCTCAGGGCGCAGTGGGCGGCCGGTGTCGATCAGATGCTTGGCGCGCTCAGGTCGGAGAAATCGGTGCTGCGGATCGCCTACCGGCGAAGCGCAACGGAAAGCTCCCAGCTCGCCGGCGAGCGCATCAAGGCGATCGAAGGGTTGCTGAAGACCAAGTGGTCGGAGGCCGGTGGCTCTTATGACCTGCAGATCGAGAGTGAAGTGTTCTTCGAGCGGTCAGCCAAGCGTTGAGGCGATCGCATTCGAAGTCGTCTGTTGTCCAGTTTGTTGCGTTTCCGCGTAACCGGCCACGGAGGCCGGTGGCAGCCGGGCGTCAGGTGACGCCGGAGGCCGAATATATCGGAGACCGAGACATGCCGTCGCATCATGGAAAGCGTACGATCGTAAGAACCGCAGTGTCGTTGACGCTGGCGGTCATGGCGTTGCACACGGAGGCAAACGCCGAAGCGCGTAACAGTGGTCGATCGGCAAAGGCGCCAGTCAATACTGAAGCTCTATCGGTCGGCCCAGGCTCGCAAGCGAACGGCAAGTGCGCAGCGTCAGGGCCAAGCGCTGGCGTTCCGTTCAAGTTTTCTATCGACGGACAGCCGCAGACCGGCAAGGGTGGCAGAAATGACGCGGACGCGCAGAGATGCACCGACGTCGCGCTTTCCCGAGCCGACATCCAGGTTCGCTACGACGGTCTCGACCACGAGCCGCGCCTCAACGTAGTGGCCGGCCCCGATGCCGCGCTGGCGGGGGACAGGGTCGCATTTGCCACATATTCGAACTACGCCCTGCAACTGGCGCGGGGAGAGATACGAATTTTCGAGAAGGGCACGACGACGCGGCAAACACCGCTGATGGTTCTGCCTCTCGATCGCGGTCGGGCTGTGTGGTCGGTTCCGACGGACGTCGGCGACGAAGTCACATATGTGCTCAGGGTCTATGACGGGGCCGGGCGGTTCGATGAAACGGCGCCCAAGATTCTCGATATCGCGAGGTTAAAGGGCGGGAAGTTCGACGTCCGCGAGATGAGCGCCGTCTACAACGGCAACGCACTCGAGGTCCGGAACATCCCGGTCAAGGGCGGTGCCATTCTCGTGTCTGGCCGGGATGTTCCGCCTGGGCATAGCGTCACCGTCATGGGACAGCCGGTGCCGATCGACAGCAAGGGCGATTTTGCCGTCCGGCAGATCGTTCCGGCCGGTACGCATCTCGTGGACGTGGTCGTCGCCGACAAGAAGGGCGTCGTCTCCGCGTTCGAACGGACGGCGACGATTCCGACACACGATTTCTTCTACGTGGCGCTTGCGGATCTGACGGTAGGGCGCGGATCGGCGACCGGGCCGATCGACATCCTGAGACCGTCCACGGCCGACGCTTACCAGGACAAGATCTACGTCAACGGGCGGCTTGCCTTCTACCTGAAGGGCAAGATCGACGGTGGCACCCTTATCACGGCGGCGGCTGATACGCGGGACCAGCCGATCCGTCATCTTTTCTCGAATTTCGACAGCAAGGATCCGCGGTACCTTCTGCGCAATCTCGATCCGAACCGCTATTATCCGATCTACGGCGACGACAGCACGCTGTACGAGGACGCACCGACGCGCGGGAAATTCTACGTTCGCATCGAGCGCGGCGACAGCAACATCGTCTGGGGCAACTTCAAAACGAGTGTGACGGGGACGGATTACGTTCGCTACGAGCGCGGACTCTACGGCGCGCGGGCTCAGACCAAGACTGCGGAATCGACGAAGTACGGCGAACGCCGTGGCCAGGTGGAGGTGTTTGCTGCCGAGCCCGGAACGCTCGGCGGTCGCGACGTATTCCGTGGGACAGGTGGGTCGCTCTACTATCTCCGGCGCGCGAATATCACGATGGGGTCCGAGCGCGTCACTGTCGAGGCGCGGGATCGTGCGACCGGAATCGTGCTCAAGACGCGGACACTCGTTCCGACGCAGGATTACGAAGTGAACTACCTGCAAGGTCGGATCATGCTGAGAAATCCGCTTGCCTCCACAGGGGAGAGCGAGTTCATCGTCCAGGGTGGATCGCTGACCGGAACCGAGCAGTATCTCGTCGTCAATTACGAGTACGCGCCGGATCTCGTGGCGTCGAAGGATCATGTCGTCGGGGGACGGGCGAGCTACTGGGTCAACGATCATATCCAGGTCGGTGTCACCGGTTATGACCAATCGGCAAGCGCTGAAAAGCTCAGGATCGGCGGCGCAGACGTCACCGTGCGTCTGAAGCCCGGGACATACGTCAAACTCGAAGCGGCGCGGTCGAGCGGACCCGGCAGCGGAGAGGGCATATCCATCGACGGCGGCTATACCTTCGACACGCGTACCACGACGGGACGTCCGGCATGGGCGAAGCGTATCGAAATGGGCGCCGATCTCGGTGAACTGATCACGGGTGCGGAAGGCCGGATCGCTGCTTTCTGGAAAGACAAGGACCGGGACTACTCAGGGCCGGGCGAGCTGTCGATCGCGCGCGCCAGCCGTGAGGCCGGAATCATGGCCGCAATAAAGCTTTCGGAGCGGTGGAGTGCCAAGACCAAGCTCGATGATCGCCGGGACGAGTTCCGCAACTATTCCGCAGGCGAGCAGAACGTCACATATTCCTTTGACGACTACTGGAAGCTCACGGTCGGGGCACGTCTCGACGACAACCGTGTAAAGACGGCGACAGCCAGTCCGCTTCTCAATCAGCAGGGCCGACGGACCGACGCCGCAGCAAAGGTCGAGTTCGACAGCAACCGGGACTGGACTGTGTATGGCTTCGGTCAGGTCACCGTGGAACGGACGGGCGATCGCGACAATGCCAACCGGATTGGTGTCGGCGGTACGGTCCGCATCAACGAGAAGACAAAGGCGCTCGGCGAAATCAGTGGCGGCAGCGGCGGTCTCGGCGGCAAGGCGGGCATCGAATACAAGATCGACGAAAAGCGCGTTTCCTATCTCAACTATGCCTACGACCCGGATCGCACGGATATCATCAGCCGGGGCGGCAACGGGACGTTCGCAGCCGGTACACGCCACCGCTTCAACGACAATTTCTCGGTTTTCGGCGAGGAGCGGGCCAAGCATGGCGGCGGGTTTTCGGGCCTGACACATGCTTTCGGCCTCGATTTCGTGCCGTTCGAGAAATGGAAGACGGGTCTTGCTTTCGAAACCGGCCGGATCAGTGATCCCTATGCAGGCGACGTCAAACGCACGGCTGTCAGCCTTGGGCTCGGTTACAACAACGAAGGTCTCGTCTACGCCGGCAAATTCGAGTTTCGGCGTGACGAAAACGAGCGGGGGCTCGTCCGGTCCGAGCGCGACACGTATCTGACGACAAACACGCTCGGCATCAAAGTCGAGAAGGACTGGCGTTTCGTCGGCAAACTCAATGCAAGCTATTCGACGTCCACGCTCGGAGACTTCTACCGCGGCGACTATGTCGAAGCGGTGACGGGATTTGCCTATCGTCCTGTCAACAATGACCGGTTGAATGCGCTCTTCAAGTATACCTACTTCTACGACCTGCCGACGCCGGGCCAGAGAACGCGTGGCAGCGGTTTCGGGGACTACGCACAACAGAGCCACATCCTGAGCGCGGATGCAGCCTATGACGTGTTGCCCTGGGTTACGGTCGGCGCGAAGTATGCGTTCCGCATCGGCGAGATCAAAGATACTGTTCTTGGAGGGCCCTGGTTCGACAGTCATGCGCATCTCTTCATAGCGCGTGCCGACTTCCACATCGTGAAGGAATGGGACTTCACTGCGGAATGGCGGATGCTCGACGTATCGACGGCACTCGACAAGGAAAGCGGCGTGCTGCTCGCGGTCTATCGCCACATCGGCGACAACTTCAAATTTGGCGTCGGGTACAATTTCACGAATTTCTCCGACGACCTCACGAACCTGTCGTCGAAGAACAAGGGCGTCTTCCTCAACGCGATCGGCAAATTCTAGGCTCTCTGCTTTTCGCAGTCCTGACGAGCTTTCGGCGCGCATCGCAGGAGTTTCTGCGGGCCGCCGAGGGTAAGGGCATTTGTTGTTTTCTGGCAGCTGCTTAGGCGAATTGGCGCGAGTGCGATGCGATGTTGCGTTGCACAGCCACAGGACTTCCGAAGGCTTGTCGCGGCCTTTCTAGCGGCTCTACATTTTCTCATCGCGTTACTTTTCGTGATCGGGTGCCGATGCTGCCCCGTTTTCCCGTGAGCAAAGGAATAGCCCGATGACAAACGACAGCGGAATTTCACGCCGGAACATGCTCGCTGGAGGTGCGGCTCTTGCTGCTGGAGTCGCGTCCGGCGGCTGGCATCTCGCGGAAGCGCGTGCGCCGATGGCGAAGACGCAGGTGCCTTACTGGTACCGTTTCAACCTCGGCAAGATGCAGGCGACGGTGATTTCCGACGGGCCGCTGCCGCTCGGAAAGCCGGCCGATACCATGAAGGGAGTTCCCGAGGCAGAGCTCGTCAAGTCCTTGTCGGATAACTTCCTGCCCACAGACAACGTCGTTCTCGAGCAGAACATGCTCGTGATCAACAACGGCGGGCGCCTTGCGCTGTTCGATACAGGGATGGGATTTTCCAAGGCTTTCGGGCCTACGACGGGCAGGCTCGTCAAAAGTCTGAGAGAAAGCGGGATTTCCCCTGAACAGATCGACGACGTGATCTGTACCCATGCGCACATCGATCATATCGGAGGACTTGCGACGGCTGCCGGAAAGCGCATCTTCCCGAATGCGACTGTTCACATCAGCAAGGCCGATTACGATTTCTGGACCGACGAGAAGAAGAGGGACGACAAGGCGCTCGGCCTGTTCGTCAAGCATGCGCGGGCGAACCTGATCCCGTACCAGGGCCGCATCAAGTTTGTTGCCGACGGCAAGGAGGTGATCCCGGGTGTGCAGGCGATGAGCGCTCCGGGACATACCGTCGGCCATACGATCTATCTGATCGAAAGTGACGGGAAGAAGCTCGCCTTCATCGGCGACATCTCGCACCATCAGATCCTCCTTACGGAGAAACCGAAGACGGAATTCGCTTATGACAGCGATCCGAAGCAGGCGGTGCAGTCGCGGCTCAAGGTCTTCGATATGCTGTCGAAGGATAGGATCCCGATGATCGCGTATCATTTCCCGTGGCCCGGTGTCGGGCATCTGGCGCGGACGAGCCCGGACACGTTCCGCTACTATGCGACGCCCATGACGATCGTCCCGATTCCCCCGCCTGCCGCCAAGAAGGGCTGAGCGGTTCCCGGGATGGTTCCGACATGGCGCCGGGTCGTGATGGACCCGGCGTCTTTTCGTTTCAGATCAGGCATTTCGGTCCGGACGTTCGCCCGGGGGCGGTGCCCTATTGCGGGATCGTTCGATTACCAGTATGAGCACCGTGCCTTCCGGCTGGAGAGGTGGTCGAGTGGTTGAAGGCACCGCACTCGAAATGCGGCATACTCGCAAGGGTATCGTGGGTTCGAATCCCACCCTCTCCGCCATTTCGTTTCTTTTTGAGTTTCTGACCTGCGGCGACCGATAGCGCCACGTACTGTCTGCAGTTGAATAAACTGTAAGATCGACAGACAGTTACCCCTTACTAACTAACTTACTCGATCGGGAATACCAGCGCCGCGTCACGACGCGCGTTGGCTCCCAATGACAAGCAAGTTGGGTGATAAATTGGGGGGTGATATATGGTTGTACCTGTTGGAGCCAAGCGCCTGCAGGCTCGCCTATCAGGCTTGCAAGTAAGCAAGCTGAAAGTGCCCGGCATCTACGAAGACGGCGGCGGCTTACGGCTTGTCATTGGACCAAACCTCACCAAGCGATGGGTGATGCGGGTCAGATCGAGGCGGTTTGGGCAAGCGCTTCTGCTTTTCGCTTGACCTCCTTTTTCGCATTTTGGTTCGGCAATCTCGGTGCGGTGCAGGCAATGGTCGGTGTGCGTCCGTTCATGCCGCGTCCCTGATGCGGCATGCACGAATGTAATACACGTGATGTCTGTCGATCTCCGGTACGGTCGCCTACGACGCCCGCTTCCCCGGACAGTGGTTCCAGATCGACGGCGCGGATGCCGTGTGGGCATCCGAAGCGCCATCAAGAGTGGCTTGCATTACAACTGTCACCGGCACTACGATCCCTCCATCGGACGCTACACTTTGCGTTTGCGTGCCTACGCACGCGGGCAGCCCGACCCGCTTGGCTTCGTCGATGGGCCGAGTGTGTATGGGTATGTGCGGGGAATGTCGCTGAGTAGAGTTGATCTGGATGGTCGTATGGTGGCCGCTGGTACGTATTGGCCACATATCTCGCCAAGTCAGCCAAACGGAAACGACTCATCCAGTACTTTCCCACAAGACAATGTCTGTACCGTGCCTGGCGGAATTGGGCGTAGGATGAATTCCAATCAATGCATCAAGGACTGCTGCCAACAGCACGATCGATGCTTTGCGCAACACGGGTAAAACTCAACTTCTTGGCGGGGCACTATGTACTATTCTTCCCCTTGCCAGCGATGCAACTCTGAAGCCGTGAGGTGCATGTTAAAAGCACTGGCGCAATAGTCGGCTTGCCATTTCTAGAGCTCAAGGACGCGGGCAATTCATGAAAACTCGTCATCCAATCGAGCGTTCACCGTGGGCACTGCTGGTCTGGTTTGTGTTAATATCGCAAGTCGGGGGGTGTGGCCGGATGCCCGAAGCATCGTTTGAGTTGGCCACGGATTCGCGTCTGCCGAGCTGGTTTTCAGTTCCGGATGGTTATAGCCGATCCGATGCAAGCGTTCGCGTTCACTACTTTCTACGCAGTCGCGGCCGGGAAGCCGATTTCGAGCTTTTTGTTAAAGGAAAGAAATTTAAGGCAGTCACCGGGGAACTATATACTTGAGTGAGCAAGCGCAAATGTGCCAAGATGATGACCGACAGGGCGGCAAGTGCGTAACTCAGATCGAGGTGACGCCAGAAATGATCGAGGCTGGGGTGGCGGAACTTTCTGAAAAGACTCTAGGGCAGCCTCTCCCGATTATTGTGAGAGAAGTGTACTTGGCGATGGCGAGCGAGGCTCTCTATAGAAGATCTTCTGCCTCCAATACGAAGCGCTCAAAATAGGCGATGCCGTGCTCCCCAACGGCGAGCGGCGATGAATCTGTCAAAGGTTGTCCCAGGTGCATTGTTGGCGGCGCAAATTTCGTTCCGAATCTGTCGTCAATTACGGTGACTAGCTTCGGGTGTGGGGGTGTGATTGTAATGCCAGTTGGCAGCCCAAAATCTACGTCTATCTTTGTTGGCGTAACTTCCATGCGCGCTATGCGCAAGGTTCCTCTGGCGAAGCTGGAATTGAAGGAGATGCGTCCGCTAACATATTCAGTGACGGGTTCCAGCCCGTGTTCGTCGGCGTTGCGTGCTTGAAGAAGGTACTGGATCAGCCGGTCTGACTTGCATTCCTTCTTTTTGACGCCTCCAAACCATTGTCTGGATTTTGGGTGGCTTTTTGCGCCTTTCTCTATAACTGTGTAAACTTGGTTTATCGCAGTTAGGTACTCACTCCACGCGCTCGCGAATCCGTCGTACTCGGTGGCTGCTTTAGCGCGTGCTAGGGCACTTTTGGCCTTGTGAAGGCGTTGTGACGCTTTGTCGATTGCTATCCGTTTCATGCCGTGAGGCCCCAAGATGAAGTCAAAAAAAGAAGAGAATGTTCAAGATCGGAGCGAGTCGGAGGTCGATCGCATAGCTGCGAAGACACTGAAAAATCTGCTGAGCACGCCACCGAAGCCGTTCACGAAGCCGACGAAGAGGAAAGCCAAGATCAAATGACTGAGTTAGAGCTAAGGCTAGCTACGCTAGATCTGGCAGTTCGTCGGGGCGGAGTGGAAGACACGGCTGAACAAGTCGTCAGCCGTGCTGAACGGTACTTATTTTTTGTGCGGGCTGAATCTACTTCCGAACAGAAGCAGCAAGGTTCGCGAGATGAACCATTATCTGCTTCTGAGTCGCGTTGAGTGTCCGAAGCTCTTGAACAAGCTGCTTTAGAATGGCGTCTTTGTCGTCCATGGATGGTCTCTTTCAGTTGAGAACTGAGGACCAGCGCTTGACACGAGTCACATGATATAGAGGATGAGACTGCCATCGTGTTGCCGCGCCGGTCCAAGGTTGGCGGTAACGCAAGACCACGGACTGGTTGCACAGTCCGTGGTCGGCATTCTCAAGTCGATTCTCGATTCGCTACAATAACTTGCGCCCGCTTCTCCACAGGAGAAAGCGCTTAGCGTGCTGTTTAGGCGTTCGCGGCTTCGTCAGACCGCCGATAGGTCAGGCGCTTGCCTTCTGCGGCCTTGAGGATCGCAGCAGAGCGCTCGAAGTCTTCGACGCCAAGAGATGAGCGGTTGTTCCAGCGGAACGTGAACTCGTCAACGTAGCGCTGGAGATGGGCTTCCGAGACCGAGTGGAAACTGCCCATGATGCCGCGCTTAATGAGTGAGAAGAACGCTTCGACCGTCTGAGTATGAGCCTTGCCGTCCTTGCTGACGTACTCGCCAGCAGAGTGATTGACGGAACGGTGTTCGGCAAACTCTTTGCCAAGCCAGTAATAGATCAGGGCGTCATCGGTGTTGAGCTTGCTCTTGCGGCTTGCCTGCGTGACGAGAACCTGACGGACGGTCTTGGCGGTAACGTCTGCAACGTGTTGAGCGCGGGCCTTGCCATCGCGCTCCACGAGAGCAAGGACAGTGTGTTTCTTGGGTACGGGCTTGCCCCTGTGAGCGTTCTTGGCCTTGCCGCCGACGAATGTTTCGTCAGCTTCGATGGTCTTGCCAGATCCGCCAACAGGGCCAGCTGTCTTGACCGGCTCAGGGGACATAGCCTCGCGAATGCGCATGGAAAGGAACCATGCGGACTTGTAGCTGATGCCCAACATGCGTTCGAGTTGCTTGGACGAAACGCCTTTTTTGGAAGCCGACATCAGGTGAATAGCCAGCAGCCACTTGTGAACCGGAATATGCGAGCGCTCCATTACGGAGCCGACGCGGGCGGTGAACTTGTCGCGGCAGTCGTTGCAAAGGAACATCCCGGCCTGCGTCTTGCCGCCCATGCGGTGGACGTTCTTGGACTGGCAGCACGGGCAGACGGGGCCATTAGGCCAGCGCGATGCCTCAAGATGAGCAATCGCCTTGTCTTCGTCGTGAAAGATAGGGTTCGAATTGTCCATGACCGCTCTCCAGTTGAGAGCAATCTATGTCAGGAGACTGGCTAAGTCAAGTATATAGTTCCATCTGCTCCCTTTCGTCAAGTAAATAGTTCCTAATTTTTCCCCGGGGCAGATTTGTTTCTATTTGCAAGCGCTAGTCATTTCCGGCGCACATCCGCTGGCGGGGGGCGCGGAAGCTGACTAATGTCAGGCCGGGCGGTCTTCAGGGGAGAGGCGGTTTGAGCGCGCGCGCACTGCTGGAAGTCCAGGGTCTCAGCAAGAGTTATCCGGGGGTCAAGGCCACCGACGACATCTCGTTCGCTGTCGCGCCTGGGGAAATCCATGCACTGCTCGGTGAGAACGGCGCGGGTAAATCGACGCTCGTCAAGATGATCTATGGGGCGGTCCGGCCGGACAGCGGGCGGATGTTGCTCGACGGCCAGCCCTTTCAGCCGCAGAAACCGGCGGATGCGCGAGCCCGCGGCATCGGCATGGTGTTCCAGCATTTCTCGCTGTTCGAAGCGATGACGGCGACGGAGAACGTCGCGCTCGGCCTCGACGGGGCGGTCGCGAACGGTGAACTGGCGAGCCGGATCGTCAATGTTTCCAAGACCTACGGGCTCGGCATCGATCCCGACCGGATCGTGGGTGAACTCTCGGTCGGGGAGCGGCAGCGTATCGAGATCGTGCGCTGTCTGCTGCAATCGCCGCGACTGCTCATCATGGACGAGCCGACCTCCGTGCTGACGCCGCACGAAGCGACGGAGCTGTTCGTCACGCTCCGGACGCTGGCTCAGGACGGGTGCGCCATTCTCTACATTTCGCACAAGCTCGAGGAAATCCGGGCGCTCTGTCATTCGGCGACGATCCTGCGCGGCGGCAAGGTCGTCGGAACCTGTGTGCCGAGAGAGCAGACGGCGAAGGCGCTGGCGGAAATGATGATCGGCACCGGCCTTGTGGCGCCGACGCGCGTGCGCGTTCCGCCGGGCGAAGTCAGGGTGAAGGTGAGCGATCTCACATTGCCGGCGAACCGGCCGTTCGGACAGGCGCTCGATGGAATTTCTTTCGAGGTGCAGGCCGGCGAAATCCTGGGGATCGCCGGGGTCGCAGGTAATGGCCAGAACGAGCTCGTCGAGGCGCTCGGCGGGGAGCGGCTGGCCGACAAGCCCGAGCGGATCGTGT